>VFSW01006670.1_pt1 | contig 16929 bp, 10 predicted proteins | sample 5358111 | NCBI WGS metagenome assembly VFSW01 (sample SAMN11554181, study PRJNA540505) | mine drainage metagenome | isolation source: sediment from site ElyBrook_90M | place: USA: Ely Copper Mine, Vershire, VT | collected 2017
TCGAGTTGCTTGAGGAGGCCGGCAAACTTGACGTTGACGCTCTCGGCACTCTCGGCGGCTGTGATTGTAATCTCTTCGGCGTGTTGTTGCGCACGCTGACGAATGATATCGCTGAGACGCTGATTCTCCTCGTCTGCCTGTTTGATATCGGCATTGTACTGCGCAATCTTTTGCTTCTCATGTTCGAGGCCGGTGCGCATTTCGCGCATCTCCTCCTCGTATTGACGCAAACGCTGATTGGCCTCATCGAACTCTCTGCGTGCAGTTTCGGTGCTTGCTTTTGACTGATCGCGTTCGACGCGCAGGCGAGCGATTTCCTGATCTTTGGCAGCAATCGCCGCTTCGACTTCGGTCTTCTGCAAGTCGATCTTGTGTTGATGTGTCGTCAGTTTGTTGAGTTGCTCCTGTGCCACCGCTGCGCCAATTTGACCTTTCTGAATTCTGATGTTGAGTGCCTCGTGCATCAGTTGCAACTCGCTAGCAGTACGATTGGCGTTGCGCAGATGCTGACGCAGCCGGCGATTTTCATCGTTGGAAATCAACAGCAATTGCTCGGTGCGTCGTCCAATGAGGTACTGTGGCGTAACGATAGTTGCGCGACCAACGCTCGTCGACGGTGCCTCAAGACACAGATCGGGATACAGTTGTTCGATAATATCAAACGCACCGCGATAGTTGTTGATGCCAAGATAGTGAACAACCGACAACCCAAGTGCGTTGCGTGCAGCGAGACGTTCGCGTGGCATGGCGCGCATCAATTGCTCGACAAATCGCAAATGTTGCCGCTCGTCGTGCTCCAGTTCGCGCACCGCTTCTTCGAGGGCAACATCGTCGTCATCGTTAGGCGGCGTGCCGTTTAGATTCTCCGACGGCGGTACGAGTGAGTTGGGCACACGCTGCGCCAAAATATGCAGCACCGTGTCGTCAGACTCGGGCTCGCACACGTCGAACCACTGCGATGGCAGTTTCTTCTGCAAACACTCATTGACGATCAACTGCAGTATGCGCCAATTGCAGTAGCGAAACAGCGTGTGCAGCACCGTCGTCGGTCGATTTCCGCAATGTGGGTGTGAGACAATTGTGATCATCAGTCGTTGGAAGCGTTCGGGTTGTATCTTGCGATACGCGCGCGACAACGCATCGACCGAAACCTTTTGCATACGGATGTGCACAAGGAGTTGCGGCATGTGCTGGTCTTCGTTCATGCATGCCTCCATGACAAATTCGACGTTGATGTTCTTCGGACCGCTTGTGCTCACCGAACGCGCGAGGGTGCTCTTTGGCTCGCTGGCGTTTGTCGTCACCGCTGGCGATGCTGGCGGCGGCGGCGATTTTCGCTTGGAATCACGCTTTGATGCCTTGTGACCATTGGAGGACCACGACAAAGATGACATTTCAACGACACTGAATTGCTTTATTATTTTATGAATTCTGGTCGCCTTGAAGCACATCACGTTTGTTTCGGCGACATCCACTTTGGCACACACGTGTACGCGCAAACGTTGATGATCACGCATTATCGCGATCATCTATTTCGTCGTCGCGTTGCGGCTCAACGTTCTCGTCGGGAGACAGTCTATCGTCGTCGTCTTCGTCGTCGTCACTGTCACCACGCACAGTCATAGCGCCAATACTACTGCTTATTGAAGCAAGATCATGATCGCTGAGCGTGAGATGTGACATATTTGCTATGATCTCCTGCATACTGTCCATCAGCGAATCACTCTCTAAAACTGGTTCACTGGTGCAGAAAGTGAGCATGTAGTTGTATACTTTGCTTGAGAACTCTGCGAGTTCCTCCATGCTCCGCAATCCAACCAAAACGCACGTTCCGTTGCTGAAAACAACTGCCGTACTGGCAACCTCACGCATTTTTGGTCGTCGAGAACGAGTGCGTACCACCGTGCCGCGCACATGTCGAAGTTTCCACGAACTAGTTTCGAGATGCCATTGCTGCACGCGACGCTCACGTCGCGTCGATGCTGGCAACGGATTCCGCGCCACCAACTTGGCCATGTCGAGGAGACATGGCATTTTCATCGCGACAACCATGTTGACAATTCGCACGTCGAGCAGTTCTGGCATTGCAAGTTGAGCCGAAGAGCATGCGTGCGCAACAAATGCCGTTAGAGTCTCGCCCATCACCAGCAGAATCGGATGCCCTGTGAGCAGTATCTTGCCAGACGGGAGGAACACGAATGCCATTTTCGCTCCGTAACGAACGACGAACCCGGCAAAATTCTCCTCGCGCTGATATGTCCATTGCGCATCGAGCGGCGGTGCGAATGCGCCGAGCAGACTGTCGACACCGAGCGGAGTGCTCAGGCGAACGCATGCAACGATGTTATGCATCACGCAAAAGTGCAGCGACGGCGGTTCGTTCGAGGTGTGTTGTGCCAAATATTCTTCAAAACTCATCTTGTATTCCAAAGTTGCGCCGGCACCGTGTTTCTGCTTTTCTTCTGAAAAATGAAAGCAAAAATATATTATAAGTTTCGACACGCACACACACACACCTTCTATTGTGTTTTTTAATTACCAATTTCCCCATCCAAAGTAGAGAGAAAAAGTGTGCAATGCTGCTTTGAGCGCGTGGTTTGAGTTTGACTTTAATAGGAAAACAAATTCTCTTCGCACACCCGGTCGCAACACACGATGAGCAGTGCTGAACCACAATCGACGGTCGCCAACAATATGGCAGGCAGTGCGTTTGACCTCATTCAGGTGCCAAAAATCAATTCGTACAAGCGAACGCGCGTCGAACGAGCGCGTCTGTGGCGCAAACTGGAACGTGTTTCGAAATCGGCAACCGATGCGCAAACGGCGCGGTTCGGCAAGATGCGACAGAATGTGCTCGGTCCGGGCAATCACAGTCAGTTGGGCAACTACTTTTCGATGAACGCTGTCACGCTGACGCGCGAGAATCAGCATCACATCGATCCGCGAGGCTTCTTCACAATGAAGGCCGATGGCGTTGGTGGTCTCGCGGCGTGGACGGCCAACAGCACGACAGAGACGGCGGACAACCCACGAACGACGATGCTTTTCGTGACACGTGACGGTGCAGTGCGCGCAATACCGTTCGTACCGCTCTTTGTCGACAAACTCGTTGTGATGGATGCCGAGATGTGCCTATGTCGGAAGAAATTGAGCAACGACGAGTTCTGGCGTGTCACGAATGGCTTCAATGTGCACAACAAGGACTACCTCGACTACTACACGTTTCGCGACGCCGAGGCGTTGAAGACACACGGGATGGACTATGATATCGCGTGCGACGCGCATCAGATGCAGTACGACGATCTCTACGAACTATGCTGCGCCGTGTTTGACATCATGTTCTACGGCACCAAGTGTCTGAGTTTGAAGTATCCCGATCGCATTGCGTTGATCAACGAGACGCTCGAGACTGATTTTGTCAAACCAACGGTGGCGCGACGCAAGCGAATGGTCGAGATCGAGCGTGTGGTGGCGACAATTGGCGGGCACGAAATGACGCCGCTGCGACTGTTTTTGAAGCCCGTCGTGCCGATTCACTGCATCAATTCGGCATTCCACGCGCTGCAGCCGTCGATGTATGGCGTGCGTGTCGATGGCGTGATTTTCATGCGCTCCGATCAGCCCTACACGGTTGGCTTTGCGCCTCACGTGCTCAAGTGGAAGCCACTGCACTCGCAGACCGTGGATTTCACGATTATACGCGAGGCGTCGATTGACGGTGCCGGCGGCGCGGTCGACGACGATGACAATGCAACATACACGCTATGCATTGCGCTCTCGAACGGTGGATTGGTCAAAGTATCGCAGCATGTGCTGGACGACACAAGTGTTGCGATGACATTGCTGCGTGATTGCACAAACACGAGTCAAGCATTGTTGCCAGAGTGGCGTCTGGTTGGTGGTACGCGCGAGAAGTTCAAGGTGGTCGAATGTCAGCCCATTGTGGCTGGTGGTGCCGACTTGCCTGGTGCCAATGATCGATCGTCGCTGCAACGCAAATTGTGGTGGCGTCCCATCGAGTGGCGCGTCGAGAAGGAACAGCCCAACTCACGTGCCAACTACGAGGGTGTGTGTCGTGCACTACTCAATCCGCTGACAGAAGACGACCTCATCGCGCTGATCAAAAACAGCAACTTGCCTCCGCCAGCGCCTGCGGGTGCAACGCCTGTGCCTGCATCGGTGTCGGTCAACGTAGAAGAGTTGGCACCCATCGATCTGCCTCTGGATGAAGCGCCAGAGATACTCGATTGAGTTGCAGCGTCGACGAATAAAAAAAGCGGAAATTCCGCTTTTCGATTTGCACACGCGTTTTGGCGCCCAATGCAACAATGCATCAACGGGCCTATATTAGATGAAAAAAATGTGAAAACCAAGGAGGCATTTGCATACTCTGACAGCGATTCCTGACAGATTCAAGCCACATTCATGTCTCATGCCGAAGTACGTCGTCGTTTGAGCGCTTTTGAATCGCGTGCTGCAATTGCGGCTGTAGCCGCAACCGGTGTGCCAACCAACGATCTCATTGATCTGACGAAACGGAAATCGATTGTCGAATTGGAACAAATGCGCGTGCGAGAGGCAAATGCCACCAATCGTGATCGGTGGTTGTCAAATCTTGAAGCGCGTGCTAGGCTAGCAACACAACAACAGCAGCAACAACCACAGTCGCGAAACACGATTCGCGCCACCAACGCGTTGCTTGACTTGCAGCCATCACGACGAATTGTCGCCAACTCGACGATTCACATTCTCGATTCGGCGTCGTCATCGTCGACGACATCGACTTCCGCAACGACTACGATACCACCGGCTGCAATTATGCGCCCACTTGTTATCGCTGCACGAAACAGCAACACTAACAAGCGACGACGAGAGCAACGTGTTCCTGCCGTACCTCGCTCGTCGTGGAATCGTCCCGATGTCATGTTGGAGACCTACGCATTTCTCTACAACACGATCGACACACTCGCGATCGAGATGGACGAAACGCTGTGGCGCAAAGTGTACGCGCTGCCGCCAATGCGCAATCGGCGTCTGAATTGGTCGCGGCTGGAGGAAGCACGAAGTATTCAGTTCCTACCACAATACCAGACACCCATCGCTGGCTTGAGCGGTGGCGGCGGTGACGAGTATGTGTTTCCTGTGAGCGACCTCGATCCGCGACAATTCGACGAGGGCCGCGCGACGGTGGCGCGCGTCGGTGCCAAGAGGCGGCAGATCGAAGGCGCGGCGTCGCGAGTTGAACTGCCATTCTATGCGCGCAGCAACGGCCTCTTCGATCCACCAGTGACGATTCGAGATCGCATGTTGCGACGCAGTTACGTGCAGCAAAACGACGGCTTTCTCTGCGCAACGCACGCGCTGAACAACGTGGCGAACCGAATAATGTTTGCACCCGCCGACATGCTCGGCGTTATTGATGTGTTTCGGCCGCTCGGCAACATGTTCGCGCAGTTGGAGGAGGTGATCCTGACGGCGCTGCGCGAAGGCATCTTCATGCTGCAAGTGTCGCTGACGTCGCTTACGGAATTCAATCCGCTGCACGAGGCCGAGAGGCATCCGGCGAGAAAGACCTTCCTGCGATTCCTCAAACAGGCTGGTGGCATGCTTGTGTATCGCCCGAGCGCAGCGGGACATTTTGTCTCGCTGGTGTACAGTGACGATCCGTCGCTGCCGCCCGCAACGCCGCGCTGGGCGATTTGGGATGGCAAGAATGTGTCTGTGCGCGCAACGACGGCGGCGTCGGCACTGAGTACGTACATTTTCAAGTCTGACATTGTTGGGATTTCCGACCCGGAGGTGATTCGACGCGAACGTGCGCGACATGAGCAGAACCTGCAAAACGTGATTGGCAGCAGTTACTTTGGTCTGCTACCGATCTCGCTAGAGGTCCTCCTTGGAATTGGCGTGCCGCCGTCGCTTAGGGATAGTACAAACGCTAACGACAATGACGACGACGACAATGATGAGAGCGGCGACGACTCGAGAGCGGCAGCGAAAGCCGAGTATCTCGAGACACTGACATTGACACGCAGTTTGTTGAGACGATTTCTCAGCGAGACGACGGTGATCGAGACGGGTCTACACGCCGAAAACCCGATCAACGAGCAGCGCGAGGAGATCTCGTCGCCAATCCCGATGTCGGCGAACAACTTCGAGTCGATTGCGCGTGACATGAGCGGCTACGGTCTGACGGGACGCGAGCCGACGAATCCGGTATCGTTCATGTCGGCACGCTTCGTGCTCGACCAGACGCTCAACAAGCACTTTGATGGCGTTGCCGAGATTCTTCTGCAAGTTCACAGCAAGACGCCGCTGTCGCGCTTCTGGCGTCGCGAGATGACCAATCACATCAAGCAGGCCGCGTCGCTGCTCGTCGACTCGACTGGTGTTGGGATGTTCTTCTCGAGCGCGGGTCTGTACACCGACGAGGAGCGCGAGACGATGTTCAAGATTCACACGCATCGAAGATGGTTTCGCTACTTTGTGTTGTATATTGCGTGCACTGTGATTGACAACTACATCGGCACGAAACCCGAGATTCCGAAACCGCCTGGCGTGTCAGAGCGTGACAATCCACGCAATAATCCCGACAACGATCGATGGTATGTCGAGCCGATTCCTGCGTACATTTTACGCATCCTGATGGTACTCTGCATGGTCGGGTTTACCAATCATGTCACGTCGGGCGAGCCGCTGACGAATACGCCGCATATTGTCAAACTAATCTCCTTTATGTTTCACAGTCGACACGGTGTGTTGATTCGCGAGAAGTTGCCACCCTGGTTGTCGACAATCATCGCGACGGCCGATCTTGTCATTGAGGGCGAGGAGGCACGCGATCATGCCGATCGGCTATCGCAAGCGCAAGAGAGATTCACCGAGTATCTTGCGAAGACACGCTACGACAAGAGTCTCTGGTTGCTCGAGTTGGTGGCCGCGGCGCGACTGCCCAACTTTCCGTTGCCATCGGTCGAGCCGTTTCGGTTGACACGCGCGGCGCGACAACGCTCGGCAGCGATTCAGTTGGTCAACGACCCCGAGTTTGATGTCGAGGAGTTTCTCTCACGCACCTGGGACAATGGCTCGCCCGAAATGGATCGCACCGCCGAGTTTTGTGCGATCTTGCGCTCGACGCTCTTTCGCCTCCCGCTCGCGAGGCAGAACTTTCAATCTGTGGCCGAAGCGCTTGTCGAATTACGCACTGATGACGCGACACCGCTGGTTGTCGCCAACTTCATGCATGAATCGGCGTCGCTGTTCATTGCAGAGGTGCTGAAACCAGAATTGGACTACAGCAATGACGCCGACAACGACGAAGGCGAACCGATGGTGAGACTGCATGTCGAAACGATCGATTCGGAGGACGTGGCGCGCGAGTGGATCGACATCGTTGCGTTTGATCGCCGATTTGCATCGAGCGTATGGGTGCAGGCTTCGAACGACTATACGACGCATCGCATCACGGTGGCGAAGCCACGCCTGTTTGAGCGAGCATTGCAACGTGGCTTCGATTTGATTCATCGACGTGTGTTTGCGCTGCACATGACGGCTCCTGACGCGAGGCCGCCAATTCACAGCAATCCGACGAGGATACCGCAAACGAACGCGCGCAGCGAAGTCACGCGTTCGTGGACCGAAGTGCGGCCGTCACGGTTGCCGCAAGCAGAACTCTCTGTCGCACCGCTCGGTTCGCCGATGCAGTAGCAGAGAATAAAAAGTTATATTTCTGCTGATTTGAATTCGTCACTTCTCGCGCCTCGCTCTTACGCAAACACCGACAACACGCGATGGAAGTTTCGGATGTTGGGAAACTCATGCGTGGTGTATTGCGCTGCGGGCGTGCGCTGCACTTGTTTCGCGGCATGCAATCGCAACTCGAGTGGCTGCGCGAGTACATTGAGATGTTGGAGAAGATCGACAACACCGAACCGCAGATTTTCGATTCGCTTGCGTTTGCGATTGCATCGTTGCTGCTCATGCATCACAATTCCGGTCACGACTGGATTCGTAAGAAGAGCCGCAACGCGCGCAGGAAAACGAAAAAGGCTAAAAAGAAAAATAAGAAAACCAACAACGATGATGACAACGACGGCGACGGCGAGAATGGCGGCGATGGCGACGCCGGTCCGGGAGACGACGAAGATGACGTTGGCATCTCAGAGCAACAGCAAAACGAGATGGATGAAGCGATCGATGCGAGTGTCAATGAGCCGCTTATCAACTGTGACAGTGCCAACGCTGTGCCTGTCGAGCGCTTTCTGGACGACTACAAGTTATTCATTCCGTACATCGAACCGCTCATCTTCGAGGCGCCTGCGAAACAGAAGCGCCCACATCGTGGCATCAACTACTCGCTGTTAATGGTGCTACAGACATGCGTTGCAGTTGCCGATACATTCGTGCTCATTGGCAAGTGTCGCAAGAAACTACTCGCGCTACGCACCGAGTTGTACGAGCGACTTGGCTTCGTATCTGCCGACGAGTGCAAGTGTCGCATCTTGGTGCTGGGTTGGGGCGAGACGTACTCGACGCCGAAATCGCGTGGCTATCGCGCCATCAAGAAGCAGATTGGCGCATCGAACAAGACGACGAGCGACGGCATCACTTGCGAATTCTTCTCGATCGAAGAGATGCAGCACGACATCACCAAAGGCGAGACGGATCAGTTTGTCGTTGTTGAAGACGCTGATCTCACACCGTCGGAGCGAAAATGGCTGCGCACTGTGAAAGTGCATGAGATGCGACGTCTCATTGTGTCGGAACCACAGGCCGCGTTGCGTGATTTCGTCGTCGGGCAGCGAGTGCGTGTGAAACGCTCACACATTCACTCGGGCGGTCAGACTTTCGAGTACTTGCAGGTCGTTGATGGATAAAAACACACACGAGAAATAGTAAACAAAGTCAAACCACGCATTGTTTACAATGATATTTGTTTTGTGTTTGTTGGCGGCTGCCGTTGCGTTGGAGAGAAAGGAAACGCGTCAATTGGTGCGTGCGTGGTTCGACGCTCAGCGTGGGCAATGGGAGGAGTTGCGGCACAGTTGCAAAACAGTTATTCTTCTCTTCACCGATCATGACTGGCTCACACTTACCGCGCCGCTCATTCGCGAGTTTCGCAAATACGATCAGGTAAAATGTGTCGCACTCGTCTACTGGCACTATTCCAATCACTCCCTATCGAATGTGGCGCGACTGGCGCGTGATGAAGGCTTACTGGACCAACCGATCTATGTTGACAGCGTGCAGCACTTGACATCAGAATGGGGTAGCAATGTATTTTTTGAAAAGATCAGCACTCGAATCGGTATGGCGAGACATATTCTCGAGTACCTCAACGATCCGTACGTTGTTTGGACGGGCCTTGCGATGGTTGACAGCGATATTGTAATTCGACGCAACGTCATTGGTCGTATGGAGCGCGTTGGCAAGACTTTCGTCATGCAGTCAGAGACACAATGCACAAGCGGCACAACGCTATGTCCCAACGGAGGTTTCTGGCGTGCCAGCGGGGACAAACGATCACGTCGAATATTACAAGATGTAGAATTGATGATGCACTCACTACGCATACCCGATCAAGATGCGTTTGAAATCGTTCTCTCGTGGTACGCCGACTTTGGCGACACCGTGCACTATCTCGATCCGCTGCTCTACACCAACGGATTCACAATGCGAAGAAATCGCGACTGGCGACTCGATAAGTCGCACATGGTGCATGCAAATTGGTGCACAACACTGGCGAGCAAACAGCGTGTGTTGGAGTCGTTGCGCAGAGGAATTGTTGCACAGTGTGGTGAATAAAAACATCAAATTGCTTCAACGTATGCGCTGTTCAAATTGCACAAGTCAAACGATGACAACTTTTAATCACGCCCCTGCTCCGCAAGTGTCTGTTGCGAGCAGTGATCCGCGTTCTTCGTCGTCGTCATCGAAGGATTGCACGTGCTTACGTTGTGTGTGCAAATCGAAACTCAAACGAACCTTTCTCGATGGGCCTGAACCAGGCACAGCGCTTGTGGCGTTAGACGACCCCATACTCCTTCCTTTGTTTGAAGTCGCTCAGGAAACCTTTTTTGCCCGTCCGAGTATCCGTCCTCCCTGGGATACGGGTTTCCTTTACTTGGAATCGTTACGGATGTACCAAGTCGATAAGTCGTCTCTCGAGCAGGCGTACGATCGTATGGTGTCTCTTCTTCTGAAATTCGACACGAGAAAGGAAAGTGCGGACCCGCGAGATTATTTGGGGTTTGCCCAGCGCGATGGTGACAATTTCCATTTGTTTGTCAGCGATTACCGCATGGTGGATGCCATTGAAAGGCGTGTGGAGAAAGATCACGAGGTGTTTGCAAAGTTGCGTCTTCCCTGTGAACTGAAGGGTCCTTTTCAACACACGCGCGAATCTCGGCACTATGTGATACCGATGATTCTCGTCGTGCGTGCACTCGAACTTCTCGATCAGCAAGAACTTTATGAAAAGGAACGTTGTCGCCGCGCGCCCGAGCCGATCTTTGTTCCTTCTGAACGAGAATAAAAACACGAAACTGATTTCAATTACCCCGCAATTAAAATTGTGCAAAATATCAATGATGATGCTGACGAGTGATGGCATGCAGCGACGTGCAAAGATCTATATTGGAGGCGAAGATGGCCTGCCAAACGATAATTTCATGAATCTGTTCTTCAATAATCGTCTCAATGACACCTACGGTTTCCGCACGGGCGATTTGATCCTGACGTCTCGAAATTACAACCAGTGGGTGTACAATTGGTTCATCGAGAAACTCGAGTTCGCCGAACTGATGAATTACCAGAATCAGCAGCAAATGATAATTCCACTTTGGGCGACGAATCGTGTTCGGAATGCTGGCGATTTCTACAAGGATGTCATCGAGAAACTGCGCAGCATGGGGATGGAAATTCGCATGACGGTGCACCCGTCCGACGAGTGGGTACAGGAACATTTCTGTCGCGATCTCAACTCGAGTCAAAAGGAGGAAATGGCGCGTTGGCGAGCGGTGTTCGTGTCGATAAACTCGGCGATTGATCGCCCGCTGCCGGTCGGCGACTACATCTACAACGCACACTTCAACATGAACGAAACCGAATGTCTCTTCAGAACGTTTGAAGATACGAGTTACGGCGAGTCTATGCGTTGCGAGAGATTCCAAGCGCTTGAAGCGCCGGTGGATGTTCGACCGAGGGAATCGCAGTGTGATGCCCTATCACCGTTGCAACTACTCGACGCGTATCGAACGATGTGCAAAACAAGCGGTTTGCTCTACATGGTGTTTCGAATACCGTTTCTACAGCGCACGGAGGCGACGGCATTGCAACGTATCGCTGTGCTACGCGAACTGCAATTGCTGCACGACGACTGGGTTGTATTGACGACGAGATTCTATCAAAGCCCGGGCACCGCGTCAGCGTATCCCAAGTACACGTACCTGTACCTGTTCATGTGCGGTCCGGTTGAGAGCCTTAACGTGACCAAGATACGTCGTGCGTTCGATGCTTACAAACACACGAAACCGGCGAACGGCAATGCCACGTACGCCATGCACCTTTACAAAGTGGACCGGTCGCTTATCGTCGATGGGAAATATAATGTAATGGCACTCTCGGCGCGCAAGAGCATGCATCCGATGTCGATGAGTCGCGTAGCACACAATTTGCATTTCTTGAATCTGACTTACGATCCATTTGGAAATTACTATAATGGGCCGTCGCTTGACGACCAGTGGTATGGTGTGCATCGACGCATTCTCGAGATTTCGCTAGTGCTATCTGCAGTTCCGCTATCGGTGTATGTGCAGTTGTGGATCATGAACTGTCTCGTTGCGCTTGTGCACGCGCCAGAGACTCGCAAACTGCGACTAATCGAAGGTGTCGCGGCGTCGATGCGTCGTGTGGAACGAGAGCGCTCATATAGGCGCAATCCAGTACGCGCACGTCGCATGAAAATTGACAATAAAAAATAATTGTAAAAATGACGTTTGGGGTGTTGAAATGCGACAACCGCTTTGAGAGGAGTGAGTTTGATGTCACGTCATGCGCAACTTTTTGACTTGTCTGTTGATGATGATCCCTTTCCGAACCTCAATCACGGTGACTTGTTCTTCGAGAGCAGGTCGTCGCATGCACTCAAGGCATACGGCTTTTATCACGTTGAACACGCAACGAGACTGTCGCGAGAAAAATTATTTCCTGATGCCTATCGAAACAAAGTCTTCATTCCGCGTGCACTGACGGCGTGTCATGCAAACGCAATCGCATATTACAGCGACGCGTTGCGACAACTGATGACACTATTCGACGCTGTGTATGTGTTTCTGCATCCTTTGGACGATTGGTTTCTTGCGAAGCACTGCAACCATCTTTCTATTGCTGATCGCGAGAAGGTTGCGCGATGGCACTCTGTTTGTTTTCGATTCACCGACTTCGCCGACGAAAACAAGTGGAGTGGCACGTTTTATGACACGAACTTTGACAATGAATTTGTCGAGAGTCTACGTAGCACCACGTGGTATGAAGCACATTGCCGCGGAAGGCCCCTAAACAGCAATCCCTGGACTGTCGATGATTCGCTCAACGGCTATTCGATTTTATGGAAGACTTGGAAGATTGTGTATGTCATAATCAAGAGTGAGGATTCATTCCGACAGCCTTCTCCGGCGCCAGAGGAACGCGTCAATTTTTTCGAAAGTCTTTCATTGAGCACCGAGAATAGCACGCTGATGGCGGGTGATCTCAAGTGTTGTTATCCGAATTTTTCGCGCAGCATATTCGACAACAATGGGCGATTCAACAATCTCCTCCCCGACTGGAGCCTCTGGAAGCATCGTGCGACGAAAAATCGGAAACGTGAATACCAGTTTTTCGCACTCGCCGGGCCAGTCGAGCATTACAACAAATCACGAATACTCGCTCAGATTTATCACATGCACGCCGGCACACCGGGCGCGTACGGTGCAGTGGAACCATTTTGCAAAATAGTCGAACACGACGAGGAGACGCATCCCATGCGCATGTTTGCCGTGCTCGGCCCTCTGCGGCAGCGGCTGGAAGTGACGTCGATGGATTTTGTTTATCAGTTGATGTGGCGCAGAGACTCGTTCTTTGTTGGCGCGCATCCGAATGGCCAGTGGCGCTCGATGCATGCGTTTATTCTCGATCGTGCATTGATATTCGCAGATCTGAGTCTGCCGGCGTACGTGCAGATGTGGATTTTGAATTTCCTTCACGTTATGCATGCGCCGGATGCGGTAAAAATCAACCTGATACAGTCTGTCGTCGCATCTGTGCGCAACGTGCTCGCTGTTCGAAGAGAGATTGCGAAAATAAAACGTTGAATCGAGAAGCACTTCATCATCTCGGTTTTTTGGTTGACATAAATGAAGAATGAGTGACATTGCTGCAGTTTGCTCACGCACAGCAAAATTGATCACGCTTCGAAGCGTGTGGCGCGCAAGACCTCGACAACTGCAAATTGAATGAACGTGTCACTCGCAATGCCATGCCGCAGAAACTTGCTATGTTTCTATTAATTTCAAACGAAGGAAGGTAGTCTCGTTGTGAATAAAATGTAATTTTTTGACCCGCTTGTTCTTCAGAGCGAGATGAGTGATGTTGGTGAACAATGTCACGAGCAGTACATCAACTGTGATGGTGATCTCATCACACTACCACCCGAGGCGGAGTTCTATGTTGCTAGCAACTTGAAAGAATTCCTTTGTGTGCCCAACGACGCCGGAGCGCTGGTTGTGCTCCAATATGACAACCGGCATGACTCGCTGTATTCGGTCAGAATCTCTTCGCACAAAATGCTGCGAAAGAATAATGGATATCGATACACTGGAGAACTGCTGAAGCGCGGTTATTGTGCTTCAAATCCAGAACGAATCGGTTATTTTCTCAATATACCACTTGAGGTGACATCGTGTCTCACTGACGCGCCGCGCTACTACAAGAATGCTATCGAGAAGGTCCGCAACTACTATCGTAGTTCCCCGAAACATGCCAACGACGACTCGAGGCACGAGAAGCCGGTGCATTTTCATCTCCTGCCTGACGATCGATGTTTTGCGCGATTGTTTCCCGATCAGCCACGGCCACTTCTGCAGTGGGATTCTGTTCTACTGATTGCGGATGCCAAGGGTGGCTACACGATCGATGTCGTCAACTTTGGCATCACTTGTGACACCGTTTTCAATATTCGCGGTACTTGGAGCAGGGGAAGTGATTTGAGCACGCTGATCAAGATGTACAAACTCTACTGTCGGCCGCAATTGGAGGTTCTCGTGTCGACTCAAATCACATTACAACATTCATTGGCGCGTCGCTATTTCGGTGTGCGTCCAAGGTTTCTCGACTTCACTTTATATCCGCCTCCCGTGCCCTCTTCGGAGGCAAAGGTCGTGCGTAACGTTGCGAAATTGGACGGCTGGCGCGTGACGGGACTCGGCCTGACGTCCAACATAAGAACAAGAACAGTTGCCATCGACTATCTGTGCACTGGACCGGTGTCGAATTTTGATGCAAAACTACTTTGCGACTGCGTCGAACGCGCTTGTGATTCCGACAACGTGCCGCCACCTGAGGAAGGGTGTGCGAAACACACGGCGATTTGCATTGATCCACGTGTCAATTCACTGCGATCACCTGCAGAACGACGCTGTCTGTATCGCCACTCACTTCGCGGAATATTGCGTAACACACACCCGCGTATGTGGTCGGTGCTGAAATTTCAAAGCGACTGCCTGCATGATGCGTACGTCGAACAAGTCCTGCCGATGCTGCCGCTCGAGTTGCCAGCGTATGTGTTGCTGTGGATTTTTGACAACATACACACATACCTACACATGACCGAGATCAAAAAGATTACGTTGCTTATTGGTCTGATTGCGTCGCGTCGCAAAGTGCTCGCCGAGCGAGAGCGCGGCGATGTCAAGAAACAAAACACAAAGAGTAAAGTTTGATGTTCATGCAATATATATTTACATAGATTGTCGTTCTCGTGCTCACTCGATCAGCGTGCTAGACTCTGACATCGAGGCGCCACCAACGACAGCAGCAGCAGTGTCAACAGACGGTGCCGGCGCAGCAGCAGTGGGCAGTTTGAGCAGTGTGCCGTTTCGCAAAGGTACCGAGACGTCGCCGCAGCGCATCAGAAAGTCGTCGCCCTGGCGCACCAACTGGATCTCGTCAATTGTCGACGAGCCGAGCAGCGTGACGGTCTTGCTCGCGGCGTCGTACTTGAAGCCGAACTCGCTCGCGCCGTCGGCGTACATGTGCATCGGTGAGCCGATCGGCAAAGTCAGCGACGCCCACGAGCGTTTGCCGATCGCGAAGCGATTGACGCTCGACATCCAGAAGCGCGCCTTGCCTGTGTTGATGTTGAATGACAACGCGCCATCCCAACCCCACGCCACCGGACGAAACGCCCAGTGCATGAAGTCCTCGCACGGCACAATGTAGTTGCGCGTCACGTAAAGGTCGTACGGTAGTTGCAGACGCTCGCAGATGACGCGCATCGCTTCGGCTTGCTCGACAGTGAGTGTTTCTCGCACCTCGTTGACGAGCGACGAACCGCTGAAGCGCATCGGCACGACGGCGTTCATGAGCGCGTAGAACACCGTCTCCTCAAAGTCGGTGTGGCAGATGTTAGCGATGTCGACGCTCACATCGTCGACGATCTCGGCGCATGCCAGCACGCGGTCGACAAATGCCGTCTTGATCGGCTTGCCGAACGCGAATCGCTGCAGCATCGTCATGTTGAACGACGCCATCCGAGTCGGATTGACGGGTGTGGCGGCGAGTACGACAACCTCTAGATCGCGTGGCGGCGTCGGCGGGCGACGATCGGCGCGCGTTGACATGCGCTTGGCGACTGACTGCGCCTTCTTCTCGTTGACGATCACCACCTCGTTGTCATTGTCGTCCTTCTCGGCGCTGCTCTCGGTCTCACTGCAGGCAATCTTGGCGATCTTGCGCAGACGTTTGATGTCAGGCACCGACTGCAGCAACTCGTATGTAAACGCCTCGCCAGAGTCGCTGCTCTCGTCATCGCTGCTACCACTGCTGCTACTACTCGCGGCAAAGTCGCGCTTGTTGCTCTTGCCGTTTGTGGCACGAATCGCCTTGGTGATGGTACCGGTAGAGAGACTCAACTCCATGTCGATATCATCAGCACTGATGCTGCTGGTGCTGTTGCTGTCGGTCTCGCTAACGTGCGTCACACGCTTGGCAGGCGTCTGCTGCGAGTTGCGCTTGCGAAACGGCTTGGGGCGAAGCGGTACCATCTCCTCGATCGCACTGAACACCTTGGCGACCTTTCGCATGTCGCCTCGCTCTGTGAAGTGAAACGAATCAGAAAAAGTAACCGCCGCACCAGGAATCGAAAGTAACCGCCGTTGCAACGTACCGATTGAACTCTTGATAATCTCCTCTGGTTGCTGCACATCGACTCGATCGGAGCCCAACTCCTTCATCAAACGTAGTTGACGCTTCTGAGCAGGTGTCAATTTTGCCTTGTCTGTGAGCACGCGTGAGTGCGAAACAAAAACAAACAATCCAAAACACGACTCACCGGCTGCGCTCTTGCCATTGCTGTTCGTGTTGTCACGCATATTTGTTGTGTTGTTGATGTTGTTCCGTTGTGGAAATGAGGCGACGAAGTCAAACTTGATGTTTGGTCGGATGTGATTGGGGGCGCGGGGCGCCCAATGACATAAAAAGTTTTTATTAATAAAAACTTTTTATTAATAAAAACTTTTTATTGCTCATGGGCAATTGATTGATTTCGATGCAGTCGACTAACCGCCCCAACAAATTACTTTAACAATACTTTGTCGAGTGCACGCGCATACAACAAGATGTCACAAACTGCAACAACAATCAACATTGAGGCGATGCCAGACGAGATGCGCA
>VFSW01006671.1_pt1 | contig 16927 bp, 14 predicted proteins | sample 5358111 | NCBI WGS metagenome assembly VFSW01 (sample SAMN11554181, study PRJNA540505) | mine drainage metagenome | isolation source: sediment from site ElyBrook_90M | place: USA: Ely Copper Mine, Vershire, VT | collected 2017
GCAACGCCAGGAGGAAGTCAGCCCGCAACGGGTTGAGCCGATTCCTTCGTTCTCTCCCGCACCGCCCCCTGCTCCATCCTCAGAGGAATCAGGCAGCGTTACCCGGTTAATTCAAAGACTGTCTGAGGGGGCCCGAGCGACTCCTTCGGTTGAGCCGCCGCAGCCGCATGCAGCGCCTTCCTCGACCCCATCGCCGGCGTTCGACTCCGGGCCAGGAGAGTTCACCCGCATGATCTCCGCAGGCCAATTCAAAGCCAGTGCCAGCCCTCCAGCTGCGCCCGCGGCCGCGCCTCCACCGCCTCCGCCCGCGCCGGCATTCTCAATTCCGCCCGCGCCGCCCGCAATGGCGATGCCGTCGGCGCCTCACATGACGATGCCCCCCGCGCCCAAGCCAGCGGCGGCTCCGCCGGCGTTTCAGGCTCCCAAATTTGAAATGCCGCCGGCGCCGGCGGTTCCCAAGCCTGCTCCGCCGGCGTTAGCTGCTCCGGCCGGCAAATTTCAGGAGATGGTGCCCATCCTGCTGGTGGTCAACACGTTCCTGCTGCTCGTGCTGATTGTGCTTGTGATCTTTGCGCTGAAGGCAAAATAGCGAGGGAATGTCGGGATTCGGGCCAGCGGCGGCCGCCTTCCGGCTATGCCAGAAGACCCATTTCCCTTAACAGGGTGTCGGTCCGCTCGAAGCTGGGGATCAGGACAACACCCTGTGCGCGCGCCCTTCCCGCCCACTTCGAAGCCTCGTCTTCGCTGAGCTTCAAATCCGTCAGCAAGGCAACCAAATCATCGTGGTTACTTGCCTTTGCCGGCTTGGTATTGAGCCGGCCGGCATAGGGAATGAATGCGATCTCAAAGTGGGGCCGTTCACCCTCCGCACCGGCATTCACTTTGATTTGAAGGTTTCCCATTAGCTTCGCCATAGGGCAAGGTCCTTAATGAGGCTTGTAGTGCCACTTGCTCAGCCCAGTCTTTCATAAACGGTGAGTTTGTGGACAGCAGCCGGAATCCGAAATGCGGCCGCTCAGCCGGGAGCAACGACCATAAATCCACGGTCGATGAGTTTGCGCATCATGGCGAGGGATTCACGCCTGACGACATCGAGCGGGGCATTGGCGATGACAGCGAATTCCTGGATCGCCTGTTCGGCGGTACGAGACCCATCACAGGTTGCCAGGAACTCCGCAACCAGGGGCTGCAAGGCCAGATGGAAGGGGAAACCGCTGATGAGCCGGAGCGTGATCGACTCCGCGGACCAGCGGCCAGCGGACTGGCTGCAAATCTGCTCCAGTCTTGCGTGCTCAGAGAGCATGGGCCTGACTGCGAGCAGACTCGCATCGTCCTGCAATTGCGATAACAGATCGTGGGCAGCAAAGGTGGAGAGAACCAGTTCTCCCAGATCGCCACTGGGAGTTTTCGGCACCTCTTCCAGTTGCACCCAGTTGGCTCCCGTGCGACGACGCATCACGACCAGGCCGTCGTGGATTGCTTCAACACCTCGCTCGCGATAGTACGTCATATAGCCGTCATACAGGCTGGCGTCGTCCGCGGGGTTCAGAGAGGTTTCACGAATCCGAAGTTGTGCGTATTCGGCAGGGTCCTGGGTGAGGCCCTTCATGACCCACGCGTCGCAGCCGGTGCCATCCAGCCATTCGGTGAGCCGTTCCTCCCAGGGTTGTCCTTTGATCTGGGCCCATTCGCAGAGCATCTGCATGTAGCCGCCTTCGTTCAAGTATTCGGGAGCCTCCTTGACCAATCGGCGGCAGAGTCCATCCAGTTCCATCGAGTTATCACAAAACAAGTAGCCCTGCTGGGGCGTGATGAAGAAGGGAGGATTGGAAAGAATGAGGTCAAAGCGGCGATTGGCCACAGGCGCGAAACAATCGCCCGTCAGGACTTCGATGTTTTCCACACCGTTCAACTTGGCGTTGAACGTCGCAAAGGCAACGGCTCTTTGATTCAGGTCGGTGGCGACGACCGTGTCGCTGAATTTGGCCGCGCCCAGACTGAGAATGCCACTGCCGGTGCCCAGATCGAGGGTGGCGCGCGATTGGCGGCGAATGGCAAACCTGGCCAGGAACTTGCTGGTGGGGTTGGGCCAGAGCACCATCTCCGGTTCGGCGCGTTCGATGGCCACCGGGAAGTCGGCGGCAACCAGAAAGCCGTTCGAAGGCAAGAGCATCGACATTGCGGTCAATACCCCGGTATCCGCCCGGAGCAAGCCGCACCTGAGCAGCAGGTCGAGGAACTCGGCGGGGACCGAATTCGCGACCTGCGCCTCCGATTGTGGGCGCCCAAGCCAGAACCAGCGCAGCAGAGCGTTGAGCAAGGTGGGCTCGGCGGTGCGATCCAGAAGGCGAGGCTCGTTGCGCAGTTGGCGCGAAGGCAACTCGGCCGCGCCAAAGTGCTTGCGAATATTTGCTTCGACGTACCCGGCGTCTTCAAAGCACGCGAGCAGGCGGCGGAACTCTTCTTTGGACAAAAGGACAAGCATCAGGATTCCACATTACCATTGCGAGGCGGCCCGGCGGTGGAAGTTGTGCATGAGTTGGGGAAATGCCGAAGCACAGGATCCCCACCGGTGGCGTCTTCCCACCTAGGCAAGCCGGCTACCCCTCGCTTGCATGGTTAACTGGAGGTCCGTTGGCGGCTTATGAATCTGGATGGGCTCCCGACGCATTGCCGTCGCGCGGCGCGTCAGGTCCGTGTCTTGTCAGCAGCGCGGGGCTGCGAAATTTCACCTTTCATTCGCTTACAGTTTCAGGTAGAAGCTGGCCTGGCCTGAGGGGATTGAACCGTCCATCGTGAATCCTGGAAGGGGTCCTGACCGTCCGAATTGTGAATTTTCTGATTTATATTGACCTGTCTCGGTGGGTGTGATATTCAAGATTGCACGCTGAGATTCGGACTTAGGTTGGTCTGATCTTTGTCTTTGTCTCATTCCCTTGGGTCGGTTCCGCTCAGAAGTCTTGTAAATGGTGTAGGGGCGGAAATGCTCCAAGCGGTAGCATGCGTTTGGAAAGAGTGAGCTTCAATGTTCGTCCGTACTGGATCACCCTCAGTTGAAGGAAGGAATCATGGCTAGACAAAGCGCACAGCACAAGCTGGACCGGGTGCGTCCGCCCCGGGTGCAGATCACCTATGACGTTGAAGTCGGAGGCGCCATCGAGATCAAGGAACTTCCATTCGTGGTCGGAGTCCTTGGAGATTTTACCGGTAACCCTGAGCAGCCGCTTCCCAAACTCAAGGAGCGGAAGTTTGTCGAAGTAAATCCCGATAATTTCGACACCGTCCTTGAGGGAATGAAGCCGCATCTCTCTTTCAGTGTAGAAAACAAGTTGAGCGACGAGCCAGATGCCGCGCAACTGAAAGTCGACCTCAAATTCCGCAAGATGGACGATTTTGAACCGGCGAACGTAGCCAAGCAGGTCAAGCCGCTGAAGCAGATGCTGGATCTGCGCACGAGGCTCGCCGATCTGCGCGGCTCATTGCAAGGCAACGACAAGCTGGAAGAGCTATTGCTGGAAGCGGTTGGCAACACAGAGAAGCTGGGCAAACTGAAGAGTGAAATGGGTTCAAGCGAAGGAGGCTCCAATGGCTGAAGCAGTTGCGAGTTCACAGGCTGCAGGCACTACGCTCGATGCCCAGGAAGTGAGTCTTCTCGATCAGATCGTGGAGCAAGGGCGATTTGGCGTAGAAGCGGCGTCCCGAGAGCGCGGTCGAGACCTGGTAAAGGAATTTGTCGCCCAGGTACTCGACGGCTCGATGACCATCGCCAAGGACGCGGAGATGATGATCAATGCGCGCATAGCGCAAATCGATCATCTTCTCTCGTTGCAGTTGAATGAGATTCTTCACCATGCTCAGTTCCAGAAGCTGGAAGGCTCGTGGCGCGGGCTCAAGTATCTGATGGACAACAGTGAGACAGGTGTTGGGCTGAAGATCCGCGTCATGAACGTGACCAAGAAGGAGCTTTTGCGCGATATCGAGAAGGCCCCTGAGTTCGATCAGAGCGCGCTCTTCAAGAAGGTGTACGAAGAGGAGTATGGCGTGTTCGGCGGCGCTCCGTTCGGTGCGCTGATCGGCGATTACGAATTCGGGAAGCACCCCGAGGACATGGCCCTGCTGGATGGCATATCGCACGTTGCCGCCCAGGCGCATGCGCCCTTCCTCAGCGCGGCAGCTCCTGACCTCTTTAACCTTGATGGGTACCAGCAACTGGATGCGCCCCGCGATCTGGCAAAGATCTTCGACAGCACGGAATACGCCAAGTGGAAGTCGTTCCGCCAGGGGGAGGATTCCCGTTATGTAGCGCTCACCCTTCCGCGAACGCTTGGCCGCCTTCCGTACGGTTCGGATACCAAGCCGATCGAGGAATTTGTCTACGAGGAACATGTGGACGGCACCGACCACACCAAGTACCTGTGGATGAATGCCGCCTACTCGCTGGGCACGAAGATGACTCAATCTTTCTCGCTTTATGGCATGTGCGTCGCCATGCGCGGTGTGGAAGGTGGTGGCTTGGTGGAAGGTCTGCCGACTCACAACTTTGCCACCGACGAGGGCGATGTCGCGATGAAATGCCCGACAGAGGTGCCGATTACCGACCGGCGAGAGAAGGAACTTGCCGACCTCGGTTTCGTGCCCCTGGTGCATTGCAAGGGGACCGATTACGCCGCGTTCTTCAGCGTGCAGAGCTGCCAGAAGGCGAAGACCTACGACACGGACTCGGCCAATGCAAACGCGCGCTTATCTACCCAACTTCCATACATCATGGCGGTTTCGCGGTTTGCGCACTATCTGAAGGCAATGATGCGGGACAAGATCGGCAGCTTCATGTCCCGTGAAGAGGCGAGCTCGTTCCTGAATCGCTGGATCACGAAGTATGTGACACCCGATGACTCCGCTTCTCCCGCGGCCAAGGCCGAGCGTCCTCTGCGGGAAGCGCGCATCGATGTGACCGAGGTTCCGGGAAAGCCGGGATGCTATCGCGCCGTCGCATTCCTGCGTCCCCACTTCCAACTGGATGAACTCACTGTTTCACTGCGGCTGGTGGCCGATTTGCCTGCTGCCGTGAAGTAAGGTTTTGCAGAATTTTCTGGGCCCAGGGCCGCACGGCCCTGGCGTCTAAAATCGAAAAGACTTCCAAACTGAATTTTCAGGGAGATCGAAAATGGCAGTCAATGCATATCTGTTAATCGATGGCCGTCCAGGACCGAGCACGAGCAAGAAGGACCACATCGACATCCTCTCTTTCAGCTTCGGCGCCAGCATGTCGGCAGTTATCGGCGCGGGTTCGTCCGGCGGCGAAGCCCGCGCGGGGCGCGCTAACCTGGGCGACGTGACCATCATGAAGGTGCTCGACAAAACCTCTCCACTTCTGTTCGACGATTGCGTCACCGGAAACTACCTGAAGAAGGTGGATGTCATCTATGACAAGCCGATGGGCGACAACCAGGAGGACTACTTCAAGATCCACATGGAGGATGCGCTGATCACCTCGATCCAGCTTTCCGGTTCCTCCGAGAACCCGGTGGAGTCAATCAGTTTCGCCTTCTCCAAAGTCAAGGTCAGCTACAACCCCGAAGAGGATGGCGCGCTGAAGGGCTTCATCGACAAGGGCTTCGACGTACTCAAACTCAAGCCGTGGTAACTCGCGGGCAAGCGGAGACACGGTGCCAATAACCGCCAAAGAACTGTTCGCGGCAGGAAAGGTGCGGGAGGCGGAGAAGAAGCTCACGGCTTATTTGCGTGAGCATCCATCCGACACGGCTCAGCGCACCTTCCTGTTTGAGCTGCTTTGCTTCGCGGGCGAGTACGCCCGCGCTGAAAGGCAGTTGGCTGTACTAGCCGGTGGCAGCGTCGAGTCGGAAACAGGCGCCATCGTTTACTATGCCGCTCTTCATGCGGAGAAGACGCGGCAGGAGCTTTTTGAAAAGCAGGCATTCCCGACAGGCCCAACCTTGTCGCCCAAGGGCAAGCTGAACGGGAAGGCTTTCAAGGAATTGCGCGCCGCGGATCCAGACATCGGGGCTCGGCTTGAAGTCTTTGCAGCCGGGTCTTATGTCTGGATTCCGTTCGAGCATCTGACATCGATCGAGATGGGGCCTCCGCAGCGGCTCCGAGACACGCTCTGGGCTCCCGCGATGGTGCAGGCAGCGCCATCGTTCAAAGAGATGGACCTTGGGGAAGTCCTGCTTCCGGCAATCTATCCATTCTCATGGAAGCATCCGGACGAGGCGGTCTGGCTGGGCAGAGTTACTGACTGGACTGTGGACGAGGACGGCCGGGAGTACCCGACCGGTCAAAAGCTCCTCGTGGTCGACGGGGAGGAGATTCCGTTCCTCGAAGTCAGATCGATCGAATTTGCCCATGCCACCCATGGGTCCACGAAGAAAAAACGCTGAACGCCGGGCCGGGGACTCAATTTCTATGCCACTTCGCGAAGATATCCTCACACCCATCGCCGGTGAAAACCCGAGCGGCATCGATCTGCGGTACGACACGAAGCTTCTGATCCACGACAAGATCAAGGAGGCCCGTCGCCAGGACGATGAACTGGCTCAGGGAGATTGGCAAAGCGAGCGGAAGACGGCCAACTTTCCGCTGGAGGTCAAGGTTGCACAGGATGCGATCGCGACGGTTTCCAAGGACCTTCAACTGGCGGCGTGGCTGGCCGAGGGACTGCTGCAGACCGAAGGCTTCGGCGGTCTGCGCGTTGGGATCGGATTGTGCCAAAGCCTCTTGACCGATTTCTGGGATACGGTTTATCCGGTGATTGAGGACGGGGACCGTGAACTCCGCGCCAGGCCGCTGAGCTGGCTCGGTTCGATGCTGGATTTCCCAATCCGCAACACGCCTATTACAGCTGCCGGATATTCCAGTTTGGTTTATAAGGATTCAAGGGCAGTCGGCTATGAGGATCAGGTAAAGACCGACAAGGAGCGGGCTGCGCGAGCGAAGATGATCGCGGCGGGCAAGGTTGCCCCGGAGGTCTTCGACAAGGCCTTTGCCGAGACGCCGAAGGCATTTTACCTGCAGGCGGAAAAGGACCTTGATGGCTGTCTTGCCGGGCTCGACAGCTTGGAGAAGTTTTGTGACGAGCGGTTTGAAGACGACGCGCCCTCATTCGGCAAACTGAAAAGCTCTCTCACTGAAGTCCGGCAGACGGTCCACAGTTTGCTGCAGAAGAAGCGGGAGAAAGAACCGGACCCGGTGGAAGCGGAGCCTGTGGCCGAGAGCGCCTCAGAGGGGGCCCAAGGTGGCGAGGAAGGGGCAGACGGGGAGGGAGTTACGGCGGGAGGCTTCGCGGCATTTTCAACCGCGGAACCCGCGGATCGCCGCCAGGCAGTGGCCGGCATTGCGGGCGCCGCAGCCTTTCTGCGCAAGCGGGAGCCATTCAGCCCAGCACCCTATCTTCTGCTGCGCGGTCTGCGCTGGGGCGAGTTGCGTACGGCATCGCGGCTGGGCGACAGCACACTGCTGGAGGCTCCGCCGACCGACCTTCGCCAGCAGCTAAAGCGACTGGCCTTGGCCAAGAAATGGAGCGAGCTTCTGGAGGCTGGAGAACAGGCCATGACGTTGCCTTGCAGCCGGGCCTGGCTTGATTTGCAGCGGCTTTCGGTTGCCGCCTGCTTGGCGCTGGGCGCTGAATACCAGCCGATAGCCACTGCCATCCAGTCAGAGCTTCGCGCCCTGCTGAACGACATTCCTGAGTTGCTGGACGCAACTTTGCTCGATGATACGCCGGCGGCAAACGCCGAGACAAAATCATGGCTGCAACAACTGAGTACGCCACAACAGCCAGCACAGCCGGCGGAGGATGAATCGGGAGCCGGTACTCCCGCGGATATGAATGGAACGCCCTCGTGGCTGGCCCAGACGGCTGATGCCTACGTTCTGGCAAAGGAGGCGCTCGCCGCGGGGCAGGAGGAGAAGGCGTTCTCCATCATGCGCGCAGTCATCGCCCGCCAACGGTCAGGGCGGAGCCGTTTTCGCCGCACCATGCAGTTGATCGAACTGGCGATCACCGCCGGGAAGGACTCGATCGCTCAACCGCTGCTCGAAGACATCGCAGCAACCATCGAAACCCATAAGCTGGATGCCTGGGAAGACCCTGAGACGGTTGCCCGCGATCTGTTGCAACTGATGAGAAGCAGCAAGAAGATCCAAGGAAGCGCCAGCGACAAGCAAAAGCTCTTCGAGCGTATTTGCCGCCTTGACGCCGTCCAGGCATTGAGTGCGGGGTAAACCATGGCCAGAAGCCTCGGCGAAACCACGATAACCGTCTCCGTGCTGGACCGCCTCATCGACCTTGAGCCAGGCAACCGGATGGAGAGTCCCCTTAGCCGTTCGCAATCAGTTCGGCTTTTGAAAAGCGCGGTGCGGCGCGACCTGGAATGGCTGCTCAATTCTCGCCAAATCGCCGACCCGCCGGATGAGGGACTGAAGGAAGTCAACCGCTCGGCCTACACCTACGGGCTTCCCGATCTTTCCTCCTTGACCATGTTGGCTGCAGGGGATCGCAACAGGCTGTCGCGGCAGATTCTGGCTACCATCAACATGTATGAGCCACGCCTGGCCAACGTGCGCCTGGTGATGATCGAAACTCCGGACTCCGCCAAAAAAGACGTGCGTTTGCGTGTGGAGGCGATGCTTCGGATGGATCCTGTCCCGGAACCGATCACTTTCGATACCGTGATTGAGTTGAAGAGCGGGAACTGCCGCCTGAGCGGGGGCGACGATGCGCGATGACCTGCTGCTCTATTACGAACGGGAACTGGACTACCTACGCAAATCAGCCGCACAGTTCGCAGAAAAGTATCCCAAGGTTGCTTCGCGGTTGGCGCTGGAGCCGGCCAAGTGTGAAGATCCGCATGTCGAGCGGCTGCTTGAATCGTTCGCCTTCCTTGCGGCACGCGTCCATCTGAAGATGGAGGATGAGTTCCCCGAGATTACCGACGGGCTGCTCAGTGTGGTCTATCCCCAACTGGTGCGTCCCATTCCGTCCATGTCGGTGGTCGAGTTTCAGCTCGATCCGGAAAAGGGCAAGCTTTCCAGCGGCATGAAGATAGAAAGGAATACGCAGCTCTATTCCAAACCAATCGGCGGCGTGCCCTGCACATTTCGAACTTGCTACGACACAACCTTATGGCCGCTGACAGTAAGCGCCGTGGAGCTGAGTGCGCCCAGCAGGCTAAAGCCGGCGGTGAAGACAAGCGACTCGGCGTGGGCGGTGCGTCTTGAGCTTCGTTGTGCGCGCGACGTCAACTTTCTCGGCCTCAAGCTGGATCAACTGCGCTTTTACCTCGATGGCGAGAGCGGCCTCGTCAACATCCTTTATGAGTTGCTTTTCAGCCGGCTCAATCGCATCGTCGTGCGCGACCTTACGGACGGGTCGCGGTTGGCGCCGGTTACCTTGCCCGCTTCTTCTCTGAAGGCCGTCGGCTTCGGCGCCGATGAGGGTATGGTTTCTTATCCTTCGTCTACATTCGCCGGTCATCGACTGCTGATGGAGTACTTCGCTTTTCCAGAGAAGTTCTTCTTCCTCGATCTATCCGGTTTGGAGTGCGTGGCTACGGCAGGCTTCAAAGATGCGATTGAGATCATCTTTCTGATCTCCGAGATCGAAGGGGAAGGGCGCGTCCAGCGTCTGGAACTCGAAGTCTCGAAGAAGACCTTTCGTCTGGGATGCGCGCCGGTGGTGAATCTATTTCCCCAGGTTGCCGAGCCGATCCAGTTAAATCAGCGCAAGCATGAATATCCCCTGACGCCGGATGTAAGGCGACCTTACTCGATGGAAATCTTCTCAGTGGACGACGTGAACGCAATCGATTCCACGAGTCAGAAGATCACTGCCTACGAGCCGTTCTACTCGCTCCGCCATTCCGCGAGACGAGAGGACCGATCCTGCTTCTGGTTGGCCCGGCGGCGACCCTCAAGCCGACCGAACGATGACGGCACCGACATTTCGCTTTCCCTGGTGGATTTGTCGACTGCTACCGCCGATCCCGATGCGGCCATCCTGTCTGTGCGCACGACATGCACGAATCGCGATCTGCCGGCGCGTCTTCCTTTCGGCAACCAGGACAGCGATTTTGAGATGGAAGGCGCGACGGCGATGAAGCGGATCGTCGCGCTCCGCAAACCCACACCGCCGGTGCGCCCCGCCCTGGGCAAGAGTACGCTCTGGCGGCTGGTTTCCCACTTGTCGCTCAACTATCTGTCGCTGGTCGAGGGGGGGAAGGGATCCTTGCAGGAAATCCTGCGGCTCTACGATGTCGGCCGCACCGCCTATTCGCAGAACGTAATTCAGAGCATCCTCAATGTTCGCAGTCAGCCGCACTTCACGCGGCTGATTTCAGAGCAGGGAGTCAGCTTCGCTCGCGGGGTCCGAATCGATATGGAGATTGACGAGGACCAGTTCACCGGTGGCGGCGCGTTTCTCTTCGCCTGCGTGCTGGAGAGATTCTTTGGCATGAGCGCATCCCTGAACAGCTTTACGCAATTGAGCGTCACCACTCCACAAAGAAAGGAGAAACTCCACGAATGGCAGCCGAGATCAGGACGGAAGCCAATCATCTAGCTGATTCCCCGCTGGGCCAGCAGTTGGTTGACGACGCGTGTTCGTTTGAGTTCTTTCAAGCGGTGACGCTGTTGCAGCGGCTCAGGGCCGATTCGCAGCATGTAGGAGGGTTTTCGAGCCCCGAGGATGAAGCCGTCCATTTCAGGGTGAATCAGCGGCTTGGCTTTCCAGCCAGCGAAATTCAGGGCCTGCAGGTGGAAGACGATGCCCAACCGGAGATGATGGTCAACTTCATGGGCCTGACCGGTCCCATGGGCGTTCTCCCCTACGCCTATAGCGAACTGATCCTGGAGCGAGCCAGGGCCAAGGACCACACTCTGGCAGCGTTCCTCGATATCTTCAATCATCGGGCGATCTCGCTTTTCTATCGGGCCTGGCAGAGGTCTAATTTCGCGGTCACCTATAATACCGGCGGGCGGGATCTGTTCACCCACTACCTGCTGGACCTGGTCGGACTGGGGACCGCGGGACTTCGCGACCGGCAGGAGCTTGACGATGAAGCATTGCTGCATTACGTGTCGCTGGCGTCGCCGCAGTTGCGGTCCGCGGTAGCCCTGGAGCAGGTGATCGCGGACTACTTTGAGGTACCGGTGGAGATACAGCAATTCACCGGCGGCTGGTACAGCCTGGATCGGGCGACGCAATGCGAGATGAACGTCGAGGAGTCTGCTTCGCGTGAGGTTGGTTCCGGCGCGGTGGTGGGGGATGCAGTCTGGGATCGGCAGTCGCGGGTGCGCATTCGGCTTGGTCCCATGGGGATTGAGCGCTATTGCGATTTCCTGCCTGGAGGCGGCGCCCACAAATCGCTGAGCGCCATTACCCGATTTTTCAGTAATCAATGCCTGGAATTTGAACTGCAACTGGTACTTGATCGAGCACAGGTACCGAATGTTGAACTGGATCTCGACGCAGGCAATCCGGCACGGCTTGGCTGGGTCTCCTGGGCAAGGACGGAGCCGCTGGGTTTCGATCCGGACGACACAATTCTGACTCTCTAAGGGGGAATATATGGGACTGAACTTGAAATCGCTGATTTCCAAACTGAATGACCCAGCCCGCTCTGCGCTTGAAGGTGCCGCCGGTCTTTGTCTTTCCCGCACCCACTACGATATCGAGATCGAGCACTTCCTGACCAAGCTGCTCGATTCAGCTTCCGGCGACTTTGCCGCCATCCTCAAGCATTTTGAGGTCGACAAGTCGAGGCTCACATCCGAACTGTTCCGCAGCATGGACAAGCTGAAGTCGGGCAATGCCCGTACTCCGGCCATTAGCCCAACCGTGCTGAAGATGCTCACGACCGCGTGGACCATTGGCTCGATCGACTTCAATGCGGGACAGGTGCGCACGGGCTTCGCCATTCTGGCGCTGGTTTCGGATGAAGAACTCTCCCGCCTGATCAACGACGTCAGCAAGGAGTTTCACAAGATCAATGCAGATGCCTTGCGCAAGGACTTGATGGGCATTGTTGCGCTGTCGAGCGAGACGACGGCCGGTACATTGCCGGCGGGGCCCGGCGATGGCGCCGCAAAGCCGGGCGGCGGCAAGACTCCGAATCTCGACCAGTACACCGTGGACCTGACCGGCAATGCCAAGAGAGGCAAGCTCGACCCCGTGCTTGGCCGCGATGCGGAAATCCGCCAGGTGATTGATATCCTCACTCGCCGGCGCCAGAACAACCCTATCCTCACTGGCGAGGCCGGCGTCGGCAAGACGGCGGTGGTGGAAGGATTCGCTTTACGCGTGGCGCAGGGCGATGTGCCGCCTCCCCTGAAGAACGTTCAAATCCGCACCCTGGATCTGGCCTTGCTTCAGGCGGGCGCCGGCGTCAAGGGCGAGTTTGAGAACCGGCTCAAGGGTTTGATCGAGGAGGTGAAGGCATCGGCAACGCCGATTATTCTCTTTATTGACGAAGCTCACACCATGATCGGCGCGGGTGGCCAGGCCGGGCAGGGCGATGCCGCAAACCTGCTGAAGCCAGCGCTTGCCCGCGGAGAACTGCGCACGGTCGCGGCAACCACGTGGTCCGAGTACAAGAAGTATTTCGAGAAGGATGCGGCGCTGGCCAGGCGCTTCCAGGTGGTGAAGGTCGAGGAGCCCAGCGAGCCGCAATGCATGGTCATGATGCGGGGCCTGGTGGCCTCGCTTGAAAAGCATCATAGAGTCCGCATCCTGGACGAAGCAGTGGCCGCCAGCGTGCGCCTCTCGCATCGTTATCTTGCCGGACGCCAGTTGCCCGACAAGGCCGTGAGCATCCTCGATACAGCCTGTGCGCGCCTCGCGCTGGGCCAGAGTGCGATACCGCCTCCAATCGAAGACCTGACCCGGCAGATCGACGCACTCGATGTGCAGAAGCGGATACTCGATCGCGAGGAGATTGTCGGCGCAGATCACCAGGAAAAGCTCGCCGAGATTGCGGCGCAGAGGGCCGCTGCCGAGGCCAAACTGAAGACCCTGCAGGAGCGTTGGGACAAAGAGCGCGAGCTGGTGGGCAAGATTCGTGAAATCCGCGACAAGCTCGAGGCCGGCCACGCAAAAGAAGCCAAAGCAGCTGCGGCAAAACAAGCGCAGGCTGAGGCGCCCAAAGATGCCAAGGCAGAGGCCCCCAAAGAAGCAGCCGCAGAGGTGCCAAAAGAGGCGGCTGCCGAGGCCCCCGTCGATTCGACAGCCCTGCGTGCGGAACTGCAGGCGCTGGAAACGGAACTTGGTGCTGTGCAGGGTGAAACCGGCCTGATCCAGGTCTGCGTGGATGCCCAGATTGTCGGCGAGGTGCTATCCGCGTGGACCGGCATCCCCGCCGGCAAAATGCTCAAGGATGAAATCGCGACGATTCTTGCGCTTCAGGAACACCTGGGCAAGCGCGTCATCGGCCAGCCGCATGCCATGGAGGTCATCGCCCAGCGTGTTCAGACCTCGCGAGCGTCTCTGGACGACCCCAGCAAGCCGGTTGGTGTTTTCATGCTGGTTGGCCCCAGCGGCGTGGGCAAGACAGAGACCGCGCTGGCGCTGTCTGACCTGCTCTACGGCGGCGAGCACAACCTGATCACCATCAATATGTCCGAGTTCCAGGAGGCCCATACAGTTTCCACGCTTAAGGGCTCGCCTCCGGGCTATGTGGGTTACGGAGAGGGGGGCGTTCTGACCGAAGCAGTACGGCGCCGGCCCTATTCTGTCGTCCTGTTGGATGAAGTTGAAAAGGCCCACCCCGACGTCCTCGAAATCTTCTTCCAGGTATTCGACAAGGGCAACATGGAAGACGGGGAAGGCCGCCAGATCGACTTCAAGAACAACATCATCATCCTCACCACCAACGCCTGCACCGACCAGATGATGAAGCTGGTGGCCGATCCGGAGACCGCGCCCAGCCCGAAGGCCCTTATCGACGCGCTCAAGCCCGATCTGAATAAGATATTCAAGCCCGCGTTTCTGGGGCGTCTTGTGCTCATCCCCTATTACCCCATCCGCGACGAGGCCATGAAGCAGATCATCCGGCTCAAGATGGGCAAGATTCAGCGCAGACTGCTGGAAAATCACAAGGTGAAGCTCACCTATGACGACGCTTTCCTGAACGAAGTGGCCAACCGCTGTACGGAAGTCGAGAGCGGCGCCAGAAACGTGGATAACATCCTCACCAATACGCTGCTGCCGGATATCTCCCGCAAGATTCTGGGAGGCATGGCGGAAGGCGAGAAGATGAGCGCGATTCACGTTGGGATCGGAGAAGACGGCGCGTTTCTCTATGCGTGACGGGTAAACTTCAAGCGGCAGTTAGACATGCAACGAGAGGAGGGGCGATGAGCGGAAATCGCAATGCAGGATTTACCGGAGACGGCAGGACCGTCTTGCCCGGAAGCCTTCGCCCCAATTCCGAAGAATCCTTTTCTGGACGGCATAGGAATCAGCACACGGCGCCTCAACTTGTCGGTTTGCCGGTCCATCCAGGGAAACTGACGGGTTCGAATCGAGTGCAGCGGGTGGTTGTGGTGTACGACGCGGCCACTTCGACCGGACAGGTATTCGCTGTCGGTCACGATGGTTCAATCCTTTTGCGCGGCGACGTTGTTGTCGGGGGCAAAGACTCGCCGACTCCGACGGGTACCTACCACGCATCGCACTGGGAATCGAGCCATGTTTCAAAGAAATACGGCTCGTATGCAAATACTCCTTGGGACAAGTCGCCGCTAGGTCTGAACGCCTTGGGCCCATTCCAACTGCACCTGAAGGAACTAGAGAATCGCGGGATTTATCTTCACGGCACGATGGGCCCGTCCTGGAATCCGTTCACCGCACTGAATTCGCTGCTCAGTCCAACATCCCACGGCTGCGTCAGGATGTCGAACCGGGTGGATATTGGCCTGCACGATCTGATGCCCAATCCGAATGGAATTGAGGTGAAGATCAGCACTCGCAAAGCTGACATTCCTGCCGACAGAGGGAAGCCATGAATCGCACCGTTTTAGCGGCATTTCTGGCCTGTCAGTTGGCGGGAGAGATCGCCTCCTGGGCGGCGTCTCTTCCTTCCATGGCGGCAGGACCCTTGGTCTGGGTAATCGGCGTCGTATTTCTTTTGCCGGGAGATATCGCTGCGACATGGCTGATCGAGAAGTTTCTTTGGTCATCGTCCCTGAATCTGCATCAGTTGCAATGGTTTAAGGTACCCTGCGAGGTTATAATCAACGCCGTCGCCTGGATGCTCATCGCCGCATCCCTGAGCCGGATTAGAACGGGATCGAATAGGAAATCTGCACATTGAGTGCAAGGAAAACGCATAGGCCAACATCACAGCGACTCATGAAATGACCTGCGCGGAAAGGGAGGATTGAATTCACTTATGCCTTACACTCAGGACAATCGTCTCATCTCCCTCAACGTGCCGTCGCTGGACAAGGACGCGCTTATGCTCGCCGGGTTCAGCGGGCACGAGGCTATCTCGCGGCTGTTCAGCTTCCAACTGGACCTGATCAGGGAAATTGCGGACCCGGTCACATTGCAACCTGTCCAACCGTTGAAGTTTTCCGATGTCATCGGGCAGAAAGTCACCATCTCGATCCAGCGCACGGAAAGGACTCCGCGCTACGTCAACGGCATTGTGAGCCGTTTTGCGCAGAGCGGCGCCGACGACACCTTTCTCCATTACCAAATGGAAGTGGTTCCCGCCTTATGGTTGCTGACCCGATTTGCCGACTGCCGGATCTATCACAACGAGACGGTCACGGATATCATCCAGTCGGTGCTCCAGGATCACGGGATTGACTTTAGCACGTCGTTCAGCGGCTCATACACGCCACTGGAGTACTGCGTCCAATACCGCGAGACGGACTTCAACTTTATCTCCCGCCTGATGGAGAAGTACGGCATCTTCTACTTCTTCCAGCACACGCAGACGTCGCATAAGATGGTCATTTCCGACTCCTCAAGCGCCCACCAGCCATGCAATGGGCAAGCCAAAGCCGCATATGTTGTGAGCGCCTCCCTGGATGCGGACTCTCTCATCAACACCTGGAGCGTGGAGCAGGAGCTGAAGAGCGGAAAATATACGCATGCGGACTTTTACTTCGAGACGCCGGACACCAGCATTCAGGCTTCGGAGGAAACGGTCGATGGGGTTGCGGGCAATTCCAGCTATGAACTCTTTGACTATCCCGGCGAATACACCGCCCGCGGAGATGGCGCGGCGCTTGCAAAACTGCGCATGCAGGAGGTGGAAGCGTCTTATCTTCTGTTCCATGGATCGAGCACTTGCCGCTCCTTTACCAGTGGGGACAAGTTCGATCTGACCGATCACCCGGACTCATCCCAGGACGGAACGTACGTCCTGACCGAAATCCACCACGTTGCTTCGGTTGCGGCCAGCTACAGGGGCGACGGTCAAGCCGACGCCGAAAATGAATCCTACTCGAATCAATTCATTTGTATTCCCGATGCCGTCCCTTTCCGCCCTGCGCGTCTTACCCCCAAGCCGTTCGTGCAGGGACCGCAGACTGCACTGGTGATCGCCGATACCGGGGGATCGGAAGAAATACTTGTTGACAAATATGGCCGCGTGAAAGTGCGGTTTCCGTGGGATGGATTCTCAATCAGGAATAAGGCGGCGAAGTATTCCTGCTGGGTTCGGGTTTCGCAGCAATGGGCCGGCCAGGGTTGGGGCGCGATCGCCATCCCGCGCGTGGGCCAGGAGGTGATCGTCAGCTTTCTCGAGGGCGATCCCGACCGGCCCATCATCACCGGGCGCGTTTACAACGCACTCCAGACCGTTCCCTACCCGCTGCCCGACAACCAGACCCGCCGCACCTTCATGCCGCGCAGTTCCCCAGGGGGCAGCGCCACCGCGTACAACTAGCTTCGCTTCGAGGA
>VFSW01006672.1_pt1 | contig 16925 bp, 11 predicted proteins | sample 5358111 | NCBI WGS metagenome assembly VFSW01 (sample SAMN11554181, study PRJNA540505) | mine drainage metagenome | isolation source: sediment from site ElyBrook_90M | place: USA: Ely Copper Mine, Vershire, VT | collected 2017
CCCCCACCCCTCGACAGCGCGCAACAGTCGCAAACCGACACCGCCTTATGGAGCAAATATGGATTCAAAAAAATTCGGAATTATTAATTATGAATTAAAAAAAGCGGCGGGAGGGCGGAGCGGCCCGCGCAAGCGGGCATCTCTTCTGTGTTCTGGCTCCGCGACGCCCAGATTGTGGCTTGTCTTCATTCTTAATTCCGCGTTCATAATTCATAATTCCCAATGCCCCGCCGCGACGCTGGTCGGGACGGGGCTTGTCGGCACGACTGGCAACGGCCTCTACGCGCCGCTCTCGCTCATTCCCCAGTCCAACCCGCTGATACTCTCCAATGGAAACCTCGCGTTCGGAGTCAACTATACGCTCAACCTCATAAACGGCGGATTCACGAACACAGTCGTCGCCGGAAATTATACCCTGCGCCAGGGACCTTACGCCGTCTCCCTCACGGTCCCGGACACCACCAATGTCCTCTACTTGACAAATCTCCTCACAGGAGGTTTTTCCGCAAACTACGTCTATCAAGCCGCGCCGTCCGTTTATGGAACGAAGGTCGATTCCAACGATCTCGCCGCCGGCTTTCTCATTTCCAAACTTCTGGACACGCCTGGTGTCACCTGGTCCGTCACAAACAGCGGCGGCAACGAGCAGGTCATCCTCACCGACACCAGCGGCGGATTCAGCGGCGTGGCGTTAACCAATTGGGCCGGACTTCTGAGCACAAACTCCACCAATTTTGCCCAGGCCATCGGCGCGACGATCTCAAATACGTTCGTTCAGGAGCAAGGCGGCCAGGCCAGCAACACGAGCATAAACATGCTTGCGGCGACAAACGCGCTTCTGGCCGGCGTCACGACCAATTTAGGCGGTTTGAGGATTACAAACAGCCCGCTCGCCTACATTTACATGTATGGGGGCGCGGCGGCGTGCGAAATCGACTTCAACGCCAACGGCACCAACCGGTTCATTGTGATTGGCGCCGACAATTATTTTTCCATTTACGACAATTCAAACGCCGCCAACGCGCTGTCCGTGGACTCGTCCGACGGTGTGCATCTTGGGGCGGACGTTTTCGCCGCCGGCACGTTTCAGGGAAATGGCGGCGGCCTCACCAACGCCGCCGGCAACGGCTACGCGGACTCCACGATCACCAACGCCGTCAACTCCCGCCTGGTGGCCGCCGGTACGACCATCAGCAACAACTTCCAATGGGGCGGCGCCAATCTCTCGAATTTCTGGAGCGGCTTCGGCGGCATGTACATCACCAACGTCGGCACGGGCTCGCTCGTCGCCTCCCATTATCTGACCAATTCGTCCTATGGGACCTATGCATTCCCAAACCTCGTCATCTCCAACGATCTCAGCGGCGCGGGCGGCGGCGGCCCTGGAGAGTCCCTCACCAACGTCACAGTCATATTCAGCAACGCCCCGACCTATTGGACCAATTCCGGCGCAGCTATCCTATTCTCCGGCTCCAACTACATTTCAGGCGCGGGCACCAACGGCAGCGTGTTTCTTATTGACACCAACGCCAATTTCACGAACAGCGGGGGAATAACGACGCGCGCGCTCTCCGTAAGCTCAAACCTCGCGTCCGTGCGCTGTTATTTCGATGGCGCCACTTACACCGCGCAGTCTCAACTGGGGCCGCGTTCGTGGACGGGCCTGACCGACAACGGCTTGATTTGGTTCGAGGGCAACGGCGACTGCGAGTATCGCACGAATGTCCAGGTCGCCGCTGGAGCGGGATTCGTTCCGCTGACAAACCACTGGTTGTCCTCCAACAGCGGGGCCGTCTATATGCATGTGCGCGTTTGCATTGACACCGCAACGAATCACGTCAACGGCTTTGGCGCCGGTGAATACACGGTTGCGGAGGCGGGTTATTCCGGCGCGAGCACGAATTACCAAAATTACGGCGCGCTCAATTCCATCAATTTGGATTTCGAAAGCGGCGTTGACGCCGGCACAACGGTAGGGGGACAGTACTTTGCCGCGGCCCAGGGCGGGTTCGCCACCAACTCCAGCGTGATTCACTACGAGATCACGACCATCCACCTGCCATGAAACAAACGGCGCGGCCAGCCGGCATCGCAGCGCGCGACCTGCCATAAGCTCCCCGTTCTTCATTTTGCATTCTTCATTTTGCATTTAAAAATATGGGCATTTCCCGATCTGATTTTGTCATCCATAGGACCGCCGCCAGCCTCGGCGCCCACGACGGCGAACCGGAGACGCACTCCGCCGCGCATCCCTCGCGACGCGCCGGCAATGAGGCCCATGCGGCCGCTCACAGGCAAATTGAATCCCGAGCGGCGTCGCATGAGATTCTAATGGCGGCGGGCCTCGGCGAGCTTGGGGCCTTGGTGCGCGGCATATTTTCGCCCGAGGCGCTTGGAATTGCCGCCGTCATGGATGCGTTGCGGGAGCTCAACAAATATATTGAGGAAACCAAACAAAACATCCTCGACGCCACCAAAGCGCAGGCCGACGCGGCCTCGCGCGCCGGCAGTGGCGGCGTGGCGGCGGGCGTGGCAGGAGCTCCGACGCCGTTGGATGCTTCCGCGCCGGCCGCTGAAGACGCGCGAGTGTTTGACAAGGCTGCCACAAATGGCGAATCGGCGCGGCAAGGAGTCACCGCCGGCGATGTTACGCGGAACGCGCGCGAAAACAGCATTCGCATGGAGACGGAGCGGGCCGTGGAACGGCTTACCGATCCTGCAACTGGCGCCGAAGGCGTCAACGGCGGCCGCGGCATCGCCGATTTCGACCGTCGCATTTCCGCGGCGCGGCAAAGGGGCGGCGCCGCCGCGTCCGCCGGCCAGGGGGAAATGCGCGCGTTGCTGGAGCAGGCGGTGGGCATAATGGAAGCGCTGGTGGAGCAGCCGCCAACGGCGCGACTTGAGGACTTAAAACGCCGGGTCGCCATTCTGGAGCAACGAATCAACGCGGATCGGAGCAACGCAAGAAGCTGATTTGATCGCCGCCCCGGCGGATGGACGCCGTTCCAACCAAAAATGCAAATGCAAACCTGCGTCACACTCACTTATAATGGCGTCGAGAAAACCCTGGCCGATTGGGGAATAAGCGCGTGGCGGCGCGAGGTGCTTAACCAGGCGGGCGACTCGTTCGGCTTTGACCTGCAAGCGGCGGCGGACGCGCCGGAAATTTTCCCGTACGGCGCGCAAATTATCGTGCGCATCGGCCGCGTCGCCCCGGCCGCCGTGAGCGGCAATCTTGCGCTGCCCGCGGCGCGCGCAACCGGATTCACGGGGGGAAAGACATGGTTCGTCGGGTACCGCGCGCACGACTGCCGGACCGGCTCGGCGCAACTGGAGGAGCTTGGATACAAATTCGCGGGGCCGTGGGAGTTTTTTCTCGAGCGGCTCACGTTCCAAAAACTATGGTTGACATGGAACGGCGCCAGGCAGGTGGCCGACTGGCGCAGTCAAATCATCCTGGGCATGAGCGTGACGGCGCTCTCCGGCGCGGGAGACACGGTGCGGGGAAGCACGGGAACCAACCTCATGTCCATCTCGCAACAACTGCGCGAGATTGCCGCGTATGTCGCGGCGGCCTCGGCCTACGAGCAATCCGTCAACAGCCTTGGCTGGACGGCCGGCGCGCAAATCCAGTTCGATCCGCTTGATGGCGACGTGAATGGCAACTACCTTCTGAACGCCGTTCCGGGTCCGTTCTGCCTCATCCCCGATTATGTTCCCGGCGCGCCGGCGCCCGCGGGCGAGACCAGCGCCAACACCACCGGCCTCATCCTTCGAGCGCCATTGGACGCTGTCAACGATATTACATGCGCCGAGGCTTTTCGCAAGATGGTCCGCTGGATCGGCGCCATCGGCAGCCCCGTGATCTGGTTTGATTACACCCAGACGCCGCCGGCCCTTAAAGTCTCGACGCGCGATCAACTCCCGTCCGTCACGCTGGAATGTCCCGGCGCAAATCCCGCGCCGCGCGCCGGCGGCCCGATCGAGTCAATAAACATTATGCGGCGGGACGATTTGATTCCCGCCGCCATCGCCTTCAAATACCGCCAAAGCGGTGTCGTCTTCAGCCAGTATTATACAACGGTGACCAACGACATCGCCGCGAGGGTGAATGGAACGACGGTGGAAGGCATTGGAATCACGGGCCTGCTGACGGATTTGTCCGGAAACGCCCTTGCAGGCGGAACGCAAAACGCCTTGCAGCAGGCCGCGCTGCGATTTGGCGCGCAACTTGCGACTTTCGATTTCGAGGGCGCCAGCGTCAGCGGCACCAGCGCCACAATCGCCTGCGCGCCGCTCTCCAACGGCGTGACCAGCGATCCCGGCGCAAATGCCGCCGCGCTGGAATTTTGGACGGAGCTTTTCCCGGAGTTCGAGCGCGTGGAAAATTTGTCGTTCTACAACGGGGGCGATCCGGCGCCGTTTTTGAGCGCCGTGGACGCCAACGGGGATGTTATCACGTCCTCGAATGGTTCCATCACAGTCAACGGCGTCAATTATACGCAAATCCTTGTCGACGGCCAGGTGGCGCCGTGGATGAAAGATGGAAATCCGCCGGTCCCGGGGAGCGTCATTGAGGCCGTCGTCACGGCCTATTTTAAATATGACGAATACTCGCGGCCCGCCGCCGGCGGCAACGCTGTCAAGACTGGTTCCGTTTCATACGTGGAGAAAAACTGCACACTTAAGCTCACGAATCTTCCCGCGGGCACTTATTCCAGCGCGGCCAATGTGAGCGGCGGCGAGCCGCTGCCATACGGTTTGGCGGGCTACGTTTTCAATATCGAGAGCATTCCGCAGTATCAAGGCCGGCTTGCGCTTCAGGAAGAGGAGGTGACCGATTTGTGCCCCATCGGAAACGCCTTGAACCTCGGCGGAAGCCTTGCCGAATGGGCGGCCATGAATGCCTGCGTCCAGCGCGTCACTTATGATGACAGCGGAAAAACCACTCTCAACTTCGGGCCGGCCACGCACTTGGGCGCCGGCGACCTGATCGAACGCCTGCGCGTCAACCGAGGCCCGCGCTGGGTTTACCTTTACGGCGCAAACTTGATGAACGCCAAGGGCCAGTCCGGCGGCGCAACGGCCCTGGGCCAAAACCTGCCCAAACAGAGCGCCAGCCCGGGCACTCGCGCGCCCACGCAAGCCTTCCACGTTGGCGATCTCGCCGACGCCCAGCAACACGCCTATCCCAACAGCCTGCCTCCCGGCGTTCTTATTGACGGGACCCTTTCGGGCGCGGGCGGGCAGGGACTGGCGGGTCCGGGACAGGGGCCCTCTGTCATTCTCGTCAGCGGCAGCGAAGGAAGCCAGGGCCAGTTCATCCGCATTTCGCTCGCCGATTTGGCGGGGTTGATTTCGAGCCAAAACGTCCAATTCCACGAGCTTAACACCTGCGAAAACGGCGACAACACATACTACCGCACATTTCTCTGCACCGATAAGTACCACAAAGCGTGAGTCGAATTATGAATTATGAATTAGGATCTGGGGAGAAGGCGATTTTCATTCCTGCGGTTGCTTTCAGTGGCTCGAAGCATTGCATCCGCCTCGGGATTCGCGCGAATTAATGGCCCTGGCAATTTTCCTAATTCTTAATCCCTAATTCCTAATTCCAAAATCTTAATTCTTAATTCCTAATTCCTAATTTCCCCCACAATGCCCTCCAGAATTGCCACCTGTCCGCAGTCCAAACAAATCTCCGGTTCCAAAACGCTGGTGGGAATCGTGCCGATGAAGAATGGCCCGCTGCAATGGAAAGATGTTTACAACAACACCGGGAGCGATGGTTACACGTTCCTCTCCCAATTCGGCCTGGCCGGCGCCTGGGCCGGCGAATCTCCGTCGTTTGCCACCGGTGATTTTGTGCTCGTCCAGCATCCGTTCAGTAACCTGTCGGCGCCGGCTTATCTAATTTACATTTGCGTCGGGGGCTTCACGCCCGCGCAGATACCGGACGGCGCGAGGCCGCCGGGCCACACGGGACCGCTTTATTGGAGTCCCGCCAATAGCGCGTCCCCCGAGGCCGTTCATTGGCAACAATGGAATCTCTGCGGCGGCGCGCAGGCCGGAAACGGCAATTATTTTGTGAGTCTTGGCGGATTGGCGATTGGCTGGCAGGAGGTGAACGTCAACGCCGCGCGCACGATCTGGGGAATTTTCGGAGCCGTTCCACAGACGCTCTACCTTGATCTCGAGTATTCGACGGCCATTTCCGGTTCCGCAAACGGCGGCCTTAGTATTGACGGCACCTACACCCACACTTGGAGCGTTAACCGGTGGACGGGCGGCCTGCTCGACAATGGCGGAAATGACGGCAATAACGCTCCGGCGGCCGCGCGCCCGTATTTGTTCCCGGCGATCCCACCCAACAACACCGGATGGACGCCAAACCAAACTGCCAACAATAATCCTCCTCCGCTCTTGTCCATTTCCCTTGCCGCGGACGGCAGCGGCATCAGCTTCGTGTTCGCGATTCAATTTGACGGCGATGGCAACGCGCTTTGGACCGTCACGCAGACCGCGACGCTTTCATCAACCTATACGCTGGCGCAAGTTCAGGCCGACGCGCTGGCCCTGCTCAACGGCAACCAGGACAGCAGCGCCGCAATGTTCGCCTCGATGAATTGGGGGCAGGCCGCCACATGTGTTTACAATGGCGATGGCTCCGTGCGTGTCGCCATCGGGGGAATGTCCAACTCTGGCCCCGCCCCGGCGACCTGTGGCGCCAATCCCACGGCGATTGCCGCCGCCGGCGTGGGGTCCGTCAACCAGGACCTCTTCGCCAACGCGTACACATTCAGCGCCGCGCAAATCGATGTCTGCGGCCAATACTGCCTTCGCACGTTCTACTGCCGGCGGACGCCGCCGACTGTCCAATGCCAGAGCGGTTCCGTGGACGGCTACAACCCGATCATCCTCTCCCCGCCCGCATACAACGCCGACGACAGCTATGCCTACAGCCAGATTTTTCCCAACTGTCAGTGTTAGCGAACGCAATATGCCCATCCGAATTCCTTTGGACGACCTTCCCGCCGGCGCGCTTTATGACGATGCATGCGCGGCCGGCCGCATCGAGGGCAAAGCGGTCGTGATTGAAGATGTCGAACTGCGCCGTTTGTGGGGCAAGCATGGGCTGTTTGGCCTGGCGCATCTGCCTCCCGATCTGCTATCGCCGCCGGGCTGTTGCGGCAAATAGTTTTCGGTCGAACTCATTTTTTCGCGGGCCGATGTCCGGGAAATATAACGTCTGTTGAATAAGCCTGTTGGTGACTGCCGGATCGCGCCCCAGGCTCCGGGCCAGGGCGCGCTCGCGCGGACGCCACGGCCGAGCCTCCTTCCGGAGCAGCAGTCGGGGGGCGATGCGAGATTTTCGCCATGCGCGCGCGCTGTGCCCTGGAGCAAATTGTCTTGCGGCAAACTGTAGTCTATCGCAGGGTCTCATCAGTAAGCCTTCGTTTCTCTTAAGGAAGATATATGAGCCGGAAACTCTGGAACCCCATGCTCAAGGCCCTGGCCATCCTGGCCCCTCTGGCGGGGCTGGCGCTCCTGGTGTTCACTTCCCGCCGCCCCGTTTCCCGTCTTCCCAATGGAACCGAACTTTCCCTTCTCGCCGTGACACACGGTCCATCCAACCTCTTCTTTCCAGGCGGCCTTCGAGACAAACTGATCTATTACCTTGCCCCGGCAAGAGGAATTAAGTTCGGTCGAATCAAACTGGGCCCCGTGACGCCGATGACGGCGAACAATTGGCGCAACCCAGACGGCACTCTGCGCTTCCCGAACAAGCTGGTTTTATGGATCGGCCGCAGGGGCCCATCCGAGGGACCGCTGCTTCCGGTTCCAGAAGGCAAATGGTTTTCCGATCTTCGAGCGACGCTGGCCGATGAGAGAGGCGAGGAATGGGATACCCGGATGACGGATTTCCGTCTGCTATCGCAGTTTCAACCTGACAACCCGCGCGGATGGAACCGGGTTTTTCCATTGGACTTTGCCTCTTTTCCACGCCGCGGAAAAACGCTCCGCTTCAGATTATACGCCCGTAATGACTCTGATGGCTGGAACACCCTGGCGGATTTCACGTTTCCCAATCCGGTTCCCGGCCCGTATCCAATCTGGAAGGCGTCAAAACTTCCCGCAGTCCAAACGAATGGAGATTTGCAGGTTTCCCTCACCTCGCTGACCGGCGGCGCCAAGCCGCTCCAATACCACTTCGGCATCAGGCCCTTTACCCGCGCCACGTTCCAAGCAACGGTAAACGGCCAACCGACGGACGCATGGGGGCCGGACCTTATCGAAGCCACCGATGCCACGGGCAACGAACCGTGGTACCCGGCAGCCGACAGCGGCGCGACCAACGGCCTCTTTTACTATGAGATTGACGGGGTCGGTCTCAGCCCCAGCGAAGTCTGGCGCGTGCGCGCCCGGTTCGCCCGCTCAGGGACGGCGCAATGGACCAGTCCGGAGCTTCCCGTGCGCGCAGGCTCTCTGCTTCCGATGAGTCTAAGCACAAATCTCCAATCCCTTCCGATCACGCTCGCCTGCATACAAAGCCTGATCTATAACACGATCGTCTTGAAAGTGGCTGATTTGCCGGCGAACGCCAAGCTGGGAAAGGTCGAGATTCTTGATGACCAGGGCCGGCCGTCGAAATACAAAAGCGGAGGCTTCTCGGACTCCGGATTCGACGCGCAATGGGCAATTCCTGTCGGCGCAAAGTGGCTCAAAGTCTCCATCACCCTTTCCGAGACCCGCGCCTTCGACTTCCTGGCAAAACCCACATCCCTCCCAAATGCTTCCCACTGATCCACGCAATCACAAGTGTCACTCCTCACTATTAGCGATATTCCCTTTCATTGGCGGGTTGGACACGCGCTGTAAGATCCGATTCAGACTGTCGGTCGACGAGAACCGGCGGCTTTACGAGTTTCATGATTTCTCGCGTCATTTCTGGCGGACGCGCGCAAGAACCGCTGTCACTTGGGCGGCGGCGGCGCGTTTTCGTAGATGGCGGGCAGCGACAGGCTAAACTCAAGCGACGGAACGCGGAGCCGATCATCGCGCCGGTTTGCGATTTCTGGAAGCCAATTGTTGGCCTTGCGAAAGACGGTCACCTCCATCCTTTCCTGCGATACGAGGATATACTCTTCCAATGTTTCAAGCCGCGTATAGCCGGAGAATTTTTCACGCCGGTGGATGCGCTCGGTTTCAGGCGACGAAACTTCGATCAATACCTTCGGGAATTTCCTGAAATAGTGGTCGGTGTCGCGCGGGTCGCAGGCCGCCATAAGATCGGGATAATAGAATACATCTTCGCCGGCGATTGAGAGCCTGGCTTTAAGATCCACCATAAAAACCTGGCATGGCGTGCCGCGCAGATGAGAACGCAGCGCAAACGCAAGATTCAAGCAGATGATATTGTGTTCGCTGCTCGCTCCCGCCATCGCATAAACCAGCCCGCCGATGTACTCATGGCGTATTTCGCCCTGCGATTCGCCCGCCAGATAATCCGCGACGCTAATCGAAGGCGCTTTTTGGGCTGCTTGCACAATTCCAAAGTTGTCCAAAACGTCCAATTTGACAAGCGCGGACAAAAGCCCAAAATCCTCGGCTAACATGCACCCTGCGACCTAATGCTGCTGTGAGCTCGTTGGCCTGGACTGTTCCAAGCATCACAAGGCGGGAACGCGCGTCGAAGAAGTTATGCGGGATAATTGGCGCTTTTTACTGCGTCTCGAAAGCGTATACCTTCCCGGTTTTACCGTCTGCCGCGCCGACTGGATTGAATCTCGATGATTACGGGATGGTCGCTCAAGGTCACGCGGGCCGAAGTGGCATTGCTCAGATTCTCTATCGCCGTGGTTCCAATGGTCGGATCGTAAATGCCCACTGTTTGGCAAACAGAACCGAATTTCACTGTCACACTGTTCGCGCCCTTGGCCTGTTCGCCCCAGACGACCAACTCGAAGGCGCCGTTGCTCTTCTGGATGAGCAGGTCGTGGACGGTCACGGGTTTGCCGGGGATCTCGTAGGTGAGATTCTCCGTCGTGAAGGAGGAGGATTTGTCCGCGAGGATCGTCGTCATATTGTGAAGATAGACCGCCGAAAGTTTGGGTGTGTAATCGGCATGGACCAATCCCCAATAACCATCACCGGCATGGTCGTGCAGCATGTAGATAAACGTATAACTCCATCCCCGTTTGAACGCGGCCAGATAGAGGTCCAGGAAAAGGCGGGCCTGTTCCTGCTCGGAAATCGCGTCGGGATGGCCGCCCTCGCCGGCGCGCGTGCTCCAGCCCGTCTCGGTGGTGACCCTGGGCAGGGATTCGAGTTGGGAATCGGCATATCCGGCGAAGCCGCCGCCCCGCCAAGTGTGGCCGTATTCGCCGTATAATCCGTCCCATTTGCCTTTCAGCACCGGGTCTTCGGCGTTCCAGGCGATATTGTCCTCGGTGATCCCTTTCAAATGAGCGCAGACATAATTGTGGGTGTTTGCGTAATCGGCGTATTTGGCGCCGTCCGGCATCAAGGTTCCCGCGCCGCGCGGAATGGCCAGGAACTGAAGTCCGCAGTTGTCCGGCTGGGAGCCCCCGGCTTCGCTGGAGTGGAAGACGGGAAGGCGCGCCAGCCTGGGGTCGGCTTTCACCGCGGCATACAAATCCCTCTGGAACCAGGCAATCGGCATGGAGGTCTCTTTCGATGAGACGGCCCCGTTATAGTTGACGGGCCAGTTGTTCGGCTCGTTGGGTCCTTCGACGGCCAGGAGAGCGCCCGCCGCCGCCAGGGTCTCATATTGTTTCAGGCTGGCCTGGATGTTCCCATTTCTGGGCAACAGGACCGCCTTTGCCCCGGATGCCTGATGAACATCGATGAAGGATTGCAGGGTTTTGGGGTTCGTGGATCCATCGTCGCGGATGGCGCGGATGCCGGCGTATGCAAGGCATTTAGCCACCTCGCCGGGTTCATCTTTGCCTTGGGAAATATGCGCGCATACGCCGATCGAATTGAGAAAATCGTTTGCCTTGACCGCGGCCGGTTCCGGCGCATGCCCGGCCAGGAGCGTTGAGGAGACGGCTCCCGCCAACAGGAGGCCGGCGCGCCGGCGGAGCGAGTTTGCGAACGATGGATTCAAAATGATTTGACTCTTTCTTCTCTAAGGTGGTTCACCTTCGCGGATCCCGCCGGAGGCCGGCTTGTGGCTTGGGTATCTCGAGCTCCTGCCCGGCGCGTATGGGAGAAACTCGGGGACGAAGTAGAAAACGTGCATGGCCTCAAACGAGGAGGTTTTTATAACTGCGGTTTTTCCTGAGTCTCCTTCGCTGCTGCTAAGGTCAAAATCGTCGGCCGCCAGGACGCCAATGCGCCCCTCCCATAAAAAGGCGGTGTCGCCACGACCTTCCTTTCCCCTGGCATATTTTCCGCTTTTTTCGCCCAGGACGTAGCGAAAAGTCATGTAGGTGCCGGGTTTGGGCAGATGTCCCTTGGGCCTATTGGTGTCCAACGCAATCTTGATTTCGATGTTAAGGTGGTGCGGTGGTATCGGCAACAGAGCGGGGTAGGCATGCGGGCGATTCCTTGCGTAGATGCCATTCGAGCACGTCGCGATTTGGCCGCCTAAAAGATTTCCAATCATAGACGAGATGTTGGCCAACTCGACGAGCTTCGCCAGTGGGGCCGTGTTGTGCGCCGCCAATTGAAAATCGATCGTGTCCAAAGTTTGGTAGCAGCCTTGAATGGCGTTTCTGATGCAGGCATGGTTGAGTGCCGTCAGTTCGGTCAGAGTTTTCTCATGGTGGAAGTGGCGCCGATTGACGCTGCGCTCTTTGACGGGCTGTAATCCCTTCGGCGTTTTTCCCCCCGCCACGGCCTCTGCTCTCGACAGAACCTCAGAGAGTTCGACGCCGAGGGCGGACGTCAGCTGAAGGGCGATCTGAAGTGTTGGGCTGCGCTCATTGCGTTCAAGGAGGCCAATTGTGGTTCTATGAATCCCCGCCATGTCGGCGAGTTGCTCGTAGGTCAAGCCCTGGGCCTGTCGGTATTCCGCAATGACTTCTATCAGGGAAGTCATGATTTTGTTGACGCGCTCTTCGTCCACGATAAGAGATTATTTCCTTTGACACGGAAAAGGCTATGAGACTATTGTCTCCAACGGTGAAAAGAAAAGTTTTCGACCTTTTTTGCGGGACCGGCGGTTTCTCCAAAGGCATTGAGAAGTCGGCCGGCGGCGGTTACGAAATCGTTTTGGGGATAGACCTTTTGCCCGCGTCAGTTGAAACCTTCCGTCTTAACCAGCCCTCTGCTTTTGCTTTGGCAGCGGACATCCGCAGGGTGCATTGCGCGGACGTGATGGAAAAGGCGCGTTTCAAGCGAGGGGAGTTGGACTTAATTATCGGCGGTCCCCCATGCCAGGGCTTCACTTCCATTCGTCCTTTTCGGTCGAGCGACGAGGACGACCCGCGCAACACGTTGTTCGAGCAATTCGCCAACTTCGTAAACTACTTCCGTCCGAAGGGGTTCGTCCTCGAAAATGTGGTGGGGCTCGCCACGCACAACGGAGGGCGTACGATCAATGAAATGGAGGAGTGCTTTGTGGGGCTGGGCTATGAATGTGAGTGGAAAATCCTGAACGCCGCGCATTTTGGGATCCCGCAGCGGCGCGAACGGTTGATCTTCATCGGCGTTGAAAAAGGGGCGGAGATTCGTTTCCCTGTGCCGAGTCACCGGTCCGATGGAGCGACGATCGGGCATAAGGACCATTCCAAAATGCTCGTTCCGGCTGATGATTTATTCTCGCCGCGACCCGATCTGAAGCCAGCCGTCACCGTGATGGATGCGATCGGAGATTTGCCGACGGTGAAGTCTGGCGAGTCGGCGGTAAAATATGCGAAAGATCCTAAAACTGATTATCAGAAAGAAAGGCGCAACGGGTGCGAAGAACTGACGCTCCACTATTCCACAGCGCACACGCCCAAGATGCTGGAAATCATCAGGCATTCAGGAAAAAACATATCTTACATACCTGCGAACTTGATATCAAGCGGCTTTAGCTCGTGCTACTCGCGGCTGGACGGAGACCTGCCGTCGGTGACGATCACGGTGAATTTCGTGCATCCTGCCTCCAACCGTTGTGTGCATCCCGTTTGTGATAGAGCTTTGACCCCAAGAGAAGGCGCTAGGTTGCAGTCTTTTGACGATGATTTCCGCTTTGCCGGCAATCGTTCCCAGGTGGTGAAGCAAATCGGGAATGCGGTCCCTCCGCTTCTCGGACGCGCCATTGGAGAATCTCTTGCCAGGGTGCTGTGAGATAACGGACGACCAGGCCAACGCCGTGTATCTTCACCGGGGGTTTTGACGGCCCGCTCCACCGTGTCTTGATGAGTGGAGATAATGCGCGGCCTCTCAATGGAAATCATGGGAGGGGCTTGCGGCCAATTGGGCTTGCGGCAGGGCTTTGATGTTTCGGGCTTTGACCACCACCACGTTGTCGGTGTTTTGCACCGGGCCTTCAATGGACAAAAATGATTCCTGCGTGATGACCAGGCGCAGCTTTTCAAATAATTGCGGGGTCACGATCGCATTGCTCACGCCGGTCTCGTCCTCAAGGCTGATGAAAACAAAGCCCTTGGCGGTGCCGGGCCGTTGACGGCAGATCACGTTGCCGGCAATTCGCACACGCTGCCCATGACGCGCCTTGGCAAGGTCGCCCGCCCGCCACACACCCTTCAATTGCGCGCGCACCAACGCCATCGGATGCGGTCCGACCGTCAAGCTCATGCCGGTGTAATCGGCGCGAAGGCGTTCGACCGGATTCATCGCGGCGAGCGGAGAAGCCGCGGTCTTTGCGCCTTCCGGAGGCGCGGGCGCAACCGCCGTCCGGCAAAATAAATCCTCGCGCGACGCGGCCCAGGAAAACAGGTCGTCCTGGAGCATCTCCGTTTCCACCTGCCAAAGCGCGTCGCGCCGATGGGCGGCAAAACAATTGAGCGCGCCGATCTCCGCCAGGGTTCGCAATTCAGATTTGCGCAGTCCCGCGCGGCGTTTAAAATCATCCATCGAGGCAAACGTCCGGAGGCCGCGCCGCTCCACCAACCGCCGGCCATGCTCCTGCCGCAGGCCCTCGACCACGCAAAAGCCCAGGCGAATTGAATTGTCCGGTTCAATCGCGCAAGGCCAGTCCGAGCGCAAAATGCAGACGGGGCGGATTTTGACGCCATGACGCCTGGCGTCTTTGACAAGCGTCGCCGGCGCGTAAAACCCCATCGGTTGATTGTTGAGAAGCGCCGCGTAAAACTCCGGCGCGCGGTGCGTTTTGAGCCACGCGCTGCCGTAAGCCAGAATGGCGAAACTGATGGCGTGGGATTCGGGAAATCCGTACAAGGCAAATGAAGTGACGGATTGCAGAATTTTTTCAATCACGTCCGGCGCGACTCCTTTTTGCGCCATGTTGCCGCGCATTTTTGCGGCAATTTTGTTCATTCGCTCCTCGGACCGATGAAAGCTCAGAGCGCGCCGCAACTCCTCGGCCTCCGCGCCGGAAAAATCGGCCATGACCATTGCGATCTGCAACAATTGTTCCTGGAACAGCGGCACGCCAAGGGTGCGCTCGAGCACCGGACGCAGGCGCTCGTCGAAATAGACCACCGGCTCGCGCCCGGCGCGGCGCGCCAGATACGGATGCACCATGTTCCCCTGGATCGGCCCCGGCCGGATGATGGCCACCTCCACGACCACGTCGTAAAAGCATTTTGGTTTTAGTCTTGGCAGGGTGGCCATTTGCGCGCGGCTCTCGATTTGAAAAAGGCCAATCGTGTCCGCCTCCCGCATCATTTTATAGGTGGCGGGATCGTCGTTGGGAATCGCCGCCAAATCCACCGGATGGCCGCGCTGGCGTGTCAACTCGATTGTGTCCTGCAGCACGGACATCATTCCCAAACCCAGCAGGTCCACTTTGATGATGCCCAACTCTTCGCAATCATCCTTGTCCCATTGCGCGACGACCCGCCCCGGCATCGAGGCGTTTTCCAGCGGAACAATCGAATCCAATTTGCCCTGGCAAATTATCATGCCGCCGGAATGCTGGCCCAGGTGCCGCGGCAACCCGTAAATGCGCGGATAGAGCGCCGCAAAGGCCTGCGCGCGCGAATGTTCGTGCGGCAATCCCGCGCGCTCCATCTGCGAGCGCAAATCCAGGGTGTGCGGAAAATCGCCGTTGGCGAAGAGGTTGGAGAAACGGTCCAGCACATCGGCGGAAAGGTTGAGCGCCTTTCCAATTTCGCGCGCGGCGCCGCGTCCGCGATACGTGATGACATTGGCCGTCATGGCCGCGCCGTGCCTTCCATAACGGCGGTAAACTTCCTGGATCACCTTTTCGCGGCGCTCGCCGCTGGGCAGGTCAATATCAATATCGGGCCAGCCTTTGCGGCCTTCGCTTAAAAATCGCTCGAAGAGGGTGTGATATTTGAGCGGGTCCACCGCCGTGATGCCCAGGCAAAAACAAACGGTGCTGTTGGCGGCGCTGCCGCGGCCCTGGGCCATGATTTGGTTTTGCCGGCAAAACCCCACCAGATCGGCGACGATCAAAAAGTAGCCGGCGAACCCGAGTTTTGCGATGACAGCCAGTTCGTGCTCGATTTGTGCGGCCACTTTCGGCGGCAAGGGGCCGTTGTAGCGCCCGGCGGCGCCGGCCAGAGTTTTCCGGCGCAGCACGCCGGCCATGGTTTGGCCGGCGGACGCATCGACCGGGTGGCGCGGGAATTCGTAGCCCAATTCATCCAGCGTGAATTGCAGGCGCCGGGCCAGTCGCGCGGTGTTCTCGATTGCCCGCGGCAAATCGGCGAAAAGGGCTTCCATGCCGCCCGCGTCTTTCAAGAAGCGCTCATCATTGGCGGCCAATAATTTTCCCGCCGCGTCCAGGCGCGTGTGATGCCGGATGCAGGTGAACACATCCAATACTTGACGGCCAATGGGTTGGGCGTAAAGCGCGCCGTTTGTGGCCAGCAGCGGAAGGGAGTATCTTTGGCTCAATTCAACGATTGCGCGGTTGGCGGCCGTTTCGCGGCGCAGATGATGGCGCTGGATTTCCACGAAAAGTTTGTCGCGGCCAAAAATACGAACCAGCTTTTCCAACACGCGCTGGGGCGTTGGGCCGGCGGCTTTTGCCTGACTGGCCGCCGAACCGGAATTTTGGCCGCCCAAGGCCGATGCCAGCGGGCCTTCTTCGTCGCCGGTCAGCGCCACCAGGCCGCCCGCAAACTCCGGCAACTCATTCCAGCAAACCTTGCTCGCGCCTTTGGGGGCGCGGAGATGGGCGCGCGTGAGCAACCGGCACAAGTTTTGATAACCCTGGCGGCTTTCCACCAGCACGGGCAGGATGGCGCCGTCTTCCAAAGTAATTTCAGCGCCGATAATGGGACGCACGCCATTTTCCTTTGCGGCGGTAAAAAATCGCGGAGCGCCATAGACGCCGTCGCGGTCGCACAATGCCAGCGCCGGCAGTCCCAATTGCCCGGCGGTCTCGGCCAGTTGCTCGGGCAACGAGGCGCCGCGCAAAAAGCTAAACGCGCTACGGGCATGAAGTTCAACATACATGGCGCAAGACGCCGGCGGCGTTCGAGAAGCATCCTCCGCAAAGCCCGTTCACCGCCGGAGCAAATGCAAGATAGCAAAACCTGACAACTCTGACCAGCGCGGAGCATGGCAAGATTATAGATTGGGAAAATGGCTCGGCGGGAGCCTCGCCCTACCAGAGTGCGAAATATCCGGGCTAAAGCCCTCAGACCGTTGCAAGAAAAAACTGGTTGCGGCCCCGATCTAAGAGCTGACATTTTGGCGGTAATTTGGGGACGCTTTTTAAGTGCGCAAAAAATAAGTCCCAGACAACAGGCGTAATTGAAACATTTTCAGGGGAAAAACGAGGTCGGAAAAAT
>VFSW01006673.1_pt1 | contig 16922 bp, 17 predicted proteins | sample 5358111 | NCBI WGS metagenome assembly VFSW01 (sample SAMN11554181, study PRJNA540505) | mine drainage metagenome | isolation source: sediment from site ElyBrook_90M | place: USA: Ely Copper Mine, Vershire, VT | collected 2017
CAGAGATGGTAACGATACCGATACGTGCAATACTCATTCTTACTCCTTAAAACCAATTTCATTCTGAAATGCCGTGCCGTCCAGCAGTTGCACCACGACTTGTTCTCCTGCTACAAGTCCAGTGCAATCTGATGGAACCACAAGTAAGCCGTCAGCCTTGGCCATCGACAGCAACGCACCACTACTTTGTGTGCCAGTTGAATTGGCGATGTAGCCCGTCTCGCCGCGAGTTAGTTGCACACGGATGAACTCAGTTCGACCCGGACGAAATTTTACTGGATGCGCCAAGCGCGCAGTCACTGTGCGGCGATACAGGCGCGGGTTACCCATCATGCGACGCAGTGCAGGAATAACGAATTCCTCGAAGCACACCATGCTGGATACCGGATTTCCGGGCAACCCGAACACCGCTGTTTTACAGGTTGTGCCGAACGCAATCGGGTGACCTGGACGAATCGCAATACCCCAGAATTTCATCTGCACACCCAGCTTTTCAATGGTTGGTCGCACATAGTCATGCATACCTACCGAAGTGCCACCAGAAACTAATAGCACGTCATATTCAAGTCCCAGCTTCAAATACTGTTCCAGCTCTTGCGGATCATCGCGCGCGATACCCTGCAGCACCGGCTCTATGCCAAGTGCCTGTACCTGCGCCATCAGCGCGTAGGTGTTAGAGTCTGGAATCTTGCTCAGATCAACTGGATCGACTAAACCTTCCAGCTCGTTACCAGTGGACAGGATAGCTACGCGCGGACGACGGAACACTGCAAATTGCCGCGCCTTGACCGTCGCCAGCACACCTATCACGCCCGGCGTAACTTCTGTACCGCAGGTTAGTACTACGTCGCCGTCGCGCATGTTCTCGCCCTGCGTCCGCACGTCGTTGCCAGATTTTACCGTCTTGCCGATCTGCACGCTGCTCTCCAATAGATACACAGTGTCTTCGACGCGGATCACCGCATCCGCTCCAACTGGCATCGGCGCTCCGGTCATGATGCGCGCGCACTCTCCGTGTTGCACAGTTCTGACCGGAATATCTCCGGCCTTGATGTCTTCGATGATATTCAACGTCACCGGCGTGTTTTAAACATACTTACTACGTACAGCGAATCCATCCATCGCCGACACGTCATAAGGTGGAAGGTCGCGATTGGCCAGGATGCTCTCTGCCAACACACGCCCTAATGATTGTTCCAGCTTGACCGTCTCGGCACCCAATGCCATGACCGATTCGAATATTGCGCGGTGTGCTTCGCTTATTGACGTATGTTTCATTACCCTGCTTCCTTCTGACTCATTGCCCTCGCAAAATCTTGCGGCGTATCCAGATCAAAAAAACTGCACAGTGCTGAATCGGCTGTTTGCATTTCTGCATCTTCAACATAGTGCACCTGCAATTTATCAAGCAGAGCACGCAGGCTGTGTTTACCGCCTCCATTCAAACAATCTTGCACTGCTCCCAGGCAATCCTTGGCATAAAACGCAGCCAGCGGTTGCGGATAACCCTGAACCATCGGCACCACCGCCTGACAATTTATGCGCTGTAGCGCGAGGTACTCGATTACTGCCGGCGAAATGAAGGGCATGTCGCATGCCACGGCGAACATCCACGGCATGGAAGTGTATTCCAGTCCGGCACCTAGTCCGGCCAATGGCCCGGCGTGAGCCGGATCGTCGTAAACTTGCTGCAAGCCAATTTCAGCACTAGGCTGGCGCACGCTGATGATAACCTCGGAAAATAAGGGTTGTAGGGTGGCAATCACACTTTGCAACAACGTCCGTGAGCCAAATAGTAAGTTAGCTTTATCCTGTCCCATGCGGCGCGAATTGCCGCCCGCCATGATTAGCGCCGTGCAATCCTCTATCATCACGAAGACTGGGTAAGAATGAAGCCTGCAATTTCGGCGATGTCCTCTAGTCCGAAATGCGGCAGTTGCGGATAGACCTCGTCGATGTCAGTGATGATGGCGATTAGGCCGTCTTCGATAGCGCAACGCGGTGATTTGGCACATTCTCTGCGCAGTACTTCAATCTTTGGTGCGGTGCTCAATGAAAATCCTTCCGCCAGCACCATATCCGCCTCACCCAGAAAGCGCTGCGCAAGTTGTTCCGGGTCTCGTCCTTCAGTTGCATTGGCAACCAGCTGCAACTCGTTGGTAGTAACCAGCATGCTTATAACCGCACCAGCTTCCTTGTAGCGGTAACTGTCCTTGCCTGGCGTATCTAGTACCACCTTGTGATGGGCATGCTTGATGGTGGCCACACGCAATCCTTTGCTGCTTAGCTCACGAATCAGCTTTTCCACCAACGTGGTTTTGCCTGAACCCGAATGACCGACGATGCTGAATACCGCTGGAGTCTTGTTTAAATTGTCTCTCATGGGTGAGGAACCACCCATGAATTGCCTTGCGGTGTAATTTCTTTTTTCCAGATCGGCACACGCTGTTTCAGTTCGTCGATCATCCAGCGGCATGCTTCCATCGCAGCTGCACGATGTTCTGCGCCAGCAGCGATGAAAACAATGTTGTCTCCGCCCTTTACAGTACCGATGCGATGCACAATGCGGGCATCCAAAAGGTCGAATTTTTCAATGGCATCGCTGCGCAATTTGTTCATCTCGGACAGCGCCATGTTGCCGTAGGCATCGAAGCTGATCTCCGACACATCGCGGCCTTCTGAATAATCTCTGGCGCACCCCAGAAAAGTTCCAATGCCGCCCATGCGTTTAGATCCCGACTTGAGCGCATAGATTTCTTCATCCTGAGAAAAATCTTCCAGTTGTATCCTCACCGCAGTCTTCATTTTAGCCCCCGGAAAACTTGGACATGAACGCCACTTCGCTTGTATCTGCAAGTGATTGCGACATATCGCGCACATGTTCGCCATAGACTGCGGCGAAGGAGACGATGGCAAATGCCTGTGGATACAGCTCAGACAGCTCATCGCGCAGGGACTGCAAACTCATGTTGCGTCGATGCTCTACTTGCAGCGTACAACTTCCGATGCGATCCGCAACCGGCCCAAAGAACAGCACTTGGATCATTTCACTTCCCTATTAACTGCTTCTGGGCGTTTCCAAAAGCCGCTCTTGCCACCGCGCTTTTCTTCCAGTTGCACACATTCGATACGCATTTCACGATCAATCGCCTTGCACATATCGTAGATGGTGAGTAGCGCCACATTGGCTGCACATAATGCTTCCATTTCAATCCCTGTCTGCCCGACACAACTCGCGGTGACCACCACTTTGATCCCCTTGCAACCGCCGGCATCCAGCACATTGATTTCACTGAACTCCACTGCCACTCCGGTCAATGCAATGGAATGGCACATTGGAATGATGTCCGGCGTATGCTTGGCTGCCATCACCGCACCGACGTCCGCCACAGTCAGCACGTCTCCCTTCGCAATCTTTCCTGCGCGTATACGTTCCAGCGTGGCGGGTTGCATACGCAGGATGCCGCTGGCGATGGCGACACGCACGGTCGCGGCCTTATCTGATACATCCACCATGCGTGCGCGTCCGGCTTCTGAAAAGTGTGTCAATTCGTTCATCTTTGATCCATTTTTACACTTCATCCGCCCGTGTGTGACATGAAGCGCACGATATGTGGTTCGGGCTTTGACATATCGAATGTATGCGACTTTGGTTTTAATATTACTGCTTGTGCTATCAAGTCTCTCACACGATCTTCATCACCCGTGCGCAACGCAGGCCGCAAGTCCACCATGCCATCGTTACCGAGACACGGGTACAACTCTCCACGTGCAGTCATCCGCACACGGTTGCAGTCTGCGCAAAAATTGTTTGAATGTGGTGAAATGAAACCGATGCGCGACTCATAACCTGGAACACGCCAATAGCGCGCAGGGCCACCGCTGTTTTCAAGGCTGGGGATAAAGTCAAAACGCTGCTTTAACAACCGTAACGAGTCAATATTGCTGTAGAACGAATCCGCATGAGGACGCCCTGTCTCTCCCAGAGGCATTTGCTCAATGAAACTGATGTCAATATCGCGCGACAATGCAAATTTCATCAAGTCTGGCGCTTGGTCATGGTTGATGTCGCGTATCAATACCGTGTTTAATTTTATGCGCCGATTGCCCCATGCATCTATTGCGGCATCAATGCCAGCCAGCACCTGCTGTAAATCTCCTGTGCGGGTGATGCGCCGGAATGTATCTCGATCAAGACTATCCAGACTGATGTTGACCCTATCCATGCCAGCTTGCGCCAGCGGCTTGGCAAACTGCGCGAGTTGCGATCCGTTGGTGGTGAGCGTGAGCTCGCGCAAACCCTCCAGTTCGCGCAGACGCGCCACCAGCCCCGGCAAGTCTTTTCGCGTGAGCGGTTCGCCACCGGTAAGTCGAATCTTGTCGACACCGAGACTCACGAAAATCTGCCCGGCCCTAAGAATTTCCTCCAAAGATAAAATTTCGCTGCGCGGAAGAAACTGCATCTTTTCAGCCATGCAATACGTGCAGCGAAAGTCGCACCGGTCAGTCACCGACAAACGCACGTAAGTGATCTTTCTGCCAAAGATGTCTTCAATATTATTCACAATAATGTCCAATGACGATCATCATCTGATTTTCTGAATAGACAATAATCCAACTTACCTTTACGGGCGTTACGCATTTTCGCCCATCAGAACTCTAAAAATATATTTCCATCTTGTATCTTACTTCCAACAGTTCTGGCACAGCCATCGTCGGGTGCAATTGCTTTACCATTCTCCAAATTAATATTCCATCCATGCATGGGGCACGTGACTTTTTTTCCATGCACGATACCCTGGGATAACGGACCACCTTTGTGGGGACATTTATCATATAAAGCGAAAACCTCATCAGTCGCAGTCCGAAATACTGCGACTTTGCCTTGTTCGGTGACAACAACCCGAGTTCCAAGTGTGGGAATTTCTTCCAAAGTTGCAACTTTGTGCCATGCACTCATAATATTTTCTTTCTCAAATTGTCAGTGTTGCGAATTCACGCGGGTTGATATTTTCTTTGGCCCATGGATTTTTTGCCCCGTCCAGCGCATATAGCAAGCGTCCATACAACGCCTTGCGGTTAGCTTCATCCTGCACCATCTTCTGCTTGATATGATCCAGTCCGACACGCTCAATGTAATGCACAGTGCGATCCAAATAACGGGCTTCTTCGCGATATAACTGTATGAATGCGCCTGTGTATTCCATCACCTCATCATGCGTTTTTAATTTCACCAGAAACTGAGCAACCTCGGTTTTAATGCCTCCGTTGCCCCCGACATAAATTTCCCAACCTGAATCCACCCCTATCACTCCAACATCCTTGATGGATGCCTCGGCGCAATTACGTGGACAACCTGATACTGCTATTTTCAATTTATGTGGCGTCCACATGCGATCAAAAGCAAGTTCGATATCGATCCCCATCTGCGTTGAATTCTGCACACCGAACCGACACCATTCGCTTCCCACGCAGGTTTTAACAGTGCGCAACGATTTCCCGTAAGCATAGCCGGACGGCATATCAAGATCAACCCACACCTTGGGCAAATCTTCTTTTTTCACCCCGAACAAGTCGATGCGCTGCCCCCCGGTCACTTTGACTGTGGGAATGTTGTACTTGTCCGCTACGTCAGCGATGCGGCGAAGTTGATCGGGACTGGTGATGCCGCCATACATGCGAGGCACGACAGAGAAAGTTCCATCTTTTTGAATGTTGGCATGCGCGCGTTCATTGATAAATCGTGACTGAGGGTCATCCTTAACTTTATGCGGCCATGCACAGATCAAGTAGTAGTTCAATGCCGGCCTGCATGTTGCACAGCCATTGGGTGTGGCCCAATTCAAAAACTGCATTACCTGCGGAATCGAGAGCAGTTTCTCATCAAGAATGGCTTTGCGCACTTCTTCATGCGTCAATTCGGTACATCCGCACAATGGTTTGGTGGCACTCAGTTGCGGCGAGTAGGCGCCGCCTACTGTAGACGCAAGGATTTGTTCCACCAGGCCAGAACATGAACCGCAGGAGGCGGAAGCCTTGGTGTGTTTGCGTACCTCGTCCAGCGTAAACAAACCCTGTGCCTTTATCGCTTTAACGATAGTGCCTTTACAAACGCCATTGCAACCGCACACCTCCATTTCATCAGGCATGGTCGCTGCACTGCTTTGTCCTTGATGTCCGGTATTGCCAAGATGTGTTTGGCCAAACAGCAGATGATCGCGGATTTCCGCTATGTTTTTACCGTCACGTATCATCTGAAAATACCACGAACCATCTTTGGTATCGCCATACATCACCGCACCAACTAATTTATCATCCTGCAACACCAACTTCTTATATACGCCACCGACAGCATCATGCAGGACGATATCTTCTGTTTTGTCATTACCGGTAAAATTGCCCGCAGAAAACAAATCTATGCCGGTTACTTTGAGCTTTGTGGAAGTAACCGAACCCTGATAACGCGCAATACCCATCCTTGCCAGATGATTTGCGCAGACCTTACCCATATCGAACAGAGGTGCCACCAGCCCGTAAGACATACCTCGATGAGTCACGCATTCACCCACTGCGTAAATACTCGGATCGTAAGTTTGCATGGTGTCATTAACAACAATTCCGCGATTGCAATAAATGCCGGTAGATTCTGCCAGAGCGGTATTGGGACGAATGCCAACCGCCATTACCACTAAATCAGCAGGAATCTCACTGCCATCCTTAAAGCGAATCGCAGTGACGCGTCCATTTTCGTTACCCACCAGTTCCAGTGTCTCCTTTTCCAAAAGAAATTTTAACCCTTTGGTTTCCAGCGAAGATTGCAACATCTCGGCAGAACTCTTGTCGAGCTGGCGTTCCATTAGCCATGGCATGATGTGAACCACGGCCACATCCATGCCCCTGAGAGCTAAGCCGTTTGCAGCCTCCAAGCCGAGCAGTCCACCACCAATGACTACGGCATGTTTGTATTTCTCAGCAGCCTCTATCATTGCGTTGGTATCGTTTATGTCTCGATAGCCAAGCACGCCGTCCAGATCCTTCCCGGGAACTGGCAAGATGAAGGGTGTTGAGCCCGTTGCCAACAACAGCCTGTCGTATTCAGCCATCGTGCCATCTTCTGCATAAACGATTTTATTACGGCGATCTATGCGCACTACCTTCTTGCCCAGATGCAAAGTGATATGGTTCTCAGCGTACCAGTTCAACTCGTTCAGGATGATGTCCTGAATTTTCTGTTCGCCCGCAAGAACGGGCGATAGCATGATGCGGTTATAATTCGGGTACACCTCGGCACCAAATACGGTTATGTCATACATGTCTGGCGTTAGCTTCAGTAATTCTTCCAACGTCCTTACACCTGCCATTCCGTTGCCGACCATGACCAATTTCATTTTTTTCATTTCATCACTCCTGAATTCGATTCAAATTATTTCGAAGCCCCCACCAATATAGTCTGCTCTGAACTGGTGGCTAATTTTCCAAAGGTCAAATACAAAGCGAGTCCGGTAAACAAAAAACCTCCGACCAGATTTCCCAATGTGACTGGAACTTCGTTCCACAGCCACCAGTCAAGCACTGTAGTTTTTGCGCCAAGTAAAATTCCAGCCGGAATCACGAACATATTGACCACCGCATGCTCAAATCCGTGAGCAAAGAAGATGAAAATCGGCAACCATGCAGCGACAATCTTAGATATGGTAGAGCGCGCTACCATTCCCATCACAACGCCAAGACAGACCATCCAATTGCAGAGTATTCCTTTGATGAAAGCTGTGGCAAACCCGGCCATGCCATGAGCAGAATAGGCAAGCGTCTTTGCTTCGGCGATATCAACGATTTTAGAGGCGATTCCTCCTGCCGGAATAGTGCCGCTCATAGTCAAGGTGGCCCATAGCAGGACGGCATAGCCAAGACTGCCCAGTAAATTTCCGCAAAACACCCAAAACCAGTTCCTGAGTGTTCCCCTCCAACCTGTGCGACCGCTCAATTGGGCAAGTGGCAATAATGCAAAGCTGCCGGTGACCAGTTCTAGGCCGAGCAGAACGATCATCACAAAACCGACTGGAAAGACCAGCGCGCCGACAATAGGCATGCTGGTTTGCAATGTCGTGGTGATTGCGAGACTCGTTGCAATTCCGAGGATCGCCCCTGCCAGCGCTCCCCGAATTAACATATCTCGCACGGGCAGCGCAGCCTTGTTTGCCCCGGCGTCAACCATGGCGGCAACGACTTCGGTAGGTTTTTGGTAATCCATGTGCAATTCTCCTCAGTCAGAAAATACAAAACAAAAAGGCGTCCACTCACGAGAGAACCTTCCCTCACGAATGGACGCCTTTGTCCTTTATCCGACCATCCTTGACCGGAATGCTTATTCAATCCCGACCCGCCATTGGGTCGCTAATGATTACTCAGCAATTAACATGCCATGCAAATCAAGAAAGCTACCATCCCAATGCTGCAAGCTCAAAAACATCCATTTTAGATGCATGAATAAAAATTCTTGGCGTAGATCCAAGAAAATAATGCACCAATGCATAGCGGAAACTAGCTCGTCTGCACCAAACCGGTGAAGTTGCGAACCATGATTTTTCTAGCGCGTTTATTCCTTCTCCTCAATGACGAAGCAGTCATAGGCTATTTACTGTTTGCTCATCGTAAAGTCGATTATTGCCAGTCGCTTTAACTCGGGAAGACAGGAACCGCATTGCGTACCGCATTTCAATTTTTCCTGAATGGTGGCGGCATCCAGACCATTTTTGACTTGGTGCAAAATCTCCTGCTCGGAAATATTCAGGCAATTGCATACGATACGTCCGCGATGCGGCTGTCCGGCTGGCGGTGCACTCAAAGGAGCAAGCAGCCACGGACGCAGTGATTGTGCATCGGCACCCTGAGCTATAACTTCTTTCAACCAATCGCGTGCTGCGGTTTCTCCAGTCAAACGCACACCGAGCAACTGACCGTTGTGCATCAACGCACGTTTTGAGATACCGCGCCGCGCATCGCGGTAATCCATCAACTGCTCGCGCTCATCCAGGCCGAGGATAGCGTCTATCTGCATTAGCAAACTTTCGGGCACTGCTGAGGCATGTGCAACACGCAATACGACTAGCTCATCTTCGCGACCGTACATTCCCAGTGCTGCATAATCGAAATTAGCCAGCAGGGGCTGCAGCTGCGACATACGATTTAGCGCATCACCTTTGCGCATAGCCACCATTTGCCACGGCGGCGTAATTTTTTCCACCTGTACGGCAGCATGCTTAAGTTCAGGTTGTTTGGACTGTGGATCAAAGGTCGAAAGCGTCAACGCGTTCACGCCCAGGCCGCTCATGAACTGACTCCCCCAATGCATCGGCAAAAATACTTGACCAGATTGCATCTCCTTCGAGGTTTCCACCCGTAACATCAGCTTACCCCGGCGACTGACTATTTGTGCGATGTCGCCATCAATTAAACCTCGCCTCGCCATGTCGGTTGCATGCAGTGCCAGCAGCGGCTCTTCCACATGACTGAACAATCTTCCAACATTTCCTGTGCGGCTCATGCCGTGCCACTGGTCACGTAACCGTCCCGTATTCAAATGCAAGGGATAGCGTGCATCAGTGTCTTCGGCGACTGGTACATAAGTTGTTTTGACAAAGCGTGCTTTACCGCTGGGGGTAGGAAAAATTCCATCAGTGTATAGCCGCTTGCAGCCAACCTGCGCTCCTTGCGAAAGGGGCCATTGTTGCGGCCCGGTATTTTCCAGCAATGCATAGCTCATGCCACCTATATCAAGGTCACGTCCGACAGTCGTTGCGCGGTGCTCGTTGAATATGGATTCCGTGTCAGCGTACTCAAGAATATTAGGTTTGCCCAGTCGCAGTGCCAGTTTTTTAGCAAAGTCCACGGCGATTTTCCAATCATGCCGTGCCTCACCGGGAGGTGGAACAGCAGAGTTAACACGAGAAATACAGCGCTCTGCATTGGTGACGGTTCCCGTCTTTTCTCCCCAAGTCGAAGCGGGTAACAACACATCGGCATAGGGCACGGTATCAGTATTGCGGAAAGCTTCTTGTACTACGACAAACTCCGCCGAATTTAGAGCCTCTTTAATTAAGTTGAGGTCGGGCATTGATTGAGCTGGGTTGGTACATGCGATCCAAAGCGCCTTTATCTCGCCACGTCGAACTGCTTCGAACATTTCCACGGCAGTCTTGCCCGGCCGTGAAGGAACATCAGGCACCTCCCATAGGGCAGCGACTTCGGCACGATGTACCGCATTTGACAAATCGCGGTGACCAGACAATAGATTTGCCATACCTCCGACTTCGCGACCTCCCATCGCATTGGGCTGGCCGGTAAGCGAAAAGGGAGCGGCACCGGGTTTACCAATTTGCCCGGTAGCAAGATGCAGGTTAATCAGCGCCGCATTTTTCTGTGTGCCCTGTATTGATTGATTTAGGCCTTGGCAATAAAGCGACAGGGTCGGCCCTTGGGAAAACCATCTGGCAGCTTGAATAATGTCCTCCGCTGTTATGCCACAAATTGCCGCAGCATATTGAGGGGTGTACTCGTGCACTGCGGTCTTTAGTTGCTCAAAGCCTTCGGTGTGTGCAGCAATGTAGCCTTGATCAATCCAGCCCTCCCATAGCATGACATGCAGCATGGAGTTAAATAATGCAACATCGGTTCCGGGTAAAATGGCTAAGTGCAAGTCTGCGCTACCTGCGGTATCCGTGCGACGCGGGTCGACAACAATCAACTTGAGGTCAGGGTTTTTATTGCGAGCCTCTTCAATGCGCCGAAATACTATTGGATGGGCAAAAGCCGTGTTTGAACCAGCGATGAAAATACACTGCGAGTAATCTATATCTTCGTAACATCCTGGCGGCGCATCCATACCCAGTGTTGCCTTATAACCCGCAACTGCCGAGGACATGCAAAGGCGCGAGTTAGTATCTATATTGTTGGTACCTATCAATCCCTTGATGAGCTTATTAAATACGTAATAATCCTCAGTCAATAATTGTCCAGAAAGATAAAAACCGACTGAATCAGGTCCATGCTCTTTAATGACGGCTGCAAACTTGTCTGCCATGCTACCCAGTGCCATGTCCCAACTTACACGTTGCCTCTCTCCATCTCTTGTTGTTCGCAGCTCAGGATATAAGGCACGGAATTCATTTCGTGCCGTCAAATGCAACGTTGCACCCTTGCTGCACAGGCGCCCAAAGTTAGCTGGATGTTGGGGGTCGCCGCGCACACCGGTGATGCAGCTGCCATCACTTTCAATAATGACGCCGCAGCCTACGCCGCAATAACAACACGTTGATCGAATTTCTTGCATTATCTGGCCCACAGTAAGTAGAACAACAAAAAATTGATCATCACCGAAATCACCACAGCCAATTGCCATAATCGCAATGGATCTCGTTCTACCAAAGGTGCACGCTGGTATGGCGTCAATAGTGCATGTTCTCCATTCTCTAGGGCGAGAACCCATTCTTCTGCTGTTTCAAATCGCTTCATGGGATTCTTTGTCACAGCTTTCATTAGAAAATTTTCCAACCACTGCGGGACATCTGGACGATACCGCGTAGGAAGCTGTGGTTCGGTGAAGCGCGGATGCTGAAAAGGTTCAATTTCGCCGTAGGGATATTTGCGGGTAAGCAAGTAATATAGGGTTACGCCTAAGGAATAGAGGTCGCTTTGAAACGAGGGTGAACCTTCAGTAAATAATTCCGGCGCAATAAAGCTGGGGGTACCCGGTGAACCTTGCGAACGCATTGTCGCTGGATTCAGCGCCACGCCCAGATCAAGCAGGCGCAACTTTCCTTCGGTGTCCAAATGAATGTTGTCCGGCTTAATGTCGCGGTGAATAATATTCAAGCGATGTAATATGCCCACTGCTTTGCCGAGGCGAATGCCAATTTGTATTGCCTCGGCAATAGAGAAGTGCCGGCCATGTTCCAAATATTGTTGTAATGTCGCACCTTCGTGAAAAGACATCACATAGTAAAGAGAATGACGCCCCTCTCTCGAAATGGGCAGCACCTGCGGAAAGTGCTGTGAAATAAGTGTCTTCGCCAGCCATTCTTCAACTAATAATCCCTCTCGGCTTGGCAAATCATCCTGCAAGCTTTGAGGCAACGTTTTAAGCGCCAACATTTGCTGTGTTGTGACATGCTTTACCTGATACAGTATGGAATCCTTGGACTCATGCAGTAAGCGTATCACTTCAAATTCGTCTAGTATTTGCCCCGGCTTCAGACGCTCTGGCAGCGAAAGGCTATTCGCTGCCTTGACTGCGTAATGACGATTTGTTTCTCCCACCTGATCGACTCTTACCACTAAAGCGGTGGCATTATCTGCGCCCTTGCTAACTAATGCCTGACGTACCAAGGCATCAGCTGCTTTCTCCGGTTCATGATTTGCACGTAGCAAATTCTGTATTGCTTTGTCACCCAAAGCCTCCCAAACCCCATCAGATGCCAGTAAAAAAATATCTCCATTCCGCACAACATCTTCGCTGTAATCAATTATCAAGTGTTGATCCAGCCCCATAGCCCGTTTGAGCACATGCTGCATACCGGACTGATCCCAAACATGATCATTTGTCAGCAAGCGCAGCCGCTCATTTCGTAACAAATAGATACGACTGTCTCCAACGTGCCCTATGACGTAGTGATCACCATGAAGAACTAACGCGCTGAGTGTACTCATCAGGCGTCGGGTATCGTGCCGGCTATCATTTTTGGAAAAACTTTGTGCCAGCAGCCAGCGGTTAATCGCTTGCAAAACTTTTTCGAGCGCATGTGGAATTGCCCAAGTGTCCGGTGTAGCATAGTAGTCAGCCAGCAGGCCGCGCACGCTGTATTCGGCGGCCTCCCTTCCGCCTCCGCTACTGCCCACGCCATCAGCCAGAACCGCCACTATACCTTTCACCTCCAGCAAGTTTTTTTCCGGCATAACAATGCCGCAATAATCCTCATTAGAGGTTCTTGCGCCTGTTGCGCTTGTGTATCCGCTGCTTGCTTTAAGTGACATGAATTTGCCCGATTGCTTGCTTAAATCTTGGCAGTAGTTAAATGCGAAGCCCCCCAAGTGGTGCGCCAACGCGTTTTGACTCCTAACAAACCAATCAAGGCAAGTATGGCTAAACCGGCAAAAATAAGGAATCCAATCTGATATTGCCCAGTCAGTTGTTTTGCATAACCCAAACTCGAAGCCAGATAGAAGCCGCCTAGCCCTCCCGCCATGCCGACCAAGCCAGTCATCACACCGATTTCCCTGTGAAAACGCTGTGGCACCAATTGAAACACAGCACCGTTACCCATGCCAAGTGACAGCATTGCGACAATGAAGGCCATCAATGCCATCCACGCCTGCGGCAAACCAAAACTTACGATCGCAAGAAAAATAGCAGCCAAAACATACATAATAGATAGCGAACGAATGCCACCAACCCGGTCAGCCACCATACCGCCAATTGGACGCACCATGGATCCGGCGAACACGCAGGCTGCGGTGAAATAACCGGCAACTACCGGACTCAATCCATATTGGTCGTTGAAATAAATCGTGAGTGATGCAGCCAAGCCGACGAAGCCGCCGAATGTCACGCTATAGAAAAACATAAACCACCATGCATCCTTGTCTTTCAAGATTGCAAAATAATCGCTTAGGGATTTTGCCGGTGGGCAGTTCGGACTATCTTTGGCTAACATCCAGTACACAAAAAATACGATGATCAAGGGAAATGCAGCCATCCCCAATACATTCTGCCAGCCAAAATGCGATGCCAGCAATGGCGCAAACAGTGCGGCTAGGACTGTGCCTGAATTACCGGCACCGGCAATGCCAAGCGCAGTCCCCTGATGCTCCGGTGGATACCAGCGTGATGCTAGCGGCAAAGCAACTGCGAAGGATGCACCCGCCAGTCCAAGAAACACGCCAAGCACCAACACTTGCTGAAAACTGTTAACCCCATGCCACCAGGAGAACATCAAGGCCGCGATTACGATCACTTGACCGATTGCCCCTGCAAGCTTTGGCTTCAAGTGATCAACCAGCATGCCCATGAGTATGCGCAGCAACGCCCCGGAGAGGACAGGTGTCGCCACCATCAAACCTTTTTGCGCTGCGGTTAGTCCCAGGTCATGTGCGATTTGAACGCCTAGCGGCCCAAGTATCACCCACACCATGAAGCTCAAATCAAAATATAGAAAAGCGGCAAATAAGGTCGGCTTATGCCCCGCCTGCCAAAATCCCGATTTATTCTTAATTGCATCGTTCATCATTTAGTCCTCTGTAATGAATGCAACAAATTGTCATAAACGCTACGAACAAAAAGACGCCCATCCGCGAGAGAGATACTTTCGCAGATGGACGCCTTTGTCCTTTTTCCGGCTCACATTGACCGGAATGAATTGTTAATTCGATTCGTCGTTGAATCGTTGTTACGTAACCAGCAATAACCGTGCCGATAAAATTAGCCCACGCCCAACAATAATCAACGAAAAGCCGCGCCTAATGATTAGTTTCGTCAATGCGCATTAAAGTTCGTTTTTCATCTCGCCATCACTTTGAAACCCGCCGCATACTTCTTTGGATCTTTACCGTCCCACACAACACCGTCTATTAGTGTTGAGCTTCGCATCAAATCACTAGGCACTGGCACATTCACTTGAGATGCGGCCTGTTTGTACAATTCGACTTGGTTGATCTTTTGAGCGATGGCTAGATAGTCGGGGTCATCCCTTAGCAGTCCCCAGCGCTTTTGTTGCGTAAGAAACCACATACCATCTGACAAGTAGGGGAAATTTACTGCGCCATCGTTATAAAATTTCATGTGGTTGGCATCGTTCCAGCGTTTACCCAGACCATCTTCATAGTTACCTATGAACCGATTCGCTATAACTTCGATAGGTGCGTCAACATAAGCTTTTCCGGCGATGATTTCCGCTACCTTGCCGCGATTCCCAATTACATCCAGATATTTCGACGCATCGAGAATAGCCATAATGAGCGCGCGTGCAGTATTCGGGTTCTGATGCACGAATTCTGCAGTACAACCCAACACTTTTTCCGGGTGATCCTTCCAGACTTCCTGTGTAGCAGACACAGTGAAGCCAACGTTGTCGTAAATGGCGCGATGATTCCAAGGTTCGCCCGCACAGAAACCATCCATATTGCCAACTCTCATGTTGGCAACCATGTGTGGTGGCGGCACAGTGATGGTATACACATCACTTAACGGGTTAATCCCATAACTTGCCAGCCAGTAATACAGCCACATAGCGTGAGTGCCGGTTGGGAATGTCTGCGCGAAGGTGTAGACACGTTTTTTCTCGTCCACCAATTTTTTTAGCGCCTCACCTGATGTTATGCCGCTATATTTGAAATGATTGGAAAGTGTAATCCCCTGACCATTGTTGTTCAGCGTCATCAACACCGACATATCTTTTTTTGAGCACCCGATTCCAAGATGGATTCCATAGATCATCCCATATAGAACATGCGCGGCATCGAGTTCACCATTGACAACTTTGTCGCGCACCGCTGCCCACGAAGATTCTTTCGAGAGTTGTATCTTGATGCCATACTTCTCGTCGAACTTCATTACCGAGGCGATCACGACAGAGGCGCAGTCAGTCAGCGGCATAAATCCTACTTTAACAACCTTCTTCTCAGGCGCATCCGATCCCGAATTGCAAACCGAACTGATGTTATCAGGCAACTTCCTCTGTGTATTGCCACTCATATTTTCAGAGCCGGTGTTCATAAATTATCTCCACCCCACTTCGGATTCTTTAGTTTGGGTCGTTAAGCCCATATTTAATTTCATATCAGCAAATCTGCCATCGCAATAACTTGGCGCGACAACTCGGATAATTTCATCCCTTTATCCATAGCCATTTTGCGCATTGCTTGATAAGCCTCATCCTCTGACCATCCGCGCTGTTTCATCAAAATCCCTTTAGCACGATCCAAATCCTTTCGCCCGGCAAGCTGGGACTCTGCTTTTTCCAACTCAACACGCATAGCCTGAAATTCGTTAAAGCGTGCCATGGCCACATCCATAATGGGCCGTAAACGTTCGCTCTGAAGTCCATTCACGATATAAGCGCTAACCCCTGCACGGATTGCAGCGCGTATCTTCTCGCTGTCGTCATCATGCGTGAACATCACAATCGGGCGCGGTTGGTCGCGGCTAATAATGCACAGATGTTCCAACGTATCTCGGTCGGGTGATTCGGTGTCAAGGATGATTACATCGGGCTTTAGTTCGCTTACAAGTCCAGGCAGATCAGTGCTCGCAGAGACGTGTGCAGCAATATGGTAGCCGGCTTCCTGTAAAGCATGTTTAAGTAAAGCCGCACGCTCAAAAGTCTCGTCAACTAGCAATACGCGCAGAGGCTGTTCCATATTACGCTTAGTTGGTTTCATAGTATGGTTGTAAGGCAAGACTTGTGCCATACCTTAAACGCGATAGAAATATGAAGTTAAAGCAAGGCTAAATCTTAGATAACGCACCAGAGCAGTGCTATTTTTGGCGGCGCGCACCAAATACGGAAGTTTTTCAAAACAGTTGATAACATATATGCACGTGATCCGACATCAAATGTCCTTCCAATACTTCTGCTTCCTTGTGTTTCGCTAATTCTCGTAATATCTCGCCAAGGTGCTTGCGCAATACTCCGAATATTTTCTTCTTCCGATTCTTCGGAATAAATACCACATGATATTTACAATCCCAGCTCGTATGTGCAAGGCTCTGGTACTCTTTCATTTGTGAATCTCCTTTATGTCTTTTGGTCAAGACTCGGAGATTCACTCCTACCGCCGCAAAGGTCAAACCTTGGGGAGTCCCCCGGCTTTGCCATGATCGTGCCCCACAATTATGCTGAACACGGGGAAACATTTTCGCTATGCTTAGT
>VFSW01006674.1_pt1 | contig 16921 bp, 10 predicted proteins | sample 5358111 | NCBI WGS metagenome assembly VFSW01 (sample SAMN11554181, study PRJNA540505) | mine drainage metagenome | isolation source: sediment from site ElyBrook_90M | place: USA: Ely Copper Mine, Vershire, VT | collected 2017
TTTCCAGGTACTCAGCCGGTTAGCGGTTCCGTCAGCGTTTCGAATTTCCCGGCAACACAGATTGTAGCTGGCGCACAGACACCAGCGGATTCATACGCGAACCCAACTGACGCTCAAGATGTATTTGGGTTGCTGGGCGGCTGGGACGCCACAAATTCCAAGTGGCAGCGAGTTCAAGTAGATGCTGGAACGGGCACACTTAAGGTGGCAGGCCCAGTGGTGGTTTACGGCTCGCAGGCACAGCAGCTAAAGCAGACCGCGACGAATTTTAATACCCAAGTCGAGCTTGCAACCGGCGCGACGCTTTATGATGCGCGCCAGATTCGAGCATTGACTTCGTCTGACATTGTGACGGCGGCTCAAGGCACGGCAGCAGCTTTGTCGGGCAAGTGGCCGGTTCAAGTCACAGACGGAACCAACACGATGCCGACCGGCGATGCGGCTGCTCGGACGATTCATACCACGATTGACAACGCGACGCTGGCAGTAACTCAGTCAACCAATCCCTGGGTGATAAGTTTTACGGCTCCGCAACATGTCATCGTGGACTCCGGCTCTATCACAGTGTCGGGTACGGTGACAGCGAACCAGGGCACCGCGAATACGCTGGCGAACAAGTGGCCTGTTCAGATTACGGACGGCACAAACGTTATGCCGACCGGCGATGCTTCGACTCGCGGCGTATGGGTTCGACTCGAAGACGGTCTCGGAAACGTTCTTACTACCAACAGCTCAACTAATATCGGCACCCAGATTGCTCTCGACAGCAACATTCTGTCTATTCGCGGAACGCTGCCGACGCAGGCTGGTTTCTTAGACACAAAAATTTCTGACGGCGTTAACGGTACAGTTGCAGTGAAGCCTGCTTCGACAGCACCGTTGGCAACAGACCCGGCGCTGGTCGTGGCGCTCTCGCCCAACAGCCCAGTTGGCGGCGGTACGCAGTACGCTGACGCAGCTGCTTCTGGAGTGGCCCCGACAGGAACGTTGTCGATGGGCTGGGATTTTGCCGGTTCGGCAGTTCGTGCGTTGCAAGTCGATGCTAATCAGAATTTGAAAGTTCGAATTTCGGACAATGCGTCGGAATCAATGATCGACTTGTTGGGCCAGATTCTTGCGCAAGTTCGGCAGACTAATATGCTGATGTCGATAAACATGAACGGTTCCGGTGACGACAGCCTGAACGACATGGTGGGGTAAAGGAGTTTATTATGGCGTGGCAAATTACGGGACAAGGCCAGGGTTTAATTCAGACTGTTTCTCAAAAGTCTGGGACCCCCGCATCGTTTGGAGCTGGCTGGCATAACGAGCTGCTTATAACAGAGCTGTTGCCTCGATATGCGTACATGGCTCTTGCCGGGGTTTTGTTTTCAGTGGTAGCGAACGCACAAGCAACGCCTGCTGCTGGCTATCCTTTGGGCGCAGCCGGTACTCCGATGGTCGCTATTTATAACCCTCCGAACTCCGGGAAGAACCTTCTGGTTATATCAGGCTCTGTGTCAGTTCGCGCTGCCGGTACGGTAGCGGCGGGGACATTCGGTTGGAGTGGTGGCCCGACAACGGTAATCACAGCGGCGGCTTCTACCTATTTGAACATGCTGTCACTAACGAATACAGGCTCCGTTGCCAAGCCGTATTCAGCGACGGCGTTGACCGGCTCTTCGGCCCTGACGGCCATTCGCCCGTTGATGAGCGCAGGTGCAGGCGTGACGCAATCACAGTTTGCGAACGTATGCGTCGATGAAGTTGCTGGAGCGATGGTTGTGATTCCCGGAAACGTTATTGCGATATCGGCGGCTGTAACTGGAACTGCGGATACAACCGACAGTGCCCTGGTATGGGCTGAACTTCCTGTTTAATATTGGAGAAGACAATGAATCTCGACGTGAATGATCTGGTAAATGAAATCGGTCGGCTGCACATCCAAGTGATGGCGCAGCAGCGTTTGATTGACCAGCAGCAAGCCAAGATTGTTGAGCTGACTCCGAAACCGGCGCAGCCCGAAACTCCGAAGGCATAAGATGAGTTCACAGAGTACAGTTACGTTGCAGTCAGTTGTAGATGATTGCCAAGCGATGGCTGAACTGGAGCCGATTCTAAACGTCGGCGGCCATACGTTGCAGCCCGCGCTGCGCGTCGCGAATGATACCATGGCCGACATTTGTGGCCTGGCATATCCGCACAAGTGGAACGAGAAGAATCTGGTTCCGTTTGTGATAAACGTGATGCAGCAAGACTACGCTCTGGTGAATCCTGACGGCACCTCGGTGATGGACCTGAGCTGGCTGGAGCGCGGCACCGCGATTGACATGAACAACGCCGCGAACCCGAAGCCATGGCGGTATATCGAAGTGGGTCGCCAGCTGCCGCAGCAGACTGGCACCTGGTTTAACTTTGGCATTTCGAACCCGATGGCGTTGGTTAACGCGTTTCCGAACAAGACACTTTATTTCGGAACCTGGGGCGCGACCACGTTGGCGTCGCAGAGCAACATGACCGGCACGAATCCGCAGGCCGGAAGTGTCTACACGAACCCTATCGGCGTCGCCGTAAGTCTTCCTTTGAATCCTATCACTCAGATTAAAGATTCCAACGGCAACTTGCTCGTGCTTACCGGCTACGGCACTGAAGGCGTCAATCCTCCGGTTGCGCCTGCGAAGTCTACTCCGGGTTTCCTGGTTACCGGCGCTACGCGCCAGGACGCCAGCACTACAGTGTGGACTGTGGTGGACCCGAACGGCTGGGGCATTCGCGTCATGCCAGTTCCGGCGCAAGTCGGAACGGTGTGGCAATTCAACCTGGTTTATCAAATGAAGCCGGTGCGGTTTGTAAACTTGGACCAGACATTGGACCCGTTGCCAGATGAGTACGAGAACCACTTTTTCCGTGGCTTTGTCGCGCATTTGTATGCCTTCTCTTCGAAGGCCGCGATACAGGCGAAGAGCGAGCGAGAGTGGCAGAAGTGGATGAACTACTTGAGTGGCCCGATGGGCATCCGTGGCCGCGAAGATCGCGAGACGGAAGAGAACGGCTTCACGCTGGACCGTGGCATTGTCGGCGGCACGCCGGGCCGGAGCAAGTGGGCCGGGTCGCTGTATCCTTTCAACTATCCCATTAGGTAATCATGCCGAACACACTGTTCTCCTCGATAAATTTTTCACAGCCGTTTATTCAGTACTCGCCGTTGAGCGCCGGTCTTGGCGGGGAGCCTGCGGTTACCACGGCTTCCATAATTCGCAATTCGATGATGGCTGCGCCGATGACCTGGACTTGGAATCGGAAAGAAGATTCGAGCCTGGTTACGAAGCCGAACGTCCAGGATTACACGGTTGCTCTCAAGGACTTCGGGTTTCTGGAGAAGGCATCGCTCGACGACGGCGCGGGGAATATCTTTGAAGTGAAATATGTTTACAACACCGCCGCGCTAGCAAAGACGAGCACGACTGCTACGCAGCGCCCCGAGCACCTGGCTGTAATTTCCCAAATACCCGGTACGAGCATTAATGTTCGGTTCATGGGCGTCCCCGGCAAGGCATATACGGTGACGTTGACTTACCAGATGTTCCCGCCGCAGTTCGGGCCGTTCATCGTGAACAGCGCTTCGAATGCTAACGCTGGGAACACAACTTACGGCGGGATTTTCTCACCGACGAGTTTTGTTGTTGGCCAACCCGTTCAGATACTGAGCAACTCTCTCGCGGTTCCGCCGACTGGTTTTACCAACGCATCCAATAACGGAATTTTCTTGGTTGTGTCCTGCTCTTCGACGCAGCTGGTGCTGGCGAATCCTGGCGGCGTGGCTGAGACGCCCGCTACGCAGGCGACTGCGATTAATACCAGCTGGTTCCCAATTCCCGATAGCTATAGCGATATTTACAATAACTTGTTCTTGAGCGAAGCGATGGCCGCCGTGGACGACCCACGGGCGCAGCTCTATCGTGGCAGAGGCGTTGCTGCTCTGCTGGCGAAACAAGACGGCCTGAATGACATGCAGAAAAACGCATTTGCCCAGCTGTGGCTCAATATGGACGCTCGCCAGGCTCAGGTTGTGATGAAGGCTCAGCAAGCTGTCCAGGCTCGCGCTGTCTAAAGGATACCGTGCAAAACCTGCTCGAACAACACGGTGCTCGTCCGCAAAAGGACCCGCACTTTGTTCCGATGTTTATTGACCGGGCCTTTACTGGCCTGTTCACACAGCGAAGCGTGCTGCACGACCCGTCCGATCTGGCGACGCGGTTCTACGCTGGCGGTCGCCCCGATGCGCTGTGGATGGGCAAGAACGTCGAGCTGACGAATTGGCTGACGCTGATGCGTCGCTTCGGGCATACTCAGATTTCCGCTACGACTTATCCCTCCGCGCCTTTGCGCGCATTTAGCTTCCAACTGACAAACGGAACCATTCAGCTGATAGTTGATACCGGCTCGACTGGTGCGCTCTCCATAACCAGCTGCGGAAATGCCAGCGGTGGAAATACCGTTTATAACGGAACGTATCCCGGTGGTGCGTCCAACGGCTACGTCGGCATGGTTTTTCAGATTGTAGGCTTCGTTGCGCAAGCAGGCGGCGGCGTGAATGACGGGACCTTTACCTGTACCGCTTCGACCGGAACAACTTTGACGTTGAACAACCCGGTTGGCACCGCGATGACGCAGGCCGCGACAGCAACGAGTGCGGGCGCGGTTTATTACGACCAGCAGAACGGCTCCAAGACTTTGCTCTGGGGCAAGTCTGTTGGCGCAGGCGAGACAACTTTTGTTGCGGTAGCCGGTACGCTTTATTTTGGGAACGGCATCGACACAAAGAAGTATACGCCGGGAAATAAGAACGGCCTGGTATGGAATTGGGGCATCGCTGCCCCGAGCGCCGCGCCGGTCGGCACGCAGTCGAGCACGGGCGCTGGTGCTGCGACGTGGACAGCAGCCACTGAGTATTTGACCATGGGGACGGTTTACGACACAACCAACAACCTCACCTGGTCTTTGACTTTAATTACTGGTGGTACCTCGATCACAGGCGGCACGCTGGGAACTTCCAGCAACGGCCAGCCGAACAGCGGCAACTGGAATTTCACTGAAGGTACGACAACCACTGAAACGAGCGGCATCGGCATTCAATGGAAGAATGCGGGCATTATTACTGCATGGCGTCCGCACACGTTCTTCGACGACCAGAGCAATCCGAGCACGCAGCCTACGAGCATTTACGACCCGGCGAGCGGTACTGTGTGGGTGCAGTTCAGTGGCGGTACGCACGAGACGGGCGTTACGCGCCCACGATTTTTCAATGCTCCCGTAGGAACGCCAATCGCTGGCGACGGTAGCTGCGGATGGGTTTGTCAAGGACGAATCGGCACCTGGCCGCAGAGCACTGTTTTGGCCGCGCCTCCGAATGAACGCTACATCTCTGTTGTGCAGCCGATACCTCCGCCGAACACGATAGCGGACGGAACAGTCGGGACTCCGTATCTGGCAAAGACAGCGACGGGTTACGCGTTTGTAAACAGCCCTGGCGGGAACGCAATTTTCATGTTCTACAACACTAATGCTGGGACGACTGGTTCTGCGTACGCGAACATCTTCGGCTCTGGTGGCGGTGGTGCGCAGGGTGTTCAAGTTCATGACGGCATGCTGACATGGCAATCGAACGGCACATCGGTTTGGACAACGAACATGCCGGTTCAGCCGTGGTCTGCGCAGGGCACGCCGTTTAGTTGCATGGTTGATGTGAACAACGTTGGCGGGCAGTCCACGAACATAATGTGGGTCTGCACTTCGTCGAGTACCGGCACGACTTCTCCATCCGGCACCGGCCCGTTCGTTCAGTATCATTGGCAAGCCGCGCACGCGTACACGGTTACTCAAGCGACCTTCATTATTGACACGAACGGAAACAAGCAGCAGGTTACGTCGATATCCGGCACAGGAACATCTGGCGCGTCTCAACCCGCGTGGAATAAAGCGAAGGGTGGGACCACTACGGACAACGCTGGCGCGAACCAGGTTGTTTGGACGAACCTCGGCGCTGCGTACGGAACGCAGGCTCAGGAGCTTGATGCGACCGGCAAGGTTCCGATTGTTACTTGGTTCTGTGTGGGCATTGCGCGCCAGTGGGCGGCCTCCACTCAGTACTTCATGCCGACAGCTGGCTGGGTTCCTCCGAGCGGTGCGGGCGCGTTTGGCAGCCCCGTCGTCAATGACGCGGTAAACGCTGAGTTTCTTGTTAATTCTGGTTTGAGCGGCGGCACGGTTCCCACTTTTACAACGACAGCTGCTGGCGAAACTTTGGACGGCAGCACTGCGGGTACGCCGGGCACGGACGCCGTTTGGTACAACAACGGCACGATCACTACGAACACGTTCACATATTTTAAGTCGCACGCTTATGCCTTTGCGTATAAGGCGCGCTCAGCAACAGATTTTTATTCCCTGGCTGTTAACGGCGTGACTCCGGTTCCTCCAGGCGCTGCGAACGGCTTGGCTCTTCCCGCGCCCACCGGAAGTATGACAGGTGGAATTTCGACGGCTTCTCCGGCCAACGTTTCTTCGTATATTCAAGCGGCGAACAAGGTGGTTAATCATTTGACCGGCGTTGGCTCACCTGACCCGCAAGTCGACACCATCGTGATTTACCGCGACGCGGACGGCAATGGCTCGGCTCAGATGGTCGAGCTGACTGAAATTCCGAACGTGCCGAATTGGAGCTACGACGACTATCAGTTGGATACGACGCTGAACAGCGGCCAGCCTGCACCGATCAATCACCAGAACGACCCGCCGCCGACTGCGTATCTGCCGATGGCGTACAACTTCCAACGAATCTGGGGCGCGAACGGCTTGAACGTTCCGTGGAGCGGCGGCCCAGATGTGGTGACGGGGAACCCCAACGAGGCGTTCAATCCGACTAACAATTTGCCCTTCCTCGCGCCTGTGGTGCGCGCAGTTCGGCACACGCAAGGCTTGTTGGTCTTTTTGACGAACAGCATCGAGACGATTCTCGGTGGCCCGACGACATCGTCCTTTTATTCCGCAACTCTCGCGCCCGGCGTCGGCCTGGTCGGCTATAACGCGCTGGACGTGTTCGCTGGCGAGATTTATTTCTTTGCGGCGGACAACAAGTTCTATTTGATTAGCCCGTCGTTGGCGATGACCTGGGCTGGTTTTCCGATTGGGGACCAGCTTGCGAACATGCCGCGCTCGGGCGTCTCTGACGCGACGTGGACTCCAGCCAACGTATACGTGGCGGTTCATCAGTCCGGCATTGATAACTGCGTGTTTCTGGCGGACGGTTCGACTGGCTGGTATCGGCTGAATCCTCACCAGGTTCCTGGCGTGTCCTCCGGCCCCGAGCCGATATGGTCGCCATTTGCGGTTATCACGGGCGGCGCAAAGTTGGTTCAGAGCGTCGAGTTGACGCCGGGCATAAAGAAATTAGTTGTTGGTTCTCCGCTTGCCGCGCAACCGTTGCTTGTTCGGAATCTGAGCGTCTTTACCGATAACGGAACGCCGTACGATGCCCAGTTTACTATGGGCGCGATCATGCTGGCGAATCCCGGTCAGCTTGCGGTACTGAAGTTCCTTGAATCAGATTTTAGCGGAGTTGGCTACAAGCCAACAGTCAGCTATTTGTTAAACGAGCTGAGCGGAACGTTCGTGCCGTTCACTCAGAATCCGATTTTCGACCCGCCGAGTTTTTATGGTTTGACGGGTTCGCCGAAGTCGTACAGTCCGAATCGCTATTACTTTGCGTCGAACGCTTCACTTGCGCGATGCCGGTTCTTGCAGATTAACGTCGACTTCGGAACAACTCCGAACCCCGACGAAATTTTGAACATGACCATTTATGGTCGCCTGTTGGTTGAGACCTAATGCCGGAAGAAAAGAAGCAGACTATAGCTGAGGAAGCGGGCCTGCCGGACAACTGGGTTCCCGTCGACATGGACCCTATCGTGCCGGGCGCTAACAATGGCCCAGCCGGAGTGGCGTATGGCCGTGGCGGTGCGCCAGCCCAGGGTCCCCAAGGTTTTAAGTCAACGAGCGACATGCCGCCGTATTTCTCCGGGAGCATCTCGCCCGACATGGCGCACGACTCAGATTATGTCCGGTCGCAGATTGCTTCACCTGCGGTTCCGACAGTTCCGTTGATGCCGATTGCCCAGAGTGGCAAGCCTCAGGTTAACGCTGCAATTACGAGCATCATTAAGTCGACAACCACGGCAGCGACCAAGACAGCCTCGACATTTTTATTTCGCGGCGTTTGGCAAAGTTTCGTCACTTACAACGTCAACGATGTTGTGATTTTTAACGGCTCAACCTATTTGGCGCTTCTCGGAAATTCGGGGCTACAGCCCGATCTGAATCACGACGCCGGAATTGCCGAGGGCGTTCAGGTCGGAAATGCGGCCTGGACTTTGATATCCGAGAATTTGGTTTTCAACACGACCCCGCCCAACGTTTTGACTGTTGGCGGATTCGGGCCGTACGTCAACGGCGCGGGGAGCACAGGCAGTGGTACGTCTGCTTCCGTTACAGGAACTCCTGGCGCGGGCGCTGGTATCGCCCTGCTTACGGTTGTTACGGCGGACGGTGGAAATTCAATTACTGCGCCGACCGGATGGACCCAGCTCGCCGGAATTGCCGGTAACTGGCAGGTATTTTACAAGGTCCTTAGTGGCCTGAGTCCGGTCAGTCCAACAGCTACGCTTAGTATCAGCGACAACTGGGATGCGCGTGTTGACTTTTTCCAGTTTGGCGGCTTCGCTTCCGTCTCAATTAGTCAGGTCGCGGTTAACTCCGTGAATCAAGCTACCATTTTAATTGGGAACGGTTCCGGCCTCGTCGTGGCCGGGCAGAACGTGGTATTCAGTGGCCTGAGTACAGCAACCTTTTTGAATGGGCAGACAGTAAACGTCACCACTGCGAACGCGACACAGTTTACTTGCACGATTGCGCCGGGGCATGCGAACTACGGCCCGACAGCCGATACCGGAATAGTCTCCGTCGTAATGCAGCAAAGTTCAAGAGAAGCTTCGGGCGGCGGCGGCTCGCCTTTGTCGAAGACCTTTACCGTCGCTAACGTTAAAAAGGGCAGCATCTTTGCAATGTTTGCAGAGACGACCCGTTCGGGAACTGGCACCGCGAGCAGCACTTCCGATACGAACGGGAACGCCTACACGACGCTAAACACGAACCAGAATAACTTAAGCATGATGTGCGGTTTTTCCGCCACCAACTCAACGGCTGGGAACAAGCCGACAGTTTCGATGGTCGTGTCTCCTAGTCCGTTGACGGCAGCTGGCTGGATAGTTCTTGAGCTGGCGGGGTCGGCATCGGTAAGTCAATACCAACCGTACGACGTGGCTGAGTTTCGCGGCTCGATGTGGGTGTGCTTATTCGAGACGACCGGGGACGCGTTCACCAATCCAGCGAGCTGGGGCTTGATAGGCCCTGGAATGGGCTACGTCAATTCTCAGACGGCGAGCTACGCAGCGCTGGCTGCCGATACGGGGCGTCTGCTTTCGTTTAATTCTTCCAGCGCAATGACTCTGACCTTGCCGAATCCTGTTCCCGCGCCCCCAGCTGGGATAAGCGAGACCGGCTGGTTTATTTTTGTCGAGAACATCGGTACTGGCACGCTGACGATTTCTCATAACAGCTTGACGATAGACGGAGTGGCGGCGGATATTACGCTCGGTCAGAACCAAGGCGTCGGAATTTTTGCCGACCCGACAGGCAACTATGAGACATGGCACGGCGTGAATTCCATTGCTATGCCTGGCATCTTTACAGTCACTGGTCCGAATGGTTCCGGCCTGATTACGATTGGGCTGGCGACAGAAACTGCAAATACCGTTTGGGCCGGGCCGACATCGGGCGGCGCTGCGACTCCGACATTTCGGCTATTGGTAAACGCGGACTTGCCAGCTACGACTCCGACTGTTCCTCCTGAGTTTTCTTTAACCGGCAACGTGGCATCGCCTGCTGGCGCGCTGGCTATTGCGAAAGTTTCGCAGCCTGCCAACCAAGTGTGGGCATCACCAGATGGCGCTCCGGGCGTCCCGGTATTTCGCGCTCTGACCGGCAACGATGTTCCCGTGCCATCGAAGCTCTCATTGGCGCAGGCTATCGGCACCTTTGTTACGACAAGCAAGAGCGGGGTGTTGCGATTGCCCGGAAACGTTATTCCTCCAGCGGGCGTGTACCGCGTTAGTGTGAACTTCTTTTTGCAAGCAAACGCAAGCGCCGGTACGCTCGACGTTGCTATCGGCTGGAACGATGGCACAGCAACTCGCAGCGCGACGAACGGCACACTCGGCGCACCGGCTGATATCAGCACGGCGGCTCTGAACGTGGCAGATGGCACGATAGTGATTGTGTCGGACGGAATTCATGACATCACCTGGGCTATGACCCTGGTTTAACGGAGAATCAAATGGCAACTTTGAAGGAACAAATATCGGTAGCCTCGACAACCATAACGATTACGCTAGCAAGTCTTGCGTCCGGGTCATGGCGGCAGAGCGCGTTTGTTGAGAACACGACGAACTTGCTGATGGACGCCTTTGTTCAGTCAATTGTAAAGACTGGTGCAACGGCTGGCGGCACCGTCGACTTGTGGCTCTATGGCTCCAACGATGGTACCACCTATTCAGACGGTGCGACCGGCCTCGATGCCGCGTTTACTCCGACTGCCACTCCGAACCTCGTATTTCTCGGCTCGGTAAACACACCCGCTGTAACCACGTCGTACACGTCGCGACTCTTTTCGGTGGCTGCTGCTTTCGGCGGCAGTATACCGAAGCAGTGGGGCATCGCGGCCAAGAATACGAATGGCGGCGCACTCGACGCGACGGGCGGCAATTTCAGCATGACGTATCTCGGACTGACCTACCAGAGCGTATAAAATGGCGATATCTCTTGTCAATTTTGCTGGCGGTGGGCAGCAAGGCGGGCCGTACACTACGACCGTGTCTCCTGCCCAAAACGTCACCAGCGGAAATTCGATCATCGTTGGAATTCGATGGAGCGCTGCGTTTTTTACGGATAACGCAGGCAACACTTATACGCCGCTTCCGCACTTGGTAGGAAATCCTGTTTCAAATCTTGGCGAAGGCTTTCAGTTCGCGTACTGCAATAACGTAGTCGGGAACCCCAATCTTCAAGTTACGGCTACTATGGTTCCGACTTCGCAAGCGCTGGATACCTACACGGCCATCGCGGTGTGGCAGATTGCTGGCGGAACGCTGATTCTTGATTCGAATTTGATTGCCACTGGTAGCGGCTCAACTCAGACATTTTCGAACACGACGCGTTATCCGAATTCGATTACCTGTTTGATGGATATCGGTACTTCGAATCTCGCTAACTATGGGGCCAACTCTCCGTTGACTTTGGACGGAGGAACGAGTTTGGGTGGTCAGCAAATTTGCGGAGCGTCCCACATTATCAACACGACCTTGCAGTCGGCGCAGTCGTTGTCGATGACGACCAGTATTAGCGGCACATGGCAGTTGGGCGGCCCGACATTTGGTTTGGTGCCCCAGATTCCTCCTCGATACAAGCACAAGGCCGCGATTGCAGCGGCTCCACCGATGTTCACCGGCAGGATGTACGCGTACTACATTACGCTCGAAAGGTTATTTTAAGGAGTAGGTCATGGCAACAGCACTTATCGGTTTGGGAGCAGGCATCGTTAGTGGTATCGCCGGACTGTTTGGTGCGGGCGGACCTTCTCCCGAAGAGAAAGCTTTGACTGCGGAAGAAACGCAGCTGATGACGAACCTCGGCTCCGCATTTAACACGCGGTTCGCGCAGCAGAGTAATGTGCTTTCGCAAGTTAACGGCCAGCTCTCGAATCCAGCTTTCTTTGAGCAGCCTGGCATGAGCGCGCAGGAATACGCGTCGCGCCAATCTGGGATTATCGGCACGACGGGCCGAGCTACCAACCGCGCAGTTCAGAACACCCTTGCGGAGATGTCCGGGCGAGGCGGTGGCGGAGCCAGTCCGCTGCTGTCAGGCGCAGAGACCGCGACGATAGGGAGCATCGAGGCCCAGGGCGCGCTTGCGCAAGCGAACATGGAGAACGAGCTGACCCAAGAGAACTACGCAGTTGGGCGTGAGTTGGGCCAGGCCCGTGTGAAGGGCGAGTTGCAAGTAGCAGACCTGGAGAACCCAGTACCTTTCGCGCAGGCGGCGGCTGCGTTAGGCGAAGCGGCTGGTAAGCAATCGAAAACGACTCGGGAAGCGACAAACGCGTCGTCCGCTCAAAGTGCAGGACGCTGGACCGGCATAATCGGCGCGGGAGTAAATGCTTTGGGCCAGCAGTTTGGGAAGACCGCATCCCCTTCGGCCCCTGGCTCGTCTCCGCAAGCGAACATGGAGTCGACTATGGGGTTTGATTGGCTTCCTTCCACGTCTGGCAAGAACATTCTCGGCAGTTCTTACGATAGCGGCGCACAAGTTCTTGGCGAGTAAATAAGGAGTAGGCGATGGGACTCGATAATCCGACAGCACAAAATCCAACTGATGCTCAGGCGGCTTTGGGCGATATGCCCGGCGCGCCGCAGCAGGCCCCGGCTTCGACGCCGACGCAAGCTCTGGCTCAAACTGAGCAGACGGGTTTTACTCCCGGTCCAACCGCACAGGCCGCGACATCCGGCCCGGTTGTGACACCTCCGTCTCCTGCTCAGCCTGACAAGCGCTGGCAGGATATGCGCGCAGCGCGCCGACAGGGCAGCTTTGCGCAGAAGCTGGCTCGTGCGGCGGATAAGATCGGTGTGCCCGCAGGACCTGGCGGATGGGCGCGGTCCTTGGTGGGTGCGGCCCAAGTGGCGTTGTCCGGCATAGCGGATTCGGATATTGGGATTTCGCCGGAGGTGGGCGGCGCTGCAACTGGCGCTGCTCGTGTGGCAGCTGCCAAGCGTGCGCAGTTAATGGAGCAGCAGCGCTATCAGCAGAAGCAGTCCATGGAACAGAACAAGCAGATGACGGAGTCCGACAAAGCGCACGCCGAAATCGCGGCATCGAACGCCAGGGCTGCTTATGATGGTATACTAGCTCGTAAGGGTAGCGAAGAGCTTCGGCAGGAAGACGTTAAGGTCGGCACTGCTTACCTGGACGCGTTGCAGAACCCAGACATCACTCCCGAGGGCGCAAAAGTGGTTGGCGAGAAGGATATGCCCCTGTCTCGGGTAAACGAGTTGATGAAGTCGAATCCTGAGTACGGATATTCGTACGCTAAAATAGCGACGGCCTCCATCGACGGGGAAGAGCGCTACACTCTGGTTGAGATTCCGAAGTCGATCAAACTGACTCCGGCGATGCTGGATGTTCTTAGCGCGGCTCCTCGGGCGAAGGGTCTGGTGGAGAAGGGCGAGGACGGCAAGTACAAAATGATCGGCGAAGACGGGATGAGTTCGCCCCAGAACGCGGCCACGATTCACGGACTTTGGCAAGAAGCGCGCTCGACCTTGTTGAATACAGGCGCACGTGCGACCCGGTACGGCGATTTGAACTTTGTTAAAAAGTTCGTCGACTTCAACAACGACCAGACTATTCAAAAGATTTGGCAGCAGTCCGGTGGCTGGGTGCCGACAGCTATTCAAGCCTTGGAGCACCAGGAACAGGTAGAGCGGTTGCAGAACAACGGACATTCGGCACTGGCCGACAAGTATCCGAATTCCATTTCTTTGTTCGCCGCCCAATTGGAGGAAGAGGGCAAACCGGGCAGCGGCATGCAGACTGTTCAGAAAGAGCTGAGCGACGTATTCAATAAGAACATGGGGCTTTGGAATCCCAAGACTCGCGAAGAGGCAGAAACTCTTGTTGCGAACATGGAGCATCGCGACAAGCTCGGCTCGACGCCCGACACGCAAGCGGACTTGGGCCGTGCGAAGGACATCCTGGCTGCGAAGATTAAGGGCGATGCGGACGCGGCTGGCGCGAACGAAGCGGCTCGTCTGGCAGAAGAGGAGAAGAGTCTGGCCGGGAAGGGCGTTGTTGTCCCTCCGAATTTCCAGTACATGCCGGACTCGTTTCATTCGAATCCGAAAGCTATTCGCCAGAACCTGGAACAGCAGGGCGTTGCGGTACCTTCGAACTTTGAAGCCCTTTATGCGATTGGTCACTACAAGGGCGATTTGAAGAGCCTGCCGACGAGAACAGTCACGCGGCCTGGCGTTCCTCCGCAGATGGACCAGACGACCGGCATGGACTTTATTCGCCGGTTTATCAATCCGCCCGATGCGAATGGCGCAGGCGGATGGGACGAGAAGACGTACCACGCTGTGCAAGGCTTGGAAGACAGCTTTGCGCACGGGAAGGACGCGCAGGCGATGCAGTCGTTTAATGCGGCGACTGGGCATCTTGCTCAGTTGTACGATGTGTCGCGAGCTTTGGCAACGATGTCTCCTGCGGCACAGTTCCCGATCATCAACAAAATTGCTCTCGACTTGAGCGCCCAGTTAGGTATTAAGGTCAAGCCGAGCTTCGAGGCCATCAAGGGCGTACTGGTGGGCGAAGTTGGTCGACTGATGAAGAACGCCGCGCCAGACGTGGAGGAGATGGCGAAGTTGAACGAGACTCTGAGTACCTATTCGAGTCCCGAGCAGTTCGCCGATATTTCGCGTCAATACGCACACGCGATGCTGACGAAAGGTTCGGAAAACCTCCAGCGGTATTACGCTTGGACTGGCGAGCTTCCTCCGTACGCGTTCAGTCCGGCTGCCAAGACGGCGTTCCAGAAGTTGGGCGTCGACATCAACAGTTATTTACCCCAGGCCACAACGCCGCAGGGAACGGTGAATTCTCCGACACAGCCCGCGACTCGAACCCCGGCTCCGCCTGCTACGATTCAGTGGCAGAACATGCCGGGCATGGGCGAAGTGCGGCAGCGTGCATACAAGGGAAACCAAGTTTGGGTCGACAAGAACAACAACATCAAGGGCCTGGTCTCCGCAAACCCGAGCGGCATGCAGCCCGGCGAGACGGTTAAGCTTCAGTAAGGAGCCTTCAAATGGCGAATGATAAGTTTCCCACAGGTCCGATACCCGAGAGCGAATTCGACGACGCCACTCCACAGCCCGCGCAATCAGCGCCCGCAGCGGGTCCGGCTCAACCAGCTCAGGCTTCCCCGGTTAGCTCGTTTCCTACCGGCCCAGTTCCCGAGAGCGAGTTCGACGACGCGCAAGCTCCGACACAGACGCCCGCTCAGAAAGAGCTGGCCGACATGGATAGCTGGCGCATGGAGAACTTCGGCAACACCAGTTTCCACGTTATCTTGGGCGCGCTTAAGGGCCTGGCAGATACCGGACACGTTACTGGAGCTGCGGCGAACTGGGCGGCTAACAAGATCACTGGCGGCGCGATTCCGCAAGTCATTCCGTTTGAAACTCCCGATTCTTTGAAGCCCAAGAACATAGCCGAGAACATCGGCACCGTTGGCGAAGGCGTTGCGGAGTTTTTCCTCGGCGACGCGGTTCTCATGAAAGGATTGTCGGCAGCCCAGAAGTTGCAGAAGGCTGCCAAGCTTATGGAGCTGATTCAGGAATCTCCTCGGCTGGCTGCGGCGCTCCACATTGGCGCGCATGCGATAAGTATGGGTTCGGTTGGCGCGGCGCAAACTGTCGAAGGCCAGCTGAAGGAAGGAAAGCCGGTCGACATTCCGGCTGCTATCGAGGCCGGTGTTATGACGGGCGGAACTGGCGGCGCGTTGGAGAGCGCTGGCGCGATTTCGCGAATGGCTGTTTCTCCGTATCTCCGGGGCGCAGCGCGATTGGCTGAGCTGGGCGGCAGCGCGGCCATTACTGGGCAAGGTCTCAGTGAAGTGGCAACTCCCGAGAAGCCTGGCGAGTCTCCCGAGGATGCTCGGAATCGAATGCTGACCGGAGGTGTCCAGGCTGTTTTAGGCGCGAAGGGTCTTCGTGAAGGAGTTTCCCCTGCGGCGGGAGCGTCCGAAGTAGAGCGCGGTGCGACCGCGAGAACGCAGGCCCCGGACAAAGTTGCGACCAGGGCTAAGGAAGCTGTTGCGCGAATGGCGCAGGAACCCGAAGAGGAAAACGTTCAGCAGTACATGCGCGGCATGCGAGCTGTCGATGTGTCCAAAGCGAAAACATTCGGCGACCTGGTCGACACTCTCGATGCTAAGGTCCGGGCGAATACGTCCAAAGTGGACAAAGCTCTAGGTGCCAGGGCGTTAGGAGACCAGGGGCGTTTGACTCGCGATCAGATGGAGACAACTCTCCCGGTCGAAGGCGGCCAGGCTCGAAAAATTAATCCCGTCAGCGAAGCTTTGAACCAGATGCGGGAGTATTATGAGAAGACGAACGCCGACCCTGATGCTGTTCGGATTGAGGGCCTGCAAAACAGAATGGCCAAAGAGGGCCTGACTCTGAAAGAGATTAACGACATCGCCAGGGAACATTCCCGAAATTTGAGCGGCTTCAATTCGACCGGCGAACTTGCTTCTGGTTTGAATCGCCAGAAGGCCGAGAATACTCGCGGCGCTGTTAAAGAGCTTGTCCGCGATTACGCGCCGGAGACGGAAGCAGTGGATAGCGAGACGAGTGACTTGATTGCCACTCGTGATCGGTTCGCTGAACTTCAGAAGGCGGCTCGGAAAACTGAGCTGGCGCTGGAGGGTGCCGGTTTGCTCAGGCGGACTCTGCGAAAAGCTGGCGCGGGCATGCTTGTCGGTGGAATGGCCGGAGGTGTTAAAGGTGTAGCCGAGGGTGCGCTCAGCGAATATGTTCTGAAGTCTATGTTTCCGAGTGGCCGTATCGACGCGTTGGAGTTGCAGAAAAAGCTGCCCAAGCTTCTGGCGGATTTCAAAGCGATGAATGGGAAGCCGCCTATACAAGCAGCTCAGCAGCTCTCGACTGTGTTGCAGGGTCTTTCCCCAAAAGCGGGAAGCCAGCAGCAGGGCCGG
>VFSW01006675.1_pt1 | contig 16921 bp, 13 predicted proteins | sample 5358111 | NCBI WGS metagenome assembly VFSW01 (sample SAMN11554181, study PRJNA540505) | mine drainage metagenome | isolation source: sediment from site ElyBrook_90M | place: USA: Ely Copper Mine, Vershire, VT | collected 2017
GATATATCTAATATATACCAGCCGAGAGATGTCATGCCTCGCTGGTTTTTTCAAACAAGGAACTACAAAACTATGAAACTATTCAATCACTTAAAAGATCATCACTGTGAGGGCCGGCGCTTTGCGCACCCCGGACGCGGATTTGGAGACCGGCATGAACGCCGCGGTGGCGGCAGGTTTGGCGGACCACTAGGTGGCCCTGGGCGGCTGGCACGGCTGCTGGAACATGGCGACCTGAAAATGCTGATTTTGCATCTGATTCAGGAAAAGCCACGGCATGGCTACGAGATGATCAAAGCCATCGAGGATTTGGCCGGCGGAGCCTACGCACCTAGCCCCGGCGTTGTGTACCCTACCCTTACCCTTCTCGAAGAGTTGGGCCAGGTAACCAGCACCGCTGATGGGGCCCGCAAGAGTTTCTCGATTACTGAGGCCGGTAGCCAGGCTTTGGCTGAACAACAAACCGAGGTGAACACCATACTGGCCCGGATTGCCGCTGCACAGCCGCACGAGCCAACCCCAGCGCTGATCCGCGCCACCGAAAACCTCAAAACCGCCTTGCGCCTGAAGCTGGGCGGCAAGGCGATGGCTGCGGAGACCGCCCGGCGGATTGCTGATTTGCTGGATGAAGTGGCCCGGAAGATCGAAGACCTTTGAGCGGGGTGAAATAGTCGGAAACCTGAAGTTACAGGGTTGGGCTTTGACAGAAGCCGCCTAGGAACGCTACCGCCACACTATGGAAAGAGTGGCGGTATTACTGGCGGCAGGGCTTGGCACACGGATGAAGTCGGGGCTGCCAAAGGCGGCACATCAATTGGCCGGGGCACCGATGCTCAGCCATCTATTACGGGCGGCGGACGCAGCGTTCGACCGGATTGTGGTGGTGGTTGGTCCGGATATGCCCGAACTCACCGCTTTGGCGGCACCGCATGAGGTGGTTGTGCAGCAGGCGCGGTTGGGCACGGCGCATGCGGCCTTGCAGGCCCAAACGGCGTTCGGTGATGGTCAGGTGGCGATATTGTACGCCGACAACCCGTTGGTAACATGCGCGACCATGCAAACACTCGGGCAGCGGCTGGATGAGGGGGATGCCGGATTGGTATTGCTCGGCATGACCCCGCCTGAGCCTGGCAAATACGGACGGCTGATCTGCGAGGATGGCTATGTGGCCCGAATTGTGGAGTATGCGGATGCAACCGAAGCCGAACGCGCCGTTGGGTTTTGCAATGCCGGTGGGATGATGGCGAAAGCCCATGACCTCGCCGACTGGTTGTCGCAAGTTTCCAATAAAAATACCACGGGCGAATTTTATCTCACCGACATCGTTGCCATCGCACGAGCACGAGGTACGAAAGTTGCGGCAGTCACAGCGCCATTTGCCGAATGTATGGGCGTGAACTCACGCGCGGAACTGGCGGTGGCCGAGGCAGCTTTGCAGGGGCGGCTGCGAGCGGCGGCGATGGATAATGGTGTGGCCATGCAGGCCCCTGAAACTGTGTTTTTATCATACGACACGATTTTGGCCGAAGATGTGAGTGTGGGACCCTACGTAGTGTTTGGCCCCGGCGTGACGGTAGCTTCTGGTGCGCAGATAAAGGCCTTTTCGCATTTGGAAGGCTGCGTTGTGCGCGAGGGCGCGATCATCGGCCCCTACGCGCGGCTGCGGCCTGGGGCCGACATAGGGCGCAGTGCCCATGTTGGAAATTTTGTGGAAATTAAAGCCGCCAGCTTGGGCGAAGGTGCCAAGGCCAATCACCTCACCTATATCGGTGATGCTGAAATTGGCGAGCGCAGCAATATTGGGGCTGGCTTCATCACCTGCAATTATGACGGCAAACACAAGCATAAAACCAAAATAGGTAAAAATGTATTTGTCGGGTCGGACGTAGCGATGGTGGCGCCGGTGCGTGTAGGTGACGGTGCGCTGATTGCCGCGGGTTCGGTGATCACCGATGATGTGCCGCCTGATAGCATGGCAATTGCACGCTCCCGCCAGGTACAAAAAACCAAAAAAGGCTTGAAATAATGTGTGGCATTGTAGGCGTTATCGGCACCGCGCCGGCGAGTCCGTTATTGCTGGATGGGCTGCGCCGTTTGGAATATCGCGGCTATGATAGTGCAGGCATTGCAACACTGGTGAACGGCCATATCGAACGGCGGCGGGCCGAGGGTAAGCTTGTGAATTTGGCAAATCTACTCAACACCAGCCCGTTGGCTGGAGTTACCGGTATTGGCCACACACGCTGGGCGACGCATGGCAAACCGACCGAAACCAATGCACACCCGCACGGCACCGCGCGGGTAGCCGTGGTGCATAATGGCATTATTGAAAACCATGCTGAATTACGGGCTGAACTTGAAACGCTTGGCCAAAGTTTCGTCACTGAAACCGACACTGAAACCGTGGCGCAACTGGTGGATTACTTGCTGGCGCAGGGCATGGAGCCGAAGGAAGCGGCAGCGGCGGCGTTTGGGCGGTTGGAAGGCGCATATGCGCTGGCGCTGGTATTTGCCGGACACCCTGAACTGATTATTGGTGCGCAAAAGGGTGCTCCTTTAGCGGTGGGGTTTGGTGATGAGGAAATGTATCTGGGTTCGGATGCGTTGGCATTGGCCCCCCTGACCCGCCGGATTGCGTATTTGCAAGATGGCGATTGGGTAATTTTAAACCGGCAGTCTGCAACATTTTTTGACCGTGAGAATCAGCCCGTCATGCGCGAGATACGGCTGACGAATTTAACAGGTGCTGCCATCGGTAAAGGCAACTTCCGACATTTTATGGAAAAGGAATTGCATGAGCATCCGGTGGTGATTGGCGACGTATTGCACCGGATGATTGATGCCGGGACACGGATGCCGGTGCTGCCCATAATGCCGTTTGACCTGGCCGCGATTTCGCGGATTACCATCAGCGCCTGCGGCTCGGCATTTTATGCGGGGCTAACCGCACGATTTTGGTTGGAAAGCCTGGCTAAAATACCCACCGATGCCGACGTGGCCAGCGAATTTCGATATCGTGAGCCGCCGATGGCGACTGGGGGGTTAGGCTTGTTGGTCAGCCAGTCTGGCGAGACGGCCGATACGCTGGCGGCATTACGCTACATGAAAACGCAGGGGCAGAATATTCTCTCAGTATTGAATGTACCTGAAAGTAGCATGGCGCGCGCTTCAGATGCGATGCTTGATACCATCGCCGGGCCGGAGATTGGGGTCGCTAGCACCAAGGCATTTACCGCGCAGTTGGCAGTGCTGGCGGCTTTTACGCTGGCGCTGGCGCGGGCACGTAAAACTCTTCCGGATAGCGAGATTGCTCGGCTGACCGACGCCTTATTGCAAATACCAGCTAAGGCGGCTGAGGTTTTAGCAAATGATGCACCGATCAAAGCGCTGGCACGGCGGATCGCTGAAGCGAGGGACGTGTTGTATCTTGGGCGCGGTGCGTGTTTTCCGATTGCGCTGGAAGGTGCGTTAAAGCTGAAAGAGATCAGCTATATTCACGCTGAAGGCTACGCAGCGGGCGAGATGAAGCATGGCCCGATTGCGTTGATTGATAAATCAGTGCCGGTGATTGCCATTGCGCCATCTGGGCCATTATTTGAAAAAACGGCCTCCAACCTGCAAGAAGCTGCAGCGCGGGGTGGCCAAATTATTGTATTCAGTGACGCTGAGGGGGCCGCCAAATTACGCAATATTGCGGCGGAAACCGTGATCATACCGGACACCGACCCATTTGCCGCACCAATTCTGCACGCCATACCAGTGCAAATGCTGGCATATTATGTGGCCATTTTGAAAGGTACCGATGTTGACCAGCCGAGGAATTTGGCAAAATCTGTAACGGTGGAATGAGCCTTTAAGTTTTATAAGTCTGTAGATGAGCAACGAGGCCTCTGGTTGAACCATCCTGCGAGGGGTCGTCCGTTCCGGTTGTTACAACCGGCAGCAGGCGCGTGGCGAGCTCCTTGCCAAGTTCCACACCCCATTGGTCAAACGCGTTAATGCCCCAGATGGCGGCTTCAACAAACACCCGATGCTCGTACAGCGCAATAAGTTTGCCAAGTGTTGAGGGGGTTAGTTGACGGTATGCCAGCGTGATCGAGGGACGATCACCGGAAAATACGCGGTGCGGATTGCCCTGCGCCTGCCCTAATGACCGGCCCTGCATTAACGCCTGAGATTGCGCCAGACAATTCGCGACCAGCAAATTATGATGCTCAAGCATGTCAGGCTCATGACCTTGAGCCGCAATCAGAAACTCGCACGGTACGATGTTGGTACCCTGATGCAATAATTGATAGAAGGCGTGCTGGCCGTTGGTGCCAGGCTCGCCAAACACCAGTGGACCGGTTTCATGATGCACGGCGCTGCCATCTTTCTGAACGCTCTTGCCATTAGATTCCATGTCAAGCTGTTGCAGGTAAGCTGGAAATCGCGCCAGACGTTGGTCGTACGGCAAAATAGCGCGGGCCGGATAGCCGCAAATATTGCGATGCCAGATACCAACGAGCGCTAACAGAACCGGCAGATTTTGATCGAACGGCGCGGTGCGGAAATGTGTGTCCATTTGATACGCACCGTGCAGAAATTTTTGGAAATTCTGCGGGCCGATGGCGATCATCACCGGCAGGCCGATAGCCGACCACACCGAATATCGCCCCCCGACCCAATCCCAAAAACCGAAAATTTTCGATGGTGGGATACCAAATGAGGCAACCTTATCGAGCGCTGTTGACAGCGCTACGAAATGCGAGCTGACGGCGGCTTCTCCCAGTGCGTCAGCAATCCAGCGCCGAGCCGAATGGGCGTTGGTCATGGTTTCAATTGTGACGAAGGTTTTTGAGGCGATGATGAACAAAGTTCGTGCGGGGTTGAGCGTACGCAGAGTATCAGTAAGATGAGCACCATCGACATTTGAGACAAAATGCAGACGCGGACCATCATGATACGGAGCCAATGCGCCGGTGACCATTACCGGGCCGAGGTCAGATCCGCCGATACCGATATTCACGACGTCGGTGAAAGATTTACCGTCAGCGGCGGTTATCGCCCCCGAACGCACGCCATTTGAAAATTCGTAGAGTCTGGCAAGTGTTTCACGCACCATGGGCATAATATCCGCGCCATCAAGCATAACGGGTGACGAGGACATATTGCGGAGCGCGGTATGCAGGACAGCACGATTTTCAGTGGTGTTGATCTTCTCACCGGCAAACATAGCATCGCGCTTGGCACCGACATCAGAGGCCATCGCCAAATTAAGAAGTGCCTGTAAACTCTCGCTGGTCAGGCTAGTTTTTGAATAGTCCAGCAGCATATCCTCAAAGGATGCTGAAAATTCGTGATAACGGTTTGGATTATTTGCAAATAAATTGCGTATTGATTTATCATGCTGTTCAAACATCTGCAGTGCAGCCCAGGCGTTTTGGTTCATTTAAATTTGTCCTGCCGGTGAATATGCAAACCTGCCGCTTGCTTTGCCGCCTCAGTAATGGCCGTCCAGTGGGCAGCACCAATAATGGCGCGGCCAACCATCCAGGAACCGCCGACACAAATCACGTTCGGCAAATTTAAGTAACGCGGCGCGGATTCCACCGTAATGCCGCCAGTGGGGCAAAAGGTGAGTTGCGGCAGCGGAGAGGCGATCGCCGATAAAAACGCGGCGCCCCCAGCGGGTTCAGCCGGGAAAAACTTAGCGAACGTATAGCCACGTTCAATCAGCGCCATCGCCTCCGAGGCGGTCGAGACGCCAGGCAGCGGGGCAAGCCCAGCATCTGCCGCGGCATCAGCCAAGGTTTTTGTGGTGCCTGGTGACACCGCAAAACGAGCACCCGCTTTGGCAGAAGCTACGTATTGCGCGGGCGTTAGCACCGTGCCGACCCCAACAATCGCCTCCGGCACCTCGGCTGCAATTGCGCGGATTGCTTCCAAACCTAAAGATGTGCGCAGGGTAATTTCAATAACAGGCAGGCCCCCTGCTACCAAGGCTCGCGCCAGAGGCACCGCATGGGCAAGGTCGTCAATGATGACCACCGGAATGACCGGCGCGGCACGGAGAATTTCGGCTAGTCCATCTTGCAGGCTCATGCAGTTACTTTCGCAAATATGCTCGCACCCGTGTCGGCGGTGCTGACGATGTGACGGAAGGCGCCGAACAATTCCCGGCCTACGCCCGTTTGGTTAGCTGATAAGTCGGCCTGTACCTGCGCACGTGCCGCCCATATGGCGGGGTCTACCAACACGGTCAGGTGGCCGTTGGTGCCATCAACACGAATGATATCGCCGTCACGAATTTTTCCAATCGCACCATCATCGGCAGCCTCTGGCGTAACATGAATGGCTGCCGGAACTTTACCTGAAGCGCCCGATAAGCGACCATCAGTGACCAAGGCGATTTTGAAGCCTTTATCCTGCAACACACCCAGCGGCGGCATCAACTTGTGCAACTCCGGCATACCGTTGGCCTTCGGTCCCTGGAAGCGCACCACCACAACCATATCGTGATAAAGCTCACCGGCCTTGAAGGCGGCTTGCACCTCGTCCTGGCTATGAAAAACCCTCGCAGGCGCCTCAATGATATGACGCTCCACCGCCACCGCCGAAGTTTTAATAACCGCACGCCCTAAATCGCCATCGAGCACCCGCAAGCCACCCGTTGGCTGGAACGGATTTTTAACACTGCGCAGCACGGCCTCATCGCCGCTCGCTGTGGCCGCTGGGAGCCATATCACGTCGCCTTGGGGGTTGAGCCTGGGCTCGGTTGCATAGGCGGCGAGCCCCTGCCCCGAAACCGTTTCTACGTCTTCATGCAACAGGCCAACACTGAGAAGTTCACGGATTACAAACCCCATGCCACCAGCAGCATGAAAATGATTCACATCCGCCGAGCCGTTAGGATAAATCCGGGTCAGTAGCGGCACCACTTCAGCGATATCAGAAATATCATCCCAGGTAAGTGCAATGCCACCCGCGGCGGCCATGGCGAGAAGATGCAACGTATGATTGGTTGAACCACCCGTGGCATGCAGCCCGACGATACCATTGACGAAGGCCTTTTCATCCAACAACGCGCCCACCGGTGAATAGTCGTTACCAGTCGCGGTCATCGCCATAACGCGTTTGGTGGCTGCGTTGGTTAACGCATCTCGCAGCGGCGTATTCGGGTTGATGAAGGCTGCACCAGGAAGATGCAGTCCCATTATTTCCATCATCATCTGGTTGGTGTTGGCGGTCCCATAAAAAGTGCAGGTGCCGGGGCTGTGGTATGATTTTGCTTCGGCTTCCAATAAATCTGCCCGGCTGACTTTGCCTTCAGCATAAAGCTGCCGAATTTTAGATTTTTCATTGTTTGGCAAGCCTGATGTCATCGGCCCCGCGGGAATAAACATGGCCGGCAGGTGCCCAAAAGCGAGAGCGCCAATCCCCAGCCCCGGCACAATTTTGTCGCAAATTCCCAAAAATGCCGCAGCATCAAATGTCTGGTGCGATAATGCGACGGCAGTTGAAAGTGCGATCACATCGCGCGAGAACAGCGAAAGTTCCATTCCGGCTTCACCCTGCGTAATGCCATCACACATCGCAGGCACGCCGCCGGCCACCATCGCCACGCCACCTGCTTCACGCGCAGCAGCGCGGATTAAATCAGGGAAGCGCTCATAAGGCTGGTGCGCCGAAAGCATGTCGTTATAGGCGGTCACGATACCAAGACTTGCGCCGTTGCCTGAGCGCAGCACGGCTTTATCCCCCGGTGCGCAGGCAGCGAACCCATGGGCCTGATTGGCACAGCCCAACGCCTGACGATGCGGAGATGCACTGCCGGCAGCAGCGATACGCTGCAAATACGCGGTACGCGCTATTTTACTACGCGCAATAATCCGTTCAGTCACCGCCTGTATGTGTGGATGAACCATGTTAAGGACTCCAAAATATTTCGGGCGCTGGCTGGCGTGCCAGCACCGCTGAAACCGGCATCGCGATCGTTAAATTTTCCAGCACCCGGCGCTTGGTTTCGCCTTCAATATGCAACGCCACATAATCCGCCGCTAAAAGCACCGGCAGTGTCAGCGTTATGCGAGGCTCAACAGCGGCCTCGGCTCGTAGCGATTCGACCAGGATGCCGGGCCCGGGTTCCAAGGCTTGCATCAGCCTGTCACCACCGGGGAAAAATGACGCGGTGTGGCCATCGGCTCCCATCCCGAGAACCACAGCGGCAAATGGCAAAGGCATTGCAGCCACCATGTTGTTTACCAACACGCAACCTTCCTCAGGCGCTGGCGCATCGGTGACCAGGGGCAGAAATCGCGCGCTAGCGGCGTGGCTTTTCAATAAGTGCCGACGCACCAAACCGGCGTTCGAGCGGGGCGAAGTTTCAGGCACCCAGCGATCATCAACCAAGGTGATGGTGATGGCTGACCAATTCAAGTCCTTGGCGGAGAGAACATCAAAGAACCTTAATGGCGTGGTGCCGCCGGAAACCGCCAAAGCTGCCTGGCCGTCGCGTGAGATGCGGGCCAGCAAAGCACGGGAGACCGCATCAGCTAGCGCCTCCGCCAAAGCCTGGGAATTTGCAAAAGCTCTCACGTGCCGCCGTCTAGCCAAGTACGGCCATCACGCTCGATCAGTGCAATTGCCGCTGAAGGCCCCCAGGTTCCAGCCGTGTAGGGCTTCGGAACTTCATTAGATTCACTCCAGGCATTCAAAATCGGATCGATCCATATCCAGGCGGCCTCAACCTCATCGCGCCGCATGAACAATGTCTGGTCGCCGCGTACAACATCCAGCACCAGTCGTTCATAAGCATCGGGGTTGCGTACTTGAAAGGTGGTGGCGAAGCTCATGTCCAATGGCACTTGGCGCAACCGCATGCCGCCGGGGCCTGGGTCTTTGGTCATCAGCCATAATTTTACGCCTTCGTCAGGCTGCAAGCGGATGACAAGCCGGTTTGCCACGATCGTGCCGGCCTGTTCATCGAAAACCGAATGCGGAATGGGCCGGAATGCGATGACAATTTCCGAAACACGCTCGGCCAGGCGCTTACCGGTCCGCAGATAAAACGGCACGCCCGCCCAGCGCCAATTTTCAATTTCAGCTTTCAGCGCCACGAAGGTTTCGGTGGTGCTGGTATCTGCGCCCAATTCATCGAGATATCCCGGCACCGCGCCTCCCGCCGAGGCGCCAGCGCGATATTGTCCGCGTACCACCGTATGGGTGGAGAGCGCATCGCCAACCGGTTTCAGCGCACGCAGTACCTTTAGCTTTTCATCACGCACGGCGTCGGCATTTAGCCGTGCCGGAGGTTCCATGGCCACCAGGCACAGCAACTGCAAAATATGATTCTGCACCATGTCGCGCAGCGCACCTGCGGTATCATAGTAACCCGCCCTGCCCTCAACGCCCAGGCTCTCCGCGACGGTAATTTGCACATGGTCAATATGGGCTGCATTCCACAACGGCTCAAACAAACCATTGGCAAAACGCAACGCCATTAAGTTCTGCACGGCTTCCTTACCGAGGTAATGATCGATACGATACACGCGGTCTTCAGGGAAAACCTTGCCAACATCCTCATTAACCAGCCGCGCTGAGTCCAAATCCTTGCCAATCGGCTTTTCCACCACCACCCGCGCGTTTTTATGGGCCAGGCCAAACCAGCCCAGGCGCTCACAGATAGGGCCAAACAAGGCCGGCCCGGTGGCCAGATAAAATACCTGCACCCGGCCGGGAAGCTCATGCAGCACCGCAGCCAGTTTCTCCCATCCCACATCACTGTCAGCTTGCGCGGAAACGTAGCGCAACCGCTCAATGAAGCGTTCCACATCTGCCTCCGAGCGCTCGTCAGCCGGAACATGGTCCAGCACCGCTTGGCGCGCCATGGCAATGTAGGCGGCCTCGCTCAGCGGCCCGCGTGAGACACCGACGATGGTGGCATCGCGTGGCAATTGTCCGGCAACATCGCGCTGAAACATAGCGGGGATCAATTTGCGGCGTGCCAAATCTCCGGTGGCACCAAACACCACGAGCACAAACGCAACAACAGGGATCACACGGCTGGTCATCATGGGTCGAACGCTTTCAAAATTCCGGTCCGCTCCGGCAGGCCGCGCCATAACCGGTACAGGCTACACCACTCACGATGCAAGCAAACCTCATAATATAACATGATTTCAATTAGTTAATTGCATCCGGCCATCCCCCGCCGAGGTCTGCACATCAATCATGCCGCGATTGAGGCTCAGCCGCGCAACTGGTGATCTAGGTTGACCCGTGGGATTATGGTTTACCACCTCACAGCCCCCTGCGGCCATGCGCGAGGGAATTTTGACATAAAGGATAAATATTGTGCCTGAAAAAGCCAAAAATGTCGCGATCGTGGGGGCCGGTCTGGTGGGGGCCGGTTGGGCCGTGGTGTTTGCCCGCGCTGGGCACAAAGTGAAGGTTTATGACGCGAGCGAGGCCACACGGTTGGGCCTGCAGGCGCACCTTGGTGCCTCACTCGAAGCCTTGAATCGCCATGGTTTAGTGACCGAGACGCCCGCTGCGATCAATACCCGGATACAGATTGTTGAGACTTTGCCGCAAGCGGTCGCTGATGCTGATTATATCCAGGAGTCGGTTTTTGAGCAGTTGGAACTCAAGCAGGCGGTCTCAGCGGAAATTGAACAGGCAATGGCCTCGCATGCCGTGGTGGGAAGCTCCACATCAGGATTTTCCGGCTCATCCTTCATGGCGAACCTCACCCGTCGCACGCAGTTTTTGGTGGTGCACCCGGTTAATCCGCCGCAAGTCATCCCGGTTGTTGAAATTGTGCCAACGCCCTGGACCAATCCGCAGGTGGTTGGCGAGGTGCGCAGCTTCATGCAGGCCATTGGCCAGGTGCCCGTGGTACTAAACAAGGAAATTGATGGATTTATTTTAAACCGGCTGCAAGGCGCCTTGCTGGATGAAGCCTGGAAGTTGTTTGAGGAAGGGTATGCAACCGCCGCTGACATCGATGCCACGGTCTCTGAGGGGCTGGGGCTGCGCTGGGCTTTCATGGGGCCGTTCGAGACCATTGATTTGAATGCACCGCGCGGCATTGAGGACTACGCGCAGCGATTTAGCGGCATGTACCAACGCCTAGCGTCGCTGCGGCATGAGGCCGGTGCGTGGCCGAAAGAAACCATCGACCGGGCAACCGCCGAATGCCGGTCAACACTTCCGGTTGAGGGCCTGACCGCACGGCGCCAATGGCGCGATGAGCGGTTGATGGCGTTGATTGCTCATAAAAAACAGCAGCCGAAAGGCTGACTTATCGTCCACGGCTGCCTATGTTCACCCCATCGTTAAACGAAGGACCCGCATCATGTTGAACCAGAACACTAAACTGCCCCTGAAAGACCCCAGCTTGTTCCGTGAGGCCAATTATATAGGAGGCCAATGGATTGAGGCCGATAACGGCAAATGGCTGGAGGTCAAAAACCCGGCGACTGGCGCGTTGGTTGGGCGGGTTCCGGCTGTTGGTAAGGCTGAAACCAAACGCGCCATTGAGGCAGCGTACGCGGCGCAAAAACCTTGGCGGAAATTACTGGCCAAGGAGCGTTCAGCTATTTTACGCAAACTTTTCGATTTGATGATTGCCAATGCTGACGATCTGGCGGTGATCATGACCGCCGAGCAAGGCAAGCCGCTGGCCGAAGCCAAAGGCGAAATTATTTATGCAGCGAGCTTCATTGAGTGGTTTGCCGAGGAAGCAAAGCGGGTTTACGGCGATACCATTCCACAAAACGCCCTTGGCCGGCGGATTTTGGTGCAAAAGGAACCGGTGGGCGTATTTGCCGCTATCACGCCTTGGAATTTTCCCGCGGCCATGATTACCCGCAAGGCTGGCCCGGGATGGGCGGCTGGCTGCACGGGGGTAATTCGTCCGGCGAGCCAAACACCGTTCTCGGCCATTGCCTTGGCCGTTTTAGCGGAACGTGCCGGGATGCCGGCCGGCGTTTGCAATGTGATTACCGGGCCTTCCGGCGAAACGGGCGCTGAGCTAACGTCCAACCCAATGGTGCGCAAACTTACCTTTACAGGCTCCACCGAAGTGGGAGCCAAGTTGATCGCGCAATGCGCCCCTACGGTAAAAAAACTCTCCATGGAATTAGGCGGCAATGCGCCATTCATCGTGTTTGACGATGCGGATTTGGATGAAGCCGTGAAAGGCGCGATTGCCAGCAAATTCCGCAACGCCGGCCAGACCTGCGTATGCGCAAACCGGCTGCTGGTACAGGATGGGGTGTTTGACGCCTTTGCTGAAAAATTAAAAGTAGCCGTACAGGCCTTGAAGGTTGGTAACGGCATGGAGCCGGGCGTGACTCAGGGCCCGATGATCAATTTTTCTGCTGTTGAAAAAGTTGAGGAACATATTGCGGATGCTCTGAAAGGTGGCGCGCGCGTCATTACCGGCGGTAAGCGCCATGCTCTGGGCGGCAATTATTTCGAGCCGACGATTTTGGCGGATGTGCCGCATAACGCCAAAGTATTTTATGAGGAGACCTTTGGGCCATTAGCACCTTTGTTCCGCTTCAAAACCGAAGAGGAAGCCATTGCATTGGCAAACGACACTGAATTTGGCCTCGCCTCGTATTTTTATGCGCGTGATATCGGCCGGATTTTCCGCGTGATGGAGGCGCTGGAATATGGCATCGTGGGCGTGAACGAGGGCATTATCTCGACTGAGGTTGCGCCATTTGGCGGTATGAAATCATCGGGGCTGGGCCGCGAGGGTTCTAAATACGGCATCGAGGATTACATGGAGATCAAGTACGTGGCCCTAGGCGGCATCGCCGAATAATCAGGGCTTGGCGAACACCACCACGCTCTCGAGATTTTCCGAGTATGGGAATTGATCGATGGGCGTGGCGCTGACCACCTCATACCCGGCGCGTTTTAAGGCAAATGCGTCGGTTGCCAAAGCATCCGGGTTACAACTGACGTAGATAATGCGGGGCACTAATGCAGCGGCAAGGTTTTTCATTTGCGGCCCGGTGCCACCGTAGGGCGGGTCTAGCACCACAACCGCCGCTTTGGTCATGTCAGCAACCATTAAAGGCCGCCTGGTCAAATCGCGCACGGCGACGCTCATGCGCCCGGCCAGATTGGCTTTTCGCAGCGCCAATTCATGTGCGGCCACCGCATCAGCAGCACCTTCATAGGCTTCGACCCGGCCATGCGGCACTAATGCAAAGCTGAGCGTGCCGACCCCAGCATAAAGTTCCACGATCCGGGACTTAGCTGTTAGCTTTGGCAAACCTGCAAGCACAGCTTGAATGATCGCGGCCTCACCCGCAGCACTCGCCTGCAAAAACGCACCCGGCGGCGGCTCTACGGCAACCCCCGAGAGCGTGATGACCGGCGATGAGAGCATCACAACCAATTCAGCCTCGGCGGCCCCTTTGGCAACACTGATCCGCACGGCATTATGGGCGCGGGCAAACGCAATGAGCTTGGTACGGTCCGGCCCGGTTAAATCACCATCAAGACGCAGCAAAATATCTGGCCCGGTGTCGAGCCAGTTGATGATTACCGCGCCGGTACGGCGTAAGGCCTCAATGCTACGCAGCAAAATCCTGAAATCCGACAGCAAGGCCACGATCCGCGGCGTCAGCAGCACACATTCGGTCATGTCGATAATTTCGTCGCTGCGGGCGCGATGCAGGCCGAGTGTAATCACCCCGGCATAGCGCTTGATCGCTAAATCTACCCGGCGGCGAGTCCGCAATGGGGTTTCCACTAATGCCGCGACAGTCACGCCAGCATAGCCGGCACGTTGCAAAGCTGCTTGCAATAAAGCCGGTTTTTCAACAGCGGTTCGGTCTGCGACAGCACAACCGCCGCAGGCACCAAAATGAATGCAATGGGACATTGTTAGAAGGCTGACAGACCCGTTATGCCACGGCCCAAAATCAGGGCGTGCACATCGTGCGCACCTTCATAGGTGTTCACGGTTTCCAGATTCATCATGTGACGAATGACATGGTATTCATCAACAATGCCGTTACCACCATGCATGTCACGCGACATACGGGCGATATCAAGCGCCTTGCCGCATGAATTACGTTTGCAAAGCGAGATCATTTCCAACGCCGCATTGCCCTCGTCCATCAACCGGCCAAGCTGCAAAACCGCCTGGAGCGCCAGGGTAATTTCAGTTTGCATGTCGGCCAGTTTTTTCTGCACCAACTGGGTTTGCGCCAGCGGGCGGCCAAACATTTTACGGTCCATGGTGTAGCTACGGGCGGCATGGAAGCAGAATTCTGCAGCGCCAATCGCACCCCATGAAATACCATAACGCGCATTATTCAGGCAGGAGAACGGGCCCTTCAGCCCCTTCACATTTGGCAGCATGTTTTCAGCCGGAACAAATACATCCTGCAGCATAATCATGCCGGTGATGGAGGCCCTAAGCGAGAATTTACCCTCAATTTTCGGGGTTTCCAAACCCTTCATGCCGCGCTCGACGATGAAACCACGGATATCGCCCGCGTCATCCTTGGCCCACACCAACAACACATCGGCGATCGGTGAATTACTGATCCAGGTTTTCGAACCATTCAATACAAAGCCACCATCAACCGCTTTAGCGCGGGTGCGCATCGAGGCGGGGTCGGAGCCGGCATCAGGTTCGGTGAGGCCAAAGCAGCCGACAAATTCACCGGTGCGTAATTTGGGCAGGAACTTATCCTTTTGGGCCTCAGAGCCAAATGCCCAGATGGGATACATCACCAACGAGGATTGCACTGAAAAGGCACTGCGGTAGCCACTATCCACCCGCTCGATCTCGCGTGAAATCAAGCCGTAGGAGACGTAGGAAACATCGGCGCAACCATGGGAATCAAGTGTGGCACCCAGGAAACCCAGCGCACCCATTTCGGTCATGATGGAGCGGTCATAGGATTCATTACGGAACGCCATCAGTACGCGCGGCTGTAATTTTTCCTGGGCGTATTCATGCGCGGCATCGCGAATGGCGCGTTCTTCTTCGGTTAGTTGCTCGTCAAATCGCAACGCGTCATCCCACTGGAAGGAGGTGAATTTACCCTTCTTGCGGAGGTTATTATCAGCGACTTTTCCAATAACATTCATGCGGCGATATCAGCCTTATTGCTGGGATTGTTGGTATCATCGGAGGATATATCGTGGTCAGCGCCTTCATTCAACTCGGCCTCGGCCAATTTGCTCAAAGCGGCGCGTTTGCGGATGAGCATAAAGGCGGGAATATCATTGCCAAACCCGCGCACACTGGGGCCGTTATCCTGGCCACGGTCAAAGCGCTCATGACGCTCGCCGCGCTCAGCAAAACGCGGTTCGCGGCGGCGGTATTCTTCGCGTTTCGGCGCGTCAGCAACAGGTTGCTCAACCCGCGCTGGTTCAACGCGCGTTTCGACACGGGCTTCCACACGTGGTTCACCACGTGCTTCACCACGCGGCGGGCGGGCGTTGCGCTCGCGGCGCGGCTCTTCATCGCGCGGCTTGGCAGATGATTTAGCGGCAGGCTTGCCTACAGGCTTGCCACGGCCACGGCCACGGCCACGCCGGCCGTCATCCTCCGACCATTCAGCAGGATCCAGGCCCGGAATTTCAATGCGCGGAATCGGGGCGGAGATCAGCTTTTCAACAGCCTCCACCGCCAGTTTGTCGTCAGGCGTGGCGATTGTGAATGCCCTGCCATCGCGCCCGGCGCGGCCAGTGCGGCCAATGCGGTGCACGTAATCCTCAGCGTGGTGCGGCACATCGAAATTGAACACATGGCTCAAGCCGCCAATGTCGATCCCGCGGGCCGCCACATCAGAGCAAACCAGCAGCCGGATTTCATTGGCCTTGAATTTCTCGAGCGTGGCAAACCGTACCGATTGCGCCAGATCGCCATGCAGCGCCCCAGCATCAAAACCGTGCTTGAGCAAAGATTTCAGCAGAATATCGACATCACGCTTACGATTACAGAATATCAGCGCGTTCTGCACATCCTCGGATTTAATCAACCGGCGCAAAGCCTCGCGCTTGTCGTGGGTTTGCACCAATACCAGCCCGCTGGTGATGGTGGTGGCCACCGAAGCCGGTTTGGAGACAGTGATATCCTTGGGGTTCTGCAAAAACGCATCGGCCAGGCGGCGGATTTCCGGTGCCATGGTGGCCGAGAAAAACAGTGTCTGGCGGGTTTTCGGCAGCATAGCCACAATGCGCTCAATGTCTGGGATGAACCCCATATCCAGCATCCGGTCGGCTTCATCGATCACCAGCACGCGCACATCATTCAGCATCAAGCCGCCGCGCTCAAACAAATCGATCAACCGGCCCGGCGTGGCAATAAGAACGTCAACACCCTTGGTCAGCGCGTCCTTTTGGTCGTTCATGCTCTCGCCACCAATCAGCAGCGCGTGGTTGAGCTTGAGGTATTTGCCATAGGCCACGAAATTTTCGGCTACCTGCAAGGCCAATTCGCGCGTTGGCTCGAGAATTAAGGAGCGCGGCATCCGGGCGCGGGCGCGTGAGCCAGAGAGAATATCAAGTAACGGCAACGTGAAACCGGCGGTTTTACCAGTGCCGGTCTGGGCGCAGCCTAAAACGTCACGTCCCATTAATACGGTGGGAATCGCCTGGGCTTGAATCGGGGTGGGGCGCAAATAGCCTTTATCGTGCAACGCCCGCAGAATCGGCTCAGAGAGTCCGAGTGGGGCGAAGCCATCCGCATCCTCGTCGTCCTCATGCGGCTCAGTCTCACTCACCTCATGCGCTGGCGCGGCGGCTTCATCAACCGCAGCTTCGGGCTGGGCTTCAACCGTTATGGCAGCTTGAGCTGTAGACTCGGCGTCAACAGAAGTTGGTGCAGACTGCGCCACTTCGATGTTCTGGCTATCGGACAATCAAAAAACCCGTTCGTAAAGGAATGACGTACGCG
>VFSW01006676.1_pt1 | contig 16921 bp, 16 predicted proteins | sample 5358111 | NCBI WGS metagenome assembly VFSW01 (sample SAMN11554181, study PRJNA540505) | mine drainage metagenome | isolation source: sediment from site ElyBrook_90M | place: USA: Ely Copper Mine, Vershire, VT | collected 2017
CCCCCTCCCCCCCCCCCCCCCCCCCCCCCCCCCTGCGGGGCGGGGGGTTACACGTCGCGGCGCTGTCGTTGATAGTGATGTGCTCATTGATACAGTCGATCGCTTTTCGGTCGCTTGTTGAGACTGCGTCCTCGTACAACGCCCACACACCAGGCCAGTCATCGGATGAATCGTATTGCAGCAGTAGACGCAATTGTTGTGTCTATGTCACCAGGGCATGAAGAAATGCCGTCCCTTCAAAGTCAAACACGTCTAGCATGTATTGCTGCGGTATGCCGAGGAGTTGCGACACTTACTCCTTCTCCTTTTTTTTAATTCGTCATCGTTGAGACTCATCGTTCGAAGATCGCATGCTGGATTTCGTTAATTTTTCTGTAAAGATTTCCTTCGAGTAATAAATGCAGAAGAATAAAAATGTATATTTGTCAACACCATGCAGAATCAGGAGAAGCCTCAACCGTTTCGATCGGTGACCGCAGCGAAAAAGTCTCCTGGCACTTCCAACACCACTGCAGAGCAAAGCGCTCCAAAAGACGAGCAGGACATCGGCAAATGCAGAACGGTGCCCGTGCAGAGTAGAGCGGTTTTATTGTTTTTGAGTGCGGTGAGATCACTGCCTCAATTCAGATTTATCAGTGCGACTGAGCCTATCAACTCGTCAAACTTTGATCTGCTCAAGATGGCGCGCGATTCCGCCAACTGGACGCCAGTGGATTTCTACAAGGTGCTCTTCCAACTCGAACCCGACGTACGTGTCGTTGGACGCGTCTCTCGGCTCCTGGACGAACAGCGCAAAGGCATCGTGAAAGGCGAACGGCAATTTCACGATACCGAGTTGAGCGGCTACATCTACTGTTTCCACTATCTCGCCGATCCCGGTGGCGTTGTGAAGATTGGCCGCACGCAGCGCGATCCCGACGTGCGACGTGCCGAATGGGAGCGCACGCTGGGTGCTGAGCCCGGCACGGTGCTTCCGCTGTTTGCCTACAAAACAGTGGCCAACAAGTTTGCCGAACTGATCATTCATGCCGTGTTTACGTGCGAGCACGAGGTGGCGCGAATCAATCCAAACACACATGAGGAGTTAGATGAGTTCTTTCTCATCGACAACATCATGGCACTGAAGAAGTGTGTGGCGCGTATCGTTGCCTACATCAATCGATTTTCGTTGTACTATCGCCGGGTGCGCAGACGAGGCTGAGTGCAACAGTGTATACACTCAATAAAATCGTAACAATTTTGAAATCTTTGTGCGCATAGGACACGTGACACGTCATGTTGCGAGCACTGTTCTTCGCGCTATCATACGCACAAGTGTCGCTCGAAACGATGCGAGTGGACAAGACTGTGATAATGCGATGCAAGTTCCCGTCGACGACCAAAATCTACTTCCGCAGCGACGGACGATCGTACATTCTCAATAGCAATTACGAGCAGACGGCGAACGATCGACTCGGATTGCTCACGTACTTTTATCATGTTGGAGATGGCGCATCGATCAGCGATCCGCGCTTCGAGGCACTCTGCCTCATTGGCGACGGGCAGGCCGATTTCAAGTTCTCGGGCAACCAGATTGTGGCGACATGCGAGTATTGTTTGACACAGGAGAATTACAATCGCACTCTCAACTTTGAGCGCGAACAACACGGTAGCAGGTATCTGGTCTTGGTCTTCCTCCTGCCTTTCATCATTTTGCTGTGCTTACGAGGGTGCTACGTGCTATTTCATCGCCTCTACAAGCGCCGACGCAGCCGGCTGAAGATCGACAAAGACGGCCTGTTATTTGGCTCATCCGTTGTTAAGAGCGATTATGCAGAGACGAGTGAATAATAATTTGTACCCGCAAATTATAAGGTCGCCTTTATTTTCCCAATACAACGAAGGAATCGTCATGTTTCGCATTGCTATCGTATCGTTGCTATTCGTCGCGCCTGTTTTATCGACGCCACCGATTGCTACACCCGAGTGCATGAAGTCGGTACGGTTTGCGTACGCCGTCGGCGTGCACATTCACGACGTCGATTCTAACGGCATTATCGATGCCATTGACATTGCACCAGCGGCGTTGCAATACGGCATGTATTGGGCCGACATCAATCCGCGCGACGGACAACTTTCGAGGGAGGAGGTGCAGACAGTCTACGACGCCGTTATGAGTGATCGCATCAAGTTCGCGCCTCTACGACTCGCAGCAAAGGGCGCAATTGCCGTGTCGTCGCTGTTCACAACAAAGTACACCGCCGACACAGTGTTCCAAGATTGCGACGCCAACAATGATGGCTTCATCACGCGCGAGGACTACGACAACAGTCGCGCAACGTGCATCGAGACGTGTGGAAAGACCGAAGATGTGTTTGACTACCTCGGCAGCAAGTTTGGAAAAATTCATTAAACTGCTTGCATGACGTTCGTTTGTTTTATTTTACAAATTCGGTGCGCGCGTCTCTTTGAGTAAGAGAAGACACACCGACACGACATGTGACGTGACGTCAGTGCGATACCATGGTTCATGTAGCCGGTACCGGAAACCGCCTTTGCTCTCTGCGAGCCACTCGTACTGTAGACGCGCCAGCGATTCAGCGAGCCAGTCAAACGCAAGGTAATCGAATTTGTTGGCAACGAGCAGACCTTGCGCAGCGCATGCCTGTATCGTAACAGAAGACGGATTCGCGACTGCTTCCACGCATACATTAACGAGACGCCGTTCGAGAGTCGCCGGCACTTGCGCATCGAGAATTTTCTTGCACATCATCAGCGCTTGCAGTGACCAGTTGGCGGCAAAAGCGCCATCTTTTCCGACTGCCTCTGCTATCTCCGTTTCCGATTCGCAGAATTGTCTTGCTGCATCTCGAATGTTCGCTTGCATCGCTGAGAAGAGTTTGAAACAACCAACAAGTGCTATCACGATTTGTGGTTTCGTAAACGAACTTTCGCTGCGCTGAAAGAACGTCAACAGAAGTTCGACGTCTCGTCGCGTAATGCGATCCGAGTGCTCGACTTGCAAAAGAAACGACACATGGCCAGCGAGACACAATGCATCGTCATCTGCACATTTCCATTTCAAGGCTTCTCTTACAACGCCGTCCGCACGCCCGTCGAACCCAAGCAGTTTGCAGAGATCAACGTAGGCGACAACGTCGGCAAACGAACGAACGAAACTGTTTTGATTATCGTACTCAGCCTCGCCATGTGAAATCAAATACGCAAGTCGATCGTTGCTGCGAAATGTTTCGTAGAAATCGAAACAGCGCGTCAAAATCACGCAAGAGAAAAATCCACGATCGTGACGCTCGACACCAACGACGTCGTCTGCAATCACAAAACATGGTATCTCGTAGACTTCGATGTCGCGCAAGGACGTGTCTATCGCTGCACCGGCCTTTTTGGTCAGATTTTTCAAGAGACTACTTGCCGACCAGGACGGGCGCTCATCCCACACATCGGGAAGATAGACTGCGCGTGAATTCGCAACTCGCACCATGAACGCGCGTTGTTGTGCGCGCACCATCTCATCTTTCGCTCGCTCACCGTTTCCTAGATGTCTCCATAGACGTAGCGGAGCGAATAAAGACAATTCATGTGCCACCGGAGTGCCGCCGATTCGCCGACTATCACGAGTTTTACAAATCGCTGCCGACTTCACGATGTTATCTCTAAGCGTGTTCAGTGGTTCGTAATCTCCGTCACTCATGCAGCAGTACACATTTTCAGAAGACGGTGGTAGGCGTTTGTATATCGTCACAAACACCCCGGCGTGGATGTCGCGCCAAAACGGCATCACGCGAGCGTTCTCGCGATCGATGAGAGACAGCAGTCTCACGTTTTCATTTCTGGCGTGTGTGGCTTCCTCGAAATTCATCGATAGTTAAATGTTTGTTTTTAGGCTTTTAATGTGTGAAATGGTACAAGTTTGGAATGATCAAATGAACTGACTGTTTGAAAATTCAAATTTCACGTTTTATTCTTCGGTCAAATCGAGTACTTGCGGCAGGCCAACGCGTTCTCGATCAACTTGGTTGCGCGGAATCATGCCAAAATAGAAGCGCAAGATGTACTGCGAGTCTGTGTTATCGGCGAGACTAAGCAGTTGTTGTTTTCTGCTGCTGTCCATTGTTTCGGGATCCGCCCTGTTTGCTGGGAGGGTCGTGTTCGCGGCAAGCAACGCGCGTAGTGACGCAGGATTGTTCACTGTCCACTCAACGGAACGCCAGTTTTCGCTCGAGATGTCAAACACCAACCGACGCCACACGCGGTTAATAAGCACACTGTCGCCACGATAGTTGGCCACAAGTCTTCCAACCCACTCAGGACGCTCGGCAATGTGATAGAAGAGATCAAACTCCTGCGGCTCGTATCGGAGCGTGATCTCGCCACGCGGTTGATTGGCATTGATGAGAAACGACTGCGACGCCACCAAATCGATCGGCAGAACGGTTCTGCCGGTCTCTGTTGGCTGAAAAACTCGATTGAAGAACACCTGATCACCGGCAAGTTGTCGTGTGAGTTGCAGGCCAAGTTCACGACGTTGTGTCAGGAATATTTCAAGCAGCCGCGGGATGCGCGGTGATCTCAAATTCACCACAAGTTCTTCGATAGGGTGATCTCCAATGACTCTCGTGCGGAATGCCACGTTGTCGGTGAAGTACGCGCTTAATCGATCCGAGTGCACTTCGATGAACGGAAATTGCAGAACTTGATGTGCATGTCTCGCTAGCGTGTATACCGGCAATTCTGTGCGACGCAGAATCAGTGAGAGAATTTCTTCGTTGTCGCGCCGAAAGATGTTGTAGCGCCGATCATGATGATCCCGGTACGTGTTGAGCAGGTAGAAAGCCTTGCGACCAAACAGCACAGCCACTCTGGCGCTGTCAATTGCCGCAGGCGTTGTCTCGATAAAATCTTGCAAAGCCTCGCCCATTCGCGAGAACAGCGAGTGGTTCTCGGCGTCGAAGTACCGTCTCGTCGCAACTCGTGATGTGGTAAATGGTTGCGTGAGGCGACGGACGAAATTTTCGTACGAAAGAGCGACGCGTGTCAACTCCTGCAAGTAGGTCGACTCTGCTTCGCGAGCAGTGGCAAACTGGGACTGTCCTCGAGCCTGGATGATCACTGGATTGTCCTCGTTCATCGCGTTGTCGAACGCTTGTGCAGCAGCGTTTGCTTCCGCCTCATCAAGACCGAGCGCTTCGAGATCGAGTGGTTCGACCGCCGGCGCTGGTCCCTGGCGCGGCAGATTGGGATTGAAGAATCCGTAGTCGTTTGGATTGAGTCCAAGATGATTTTGTAGGTCATCAGGTGTGATAGGCAGGCCCGACGGCATTCGTGGCGCGTTGTTGTAATTGTACCGATTTGCATCTAGATAATGCAATACAGAGGTTCGCGACATGCATATGCCGTGAATCGCCACCAGATCGTCAACGGGGACGCCCTCTTGTTGTGTGAATGGATCGGTGATTGGCACCAGGCCGGCGGCGATCAGTTGATCGTAGCGATCGGTGTCCTCGATAATCAACTCGCCTTGACCACACGCACCCACCAGTTCTTCGATCTGCTCGCGTTCGGCCGCACGCTGCTCCTCGGAGATGCCTTCGCGCTCAATCAATCGCTGCTCGATTCGCAATTCGTCTTCCTCCTCGATTTCACTTCGTTGTTGAATAACCGCACTCATCGGTTGTGTATTCGTAAAATTTTGTCTATTTTAAAATTGTTTACAGGTTCATGAGATGTTCATTCAAAGGCATGATAAAAACCGCACGACACGCCGACATGCCCGCTTCGTGTGGGATCGTCCATTTGGTCTCCTGTTGCTGTTGATACCAGGCTCCATAACGACTTCGCGTCCTGTCAAATGAATCAAAACTACCCTCGTCATGTAACAACTGTTGCCATGCGTAGTTTAGATACCTACGAATTGTTCCCCGCGATCATTGTCTGCTCTTTCTCTTCGGGCTGTTGCACGCATCGCGCCGTTCTCTGCCGCGCATGATCGACCGGCTTCCAGCCGAGTGGCAGCGACCCAGTAACAGTTGGGAATTTAACCTCAACCGAAACCGTTTCACATGCGCGTAAAAACAACTCGTCGAACTCGGGCGCATGGTCGCGGAACTCGCGAATTATTTTGACACCATCTTCAATCGCAACTGTCGTCCTATCTGTCATCTCGTCCGGCTCTACTGCCATCATTTGACCGACCTTTGTGTTGTTTGATGAAATCTTGCTCGTGTTCATCACGTAATTTAGTTCTACACCTCAAGTTGTTTCTATCGGGGAAGAGTGCCGGCGGTGAATTGTTTTGATCGTAGAGAGGAAGTGAAATTAAAACTATTTTTAATTCATGCCCTCCGCTGATAACAACCTTTGTCTGTTTTCACAAATTTGCAGTTGCAAACGCATGCTCTTTTGTGTAATAATACAAGTCGTAAACACATGCAATGGTTTTGGTGAAGACTGCGATTCTCTCACCAATTTTGGTTGCACGGCTAAGTACATCAAAGAGGGCAATCTCGACAAGTTGGTTGAACTCGAACAAGTCGGTCGTTTGGAGTTGTCGTCGAACAACGCCCGGCACGCAATCCGCAAAGGTCACAAACATCTGTTCCATTGGTTTGAAAAGCATCGCGTCCCGTTTTATTACGATGGTCGTTATTTCTACCTTCGTGTTGGTGAAACAGGCGATGTTAGTACGCACTATCTGCGGAAACTGGAAAATGGATCGTTTGTTCCTTGCTACTGCACCGAAGAAGAACGCGAATACAGACTCGGACACGTGTGTGAAAGTCGCACCAAGATACCAGACTAGTGCGATCAATAAATTAGATTTATTGTTTTCATGACGGCACGTATACTTCATGCGGAATCACCCACTTCGTCTCGGCTTGTGGATGGTATTGTTGAATTGAAAATGGAGACCGCTTGTCATAACGACTTCGCGTCCTGTCAAATGAACCAAAACTGCTGTCACCATGCAACAACTCTTGCCAAGCGCAGTTTAGATGCCGTCAAATTGTTCTTCGCGATACTGGTGATTGTAAGCGATCATTGTCTGCTCTTTCTGGATGTTGGTGATTGAACAGGATCTCAGGTTCATCTTGGTCGGAGAAACTTAGCAAACCAAACTCTTTGAACAAACTGAACAGCGGTTTCAACTTGTCCAAGAAGTTACTTGGCCGTCCACCGACGCGCAAGATACGCAATTCGACGCGCATTTTAGCATGCATTAGCATTTGCAGTGCACCATGCACATCATCGAAACTTTCACAGAAGAATGCGCGTAATTCCTTCAAACTGGAAGGTTGGCATACAACAATCATTTCGCAAATTGCGGTGTTTGGTTTTTGCTCTCTTCAGTCGCAGTATCACGGAAGTCTTGGGAAATACAAAAATATAAATATCATTCCAATTTACAACACACTCTTTTAATCTCTGACGTCGCGCACGCGTCGGCTCACTCCAAATCCTCCCACTCGTCCTTGTCGAGGTATTCATAGAATGGCAGTTCGCGCAACGAGTTGCGCGTCATCTTGACATGACCGGCGTCATAGTCCTCCTTGAACTTTCGCGCGCGACGACGCAACTCGTCGTCGTGATGCTTGTCGACGGTATGAATTGCTGCATTTTCCTCGAAACGACGTGGACGCAAAAAGCGGTATTCGCGAGACTCGACTTCGAGTGGCTCAAGATCCTCTTCGATGAGATCGCGCTCAAACAGGCGCGGCGGCAGTTCGTCGTGACGATGATCCTCAAGCCAGAGAATGTAGCCGTGACGCGACACACAGCGACCGCCGACACGAATCAAATCGTGCGGCAGAATGCCGCGCTCGCCGGTGAAGTAGTCGACGTAGGGCGCGAAACCTTTCTCGATGAGACGATTCGCTTCGACGCTGTCGTCAATGCGTCCCGTCGCCGGGCAGTCGGCGAGAATACGCTTGATCTCGGCTTGCACCATCTCACGATCCTTCTCGGGCATCAGGTCGTACGTCTCATGCCAGTTCTCGTGCCAGAAGTACGGCTCGAGATGCTCGCGCAACATCGAGAGACGCGTACGAGGCTCGTAGTCATTCTCCCAGTACTTGTTCGTCGCGCGAACAGTGTACTCACCGTCGGCGGTGCGCGTCTGTTGATGTCCACTCTTGTGACGAGCGTCGGAGCGTGCAAACTCGCCGTTTGCCTTGTGGTGCGGGTGGCGGCCTGTGCCGCGCACATCTGTCTTGCTGAACTCGCCGTTCTTCTTGCGACGCTCGTAGTGCCCTCGCAGGCGTGCCATCACGCTTTCGGGGTGCTCGTAGTCGCGTTCACGTTCCTCCTTCGTGCGACGCCTGTCGCGGCCGGCACCGATGACGCGACGACGCGGCAGACCTGGCGCAGCGACGACAACTGGCGGCACGCCGCCGTAGTAGCCTCCATAGCCGTACGGCACACCGCCATTGTAACCTCCGTAGCCGTATGGCACACCGCCGTAGTAGCCTCCGTAGCCGTACGGCCCGTACGCCAGCGACGAGCCGATGAGTGCGCCGCCCACCAACCCTGCACCCAAACCAGCACCAACGCCCAGCCCGCTTTCGCGGAAGCCGCCGCCTTCGTGAAAACCACCTCCGAAACCACCGTGTCCAGCACCAGTTTCGACGATTTCACGTGATCCGAGATACTTTTGCTGAATTGGCTCAAATTCCTCCTCTTCATCTGATGGGATGATGTAATCACTTTCGATGCCCAGTTCGGCCAAATCGCTATTCGAAATGCGCTTTCCGGTGTCGGGCCACACAGGGTACATGTCCTTGTTCTCCTCGGCGATGTACTTGAGCAGAGCAATGCGACCCCACCATTTTCTGCGAAGGTAGATCGCGTCGCCAGGAAGAACTTTGCGACCTGTGATTGGATCAATGACCGTGTCGAGCCGGGCGCGAGATTGTTTCGCTTTTTTGCCCGACTCAACAGACTTTGACGCAGTTGTTGACATTTGTATTTTCTCTCAGCATACACAGGAATGGAAAATCAAAGTCTTTAGCAACGAAATGACACTGCAGGTGTGTGTTGTCTTATTTTTTAATATATCAGTGTTTGTCAGGTGCCATTTTTTTACTGCTTGAACTTCGTTGTTCGTGGATGTGGACCGGCGCGTTGCGAGTGTGCCCTCTTTTTACAAGCCGGGCATGTTGCGACAAAAGGCGTATGCATGCTCAATCCGTGTTGTAGGTAGTCATTTTTACAGTCGCGCACGGAGCAAATGATGCAGGTGCAGCATTGACACATTGTCATCACGGTGATCAGTTGCTCGATTGTCAGATCCTTTGGCAATGCCATCTCGTCGTCCGGCGGTACTCTTCTCATGTGCGCGTCCATGTACGCTGTTTCCTCTGTCGCGTAGAAGGAATCGAGATACTCTTTTAGCGTCAGTGCTTTGCGACGCAATTCCACGCGCGGCGGTAGCGTGCGCTTCTCCTTCAGTGTGCGTTGCTTCATCACAAATGTCGCCTCGACTTCGGAGTCTTGCACGTCCGTTCTCAGGTGCTTGCCCGGATTCGACTTGACTTGAGAGTTGGTGCTGGCCAACGGAGACGATAACATCGTTGCGCTCGTCGTTGTCGTCATCGATTTCAAATGCGAGATCGATAGCGAAAACAAATGTGGACAGAGTTGATAGAAACGATGGTCGCTGATGTCGCCTCGACGTTTGTTGGAGCGTCTGCACGTGCAATTTTGAATTTGAGATTCGTAACTTTTTACAGTATTTCGTGTCGATTGCACTCAGCAGTGTATTTTTTTTGTACACCATCTTATTCAAAGTTCATCGTGCATTGTGCCAACTCGAGTATCATTTTGTAATCTGAACGTACAAGAAGGCAGGTCTGTAGAAACACCGTGGTCGCCACCGCTGGCGGCGATGAAATACTTTTTGTTGAACATGATGCCACTCTTGTACTGCATTCGCGCTCGTTCGCGCACGTCGATTCCATTAACAAGGTCGATGCATTGCTGCAAGCAACTTGTTCGGTCGGAAAACTGTGTCTCCTTGTAGCGCAATTGACGGCAGTCTTTGTCATCGTAATCGATAGCAAGAGACGTTTGCAGAATCACATCGAAACTGCCTCGCGACACGTTGTAGCGCCAATCCTGAGATAATTTTCTCACTTTGAGTCCGATGTTCTGCGCTTTGAGTTCTTTCGCGTTGAGTTGGTCGTACAATTCGGCCGACTCCAGCGACGGGTTGAACATGTGCAATACAGACATTTCCGATGCAGCGCTCTTGTCGACCACACTAACGCCAATGTAGCGATACGGGAATCCCAACATCGGACCACAAACACAGGGAAGTGCCTTATTGCTCGCTAGAACGCGCGCGGCAACATACTGCATGCGAAGAATCTCTGCCTGTCGTGATGTTAGTTTTGCCGAAGGCAACGCAGAGAAATCTGCGCAATTTAAAACGGGCAGCGACGCTGCATCGCATGTGCTTTCAGGCACCAGCACGACGTATTTGGCGTCGATGAAATTGGCACGCGCTTTGATGGCAGTCGCACTGACGATACCTTCAACATTATCACTGTGCAAATTGTAAGCGGTATCTTGTAACGTCGATGCACGCAACAACTCTGGTGACAATTCTCGCGTGAGCCAGTAGTTGGCACGCGCATCGCCGGCGTTGTGTGTGAAATGTTCGCTGTTTTCGATATTGATCACCTCGTCGATACCAAAGACCGTGCCAACAAAGTTGCTTGCCGCCACAAAAACAACAGCCAAAACAAGGAAAATCACGAGCGCGGCGCCAAACATACGCGCTCGCGTCGACATCATTCGATTAACGCGGTACGCCACACGTGTCAAAAGCGGATCGTCAGATGAAATGTAGTCGAGCATCGTCGTCAAAGTGTTGGCCGGCGTTTTGCGACATTTAAGACTCGCTGCGCTTGGTTTTACTCGAATAAAAGTATTAACGGCGCGAAATTGTGTTGATTTCTCGAAAGTCGTTCATGTCGACCAACCCGCCTGCTGCACCGAAAAGCGGTCTCGACAAGTATTTGGCGCGTGTGCGAAGCCGAAAGAGTAAGGCACGTGACGAATCCGCGCCTGGCATTGTCGACGAGCAACCGCCACAACAAGCGCAGCCACCAAGCAAACGGCCCAATACTTCAACATCGTCGTCAGACAGCATCGTTGTCACGGAGTTAATTCCGCAACAGCGACAAGAACCGTCGCCACCAGTTCTCGTCATTCCGACAAGTTCTGGCGATGCGCTCGCTCGGCCTCTGGTCAACGCGCATGCTGACATTGTGCAACCGTCTGCTGAACGTGTCGAACAACTACTTGGTGAACCTGCGCCCCCAGCACCTACACAAAATCCTCGTGACGTGCAAGCCGCGCTCGAGCAAGCCGAGCGCGAGCGTGTCGAAACGCAAAAACGCATCGATCGCACAGCCAAACATGGCAAGAATGTCTACTACAACAAGGCGCAAGTGTATGCGCAGTATGGACGCAAGAATCCAGTATCTGAATTCATTCGTGCAAGCACGTCGCGTGACGCGGCGCCACTGCCGCCAACGAGCGGTGCAAAAACAAAACAGACTGGTGCTCGTTCTGGACAAGCCGATGCCGAGACTGCAAGTGCTGTCGACGCGGCGACAATGCGCATCGACGAACTGATCACGGCACAAGAGAACGGCCGCGCGGCCGATGAAATTGCCACTGCAAAGGTTGTGTTGGCCGACACATTTTCGCGTGAGTTGCGCGACGAATCGCGACCGCCGACAATCGACGAATTTGTCGATCGTCTCAACTTTGCGTCGACTGGCGCGGCGGTTATCAACGGCATCGACAATCAACTATTTGAGCGTCCCTACCAGGTCGTCGGTCTCTCGACGAGCGAGCCGAATCCCGAATGGGAACGTATGTTTCAAGAACGTCGAGCGCTGCAGGCGCGGCGCAAGGCGCTGATGGACGAGCGCAGATCGCTCACGGCTGGACGCCAATCGGAACAAGAGCGCACCGATGATCTCGGTGGCCCGAGTTTCGACGAGGTGCGACGCAACGAGGCACGCATGCGTCTCCGATTATTCGAGCCGCTCGAGGGTGTCGAGTTGCTGAAACCCGACGATCATGTGAAAATGATCAACTTGCGCTGGCGTACGATGTTGTTGGGTGTTCTCAAGCAGGAGCGCGATCGCTACTTTGCCGCCACACGTGATTATCTGCAACACACTGTTGCAGCCAGGAATGGCACTCTAGCGGGTCTGCCAACGCTCTACGTGCAAAAGATTGTCGATCCGATCTTCAATCGCTACCTGGCACAGATTCGCACGTCGACCTATGAGGACATGCCGCTGACGGCCGAGATTCTCGAAGGCTACTTCTACGACTTCCTCAACTTTCTCTACTCGACGTCGCTCTACGATCTCCAAGATCCGCCCACTGCTGGCATGCCAGCGATCACTGTGCAGAGTCTGCGTGCCGCACAGGACACGGCACAGTTGCAACGCAAGCGTCAATTGCGTTCGCTGATCGGTCTGCCGGCGGCCAATCGACCCGGTGAACGCGACGTCGAAGACTTTGCTGTCACGCAAGACGTGTCAGGCCTTGCGCCAGCGGTCGCCGAGCGTATGCCAGAGCGCGACGAGGCGCCTGGTGAGTCGGAGATCAACTTGAATGCCGAGTATCTGCGCGAAGCGCTCAATATCTACGCATCGCAAGCGTACATTATGTGGCTCGTGCTTTGGCTGACCGAGGCGCGTCGTGCCAATGCGCTTGAGAGCGACGAGACTGTGCGCAAGAGCAACGAGGCGAAATTGCTAATCATCGATCGTCGTGTGCGTGACATGGTGCGTGATCGCGAGGAATTGGAGGAGCGGCGAAACGCGGCACGTGGTCGAACACTGCCTCGATTCCGACCGCAAACCGAGGCGATGATTCGTGAAAGTTACGCCATGCTACTGCGCAATGAGGTGGCGTTTGCGCGCGCGAAAAGTCTCGCCGCCGACAACGTGCTGTGGTACGAAAAGTTTGTCGATTTCATGACCGAACGCACCGACGTGCCGCCGTCGATCGAAATGGCGGTGCACCCGCGTGTCGACATTATTCAATTGCTCGGCAGAGCGACGGAGCACGCGGTGGAGAATGCGCGCGTGCTGTTCGGCGCCAACACAGTGGCGTTTGACAAAGCCGCGCGACTGATCGACGAAAAGACGTTCGACTTGATCAACACCGTTCTCGTGTATGCGCCACGCGTCGCTGACTACGTGTACCGCGATCACGCACCGCTCGATCGTGCTTCGGTGCCCACCGCAGGCGCCGAGGACAATCTCTGGTCACCGTACGCGCTGCCCTATCCGCTCTCTGTTGGTTTGTCAGAGTTGCAAGCACGAGGACTGCAGAGTTTCGTGCTTACACACACCGACTCGTTCGACGCCGAAGCGATTCACAGACGCGCCAACGAGTTGCGCAGCCTGCTGTCGTTTGACTACGCCGAACGACTGACGCTGCGCTCGATCGCTGAAATTGACTACTATCTCAAAAAAGTGCTTGTTCCCGAGCGCCAAGTTGCGTGGACGAAAGACATCATGATCGAAACTGTCGGCGAGATTCCGTTGAGCGCCACGCTCGAATTGCGACCTGAGTTGGAGATGGGTCGACGTCTGCCGCGCGCGACGCGAGACGAGCGAATCGACGAGTTTTTCACACTTCTCAACAACCAGAAGCATGTCGCGACGTGGTACTTCACGCCGGCGTACGGCGTGCGCGCCGGTCGTGAGTTCGTGGTGTTCAGTGAAGTTCTTCCACCCGGGCGTCTGACGTCGACGTACGTTCTCAACGCCGGAGGTCGAGTGGTAGAAAACGATCGCTCGTTGGTCAATCCCGACAGCATTGTTGGTGATGTTGTTGAGGCAACCTATCACGCGACCAACGCGACGATTGGCGGACAGTACCGCGTCGAGTTCAAAGTCGACACGTCTACGGGCAATACGTACAAATCACTCTTCAAGGCGACGTTGCGTGTGTTGGCGCGTTGCAAGCGCGACAACGAGTTGTTTGAAGTCGGCTCAGCGCGACACCATGGCGAATGTCATTGGCGCGAGTACGCGCGCACGCAAGAGATTCAAGAGATTGTCGACGAGTGGCACGTGCTTGTGCGCAGCGGTCAAGCGGCATTCGAGACGCTGGTACGTCGACGTCGCAATGAGAAGGAGATGCGCCGCATCACCGGCGATGACTTTGAGTTGTTCCTGCCACCGTGGGGTTACGAGGACGAAGTGAGTTTGCTACATGCATTTCGCACCGCGCAGACCGACAACACGTTTGAGTGCAACTTTGAGTATTTTGGCATCACACGTCGCGTTGTCGCGCGCCTGGGCGGTCAGATGCGGCGTCTGTTGAAGAAGGGCATTGTCGAATTGCATGGAGTGACGCCGAGCACCGACTACGAGCGGCAACTTGTCGATCTGCTTGAACGAGAGTTCATCGCACTGTCGAACGTGCCGAACAACAACATGCAGTTGTTCTCTATTCTCGTCGGCGGCATGCGCGCAACCGAGCCTGTCATTCGAGCGACGTATTTCGACGCATCGCGAAAGGCAGCCAACGGCGCTTGGTCAACGCCCGATCGCGAGTCGGCAGAATTGGTAGGTGCCAGTGAGGCTGGCACACCAATCAGCACCGTTCTGCGCGCATACGTTGAAGCGGTGACTGAAATCGACAGCCCTACACCGGGCGCGCATGTCGCGACACAAATCGACGGCACCGAATACGACTTATTCTCACCACCGCTCGTTGTGACAACAGACAACGATTCGCTGCCAGTGCGCCGTGTTATTCCGGTTCGTCCGGGAACAACGCAATCGGTCGAGTCGTTGCCGCTCGCCACGGTGCTAAATGCAATGTTCCTACCAACTGTGTGGCCCAACTTGACGTGGCGTGAACAGCGCTTCTACAGAAAGATGTTCTCGCGTTTCATACGATTTGCGACCGAGTTTCGCTTTGTTGAGCGTCGCCGGCTCTATTACAAAGGACTTCTGAACGACAACAAGGACTGGGACAATGTGTCGTCACCCGTCACGCTGAACAACGATCGCAAGACGGCGTACAATCGCGAGCCAGTGTCGACGCCACTTGAAGCGGCGATCGAAGATCAGATCGACGAGCGACTGAGCAAGATGACTGCTGCCGACGTGCAGCAGTCGACGAGTTGGTACGATGCGCATCGAACTCTCGACGATGCCGTCATCAAACGCCCCGGAGTCGACTATGGTGTCGCGAAGAACTTCAAGATGGTCGACAAGGCGCGCAGCGAGTTTCTGCAAGACGTCGATCTGTGTCGTGAGTACGACGAGAAAATCCGACTACTCGCGCAATCCGGTCTCATTGTGCCAAATCAGACAACGCAAACGTACAACATCACCGTCGACGAGAATCTCTCGCTACCAGAGATGTGGCGCGTAGCGAATCTGCAGACACAAGTCGACTACACGACCGACGAACGCGGACATCGACTTGCCACACTCGCAAAGCATCGACAAGACTGGATTGGCGAGCACTCGTATGCCACCAATCAACCCGAGTTCATGCAACTCGTTGTCGATCCTGCGCGTGGCGCCGCCGTGCATGTACATGGCTCGTCGCCGGTGAACAAGGGCTACGACTTCTCTGGCCTATACGCCGCCGTGCTCGAGACAACGCGCACCTACAGCGACATCGCGCATGGTGGGCATCCAGAGTTGGCAGGCGCCGAATCGCGTGCGCGTGCACTCGACAAACTCGACGTGCGACTGCAGCGTCTCGAATTGACGTACAACTTTCTCGCGTTTGTCGCGCCGCCGTTGTCGGGTGGGCTGTTTCTTTCAGTGGAAGACATTCTCAGCCTCATCGACGATCAGACAACAGAGAAATGGCTCGATGCACTGCGAGCAACGATTTACTAAAATATCCCGCGATAGTCGCGTGTGCTCTGAAGTTGCTGTTTCACTTTGCGCGTCACCTTTTTGTGGTTCCAGATACTGACGAATGAGGAGCGAGATTAATGCACAACAATCCATGCGCTGCACACCACTTTGCATCGCAACCAACGCTGCCTGAAAATTTATTTTTATTTTTCAACCACCATGCATACACATGTTCGGCGGCGCGCCAAACTTTGGTGAAACACCTCGCGCCAATCGTATACAGTTTCAAAAGTTGACTCGTTTTCACGTCGTCGAACATTGAGTATCATCGCAATGGCACGCACAAAGGCAACTGCGAAGAAGAACAGCAAAAAAGCGGCCACACGCGCCTCTCTCGCAGCGATTGGCAAGGATGAAAAACCCGCCGCAAAACGCAAACATCGTTTCCGTCCTGGTACCGTGGCGCTGCGCGAGATTCGTCAGTACCAAAAGTCGGTCGATTGTCTCATCAAACGTGCGCCGTTCATGCGCCTCGTCAAGGAGGCTCTCGGCAAGTTTGGCGAGTTTAGATTGAAGCGCTCAGCCTTTGAGGCGCTCCAAGAGATCTGTCAGAGCACGCTCGTCAACCTGTTCAACGATACGCAGTTGGCAGCAATCAATGCGAAGCGTGTTACCATTATGGCGCCCGATATGAAGTTGGTGCAACAACTGCTCAAGAACAACGGCATCGATTCGTTTAGCGACTTTTCCGCTTCGGATCCTGGTGCGCGTCAACAACGCAGAATTGCCGCTGAGGCCAAACAACTGCCATCGTCGTCGGCTGTGACACCCACTGACAACGCAACAGTGCAGGAATGACATGTTTGTTTCCAAAGCAATTGAACAGCCGACAGTTTTCAATTTTTATTTCGATTTACACACGCTTGTCTCTGATAATGGCCTTAATTTGAGAAGTTTTTATGAGGTGGTCTTAATTTGAGAATTTCTGTTTTTCAACCTGTGTTCGGGGATGCTTTGAAGATGGATTTTGGCGTGGCCTTAATTTGAGAATTAAGAAT
>VFSW01006677.1_pt1 | contig 16919 bp, 14 predicted proteins | sample 5358111 | NCBI WGS metagenome assembly VFSW01 (sample SAMN11554181, study PRJNA540505) | mine drainage metagenome | isolation source: sediment from site ElyBrook_90M | place: USA: Ely Copper Mine, Vershire, VT | collected 2017
CCCCCCCCCCCCCCCCGCCCCCGGCCCCCCCACGACCACCACCACGCCTGATCCTCGCGCAGCGCCAGCCGGGGATAGCGCTGGCCGGCCTCGGTCACGTCGTGAAAGACGAGCGCCGTCTCGCCGTTGGCCACCTCGGGCAGCACGACGGCAAAGGCGGTCGTGTCGAGCACGCCGCTGATAGCCACGCGCACACGCTCAAAAAAAGCCTCATAAAAGGCGGCGATATCTGTTTCGAGCGGCATGGCGATAGTCAGCTCTTGCAACAGCGACAACAGGCGGCGATGCCGTTGCTCGTCGCGCGCCACCTGCGCCAGGCGCAGCGATTGCGCAACGGTCAGCGCTTGCGATTGCAAGAGGCGCAGATGCGTCTGATTGAAGGGCCAGGTCGCGTCATGCACGTAGACCGAGAGGACGCCGATGAGGGGCTGATCGTCGGAGAGGCGCCCGTCTTCCTCTGGCGGCACGGCAAAGATGGGCGCGGCCAGGTGCCACGCGGCGGGGGGATCGATGGGCGACGAGCCGCCCGGCAGTCCCAACACCTCAGCGCCGCGCATGATGACGGGCTGGCCCGTCTGCCATACGTGGCCCACCAGCCGCTCGCCGGGGCGATAGCGCCGCCACAAATGCGCGGTCGGCAAGACGGTCGTCGCGGCGTCTTCGATGGCGCGGGGTTGCGCGTGGGCGCCGGGCAAAGCGAGCAGCGCGTCACGCTGCAAGCGCGGGTGTGTCTGGCGCACGCGCAATACCATCGCCTGGCGCGAATCGTCGAGCGTGGCAATCGAGCCACCGTCGGCGTCGACCAGCTCGATGGCGCGCTTGATCGCCGTCTCATAGAGGCGGGCGTCAGGGCCGTCAGCCGGCATCACCAGCACTTCGGGTGGCACGTTGCCTTGCATGCGCTTCGCCGATCCTCTCTCACTTGTGGTACGACTCACCATAACACAAGTGCCTGGTGGGATCAATCGTATGGGGGAATCACGTCTTTCGGGCGCGTTGCCAGCCTCAGCCCCGTCTGCTATACTGAGAGACGACGCCGCGCGTGTCAGCAACGCGCCACACCACAACAACGCTCGCAAAGGACACACCTTTTGATGTATCTCGTGACCGGCGGTGGCGGTTTCATCGGCTCGCACCTGGCCCGCGCGCTCGCGCGACGCGGCGAGTCCGTTCGCGTTCTTGAAAACGGCGCGAATGGCGGCACAGCGCGTGTCGCTGACATTCTAGGCGACATCGAATGGATCGACGGCGATCTGCGCGACGCCGAGACGGTGCGCCGCGCCTGCCAGGGCGTCGAGGTCGTGCTGCACCAGGCGGCGATGGCATCCGTGCCACGCAGCATCGCCCAGCCAGAGATGACCCACGCCGTCAACGTCACCGGCACGCTCAACGTGCTCGAGGCGGCGCGCGCCGTCGGGGTGCGTCGCGTCGTTTTCGCGTCGTCGTCGTCGGTGTATGGCGATCAGCCCACGTTGCCGAAGGTGGAATCCATGATGCCTCATCCGCTGTCGCCCTATGCGGCGCAAAAGCTGGCGGCGGAATGGTATTGCCGGGTCTGGCACACCATCTATGGCCTCGAGACCGTGGCGCTGCGCTACTTCAACGTCTTTGGCCCCTGGCAAGACCCCAAAAGCGAATACGCCGCCGTCATTCCGCGCTTCATCACGGCGGCGCTGCGTGGCGAGCAGCCCATCATTTTCGGTGACGGCGAGCAGACGCGCGATTTTACGTACATCAGCAATGTCGTCCAGGCGAACCTGCTGGCCGCAACGGCGACCGCCGCTCCCGGCGCGGTGATGAATATCGGCATTCAGCAGCGCGTCTCGCTCAATCAGGTCATCGCCGAGCTGGGCAAGATCCTGAGTCGCGCGATCGACCCGGTCTATCAACCGGCGCGCGCGGGCGACGTGCGTGACAGCCTGGCCGACATCACGCGGGCGCGGGCGGTCATCGGCTACGATCCCACCGTCACCTTTGCCGACGGCCTGGCCGAGACGGTGCGCTTTTATCAGGCGGCGACGGACCGCGCGTGAGGCGACGAGGGGAGGCGAGGCATCTGTTATGACGACACATCATGATCTCATGGCCCGTCTGGGCGACCGCAGCGCCAAAGTCGGCGTGATCGGCCTGGGCTATGTCGGCTTGCCGCTGGCAGTGGCCTGGGCACAGGCTGGTTTTGCCGTGACGGGGCTGGATATCGACGCTCGCCGCGTGGAACAGTGCCGGCGCGGTGAATCGTGGATCGCCGACGTGCCTACGGCGGATCTTGTGGATCTCGTGCGCGCGGGCAAGCTGACGGCGACTACCGACATGAGCGCGCTCGCCACTCTTGACGCCGTGAGCATCTGCGTGCCGACTCCCCTGCGCAAGACAAAAGATCCCGACATCAGCGCGGTGCTGAGCGCCGTCGAATGTGTCGCGGAGCACTTGCATCGCGGGCAGCTTGTCGTGCTCGAGAGCACGACCTACCCCGGCACGACCGATGAGCTGGTGCTGCCCCTGCTCGGCCAGAGCGGCATGAGAGTCGGTGAGGATTACTTTCTGGCCTTTTCGCCGGAGCGCATCGACCCCGGCAACGCACAGTACAGTGTCAAGAACACGCCCAAGGTCGTCGCGGGCACGACCACCGCCTGCCGCGAAGCAGTCATCGCACTGTATGAGACGGCTATCGCGACCGTCGTCCCGGTCAGCTCGACGCGCGCCGCCGAGCTGGTCAAGCTGATCGAAAACACGTTCCGCGCCGTCAACATCGGCATGGCGAACGAGCTGGCGATCATAGCGAACCTGCTGGGCGTCAACGTGTGGGAAGTCATCGAGGCCGCCGCGACCAAGCCCTTCGGTTTCATGCCGTTCTACCCCGGCCCCGGCCTGGGGGGGCACTGCATTCCCATCGATCCACATTATCTTGCCTGGAAGATGCGCACCCTCAATTACACCGCGCGCTTTATCGAGGTGGCCAGCGAGATCAACGGACAGATGCCGCGCTATGTCGTCGAGCGGGTCATCGAGGCGATGAACGACGCCGGCAAGTGCCTCAACGGCTCGCGCATTCTGGTGGCAGGCGTCGCCTATAAGCGCGACGTGAGCGACCTGCGCGAGTCACCCGCGCTCGACATCATCGAATTGCTGCGCGAGCGCAAGGCAATCGTGGACTATGCCGATCCGTACATTCCGGCGTTGCGGCTGGCCGACGACACGTCGCTCGTGGCCGTGCCGCTCGACGAAGCACGCCTGCGCGCTGCGGACTGCGTGGTCATCGTCACGGACCATCGCGCCTTCGATTACGACGAGATCGCGCGCCTGTCGCCGCTCATCGTCGATACGCGCAACGCGCTGGCGGGCGTCGAGGGCGCGCACATCTGGCGGCTGTGAAGCTTTGTCCCATCAGACTCATTAACTCTGGGCGATCTCGAATAAGAACCACTTCCGTCGCTCGGTCTCGTCGATGAGAGTCTCCAAAGCGCTGGTTGACGCGACATCGTGGTGCTGCTCACAGATCTCGTGGGCGGCGCGCTGCATCTGGGCAAAGTGGGCGTTGTCCACCATGAGGCGACGCAGCATTTCCCTGGCTGGCACGAACGCATCAGTATCATCCTGAAGCGTTTGCAGCTGGCTAATATGATTGATGCCGCGAATCGTCGTGCCACCCACACGGCGCACGCGCTCCGCCAGGGTATCGATCGCCGCCAAAATCTGATTGGCGTGCTCGTCAAAGAGCAAATGGTAGTCACGGAAATGCGGGCCTGCCAGATGCCAGTGGAAGTTCTTGGTCTTCACATATAAAACGAAGGCATCGGCCACAAGGGGATTGAGAGCTTCCGTGATAGCCTGTACGGCTTGTGGCGACAAATCCGTTGGCGTTGCGAGTTGTTGTGCCACGGGATATGCTTGCATCGGGCCGCCGGTTTTCGCCTTGAGCGTCTGCTGAGATGTCATTGCTTTCCTCCATTCAAAGTGCGCGAGCGTACTCGGTTGTTGCTCCTATCTCACCCACCGTGCTCTCCTGGCAGGCATGGCGAGTCTCGCCGCATGTCCACAAGCGTCGTTTGACCTCTCCACGTCTCAGTTGATGCAGCAAGATCAAGTCCATATCTTGCTATACATGCACCACTTTTGGGGCTTCCAAAGCTGGATGAGACCATCGATTGACAGCAATTTTCAGGCTCGATCCTGGGTGCCCGCTGGATGTCATTTCCTCACTTCTTGTTTGAAACACGCGATTGCGCGATCGCGATCCCTCGACGCTTGTGACACAATAGAGACGATGAGGGCTGAGCGCTGGCTTGTGACCGTGCGCCGCCGATAGTAGGATCCTGTTTTAACAGAGCAATGAGGGGGAAACCTATGGATCGCATCTTTCTCGCCTACGCGCTCGAAGACATTGATTTCGCGGAGCGGCTGAAGGCCGCCCTTGAAGCGCGCGGGGCTGAGGTTCGCACCAACAACGACACGTCGCGCGTGACGGCGAATATGGATGCTGGCATCTTGAGCCAGGTTGAGCAGTGCCCGATCTTCGTTATCTTGCTCTCGCCCACGACACATAACAGCCGGTGGGTCGTCCAAGCCGCCAACATGGCCTATCTGCTCTGGCAACAGCACAATGTCGCCATTCTCGCGCCGGTGCGGCTCACTGCCGTCAGTGGGGACGATTACCTGGGCATTGAGTACTTGCGATCGCTTTTCACCGTCGATGGCGTTGGTGTCACGCCAGACGTGGTGGCCGACCGGATCGGCGCGCTCATCGCCGCTCCGGGGCAAAACGCCTCGCCAGCGACGAGCGCGCCTATCGAGACCGAGCGCGCGCGTGGATTCGGTCCGGGGGCCGATCACATACGTGGCGTGCCGCCTATGCCAGAAAAGACGCCCGACACGGGGGGGAGCGCTCCCGCGACGACATCCGCGCCACCCGCACCGGCGCAGCCGACACCTTCGCCACATTTGGACGAAGTGGGCGGCGCGGCTAAAAGTCCGTCACCGGCATTTCCGTCGCCGCCTGTTCTTGGCTATGCGCCAGCAGCGCCCCCCATGCAAGCGTACGCTCCCGCGCCGGAGGAGCGCGCGCGTGGTGGCGGCATCGCCGAGGGAGCGTTCGATGTCATGGCGACGGCGTATCACCCCAAAGAGGTAGTGCCGCGGCAGTGGGAATCGCTGCTGATCTATCTCGCGCTCGACACGCCTCAGGCGCTAGCCGCCGTTGCCGCCGACGCGACCGAGCGGCTGCGCGGCAAGGCCGAGCAATTCAGGCCGGTGTCAGCTGAGGGCGCGTCGCGCTTGAAGCGAGGGGCCAGGCTGACGATCGTGCCCGTCGTGCCCGGCTTCGAATTCAATCCCCCGACCATCACGGCCAGCTGGCAAGAGGACGTGCAGCGCCACGAGTTTCGCATGCGCGCGACGACCGCCGCGCCAGGTCAGGCCGTCAACGGCGCGGTGACCATCTTCAACGGCGGGCTGATCTTCGCCGACATTCCCGTGTCGCTCTACGTGCGCCAGGCCGCCGGTCGCGCCGATCTGCCGGGGGGATTCGCCAGCCAGATCGTCCGGGCTTATCGCAAGGTCTTCGCGTCCTATTCGCACAAAGACGCCGACATCGTCAAGATGTGCAAGACCGCCGCTGAGACGACGGGCGACCGCTATCTGATGGACGTGACGCTGCTGCGCGCCGGGCAGCAGTGGAGCGACGAGCTGCTGCGCGCGATCGGCGAGGCGGATATCTTTCAGCTCTTTTGGTCGCAGGCCGCCGCGCTGTCGCCCCATGTCACCAACGAATGGCGCTACGCGCTGCAGCTCTTGCCTGCGCGACCGACGTTCATCCGCCCGGTCTTTTGGTCGCGCGAGCCGTATGCTATTCCAACCGAGCTGACGGCTTTGCACTTCGAGCGGCTCGATCTGGCGAAGATGGGCTTCGCGCGCGCGCAGCCCTTCTGGCGCGGCTGGCTCAGCCGCGCGTGACCGGAATCGAGGCGCCGGCCTTCATTTTGGTTGTTGGGAATGCGTAGCCGATGGCGACGAAGAGGAGTGGCGTGCGGCACCAGCGATCAGGCGCGGCCTGGCTCTTGTTGGGCGAGCCAGCGAATCTCCGCTCCCTCGGCGCGGCAGCGCAAGCAGCATTGGCAGACCCATGCTCCGTCCGAAGGGGCGCGCTGGAATCGCGTGAGGTGCTGACAGCGCGGGCACGAGAGCACCAGCGCCTGCTCGCTGCCGAAGAGCTTGCGCCAGAGTGATTTTTTCTGGTTCTTGACATCCCGCATGGCGCGCCGCCTTCGCTTGTGTTGTCACCTTGTCTACTCCAATATTAGGATGCCCTAATACATTTGTCAAGAGGGATCGACCGGCAACGCCGCCGGATGAACCCACTTTCAAGGGTAGGTTTTTTTGCAGGGGCCTCGCACGAGGCGAGATGTGTCGTGGCGCGGCGCGCCCCGGCGGCTGGAAGCTGCGGCTTCGATCACCAAGCTTGTCTGCGCGGGCTCGATTCTGCGCACATGTGGAACGGCTCGCTCAATCGGGCGCGGAGCGACTGCTTTTCGCGCGCCATCACAGGCGCGGGCGGGCGCTATAGCTCACACCGCCGCGCCGCCCCTCGCCGGGAGATCTGGGAGACACCGGATCACAATCTCCCCCCCTATTTTGGTCGGATACATGTCCCTGTTCTAGCCATCAGTTCCCCAGATTCTGAAACAGGCAAGCTGGTAGGTTGTGATATACTGTAGGGAGAGAGTGTTGTTTGTTGAAAGGAACCATGCCATGAGCCAGCCCACGCCCCTGCCGGAAACCTCGATGGAATCGGAGGAGGACAGGGGAACCGGGTCGGAATTGACACCACACCTCCACCTCCCCATACCAGACCTTCAGTTGCTCCGCCTCGACCACGCGCCAGCCCTGCTTGCGTTCGAGCGGGAGAATCGGGCCTACTTCGCAGCGGCAGTGCCGGATCGGGGGGACGAGTTCTTCACCGAGTTCGACACGCAGTATGCGCAACTGCTCGTGTGGCAGGCCGCCGGGACGGATTACCTCCACCTGCTGGTGACCGAGCGCGGCGAGGTGGTGGGGCGGGTGAACCTGACCGAAGTGGCAGATGGGTCGGCGGAACTGGGGTACCGGATTGCGCAGAAGGCCACGGGGCAGGGACTGGCCACAGCGGCGGTGCGCAAGGTGCGCGAGCTCGCCGCCACAGAGTACGGACTCAGCAGGCTGCGCGCGAGGGTCACACTGGACAATCCGGCCTCGCGCAAGGTGCTTGAACACAATGGATTCGTCGCCGTCGGTGAGCTCACGCTCAACGGCAAGCCAGCCATGTCCTACATCTGCGAGCTCCGGTGACGCACGGCAACATCCAAGATCTCATCTACCGGCCCACCCTGCATGTCTGAGTCCGTCCATTCTCCCTGCTATGCCATTCCCCCTTGACGCCGAGGGCGCTTGGGTGTTGCATATCCGGAGGGAAACAGGACGAGTTGCTCGATGTCTTCCGGTGGCGGGCGTCGCTTGCGACGGGGTGGCAGCGGTAACGTCTTATACCACGTGAACCGACTGAGTTCCCACAAGCGCATCTGTGCCGACGGGAACCGCTCTGGGAATTCTCGGATGAGTTTGGCATCAGCAATAGTTTCGCCATTCTCGGCGTATTCGATGCGGTATTGCGTCAACGATTCGCCCTGGTGCGTGGCGGTCAGCGTGTTCAGATACGACACCACTCGTGCCTCTTTGCCGGCGATGCCCTCAGAGCCGTAGAGACGCCAATAGCGGAAGGTGACGTAGCCATTGGTATCAACATGGCGGCGCACCTGCTCACTGGCAAACAATCGCTTCAGATCTGACGTCTCAATAGGTCGGCCTTGCACCCAGGACAGCGCCTCCATCGGCGACCGCAGCCCATCGGGGCGGTCGAGATGCCGGAAATGCTCCTGCTCGTTGTAGTTGGCGACGAACTCGGCGTGCCGGTCACAGAACTCCTGCCAACTGGTCGCTCGCTCTAGATAATAGTCTGCTAGCCTGCGCATCGTGCCAAAATGGGCCTCCACGAAATTTTGCCAGGGTTTTCTCGGCTCGATGCGTTCTTTGACAATCTGCAACCGCTCGTAGATTTCCAGGGCTTTGTTCGCTTTGAACACCGAACCGCCATCGGAGACGATCCCCTCCGGCGCTCCGTAGAGTGCTAAAGCCGAGAACAGGACGACCAGATACGAACCGAGATCCTGACTGGGGCAGGGAGCGCTGGCCAAGATCGCCCTGGAATAATTGTCGAGGATCGTGCAGATGTAAATCGGCCCCTCGATGCCCGGCACCTGATGATGTTCGATGTATCTGATGTCCACTGACCACCACTGGTGGCGTCGCACAGCAAGGAAAGGCATGGCTTTCTTGGGAATTTTTGGGCGGCGTGACTGCGGTGGGGTCTGATGCAGCAAGATACGATGCATGCGCATGATCCGGCCACAGGTGCCTGGGCTAATGTCGTAGCCTTGCTGCTTACAGGTAGGCATGCATCCGTTGTTTGCCGATCAACGGATTGCGCTGATATTCTCGGATGAGGGCGATGACCGGGAACGACGCCGCGTAGTGGCCTTTCGGGCCAGAAGGCTTGTCGGCCAACCCCTCCACGCCCTCGTCCGCCCAGCGCTGCAAAATATCGTGAATAGTCCACCGCGACACGTCCAAATAGCCGGCGATGCGCTTGAAGGTCCAGCCTTCCTTGGCTAATTGGATCACGTTGTGGCGGTGCTGTTCGGAGTCCGGCTCATCATTGTAGCGCGGGAAGCGGCGTCCCCGTACTTTGGGCAGTGATTCCGTGTCGAGGACACGTTGAACGGAACGGTAATTGGAGCCACATTCAAACTTGAGATCGCAGATGATGGCGATTTCGTGAGCGATCAAGGGCGGACATTCCGCTTTGAGCAGCAGGATGTGTTGGCGCACCTCCAGCGGCAAGACTCGTTTGTCACTACTGCTGTGGCCGGTGGTGGGCACCAAGCCGGGAATGCCGAACTGCACGAATTGTTGGACTTTGCGCCGCATGGTGCCAGGAGTCATGCCCAATTCCTGCGCCCGTTCAGCAAGCGCCTGCTCTTTTAAGACAACCGGGCGCACGACCTCGTAGGCGATCTGATCGTCCCACAGGCACTTGGCTTCGAGTTCAGTCCAGGCCGCTGAAGGTGCTGATTTCCTCGCTCGTCCCATCCCCATGCGTCCGCAATTCACAAAGATCCGCCAGAGCTGCTCTCGGGGGGATCTCTATTCTACGGGAAAACGACCCAAGCAACAAGACGAGCGCTTGTTCATTTCTGATCCGCGAAAATGGAGGCTAGAACTGGGACATGTATCCGACCAAAATAGGGGGAGGAGATTGTGATCCGGTGTCATCTGGGATGTTCCCAGATCTCTTTTTTTCTGCCACCTTGTCACCCAGGGATTGTCGCGTGCAGTATAGTGTTAAGAGCGCGGCAGGCGCGGGGGAGGGAAGACACGATGGCGACGCGCTCGGCAGGCTCCTCATCAGCGCCAGCGGCGCGGCAAGTCGTGGGCATCCCGCTCCTGCTGGCCGCGCTGTGCTTTGCCGGCGCCAACCTGCGCACCGTGCTGCTCGAAGTGCCCCCGATCTTGCCGCTCATCCAGCGCGACCTGGGGCTGAGCTATACCGCGACGGGGCTGCTCAACGCCCTGCCGCCGCTGCTCTTGGGCCTGGGAGCCTACCCCGCCTCGGTCGCCATCGGACGGCTCGGCTCGCGGCGCGCGATCGCTCTCTCGCTTGGCGTCATCACCGTCACTTCGCTCTTGCGCGCCCTCTGCCCCAACGCGCTGTCGCTCTATAGCGTGACCATCTTGCTCAGCCTGGGCATCGCACTTGGCCAGACCGCCGTGCCGCTCGTCGTGCAAGAGTGGTTCCCCGGCTTCATCGGCCAGGCCACCGCCGCGTATTCCACTGGCCTGATGATCGGCGAGATCGCCGCCGCGTCGTTTACCAGCCCCTGGCTGCTGCACTGGGTTGCCGGCGGCCAGTGGCGCGCCACGTTTCTCATCTGGAGCGCGCCCGTGCTGCTCTCGCTCGCGCTCTGGCTCATCGTCGCGCCGCGCCAGAGCGAGGGCCACGCGACATCGGGGAAAGCCGCCCGCCGCGCCACCATGAGCGGCGTCATTCGCGATCCGCGCGTCTGGCAGGCGGGCTTCCTGCTTAGCGGCAGCAGTCTGCTCTTTTTCGGCATGGATACGTGGATTCCCGTCTATTTCGCGCATCTGCACCGCACCGACGGCACGCTGGCGCTCGCTGTGCTGGCGACGGCTCAGCTGCCGCCCAGCTTCGCGCTCATGGCCTGGGGACGCCACTTCGCGGGCCGCCCGTCGGCGCTGGTCGTGGCGGGCCTCGTCGCTGTGGGGGCGATGGGCGCCTGGTTCATCGCGCCCGCGTCGTGGGATGTCGCGCTGTCGGGCGTCATCGGCGCCGCGTCGGCGGCCATCTTCATCCTCGCGCTGTCGCTGCCGTCCCTCATTCGCCAGGGGAGCCACGTCGCGGAAATCAGCGCCGTCGTGCTTGGCACCAGCTATACTTTGGCGTTTTTCGGCCCCTTCCTCGGCGGCGCGCTGTGGGACGGCACCCACGTCGCGCTGACCGCGTTTGTGCCGGTGGGGCTGGCCGCCGTGCTCGTCGCCGTGCTGGGCGCCTTCATGCCCGACTATCGCCAGCGCGCGTGAGCCTTCCACCACGAGCGCTCTCTCGCCCCGGAGTCAGCGCGATCAGCAGTCTTCATGGTTCTGGCACTGCCTGTGCGAGGCTGGTTATGATATTCAACGTTGTCAGTCTTCTTAAAGAAGGAGAGATTGCAATGGAACGATGTCCGTGCTGTGCCAAAGAGCAAGGCACCTGCGATTGCCACATCGAGTGGCTGGCAGCTTCCAATGGGGATCGCTATGAATGGTGCGCCACCCATCATCGCACGATCGTGGCTGAGCTGATTCCTGAGGGTGAGTTCGAAGAACAGGTAGAGGACACATAAAGCACGCGGGAGCGGCGTGAGCAGAGATATGCACCCCTTCCTCATCAAGGGGGAGGATTGGGCGATAGGTCGCGCTGATTTAGGGTCAAGCGAGCGTGTGGAAGGCGAAAGGTCGAGGCATTGTCCTCCCTTTCGCCTTCCCTTCTCATGCAGGCATTTATGAGCCGACGGCGTTTGTGGGGAGCGCGATGGTCAGCCCCGTATCCCAGGCGCTGAACGAGAAGGTCTCGCTCAAGAGGACCTGCGTGCTTGTGACCGTCGGGCTGGGGGCGGGACTGGGCGTGGCCGTCGTAGTGCTCACGCTCGGCGCTGCCCCTGTCGGGCTGGGGCTGGGCGTCGCCGTTGCGGTTGGGCTGCCGGTGCCGGTGGGGGATGGCGTGCCGGTGCCACCGGACGCGGCGTTCACGACATCCTGAAAACTGATCTTCACCGGATAGTAATCACTCTGGCGAAACCAGTAATCTTCTGTCCGCGTGACAGAGATATTCCCCTGCGATCCGGACTGCGTGACCTGCTTCGTGCCCTCGATGTGCCAGGTAGCCGTGCCGTTGATGGTCTCGGTGCCGATATAGGTGAGGTTTTGCAGCCCACTATAGTCGAGAATGGTCGCGACGCCGATATTCACTCCGACAGTCGCGGGGTTGACCTTCAGCCATGTGCTGCTTATCGCCGCGACGTTGACGTAATACGTGCCGCTCGCCTGATCGACGATGACCTCACCTGACGTAGAAAAGCCCTGAAACTGAATCGAAGGGAACACCAGATCGATGCGCGCTGGATTCGTGGTCAGGCGACCGTTGCCGCTGGTCGTTGGGGCCGGCGTGGCCGTCGCAGCCGAGCTGGTGCCACTGAGCACGAATGAAAAAGTGGCGTCTTTCAACGGCGCCTGCCTGGCATGATTCAAGATATCGGTTGCCTGTGTCGAGGTGGATGTCGCCGTTGTCGTTGGCGTGCCGCTGCCTGTGGTCGGAGTAGAGCTTGAACAGGCGGCAAGTGCCAGCGACGCGGCAAAAAGCACCGAAACTGTTGACAGGCAGAGGCGTTGTGATTTCACGGTCATCAGTTCGCTCCTCTCGTTGTGAGAACGATGCGCATTTCTCAGATACAGTATGTAGCAAACGTTAGACCGGCTTGCCCGTATGTATGGTGAGATAGAAGACATTCAAAGTGGTATTACTGGCGCTGTCAGCGCCAGTAACAGACGCCACCCCCTTGATCTTTGTTCATCAACGTGAGTTCAGGGCAAGGCCAGCGGCACGACAGAGAGCATGCGTGGGAATGCGGCGGATGACGTGATGCTGGCCCCCAAAGAGCGCGATTTCCTCTTTGTTGGCGAGCTACCAGCAGATGCCTTAGCACGCCAGGACACTTCTCCTTTTTATGCGGGGTACGGGCAGACGGAGATCGACTGGATTGCGCTCACGTACTACCTCTGGGAACGGGCCGTGCAAGACCTGATTGTCAGCGCGCAAAATGTGTTTTTGCGAGATGACCTGGGAGAAGCAGACAAGGCTGACGAGCTCCGGGTGTTTCGCGACACCCTTAAGGCATCGACGTGCCCACGCCCCCGCCGGTGCTGATCACCGAGCATCAGGTCGCACGGGGCTGGTGCTCGTACTGCCGCGCCTGGCGGGAAGCGCCGCTGGATCTGACCGGTCAGGTGGTCGGGCAGGGGCGCATCGGGGTGGGCATCGCCGCCTGGGTGGTGCACTGGCGCCAGGTAGTGCGCGCGCACCGATCTGCCGCGGCGCGTGGCCCAGCAGGGACGCCTGCGGGCAGAGGCGATTCGCGACCGGCTGCGCCCATAGGCAGTGGTGCCTGCCGACAAACATCCGTTCCACAAATCAGCCGATTTGTGGTATGATTATCTCTGAGGGATAGTGCGTCTCACTGGCTGGCGGCGGGCCAATCGCCGTGGAAACGAGCGGAGTCATGCCTGATTTCGAGGTAGTCGCACCCTTTCAGCCGACCGGTGATCAGCCCGCTGCCATCGCCGCGCTCGCCGAGGGCGCGCGCCAGGGCGAGCGCTTTCTGACGCTGCTCGGCGTGACGGGATCTGGCAAGACCTTTACCGTCGCGCATCTCATCCAAGAAATCCAAAAGCCGACGCTCGTGCTCGCCCCCAATAAGACGCTGGCCGCCCAGCTCTATAGCGAATACAAAGAGTTCTTTCCCAGCAACGCCGTCGAATACTTCGTCAGCTATTACGATTACTATCAGCCTGAGGCGTACATTCCGCGCACCGACACCTACGTCGAAAAAGAGAGTCAGATCAACGAAGAGATCGAAAAGCTGCGGCTCTCGACCACGCGCAGCCTCTTCGCGCGCCGCGACGTGATCATCGTCGCCTCGGTGTCATGCATCTATGGCCTCGGCTCGCCTGAGGAATATGGTGAGGTCGTGCTCACGCTCAAGGTCGGCGAGGCGCGCAAGCGCGACCGCATCTTGCGCCACCTGACCGACATCCAATACGAGCGCAACGACACCAACTTCATTCGCGGCAAGTTTCGCGTGCGCGGCGATGTGCTCGAAATCTTTCCCTCCTACGAAGATCTGGCGCTGCGCGTCGAATTCTTTGGCGACGAGATCGAGCGCATCGTCGAGATCGATCCGCTGACCGGCGAGATCCTCGGCCAGCGGCAGCGCATCGACGTGTACCCCGCCAAGCACTGGGTAACGACCCAAGAGCGTCTCAATCAAGCGACTCTCGGCATTGAGCAAGAGCTTGAGCAGCGACTGGAGGATCTCAACCGCGAGGGCAAGATTCTCGAGGCGGCGCGCCTGCGCCAGCGGACGAATTTCGACATCGAGATGCTGCGCGAGACGGGCATCTGCTCCGGCATCGAGAACTATTCGCGGCACCTGGCTGGGCGCCAGGCGGGCGACCCGCCGTGGACGCTGCTCGACTATTTGCCCGACGACTACCTGCTCGTCGTGGATGAATCGCACGTCGCGCTGCCCCAGGTGCACGGGATGTTCAAGGGCGATCGCTCGCGCAAGCAAACGCTCGTCGATTACGGCTTTCGCCTGCCCAGCGCGCTGGATAACCGCCCGCTGACCTTCGAAGAGTTCGAGCAGCACGTCAATCAGGCGGTCTTCGTATCGGCGACGCCTGGCCCCTATGAGCGGCGCGTCAGCCATCGCATCGTCGAGCAGCTCATCCGCCCGACCGGCTTGATTGATCCCTTGATCAGCGTGCGCCCGACCGAGAAACAGATCGATGATCTCTTGGCCGAGGTGCGCGCCCGCGTCGAAAAGGGCCAGCGCGCGCTGATCACGACGCTGACGAAGAAGATGGCCGAAGATCTGGCGGACTACCTGCAAGAGATGGGCATCAAAGTGCACTACCTGCACTCGGAGATCGAGACGCTCGAGCGCATCGACATCCTGCGCGACTTACGCCTGGGCGTGTATGACGCGGTGGTGGGCATCAATCTGCTGCGCGAGGGTCTTGACCTGCCCGAAGTCTCGCTGGTCGCCATTCTCGACGCCGACAAAGAAGGCTTCTTGCGCTCGGAAAGCTCGCTCATCCAGACGACGGGCCGCGCGGCGCGTCACATCGAAGGCAACGTCATCATGTACGCCGATCGCGTCACCGACTCGATGCGCCGCGCCATCGACGAGACGAACCGGCGTCGTGGCGTGCAGACGACCTACAACGAGGATCACGGCATCACGCCGCGCGGCGTCACCAAAGAGATCCGTGATCTGACCGATCGCATCAAGGGTCCCGACGCCCACCACGCCACCGACGAAGGCGACATCGCGCCCACCCTCAGCCGCGACGAGGCCGCCAGGATCATCAAGGACCTCGAGGCGGAGATGCGCAAAGCGGCCAAAGCGCTGGAATTCGAGCACGCCGCTGCGCTGCGCGATCAGATCGTCACGCTGCGCCGCTCGATGGTTGATTTCGAGCGGCGCTAAGAGCTGGCTCAATTTCCCGGCTGTTTGCCTGGGACGTTCCCCTGAACGACCGTCAGCTGAGAAGTGACAAATCCACCGCCAAATTGAGATCCCCACACCGCTATGGCAGCGCCAGTTTGCTGAGAGTAGGTGATGGCGAGGATCTGCGTTTGGCTGAAGTCGAGAGAGATCTGAACCCATTGACTTTTGGGGGTGGCCGGCAGCTTATAGAGCACCGGCGGACCTTTGATGTTGGTTAGATTAGTTAGCGCAAACAGATCGCCGTTAGGTGTTTGAAACAGGTTCGAGATCTGGAATGGTGTCCCAAGATCAGGAAGCGAGAAATCCAGAAAGGAGTTTCCGTTGTCGGTCGAGATCGCCGGTGTTCCCACAGTGACATCAACAGCCAGCAACGTCGAGCCATTGTCCCCGACGCCGATGACCATATATGATGGATTCGAGCTGCCTGACGGCGAGAGGGGAGAGCCATTTTCCGGCGCAAAGGTGCGATCGCTCGCGGCAAAGTTCCCCAATGGAGGACTGATCATGGTGTTGACGTTAAAGATGACCGGTTGCCACGACTGCCCGCGATCAAGAGACTCCACGCTGATTGTTAGAGATGTCTGGCCGCTGACGTACTCGCCTCCGGCAAAAACGGCGGTTTTCGTCGCAAGCAGGCCGTCAATCAAGGACATCTGAGCTGGCGCGCCAGTACCCGGAGGAGCGATCAGCGGGTCATCGTAGGAAAACGGGCCGCCATTGACGCTGCGGGCGAGCACGTGTTTTCCCATCAATGCCACATAGGCCGTGCCGGCTGACCATTGAATGACATTTTGAGAAACACTTACTGGAGCGGCTGTGGTGTCTGGCAAAGATTGCAGGGACCAATCCGCACCACCGTCGATGGAGCGATAGAGAACCGTTGACGCGGATGAGCACGGAGCATTGCATGTGCGGCCAATGGTGAGGAGGTCAAAGGCATTCGTGGGATCGACGCTCAATGCGCAGCCCAGATTTGGCACGTTCGGGAACAATGTGTACCAGGAATGACCACTGTCGTGCGTCACGGCGAAATGCACGGCGTTGTTGTTGTCATAGCCGCACATATAGAAAATGGCAGGATCACTGGCGCCGAAAGCGAGCGTTTGCCCTGACGTGATTCCAGCGACAGTGACAGGCTGCCAGGCTCCGGCGGTGACCTGGCCGGATGGCGTAGCCGTCGGTGTGAAGGTGCGATAGGGATAGAGCGTCGCCAACTGGCTCGGACTTGTCGCCGTGGTGGGGGCATTCGCCTTGCTCGCGCCGACGCCGGGGCTGGCGAGCACGATGACACTGGCGACAATGACGACTAGCGCCATCAGCATCAGTAATCCAGCTAAGAGCAGCGGTTTGGGCACGGACTTCTTGGTGGGCCTGATCGGCTGCGCGCGTGGCAGCGAATCGCTGGAGTCGCCCCATCCGCCCTCCGATCGATCGCGCTGCCCGGCGGGATCGCGCTGGGGGTCGGGCACCCACAGGCTGCGTTCGCGCGGGGCAGCGCGATGGCTGGCCACATCGAGATCACGCGCCCATGAGTCCTCCGCGCCATCCGGTGGCACGTTGCGGCCAGTCGGGCGCGACGGCGGGCGGCTGCCGCCATCCCACGACAGCGCGCGCAATCCCGCCAAAACCGTGCCGCCGGAAGCAAAGGTCGTCATTTCCCTCGGTCCTTCCGCTCGATGATGAATGCATTTTGCAGGCTTATCTGTATGACGATCAAGCCCTGATAAATAGGACAGAGAGGCGACGATTGCCGGCGCTTTCCCGGAACCGATCCGCTACATCACCTCAATATCGCGCTCTGTCACGTGTTAGTGGGCGTCCTCACCTTCCGGCCTCGCCTCCATCAGAGGTGGAGAGAGCATGTGTCCTTGTCGTATGATGTGGCTGCACATCCGCGACAAGGAGTTATGATCTAGATAGCAAAAATCTACGTGAATGTATCTCAAGGGATTCTTTCGTGCTTGGAGAACACCTATTGACCTGAGA
>VFSW01006678.1_pt1 | contig 16916 bp, 9 predicted proteins | sample 5358111 | NCBI WGS metagenome assembly VFSW01 (sample SAMN11554181, study PRJNA540505) | mine drainage metagenome | isolation source: sediment from site ElyBrook_90M | place: USA: Ely Copper Mine, Vershire, VT | collected 2017
TTCGAGCGGATGCGCGGCAAGGATGTGCTCTGGCAGCCCGGCACCGACCACGCTGGCATTGCCACGCAGATGGTGGTGGAGCGGCAATTGGCCGAGCGCGGCGAACCCGACCGGCGCACATTGGGGCGTGAGGCTTTTCTCGAAAAAGTCTGGCAATGGAAGGAAGAAAGCGGCGGCGCGATCATCAACCAGTTGAAGCGCCTTGGCGCGTCCTGCGATTGGTCGCGCGAGCGCTTCACCATGGGCAACCGCGCCGATGGCGAAAATGGCCAGATGCAGCGCGCCGTGATGAAAGTATTCGTGCAACTCCATAAAGAGGGCCTGATCTACCGCGACAAGCGCCTCGTCAATTGGGACCCGCATTTCCAGACCGCGATTTCGGATCTGGAAGTGGTGCAGGTCGAGTGCAAAGGCTCGTTCAAATGGTCGCGCGATGACAAGGACGCGGAAGGCAATGCCGTGCCGCTCAATGCCGCCGCCTTGAAGAAGGTTCTGGACAAGAACCCCAACGGCCACCTCTATTATTTCAACTATCCGCTGCAAGGCGTGGTCTATGATGCCAATGATGCAACAACCTACATTCAGGTGGCAACGACCCGGCCAGAAACCATGCTGGGCGACAGCGGCGTCGCCGTGCACCCTGAAAACGAGAAGCTGAAACACCTGATTGGCCACAATGTCGTGCTGCCGCTGGTGGGCCGCGTCATTCCGATTGTGGGCGATGATTACGCCGACCCCGAAAAAGGCACCGGCGCAGTAAAAATCACCCCCGCCCATGATTTCAACGATTTTGAAGTGGGTAAGCGGCATGGTTTGGCGCAGATCAACATCTTTAGCGATCAAGCTCGGCTATCGATAGTTGGTAACGGGCCTTTTTTCGGGGAAACTCCAAAGTCTGCCCACCTCGATGATGTGCCCCAGATGCACGACCGTGACCGCTTTGATGCACGAGTCACCATCGTTGATCTGATGTATAATGCGGGATCTCTAAGCAAAATTGAGCCGCACACCCATATGGTGCCGCATGGCGACCGCTCCGGCGCGGTGATCGAACCCTATCTGACTGACCAATGGTATGTTGACGCAAAGATCTTGGCGCAACCCGCTTTGAAAGCGGTGCGCGAGGGGAATACGAATTTCATCCCGAAGAATTGGGAGAAAACCTACTTTGAGTGGTTGGACAACATTCAGCCTTGGTGCATCTCCCGCCAGCTCTGGTGGGGGCATCAGATACCAGTATGGTATGGGCGCACCACTTACGAAAAAATAGAGTTCGGCGAATTTAGCGCCGCGGGAGATGCCTATAAAAGGCCGCATAGAGTAATTGTGTGCGCATCTGAGGCAGAGGCGATTGCGCTGGTTCAAAAGGAATCGGGCGGGCACCCAGTGAAGGTCGTAGAAAACGCCGCCGCAGCAGCATTAGCAGCAATGGACGACGCCGTGACGCACGACGATGAAGGCATGACCGCGACCACTGAATATATATGGCGCGATCCCGACGTCCTCGACACCTGGTTTTCCTCCGCGCTCTGGCCGTTCTCCACGCTGGGCTGGCCGGACGAGACCCCTGAGGTTGCCCGCTATTACCCTACATCAACGCTTGTCACCGGCTTTGACATTATCTTCTTCTGGGTGGCCCGGATGATGATGATGGGCATGCATTTTATGGGTGAGGTGCCTTTCAAGGATATTTACATCCACGCCCTCGTGCGCGACGAGAAGGGCGCGAAAATGTCGAAGTCGAAGGGCAATGTCATCGACCCGCTCGCCCTCATCGACCAATATGGGGCCGACGCCTTGCGCTTCACGCTCTGCGCCATGGCGGCGCAGGGCCGCGACATCAAGCTCGCCACCTCGCGGGTGGAAGGCTATCGCAATTTTGCGACCAAGCTCTGGAACGCCGCCCGATTTGCCGAGATGAACGAGGCCTTGCTGGTTCCCGCCGGGTTTGATCCGCACCAGGCCCGCGAAACCCTCAATCAATGGGCCTTGGGCGAACTTGGCAAAGCCCGCCACGCCATCACCGGCGCGATTGAAGCCTATCGTTTCAACGATGCCGCCAGCGCTGCCTATCACTTCGTCTGGGGCGTCTTTTGCGACTGGTATCTTGAACTCGCCAAGCCGGTCTTGCAGGGCGCTGATGGCGCGGCCAAGGTTGAGGCGCGCGCCACAACCGCGTTTTTGCTGCGCGAGACGGTGAAGCTGCTTCACCCCTTCATGCCGTTCCTGACCGAGGAAATCTGGGCCTCGATCAAGCCGCAAGGCGAAGGGGTGTTGGCCTTGGCCGCATGGCCGGAACTGAGCGGGCTGGAGAATGCCAGCGCCGAGGATGAAATCGGCTGGGTGGTCGATCTCGTGTCGGAAATCCGTTCGTTGCGCAACGAGATGAACGTGCCCGGCAATGTGCAAATGCCGGTCGTGCTCGTTGGCCCCGATGCCGCCTTGCAAGCCCGCGCGCAAAAATGGCAGGAAACGATGGGCCGCATGGCCCGCACCGCCGGGCTGGAGACCGCCGCCAGCGCGCCCAAGGGCGCGGCGCAGTTTCTGGTGCGCGGCAGCGTGGTGGCCCTGCCTTTGGCCGGCGTGATTGATCTTGCCAGCGAGGCAGCGCGGCTGAACAAGGAAATCGCCCGGCTGCAGGGTGAAATCAGCAAAACGCAAGCCAAGCTCGCCAACAAGGATTTCGTCGCCCGCGCCCCCGAAGAAATCGTCGAGGAAAACCGAGAGCGTGTGGTCGAGTGGACCAGCGCCGTCGCCAAGCTCAAAGCCGCACTGGCACGGGTAGAAACGGCGCTTTAGAGCCAACCCTGCCTGCTGCCCAACGCTCCGAAACCTGTCGCCCCATGGCATCACCCCGCGCCATGGGGAGGCGAGGACTGAACCGCAAACCTGCAATATGTTCAATCAAAGATGATATGAAGCTTACAGATTCAAAGCGACCTGGAATTTCATGTTGAAAAGATTTGCCACAGCCCCTGTAAGCATCGCGTAATTCCAGAGCTCATATTTATGTCATCGCTTTTGACAAAAAAAGTGAAGTCTGGTCATGCGGACGTCGGTTTCATCGCGCTGGGGCTGCAATGAACACTCTGCCTTACAACCCGGATGACAAAGTGCCGGTAAGGGGGACAAGCAGGCCGGCGCGCCTGCGTCCGCCGTTGCCACGGTCTTTCGCGATCGTGGCCATCAGGTTCAGGCCCTTTCGGCTCGAAGGGCTGCCGTTGATTTCAAGGTTTCAGGAATAGTTGGCATCAAGATTTTTCGGGTTGAACGCTGGGGAGACGCAATATGCATTTGGCAATCATGGGCGGTGGCTATGTTGGTCTGGTGACGGGTGCCTGCCTTGCGACTTTCGGCCACAAGGTCACCATCATCGAGGCAGATCCGCAGCGCTACCGTAGTCTGGCCGTCGGCGATATACCTTTCCATGAACCGGGTTTAGCCGATCTTGTGCTTTTCCAGCGGGACAGCGGCCTGCTCACCTTTGCGATGGATCTTGAGGCCGCACTTTGCGGCGTTGATGCGGTGTTTTTGGCCGTGGAAACGCCCGCGCGGCGAGGCGATGGCGCTGCCGATCTGAAATATGTGTTTGCGGCAGTGCGCCAGATGGCGGCTGCGCTCAGCGGCCCGGCGGTGATTGTCACCAAATCCACCATGCCCGTCGGCACCACACGGCGCATTTCCAGAATGATGCATGAATTGCGGCCCGATTTGCACATTGAGGTCGCCGCCAATCCGGAATTTCTGCGGAACGGCAAGGCGCTGCTGGATTTTCTGCGCCCGGATCGGGTGGTGATTGGTTGCGAGGGGCCGCGCGCCCGCGCCTTGCTTGAGGCGCTTTATGTGCCATTGGTGCGGCGCGGGGCCAAGCTGGTCACGACGGGCCTTGAGACGGCAGAACTGGTGAAATATGCCTCCAATTCATTTCTGGCCATGAAAATTGGCTTTATCAATGAAATGGCCGACATCTGCGACAAGGTAGGGGCTGATATTGCCGACGTGGCTCTGGGCATGAGTCTGGATCGGCGTATTGGCGCACAATTTTTGCAGCCAGGGCCAGGGTTTGGCGGATCGGGCCTGCCAGGAGACACCGAAGCTCTGGCGCGTATCGCCCAAAAGGCCGGCGCGCCCTCGCGTCTGGTGGAGAGCACCATCGCCAGTAACACGGCACGCAAGGCGGCGCTTGCGGGACGGATCATCAAGGCCTGTGGCGGCTCGGTCGCAGGGGTTCATGTGGCAATCCTTGGCCTGACCTTCAAGCCTGAGACCGACGAACTCAGCGAATCCCCGGCGCTGCCGGTCATCAGCAATCTGGTCAAGGAAGGCGCATTGGTCAGAGTCTATGATCCCAAGGCCATCAACGTCGCGCTGGCGAAACTGGGTCCGGGCGTGTTCAGACACGAATCGGCCCGCTCGGCGCTGTCCGGGGCCGATGTCGCGGTATTCATGACGGAATGGGCCGAACTCCAGAAAATCACGCCGCGCGAGTTGCGCCAGTGGATGCGCGGGCGTCGCGTCGTCGATTTTCGCAATATTTTCGAACCTTCGGCCTTGCGCGCTGCAGGCTTTGATCTCACCGGCGTCGGGCGGCCGCTGAGCGCCATCCGGCAAAGGCCACCCGCCGACGTCACCTTCATGCGCCCATCCTTGTCCCCGAATTTCGCACAAGCGCTGTCGAGTTAAGAGGGCGGGCAGCAAACGCCTGGGCGCGGCACAAGATGGCTGCTTCAGGATGGCGGGCGGGCTCCCGCCGATAACCTGCTCCCGAAGCGCCAAAACTCTTGCCACCGGCGCGCATTTGCGCCATAAGCAGCCCAGTTCGACCTGACCGGCTGATCAAGGGCTGCCGTGGCAGGGCGATTTTGCTCATTCATGATCCATGATGCGCGAGACTCGGGTGCGTTCACGCGTGCCTTCAACTTTTGCAAGAGAGAGCCAAATGCCCAAACTCAAGACCAAATCGGGCGCGAAAAAGCGCTTCAAACTAACAGGTACCGGCAAGGTGGTTTATGCCCAGACGGGCAAACGCCACGGCATGATCAAACGCACCAAGAAAGCGATTCGAAACCTGCGCGGCACCAACATCCTGTTCAAGACCGACGGCGACAACATCAAGAAATACTTCCTGCCGAACGGCTGACAGGGGGCACTCCCTGCGCAAGATTCAATCCATCTTTGAAAGGTTTTAGATCATGGCTCGCGTCAAACGCGGCGTAACATCGCACGCCAAGCACAAAAAGACACTCGATGCGGCAAAGGGCTTTTATGGCCGTCGCAAAAACACCATCCGCGCCGCCAAGGCGGCCGTTGACCGGTCGATGCAATATGCGACCCGTGACCGCAAGGCCAAGAAGCGCACGATCCGCGCCTTGTGGATTCAGCGCCTCAACGCTGCGGTCCGCGAGCTTGGCATCACCTACAGCCGGTTTATCGACGGGCTGAACAAGGCCGGCATCACGCTCGACCGCAAAGTGCTTGCCGATATGGCCGTGCATGAGCCCGAAGCCTTCAAGGCTGTCGTCGAACAGGCCAAAGCCGCACTGCCCAAGGCGGCGTGAGGCTTCGTGAGGCTTAAAGAATAAGCAAGGCGGTTGCGCCGACGGGCGGGGTCGCTTTGCACCCTCCTCGCCGGGGCAAAAAATGTCCGATACCTTGTATGAAAATCTTGCGCGCCAGACTTTGGCCGCCATAAACGCAGCATCTTCCGAGAGTGAACTTGAGGCAGTGCGTGTAGCGGCGCTCGGGAAAAAGGGAACTGTCTCGGCCTTGCTGGCGACGCTCGGCAAAATGTCGCCCGATGAGCGACGCAGCGCAGGCGCGGCCATCAATGGCCTGAAAGACGACGTGAGCAATGCGCTCGATGCACGCAGATTTGCGCTGAAGCAGGCCGCGCTAGCGGCGCGCCTCACATCCGAAACCATCGACATCAGCCTGCCCGCGCGTGATGCGCCCTTCAATGCGGGCCGCGTCCATCCCATTACGCAGGTGATGGATGAACTCACCGAAATCTTCGCTGATATGGGATTTACGGTGGCCGAAGGCCCGGACATCGAGAGCGACGACTATAATTTCACCAAACTGAATTTCCCGCCGGGCCATCCGGCGCGCGAAATGCACGACACGTTCTTCCTGCAGCCGGATGCGGCGGGCGAACGCAAGCTGCTGCGCACCCATACCAGCCCGGTGCAGGTGCGCACCATGCTCGGCCAGAAGCCGCCGATAAGGGTGATTTGCCCCGGCCGCACCTATCGCTGCGATTCGGACCAGACCCATACTCCGATGTTTCACCAGGTCGAGGGTCTGGTGATCGATAAATCGGCCAATATGGGCCATCTGAAATGGATCCTGGAAGAGTTCTGCAAGGCGTTTTTTGAGGTGCCAAGCGTCAACATGCGCTTTCGCCCGTCGTTCTTCCCCTTCACCGAACCGTCGATGGAGGTCGATATTCAATGCCGCCGCGATGGCCATGACATTCGTTTCGGCGAGGGTTCGGATTGGCTCGAAATTCTCGGCTGCGGCATGGTTCACGCTAACGTGCTGCGCAATTGCGGGCTCGACCCCGATGAAGTGCAGGGCTTCGCCTGGGGCATGGGCATCGACCGCATCGCGATGCTGAAATACGGCATGGCCGACCTGCGCCCGTTCTTCGAGGCCGACGTCCGCTGGCTGAACCACTACGGCTTCCGCCCGCTAGATTTCCCGACGCTGGCAGGTGGCCTCAGCGGCTGACATTTGGTGGCGCACTTGTGTGCTCTCGGAAAGTGGCGGCCTGCGATGGTCCGCCAAATTATGGTAAGAAAGCTCGATAGAACTCCCTGAGGGTCATACATATGACAGATGATCAAAAACTGGCCGACGCCATCATTGACGTCATCAAACCCTTGCTGGAGCCGATTGGTTTTGAATCAGCGGTCGTTTCGTTTGGCGACGATCATGACGGCGACCCGAGCGTTATTGTGACAGTCACCTATCGCAAAAACCCGCCACCTTTTGACCCCTATCGCAGCCTTGAGGCGTCAGGCAGGGCGCGCCAATTTTTGCGCGACCGGGGTGACAATCGGCTTTTTTATCTTGAGACCCGTTTTCAGGATGGTGACGCGCCGTCGAATGACGTGCTTGTGCCACCGCGGCGCCGCGAGCGGGCGGCGCGATGAAATCAGATTTGCTGAAGCGCGCCCGCATCAAGACGAGACCGATAAACCCATGAAACTCACTCTCCCCTGGCTCGCAGCCCACCTTGAAACCACCGCGCCGCTGGCAACGATTGCCGAGACCCTCACCCGCATCGGGCTGGAGGTGGAAGGTATCGAAAACCCCGGCGACAGGCTGAAGGGCTTTGTTGTCGCCCATGTGCTGGAGGCGAAGCCGCACCCCAATGCCGACCGCCTGCGCGTCTGCATGGTCGATGTCGGCACTGGCAGTCCGGTGCAGGTCGTGTGCGGCGCGCCCAATGCCCGCGCCGACATGAAATCGGTTTTTGCCGCAGCAGGCACCTTTATTCCCGGCAAGAACATCACCCTTGGCCAGGGCGTTATTCGCGGCGTCGGATCCAACGGCATGCTCTGTTCTGCCGCCGAGCTGGAGCTTTCCAACGATCACGATGGCATCATTGATCTGCCCGCCGATGCGTCTGTGGGCATGGCTTATGCCAGCTATGCCAGGCTGGATAGTCCGGTCATCGACATCAATCTGACACCCAACCGGCCCGACGCCGCCGGCATCCGCGGCATCGCCCGTGATCTTGCCGCTGCGGGCCTTGGCACCCTGAAGCCGCTTGACGCTGCGCCAGTGCCAGGCCATTTTCCCTGCCCCGTTTCGGCGACGCTGGACGTGCCCGCTCATCTTTGCCCCAAATTTGCGCTGCGGCTGGTGCGCGGCGTCAGGAACGGCGCTTCGCCGCCCTGGTTGCGGGATCGGCTGAAATCGATCGGCTTGCGCCCGATCAACGCGCTGGTGGACATCACCAATTTCATGACCTTCGATCAGGCTCGCCCGCTGCATGTGTTTGATGCTGACAAGGTGAAAGGCGGGCTGGTCATCCGCGAGGCCAGGGAGGGCGAAAGCATTGTCGCGCTGGATGGCCGCACCTATGGCCTGGAGCCGGGCATGGTCGTCATCGCCGCTAGTCAGGGTATTGAATCAATTGCCGGCATCATGGGTGGGCAGGCCTCGGGCTGCGATGAAACGACAACCAATGTGCTGATTGAAAGCGCGCTGTGGGATGCCAGCGACATCGCCCGCTCGGGCCGCAAGCTTGGCATCACCTCAGATGCACGCTACCGCTTCGAGCGTGGTGTTGATCCGGCTTTCTGCGAGCCCGGCGCGGAAATCGCCACCCGTATGGTGCTGGAGCTTTGCGGCGGCGAGGCTTCTGAGCTTGCCGTGCATGTCCCGCCAGGGTTCGCCCCGGCACCGCCGCGCATCATCGCCTTCCCCTTTGCTGAAACCGCCCGCCTCACCGGCGTCGATGTTTCGGCGCAGGAAGCCAGCACCATCCTAGCTGCGCTCGGCTTTGGCGTGGCACCCGGCATCGGCCCCGGTCAGGCGCAGATCACCATCCCCTCCTGGCGCCCCGATATCGAGGGCAAGGCCGATCTGGTTGAAGAAGTCATCCGCATTGCCGGGATTGCCCGCGTTCAAGCGACGCCGCTGCCCCGGCTGGATGCGGGTGTTGCACGCCCGGTGCTCACTTTGCTGCAAAAGCGTCGCCAGCAGGCGCAGCGCGCGCTGGCGAGCCTGGGGTTGGTCGAGGCAGTGACATGGTCGTTCATCTCGCAGGATCACGCCAAAGCCTTTGGCGGCGGCGCGCCCGCCTTGGCGCTCGCCAACCCGATTGCTGCTGACCTTTCCGACATGCGCCCCAGCCTGTTGCCGGGCCTCATCGCCGCCGCCGCCCGCAATGCCGACAAGGGCCTGGGCGATGTTGCACTTTTTGAGGTCGGCCAGGTCTTTCTGGGCAGCGGCGAGAAAGACCAGCGCCTCAACGCCACCGCCGTGCGCAAGGGCGACGCCGGGCCGCAGGGCGCAGGACGACATTGGGCGCAGGCGGCGCAAAAGGTCAATTTTGACGACGCCAAACGCGATGGCCTGGCGCTGTTGGCGGCGCTGGGCCTGCCCGCGCAAAACCTGCAATTGGTGCGCGGCGCGCCGAAATGGTTTCATCCGGGACGCTCGGCGACCCTGCAAATGGGCCCCAGACTGGTGCTCGGCTACCTCGGCGAATTGCATCCGCAAGTGCTGGAAGCCTTTGGGGTTGACGGGCCTTTGGTCGCTTTCGAGCTGACGCTTGATCAACTGCCCGCGCCCAAAGCCCGTGCCACCCGCGCCAGGCCGAGGCTTGAAATGCCTGATCTGATGCCGCTGAAGCGCGATTTTGCCTTTACCGTCGATCGCGCCCAGGCGGCGGGCGATGTCGTCAAGGCCGCGCAGGGGGCTGACAGGACGCTGATCAGCAAAGTCACGCTGTTTGACGTTTATGACGGCCCTGGCACGGCGGAAGGCAAGAAATCCGTGGCGATTGAAGTGATGCTGCAACCGCGCGACAAAACCCTTACCGAGGCGGAAATCGAGAGCATCAGCCGCAATCTCGTCGCCGAAGTGACCCGCAAAACCGGGGCCGTGCTGCGCGGCTGAGCGGCTTGGCCTCGAAGCCCTCGGCATATTTTTCCCACTGCTGGGCAGGGTGGTTTGTGCAGGGTGGCATGTCGCCAAGTGCTGACCGTCATGCTAGAACCCGGCGCGAGGCAGCGCGAGTCGGCGTGAGCTTGCGGACAGGGCTAGAAAATGCGGCGGGTTTTCGTTTTTATCATTGTGGCGCTGATTCTGGGCGGCCTCATCGGCGGGCTGACTTATTTCCAGTTCATTTTCAAGCCAGCCATGGTGCGCACCGTCATTTCCAAAATGGTGCAGCCGCCCACAGCCGTCGTGGTCGAGGCCGCGCGCACCGAGGCATGGGCCAGCCGGCTTGATGCTATCGGATCATTCACTGCCGTGCAGGGTATCAACATTGCTGCGCAGGTCGGTGGCATAGCCAAGACGGTCGATTTCAAATCGGGGGCGGATGTGGCCAAGGGTGCCGTGCTGCTTGAAATTGATGACAATGTCGAACAGGCCGATCTCAAGTCTGATCTGGCCGCATTGAAGAATGCCACGCTCAACCTGACGCGCCAGCAGCAATTGGTGAACAGCGGCAATGGTGCCAAAGTCAATCTTGACGCGGCAATTGCGGCGCGGGATCAGGCTGCTGCCCTCGTCGAGAAAGTCCAGGCGACGATTGCGCAAAAAAGGATTGTGGCTCCCTTCGCCGGACGCCTTGGCCTGCGCGCGGTGAATATCGGCCAATATGTATCGCCGGGGCTCAGTCTTGGAACCTTGACGAGGCTTGATCCCATATTTGTCGATTTTCCTGTGCCTGAACAAGACATCAGCAAAGTTACAGCCGGGAAAGTCGTGGCCATTCGGGCGGATGCCTATCCCGGCCGGGCTTTCAAGGGCGTCATTGCCTCGACGGATGCGCGGGTCGATCCGGCGACCCGCAATGTCACGGTGCGGGCGAAGGTTGACAATCCCGGACATCTGCTGTTGCCCGGCATGTACGCCAATGTCAGCCTTGACGAAAGCGCACCTGTCAATGTGGTGACGGTGCCGCGCACGGCGGTCACCTTCTCGCTTTATGGTGACAGCGTCTTTGAGATTGTGCCCTTGCCCGCTGCGCCGGGCGAGGCCAGCGGTGCTGCCGATCAATTGACCACAAAACAGGTGTTCGTGCGCACCGGCGAGGTTCAGGGTGATCGCATCGCCATTACCCAGGGCCTGCAAGCCGGAACGCGCGTTGTCACCGAGGGCCAGATCAAGCTGATCCCCCATGCTCGCGTCGTGATTGATGCCAAGGGCGGGCTGAAGCCCCCTGCGGTGATGTTGAAAGAATAGGGCGAAGCATGGCTTTCACCGACATTTTCATCCGTCGGCCCGTCCTTGCGACGGTTGTCAGCCTGCTGATTTTGCTGATCGGCCTGGTTGCCATCACGAAATTGCAGATCCGGCAATATCCGGAATTGTCGTCGACGACGATTACCATAACCACCGCCTATCCTGGAGCCAGCGCAGATCTGATCCAGGGCTTTATCACCGCGCCCATCCAGCAGGCGGTCGCCAGCACCGAGGGCATTGATACGCTGGTGTCAAATTCCCAGCAGAACGTCTCGACCATCACATTGAACCTGCTGCTCAATGCCAATCCTGATCGCGCCATTTCCGATGTGCTCTCCAAGGTCAATCAGGTGAAGGGCTCGTTGCCCAAGGACGCGCTTGATCCAGTGGTGGTGAAACAGACCGGGCAGAGCACGGCGCTGATGTATATGTCCTTTCTGTCGAAGGACCTGAATTCCTCGCAGATCACCGATTACCTGACCCGCGTTGTGCAGCCCAAATTGCAGACGGTGGACGGCGTCGCCAGCGCGCAAATCCTGGGTGGCCAGACGTTTGCCATGCGTGTCTGGCTTGATCCCAACAAGATGGCGGCGCGTGGCGTGACCGCCGCTGACGTGCGCAATGCGCTGACCACCAATAATTTCACGACGGCTGCAGGGTCGATCAAGGGCAATTACACCGAAACAAGCATCAACGCCGAGACCTCGCTGGACAGCGCCAATGCCTTTTCCAAACTGGTGGTGGCCGTGCATGGCGACACCTTGACCCGGCTCGGCAATATTGCGCAGATCCAACTCGGCCCGCAGAGCGTTGATTCATCCTCGGTTTTCGACGGGGTGAAGGCGGTTTTCGTCGGCATTTACGCCACGCCCACCGCCAATCCGCTGGATGTCATCAACAGCGTGCGCAAGGCCTTCCCTGATGTGCAGGCGCAATTGCCGCCGGGCCTGACCGGTACCATTGCTTATGACGCCACCGAATTCATCCGCGCCTCGATCTTCGAGGTCGAAAAGACGCTGGCTGAGGCGGCACTCATCGTCATCGTGGTGATTTTCCTGTTCCTTGGCAATCTGCGCTCGACCCTGATCCCGATGGTTACGATTCCGCTGTCGCTGGTGGGTGTGATGATCCTGCTGCTGGCGGTGAATTACTCGATCAACCTGCTAACCTTGCTGGCGCTGGTGCTCGCCATCGGATTAGTGGTCGATGATGCCATTGTGGTGGTCGAAAACATCTACCGGCATATTGAGGAGGGGCTCACGCCCCATGACGCAGCGCTGAAAGGTGCACGCGAAATTGCCGGGCCGGTGATCACCATGACGATCACGCTGGCGGCGGTTTACGCCCCCATTGGCTTTGTCAGCGGGGTCACGGGTGCCCTGTTTCGTGAATTCGCCTTTACGCTGGCAGGTGCGGTGATCGTTTCAGGCATGATCGCGCTGACATTGTCGCCCATGATGTGTTCGCGCCTGCTCAAGGCCCCGAGCGCCAATGGCGGCCTCGCGGCCTGGCTGGACCGGCGGTTTGACGGGCTCCGCCGTCGCTATGAGCGCCGACTGCATTCCACGTTGAATTTCCGCGCCCTGACAATATTGATTCTTGTTGCGGTGCTGGGTTTGACGGCGGTCATGTATATTTCGACTCCCAAGGAATTGGCCCCGCCCGAGGATCAAGGCATCCTGTTTGCCCTCGTCAAAACCCCGCAATATGCCAACCTCGATTATCTTGAGAAAACCACCACGCAGACGCACGATCTGATCGCCCAGATTCCGGAAGTCTCGCATATCTTCACCATCAACGGCTCCAATGGCACGCATCAGGCCTTTATTGGCGTTCTGTTGAAGAACTGGGCCGATCGCAAGCGCTCGGCTGCCGATATTCTGAAGGAACTCTCGGCCAAATTTGCACAAATCCCGGGTGGCTCGATCGTCGCCTTTTCGCCACCGTCGCTGCCAGGTTCCACCGGCGGGCCACCTTTGCAATTTGTGGTGCGCACCACCGGTGACTACCGCGAACTGACAAACGTCATTGGCAAGATTCAGGATGCCGCCCGCAAGAGCGGGTTGTTTATCTTCACCGATACCGACCTTAAATTTGATACCCCGCAGTTCGACGTGAAGATTGATACCGCGAAGGCTAATCAACTCGGTATTTCAATGCAGGATATCGGCACAACTCTGGCAACATTGCTCGGCGGCAATCTGGTCAACCGGTTTGATCTGTATGGTCGCTCCTATGAAGTGATCCCGCAGGTGCCGCGCATCTATCGTGATCGGTCGGAATGGCTGACCCGCTACCAGATGCGCACCGCTTCTGGGGCTTTGGTGCCGCTCTCGACGATAGCCACCATCACCCAGTCGGTGCAGCCCAACGCCTTGACCACTTTTCAGCAGCTCAATTCGGCAACCCTGTCGGGCGTGCCTTTCCCCGGACACACGCTGGGCGAGGGCCTCACCTTCTTGCAGCAACAAGCCAAAGAGCTGCTACCCGCCGGTTATTCCATTGATTATCAAGGTGATAGCCGCCAGCTTGTCCAGGAGGGCAATACGCTGGTGGTCACATTTGTCTTTGCCCTTATCGTGATTTTTCTGGTGTTGGCAGCCCAGTTCGAGAGTTTCCGCGATCCCTTTGTGATTCTCATCGCCTTGCCGACCTCGATGTTTGGCGCCTTGCTGCCGCTGAACATTTTAAGCCTGATGCAGCGCGGCTCCATCAATATTTACACCCAGATTGGACTGGTGACGCTGATTGGGCTGATTTCCAAACACGGCATCCTGATGGTCGAGTTTGCCAATCGCCTGCAGGAAGACCAGGGCTACGGTCGCCGCGAAGCTATCGAACATGCTGCCGGCGTGCGCTTGCGCCCGATCCTGATGACCACCGCTGCCATGGTCGTCTCCATGGTGCCGCTGATCATCGCCTCAGGGGCGGGCGCGCGCAGTCGTTCCGATATAGGCATCGTCATCGCCGCTGGCATGGCGGTCGGCACCCTGTTCACGCTGTTCGTCACCCCGGCGGTCTATACGCTGATTTCGCGCGACCATAACCGGGGCCGCGCCGCGCAACCAACGCCTTTGGCATCTCCCGAACCCGAGGGCATCGAACAACCGGCCGTGTAACGGCCCATCAACCATGATGCGCCGCTGCCGCCGAAAAGATCCGGTAGCAGCAGGCTGATGAGTTGCTATGGCTAAGCCCTTGAAATAACTGGTGCCGGTTGCGGGACTCGAACTCGCGACCTACTGATTACAAATCAGTTGCTCTACCAACTGAGCTAAACCGGCCTGCCAGATGCCGTCTTTAACAGGGGCGCACGCCCGGCGCAACGGGGTGCCCGCCCTCCCGTTGCGTCAGAAAGTGCCCGATGGATGGGCATGGGATTTTTTGAATGTCACTCCAAGGCCGCAAAAATCTTCGCGGGGGTCGCGGGCATATCAATTTTTGTGACGCCCCTCGCTGAAAGGGCGTGGATCAGCGCGTTCATAACGGCCGGCGTCGAGCCGATGGAACCGGCCTCGCCAGCGCCCTTCAGCCCGAGCGGATTGGTGGTCGAGGGCACATTGCGCGTCTCGAAATGATATTCGGGCAGGTTGTCGGCGCGCGGCATGCAATAATCCATGAAGCTGGCGCTCAAAAGCTGGCCATTGTCGTCATAGGTGACGCCTTCGAGCAGTGCCTGGCCGATGCCCTGGGCGATGCCGCCATGCACCTGACCGGCCAGCAGCATCGGGTTCAGCGACATGCCGAAATCATCGCAGATTGTATAGCGCAGCAACGCCACCGCGCCGGTTTCTGGATCAACCTCCAACTCGCAGACGTGGGTGCCATTCGGGTAGGTCGCGTCCGGCGGCGAGAAGCTCGCCACCGCAATACGTCGCTCGGGTGTTGCGCGTGGCAGCCTTGCAATGTCGGCAAAGGAGATCGCCCGATCGGTGCCCGCAATGATAACCCGGCCATCAACAATCTCCAGGTCACTGACGGCAGCTTCCAGTTTGTCAGCGGCCAGTTCCTTCAGCTTCACGGCGAGCTTCTCTGAAGCCAGGTTCAGCATCGCTGCGCCCACGGGGATCGAGCGCGAACCGCCGGTGCCATTGCCGCTTTTGACTTTTTGCGAATCGCCCTGGATGACCCGGACGCGCTCAAGCGGCACATCCAGAGATTGCGCCACCACCTGCGCATAGGCGGTTTCGTGGCCCTGGCCGTTGGATTGTGTGCCGATCAGCACGGTGAAATTGCCGTCCTCATCAAGCTGCACCGAGCCTTCTTCGCCCGAGCCCCATGCCGTGCATTCGATATAACTGGCAAAGCCGATGCCGCGCAGGCGACCTTGCCCGACGCTTTGAGCTTGCCGCGCCGCAAAGCCGGCATAGTCGGCTTTGCTCAGGGCCTGGCGCATCGCGCCTTCAAATTCTCCGACATCATAGGTGCGCCCGGTGGCCGTCTTGTAGGGCATTTGCGACGGCTTGACGAAATTGCGGGCGCGGATCACCTCACGCGCCAGCCCCAGTTTCATGGCGCACGCGTCAACCAGACGCTCCAGCACATAAGCCGCCTCTGGGCGACCAGCGCCACGATAGGCATCGACCGGCACCGTGTTGGTATAGACTGGGCGCATCAGGCCATGAAAAACCTTGATGTCATAAGGCCCGGTCGCCATGGTGACGCCCAGCCACGGGATGTAGGGCGCAAATTGCGACAGATAGGCCCCCATATTGCCGAGAATATCGACCTTCATGGCCAGAAACCGGCCATCTGCATCCAGCGCCATCGCGGCCTTGGTGAGATTGTCGCGGCCATGGGCATCGGCGAGAAAATGTTCGGCCCTGTCTGACACCCAGGCGATGGTCGCGCCAAGCTTCTGCGCTGCTTTCAACAACAACGGATATTCGCGATAAACAAAGCCTTTGGTGCCGAAGCCACCACCGACATCAAAATTGACGACATGGAGTTTTTCGGGCGCAACGCCGATAAGCTTGGCCACCAACCCTTGCACATTATGGACGCCCTGCGTGCCACACATCAGCTCATAAACGCCGGTTTTGGCGTCAAAGCTGGCAATCGAGGCGCGCGGTTCCATGTAGTTGGATACCAGCCGGGTGTTGACGATCTCGATTTCGACCACATGCTTTGCGCTGGCAAACACCGCGTCGCATTTGGCTTGGTCGCCCATCACGGCGGCAACGGCGACATTGCTGCCGAATTGTGGCCAGACCAGCGGCGCATCGGCCGCAATGGCGCGGTGCATGTCCACGACGGCGGGTTTTTCCTGATAATCGATCATGATGACCTCAGCGGCGGCCATCGCGTTGTCCACAGTGTCGGCGATAACCATCGCCACCGCATCGCCAACATGGCGCACCACATCGCCCGCCAGCACCGGGTAGGGAGGCACCGGCATCACCTTGCCCTGTGCATTGGGCAAAGGCGCGTTGCACGGCAGGTCGCCGACATCGGCAAAATCAGCGGCGGTATAGACGGCTTTGACGCCCTTCATGGCTTTGGCAGCGCTGATATCCATGATTTTGAAAGCAGCATGGGCATGGGGCGAGCGCAAAAACACCGCCTGCAATGCACCTGCCGGGATTTCGTCGGCAGTATAACGACCTTGGCCGGTGACCAGGCGCACATCTTCGACGCGCCGAACAGCCTGGCCTATGCCAAATTTCATCGGTTTCATGGTGCCGCCCTTTTTGAGTTGATGCTTGGTGACCTATCACAGCGCCATCGCGGCAGCCAAGTCACCTTGGACAAAACCCTAACAGAGACAAAGCCGGGACGAAAGGCACCATCTGTCCTTCAACAGCCCCGCCTCCTGGGCGGCTGGATTGCGCGGGGCGCATGGAAAGGTCGCCCGCCAATCAGCGAGCGACCCGTTAAAAAAGCCGAACGCCGCCTGATTACATGGCCTTGTGTTCCATGTGGTGATGCATCATGTGGTGGTGCATCATACGGCGATGCATCATGCGGTGATGCATCATGTGGCGGTG
>VFSW01006679.1_pt1 | contig 16915 bp, 17 predicted proteins | sample 5358111 | NCBI WGS metagenome assembly VFSW01 (sample SAMN11554181, study PRJNA540505) | mine drainage metagenome | isolation source: sediment from site ElyBrook_90M | place: USA: Ely Copper Mine, Vershire, VT | collected 2017
CTCAATACCCTCACATCCGTGAGCGGGCAACGAACGTACGACCACGCCATTAACGACTTCGTCGACTGGTATTGCTCCGAGCCGCGCGTGGCCTTCAATCGCACCGTAGCCCTGAGATACCGGATTTGCCTGGAGCAGAAAGGGTACGCTCCGAACACTATCAATCTGCGCCTGGCGGCGGTGCAGTTAATTGTCCGGCGCCGCCGCCTCACAGGGCCCACCCGCCCAAGCCGAAAGGCAAGGCCGCTGTCGAGACCAAGCCGCGCAAGATTAGCGCCTGGGCCGCGCACATGTTCGGCGGCCTGCGCTCTCTCAATTTCCTGCAATCAAGAAACGCCTGAAACAAGCGGCTCGCCACGGAGAATGCTGGAGACAAAAGCATGACCATCCCCGCGAAATACGAGAATGGCGTCTTCAGACCCCTCCACGACGTACCGATCAAGGAGGGCACGGTTGTTGAAGTGTACGTGCCCGTAGAAACGCCCTCAGGGAGGCTGCGCTCCATTGGCGATTCTCCCTTCGCCGGCATGTGGAAAGATCGTGAAGACATGGCCGACAGTGTCGAATACATAAATCGCCTTCGCCGCGAACTCCACGGCTGATTCCAGCCATGCGCACAAAATGATCATATGCCGTTCTAGATCGACAGCAATATCCTGATCGTCGTTTCACGAGGTAACGCGGGCGCAATCAAGTACGTTGATCGTCTTGCGGAGCCGTGGGCGCTTTCACAAGTAACCGCCATGGAACTCATCGTCGGCGCTCGAGACAAACGAGACCTTGCGACGATTGACGGTTTCTTGTCGTTGTACCCAGTCGTACCGCTCAGCGACAGCATCGGAACGGGAGCCTACCGGCTCCTGAAGACTTACGCAAAATCACACGGCCTTCACGTGTTCGATGCGCTTGTCGCGGCGACGGCATTGGAGAAGTCGCTCACCCTGGTCACGCTCAATCGAAAACACTATCAGATGATCGAGAGCCTCCAACTTGAAGTGCCCGATTACTAAGCGCCGAAGTCCGTCCGGTAGTGTGCCACTTGGACGAAAACGCCGGTGTTAAGGGCAAGGGATTCTCCGGCTCTCCAGATTCCCGCGTTTTGGGAGATTACTCCTGTGAAAGTCGGCTTTGCTGGCGCGATCCGGGGCCGTGGGGCGATATGTGATTCAAACAAATGGTACTATGCATCCGCTAACGACCCCACTCGGCCCATGCCATTTGTAAGAGCTTGCAGCGCGCTGACCGGGATCAAAGCAACGTCCTGCCTGGATCAGGGCCTACTCTTCCACAGCCTGATCGTGGAAGAGTCACCTGCGATCCGTTCGACAGGAGCCCGGCGCTCCCCTTGCCGGCCTTTGCCCCTGCCTTGTGGGCTAGTAGACGACAGCCACCGGGCCGACCCATCACGGGAAGGCACGTCAGCCGCTGCTGGCAAGAGCTTCGGGTGGCCGGCCGGTGAAGGCCCGGCGCGTTCCGTTCTCCTCTGCTACCGCGAGTGATACACTTGTACTCCTTCTGCTTGGAACCGTTGTCGATAGGAGAAGATAACATGAACAAGCGACGAGTCTTCCTGAGATCCGCTGTTGGGGTGGGAGGTGGTGCGGCGCTGGCCGCCATGGCTAGTGCGGCAGCGGCCCCGACCGGCCGAACGCGCGCCCCTGGCGGCATCCGCGTGGGTAATCTCTATTTCACTGGGGGCCTGACAGGAGTGAATCCCGAGCGCCGCAAGAATCCCTCGGCCCCTGCGGGCGACATCAAAGAGCAGACCGAGAGAACCCTCGAGGCACACAAGAAGAACCTGGAGGCAGTTGGAACCAGCTTGGAAAACGTGGTCAAGGTCACTGTCTTCCTGGCCGACCCAAAGAACGAGAGGAGCGGCATGAACGAGGTGTATGCCAAGTACTTCCCGAAGGACGCTCCCGCTCGCTCAGCTATTGGCGTGCAGTTTCCCGACGATGTCACTCGAGTGGAGATCGAGCTCGTGGCCTGGATCCTGGACAAATAGGCCCGCGGCGCGCGGCGATCGGTACGAACCGGGATGGACGAGTATTTCGGCGTCTCGCGTTCATTCTCGCGAGCCTCAAGGCCTACGCTGACCAACCAGCAGGGATTCAAACAGCTCCGGTTTTCTGACCCCACGGGGTGCTCATCTAAGGAGCGAAGCTTATGGTGCTATGCGTCGCCGTGGCCAACTCTTGACAATCGAGTAGCTCATGATGGCCTTCGGCATTGTGACTGTCTCCGCGGTCATGCACACCGTCGTGAGAACCTCGCGGTTGAAGTTGCAGGCCGGAGCGCAGAAAAGCTTACCACCTCAGCTCGAGGTTGGCTTCCCACCGTTCGGTGGAGGCCAGCATCTCGGCCCATGTAACGGTGCGTTCATTGTAGGCAGCCATGCGCCCGAGGATCCCTGTCAGATTGCTCTCCACCGCCGCAGCCGCGTTGTTGATCGGTTTCCCAAGCCGGATGCTCTCGATAAAATTCCTGACGTTGGTGATGCAACCGCCCGTAAACGTATCGTCCTTCTCCGCCCCGGTCCAAACCTTCGTCTTGTCATCGCTGGTGACGCGGACCAACCCGCCGTAGTGCGTGTCCGCGCAGCCATGGATACCGAAGCAGCGCACGCACAGGTCGGAGAACCGGTCGGTGAGCTGATTCGAACTGAAGCTCGCCTGGAGGCCATCGGGATACCAGAAGGTGACGGCGAAGTGGTCCCATGCATCGCCGGTGTCGCTCCGTGTTCCAGCCCAACTGGTTCGTCCTCCGGTGCCATTCGCCTTCACCGGGTGACCGCCAAGAAACCAGTTGGCCATGTCGAGTACGTGAACGTTCTGCTCCACGATCACGTCGCCGCTGATCACGCGATCGCCGATCCAGTTCACGATGCGCTTCTGTCCGGCGTCCATGCCCGGCGTGGAACGGTCCACCCAGGGCCGTCCCGCATAGTAGACGATCTGCGCCATGGCGATCTTCCCGACGTCGCCGCGGGCCAAGCGGGCCGCCACCTCCTGGAACACGGGCCGCGCGCGGGTCTGATAATCTGCCCAGAAGCTGAGGCTCTTGGCGAGCGCCCCGCCGCCGCTCGCATGGAAATCCACGCTGCCGGGCACGTCCACTGCGACTGGCTTGGCACAGAACACGTGCTTCCCTGCGTCCACCGCGGCGGCTGCCTGTGTCGGATGAAAGAAGGGAGGCGTCTCGATCACCACCGCGTCGAGCTTTGACTGCGCCAGTTCGCGGAATGCCTCTGGCCCGTAATAGGCTCGTGAAGCATCGACCTGTAACTTCTCGCATGTCGAGTCAAGGTTCTTACGGATCACATCGGCGAGTGCGACGACGCGTGCACCGGCGTGCTGCGGAAAAAACGGTGCGATCCAGTTACCCCGTCCCCCGCAGCCGACGATGCCGACCTCGATGGTCGAATTCGCCTGCGATCCGAAAACAGTCTGCGGTGGAAGCAGAAGAACTCCGCCGGCGGATCTCAAGAAAGCACGGCGCGCCGGCTGCAAAGATTCGAACATGGATACCTCCTATTTCCCAAAATCCCGACTCTGAACCAGATTGGTTTTACCACAGAATCGGTCGTCTGAGTCCACCCCGCTCCCCTCACCCTGCGCGGCCCGTCTGCGCAAGCCGCTTGGAAGTTGTGCTGAGCGGCGGCCGTGGGTGGTATCAGGCAAGCGCGGACGGAGACGGGCCCGCAGCACGCTTTGCCCCGGGGAATAGACGATGCCCGCGGTCTGGAGGGAACCACCCCGACATTAGTTTCAGGCGCAGCCGCAACCACTGCGCCGGCAGGTAGTCCGGCCCGCTCCGGACGGTGACATCGTGCCAGAGGCAGTGAACATACTCGGCCGCCGTCCCCGCGAGAGAGGCACAGCCATAACGCGCGAGACGCCCGGTGATGCTCGCATGGGATCGGCGGTCGAACAGGCAGCGCTTTTCCTCCAGTGCCTGCTCGTCAATCTCACCCTCGATCCCCGCACCGATTTCGTCGCACAGAAGCATCCAATACGCACGCAGTTCTGCGTCCGACAGTCTCTCCCAGAGTGCCTGCCCGAGGCACAGCAGCAACTCCATTGCGACGTCATGCTCTTCAATCCCCGTCGTCGTGACCGACACTTCCAGCCCGCCGTCGGTCATGGTCCATCGGGAAGCCGCGTCGGGTGACACTTCCGCCGGGAGCGATATCCGGCATGAGCCCAGCCGCCGCGCCAAGGAAGCGGGCACGGCGCGAACGGCCGGGCGAATGAATTCCCGCATCAGCGATCGGGACACGTCCGAGCCGCGGCTCAATGTCCATCCGTGCGCGAGGCGTACCGGGCCGGCCTGCATCGCTGCTCCCCAGTCCCATCATCGCCGAAGGAGGGAGTGTCGGCTTGGACCACTAGGCCGGACTGGGTGTCATGGGCATGGCATTTGCTCTCAGTCGCCTGGCCTCATGCCACGGAACGATTCCAGGCTCCACTGACCTTCTGGCGTCGCTGAGCAGCGGCGAAGGATGTACACATTGCCGTCGTTCGCTCGTACTTTGAAAAAGACGTCCTGCGGCCCGTACCACTGGTCCAGCACTTCTTCCACGGAGTAATCTTGATCGCGCAGCCGGAAACGTACCGGCCGCTCGTCCCCCTTGTAACCGGAGTAACAGGCTACCTCAACCTTCATCTCGGCATTGGCCAGAAAGGAGGCCCGGCTACGACCAATGGCTGTCATTGAGGGGTAGCCGGACCGGCGTTCGTGATCAGTTCACTCACCCATCGTTGCATGCGGCGATAGTGCGAGCCCTTCCAGTAGGTTTTTCCACACTGCGGGCATTGACGAAATCCCACACACGACGCGGCGATGCGAGGTGGGAGCAAGGGCCGCAGTTGTTCTCTTGAAACCTGTGCCAGAACGCCGTTGCATGCCATGCAGCGAGTGAATGGCCGGACCGAACGCGCCAGATCGAAGCGTTCCAGGATCTCGGCAAGCTGCTGGCGGCTGCCGGTCTGTCGCACCAGGTACCCGTGGGTGACGGCGCTGCGTTTGAGCAGCCCGCGATCGCGGGTAAGCAGGATGCGTTGCTGTTCGGAAGAGACTTGGGCCAGTTCCGAGTCGCCGGAGCAGTTCCCGTAGACGGTGTCGAAGCCGAGCATACGCAGATATGCCGCGAGCCTGCCCAGATGCACGTCCAGTACGAACCTCGGCTCGCGCAAAGCCTCACGGCGGACTTTCAATTCCGGCCTGACGTCAAATGATTCGAACATGGGATACACAGCGATTCGATCGCCATCGCGAACTACGTAAGTGAGCGGGACGGACTCACCGTTCGCGATGATTAGCTCAACCTCGGTGTGCGGCACGCCGAAACTCTCGATCATGTCCTTCACTGGGCAGGGAACAAAGAACGACTTCTCCAGAGTTCTGTAACGCCGGTCCCGGGGAAGGTGGTCGATCAGTTCGGCGAAAAACCGGAGGTTGACGCGGGTGGGCTATGGCTCCACATACTCATGCTAGCGCCGGGGGCAAGGGCCGAGAAGCGCTCAAATTGAATGGCGGAGCACTTCCACCGCGGCGGCTTTTTGGCAGCGTGGAAATCGCCTGAAATCAGACATTTTCCGGTCTAACGGAAAGGATGAACGAAACGGCTCAAACGGAGGCCCGTGGGTGTAGAATCGAGGGCGGCCAGAATCCGAGAACGGGAATCTCGGGTCTCCCGTCTCGTTCGTGCGGAACGGCGCTGCTATCGTTTCGGGAATCTCGGATCCGCCTTGATTTCCCGTATCTGTAGAATGTGCCGCTGGTCGTGGGTGGATATCAACAGGAACCACTGGTAGGCATCACTGTTCTCCCTCTCCACAAAATGGCTGCGTAGGTCCTCATTGGTGGTTCTGGCGTATTCGAGCAGCTCCCGATGCACCTTGCGGTAGATATCCAAGTCAGTCTTGATGTCGCGCAACTGCCCTTTTACATCTTCCGAGGGAATCGCCTTTCCGCGCTCCGTACGGTCGATGCCATACCAGAGAATGCTCGCGTCCCTCGCGGGGTCCGAAGGACCCTTCGGGGGCGCGTTCATCGCCTCCCGAAACTGCCGCCAGTAAATGGGGTCGGTGATAGAGAGGTGCTCCGCCACTTGCAGAATACTCCACGCCTCCGGGGAGGGCCGGAACTGGAGTTGAGCGGCAGACAGCCTGGACACCTCATCGACCAGCCAGCTCCCGGTCATCTCCAGATGCGCGATCAGACGCTGGCGCTCCAGCCGATTCATTGGCGCAGCCTTCACGGAAGCGACAGCGAACAGAAAGACAACGGCGATCAGGCTCGGCTTCATAAGCACGATCTCCTCGGGCCCGGCGCAAGGACGGGTCCCCGCGAAAGGGTAGCACGATACGAAGCTGGAAGCCGAAACTCAATCGCGGAAGAAAGGTCCAGCCGTCGTTCAGCGTGCCGGTGATCATGCCGAATTCGGGATTCATTGGACTCGCTCCCGGGGAGGGGTCGCCGGAGTCGCTCGGGATGGAAAAGAGCAGAAAAACGGCTCCAACGGAGCCGGTTGGATGAAGGATCGATAATGGCCGGGAGCCCATAATGGAGATTCTGGTCAGGAAGCTGTTTTGTCTGGTTTTCACGGGCTGCCCGCTCCTCGTAGCAGGCCTTCCGCAATAATCCCCGGCGGCGAGACTCGAAGGGTTCGTCGAAGCGAAGTCGCTGCCGGAAGCCCTGTTCCTGCCTCCCATTGCGGGGAAAGGATCGGCGGATCCGGGAGTCGGCCTCATCGCTCGGACGAGCCCGGCACCTTCACCACGGTGCGGATCAGCGGCCTGGCGTGCCATTGACCCAGTGGCGCATGCCGACCCGTATTGGGACCTTCGGTACCCCGCCGCTCACCTCTAGTTTCGGCAAGTTGTACGGCTCGGGCTTCGACAGGGGGCATCAGCACTACCTGGATGGCGGGCTGCGGCTGGGGCAGCACATTCGGCTCCTGGACCCGCAACTACGGCGGGTCGGCGGGAGGCGGTACGGCGGGGTCATGCTCACCCGGAACTTCCCTTGCGGGTCGTGGTACACCCCCCGCTCGGCGCCATCCAAGATTCGCCGAAAAACCAGGTTGAAAAGACACAGTCGGGTGTATATTATACTGGGGGATGACCATGACCGGTCAAAAGACAATTGCTGCAGTTACTTTTCTCATGTTGTGTTTCTTCCTTGCCCTGACGTCCTGTGGACCCAAAGGTCCGGCGGGAGGGACACCTGGTTTCTACTGGCAGGCTGCCAAGGAGACGTTTGCCACGCGGGACCACATCAAGACGGCCGACCACCTTGCGAAGCTCACCAAGACCGACAACGAGTTCACCCAGCAGGCCCTGCCATTCAGGCTGGTCGTGACGGCCGGGTTGGCCAAGGCCGACATGGACATAGCCGGCTACTTCGACAGTGGCATCAAGGCCACCAAGGGGGCAAACGTAGCGCTGTTCAGGGCGAGAGCGACCTACCGCACGCTGGCGGAGCGGTGGGCGCTGGAGTTCTGGGAGGCGTATTCGAAGTTCGAGAAATCCAGCCCAGGGCCGAACATAGCGCTGGCGTTCGCCTACCCCGCCACCACCTGGACCCGCCTTCCGGAAGTGGCACGAATCAAGGACGGTGCGTTGCTCGGAGACACGATTATGGCCAACCTGGAGCGCAGGACGATTGAACAGGCGGTGGCCGAAGCGGCTGGCGCAGCCGCCAATGCTCCAGGCGATCCGGCCAAGGCCCAGGCACTCTTCCAGGCAGGCAGCGTCCAGGTTCCGCGCGACGCGTTCGTCTTAGGGCTAGCCCGCCACATGTACGATCAGGCGCAATTGTTCGACCGCTCTAGGCTGGACAAGTCAGACCGCCTTCAGGCCTTCTGCCAAAAGGGTTTGGACGCACTCAAGTCGATCAAGGAGAGCGACGAGAGCAAGGAATTGGCCGACAGGATCCAGTTCGTGCTCAAGAGCGGCCAGATGTAAGAGCGACGCGGCTTGGACAGTCAAGCGGGGGATTTCGATGTCATGAGTTCCCCGTGTGCCTTATTTTGATCGATTCCGTGTTGGTAGCTGCGACTCTGGCGGGCACCCGGTAGTTGGAGAAAACGGCCCAGAACGGCCAGAAGCGGGTGACCGCCTATGTCATCAAGGCCGAAGGCTGCAAGTTCACCGGGGTGGTACCTTTCCGCCCTGCTTTGCGCGGGCAGGAGCAGGCTCCACCCGCGGTGCCCGCAGTTCATAGTCGAGTACAAGCCGCGGTCCACGGTGTCCCTGGTCCAGGGCCACAACCGCCGGGCGAACGTGTACAAAGCGCTGATGGCCGTCGACGACCAGGCTCGTCCGAAGCTGGCCACGGCCAGGCGGGTCCTGATCAAGCCCAACAATGTCGGCGTAGAGGAGCCCTTGTGCACCACCCATGCCGACGCGCTTCGCGCCATCCTGGATTATCTCGGCCCGCGCTTCAAAGGGCCGGTGACGATCGCTGAATCCTCGGCCCGCGACACCTGGACCGGTTTCCGGAATTGCAGGTACCCGGAAGTGGTACAGGAATACAAGTCGATGAAGTCGGAGCCGGTGGACTTGAACGAGGAGGGCAAGTTCGTCCTTCAGCCGGTCCTCGACCGGACCCTCCACCCGATTCCCGTGCGGCTGGCCGCCCGGCTGGTCGATCGCGGCACGTTTGTCATCAGCCCTGCAATGCTGAAGTCGCCTGCCCCGGTTTCCAGTTCCGAACAGGTTCCTCTGCCGCGTGGAAGCCGCCGGTCATGAAGCGCAAACCACGTTCCAGGAAGAAGCTCGCGGGGAGCGGAAGCGTCCTGCGGTTGCGCGGCCTCGAAGTTGCCAAGTCCGCCGTCTTGGATAGCCTCACTTGTCCTGATGCTCAACGCGGTCATCGAGGTGTACAATAGCCTGGACCCGGGAGGCGAGAGTTCAGATCCCGGATCAGGAGGGTTAATATGAAAGCTAATAATTCCCGTCGGAGTTTCCTGGCTTCCGGGCTCGCGCTACCCCTCGCCGGATCCGCTTCCGTGGCTTCTTCCGCAGCGCCTGCGGTCAGCTACCGCATCCTGGGAAAGACCGGTCTGAAGGTCTCCACCGTCGGCTTCGGGTGCATGATTACTTCAGATCCGAGCGTGATTTCCCGCGCCCTGGACTTGGGCATCAACCACTTCGACACCTCCCGCGACTATCAGGACGGCAATAACGAGCGCATGGTCAGCGCCGCGCTGGGCAACCGCCGGAAGAGCATTGTCCTTTCCACGAAGACCGACGGGATGGACACCCAGGCGGCGCTGAAGGAACTCGATACCAGCCTGAAGGAGCTCAAGACGGACTACCTGGACATCTGGTACCTCCACGACAAGGGCAAGGCATCCGATCTCACAGATGGTCTCTATGAAGCTCAGCAGAAGGCGAAGAAGGCCGGCAAGATTCGCTTCGCGGGCGTGAGCACGCATGGCGGGCACGCGGAGGTTATCCCCGCATCCGTCAAGAGCGGCCGCTTCGATGTGATCCTCACGTCTTACAACTTCGCGATGGACAAGCAGATGGAGGGTCTCATCCAATCTGCCCAGAGCGCGGGCGTGGGTGTGGTGGCGATGAAGGTGATCGCCGGGAGCTTCCCACTACCCGGCATTAGCAGCCAGGCGCGGGGCCTCATGAAGCGCCCCGGGGCGGCGTTGGGTGCCTTGAAGTGGGTTTTGCGCAATCCAAATGTGGCGACAACCATCCCCAGCATGACCGACGCCGATCAACTGATGGAGAACGTGAAGGCGATGTCCGAGCTGTTCAGCCCGGCCGACCAGAAACTGCTCGCTGCACAGTTGGACCTGATCCAGCCGCTTTACTGCCGGATGTGCGGAGCCTGCGATGGCCGGTGCCCACAGGGAGTACGTGTGGCGGACGCGTTACGCTGCCTGATGTACGCCGAAGGCTACGGTCAGTTCCCACTGGCAAGGGCGAAGTTTCAGAGACTCTCCACGGAGGCGGCCACAAGCAATTGCCATCTCTGCTCCTCATGCGCCGTCCAGTGCCCGAACGGGGTAAGGGTCCAGGAGCGTCTGGTCCGGGCGCATGAGTTGCTTGCCTAACATATCTTTCACACTCCCCCGCGCTGCACACCGCTGCGGACGGTAGTAGGGTTGACGCCAGTGCTGGAACAGATCCTCGCGGCCTGTCGGCCGGCTTATCCCGCGTCCAGCCGTGTAAGACCTGCCTCTTTCGCCCAACGGATGGCCTGACGGTATTCCGTTCCCGTGATCCGCCGGGAGAGGTCCGGAATACCCGGCGCTTTATGCTCAGGCCGGTATTGGGCCATGATATTGACGTAGGTGGAGCGGCTCAGCTTGGTGGCAACGAATTGGACGAACTTATCTGTGCCGGCGATGTTGCCCGGCAGCACCAAGTGCCGGATCATCAAGCCGCGCAGCGCGATGCCGTTCTCGTCCACCAACAAATCACCTGCCTGGCGGTGCATCTCCTCAATGGCAGCGGACGCCCGCTCCGGATAGTCACGAGCCCCGCTGGAGTACTTCTCCGCCATCGCGCCGTCGGCGTACTTGAAGTCGGGCAGGTAAATGTCGACGATCCCGTTGAGCAGCTTAATGATCTCGACCGGCTCATATCCGCCGCAGTTGTAGACCAGCGGCACGCGTAGGCCGCGCTGGATAGCGACGCGCAGACCGCCGATGATATTCGGCAGGATGTGCGTGGGGGTGACCAGGTTGATGTTGTGGCAGCCAGCCGCCTGAAGGTCGGTCATGAGGCGGCCAATGGCGTCATCGCTGGCGTAGGAGCCGTCTCCGCGGTGGTTGATCTCCCAGTTCTGGCAGAAGACGCAAAGCAGGTTGCAGTTGCTGAAGAAGATGGTGCCTGAACCACCGCGGCCCACTAGCGGGCGCTCCTCGCCGAAGTGCGGATGGGCCGAGAACACTTTTGCTCGAGAGGTGGAGGAACAGACTCCCTTTTCTCCCTTGGTGCGGTCTACACCACATTGTCTGGGGCAAAGGTGGCAGCTTCGGTAGACGGAGTAGAGTTCCGATGCACGCTTAGCAAGTTCCCCGGTACGCTCCGGACGACGGTATGCCGGCTCGAAATCCTTGCGGCGGAGGGTGGGGAAGCCCTGCCCCGAGGCCGTCGACGCCAAGGTCACTTCCAGGAACTGCCTGCGCGTGGAGTCTTCCATCCTCCATCCCGTTCTCAATTCCCAATTTTACACGTCCACCGGCAGCCCAGCCTGCCTAGACGACACGGATTGACGAATTCTTGTGGGTGTCAGCCAGTTTGTCCGCGCAACTCAGGTGCCGCACTCGGAATCGGACGCGATGTGTGGAGTGAACTTGTTCAACCTGCTCCTGAAGTTCGGGGAGCTCCTATTGGCTCATGGTCCGGTCTTGGTGCGTGAACGGCGTTTGGGCCCTCTTTGGACCCTGTTTCGGCCCGAGATTCACAGGGTCGGCGACGACTGGAAAAAGCATCGCCCTCACCCAGCAGGCTATCCTCCGCGCCTCCCGCCTGGAATCCGGCCTCTTCACCACCTGCCTCAACGAGGCCCTCGACCGCTACTCCGGTGATCCCGTGATCTTCTTGGACGCGGAACTCTCAGGCAATGGGGATATCGAAATCACCCGTGCCCAGAACCGCAACTACGCAGCGGGCGAAGGATTCCACCGCATGGTCCAGCCGTCCAACAGTTGGTCCCTGTTTATCCGTTATCAAGCCCAGGCAGAACGCCACTACCGCCGCGCCGTCGAGGAGTTCGACCGGCTAAAAGCCCTGCGGCAAGAATTACCAGGCGAAGCCAACTACGACCCCCAACCGGAACCAAAGGAACCACTTAACCCTACGGCCCACGAACCCGTTTTCCCTCCAAGCCCCGCTCCCGATGGTGCCGGGTTCCCCGAAAGACCGCTTACTGACCCGCCCGGCTCGGATCCGAGCCGCGAACGTGAGGGAGCGGCTGCAAGTGAATTCTCCGTTGCCTCACGTGTTCCCGGATCGACCCACTCGCCAGAACACTACCCCGCCGCTACTCGCCCCGGCGCGGATTTGATAGGATCTACTCCTAGGGATTAAGGAGCGCTTCCATGCTAGGTCCATTCAAAGATTCGTCCGGACCTGCGCCGGCCGGTCACAGCCGGCGCGAGTTGTTTAGGAGAGGCAGTCTGATGGCGGCGGCAGCGGCGCTCGGAGGACACCTCCAGCGAGCCGTTGCGGCGCCGCTCGAATTCGGCGCCAATCTGTATCGCTCCATCGGAGTACGGCCGCTCGTGAACGCCCGAGGCACCTTCACCATCATCACCGGCTCGCAGACTCTGCCGGAAGTGAAACGCGCCATGGACGACGCCTCGCGCGGCTACGTTGAGATGGATGAGCTGATGGGCGGAGTCGGCCAGCGGCTGGCCGAGCTGACCGGCGCGGAGTGGGGCATCGTAACCGCCGGATGTTGCGCCGCGCTGACGCACGCCACCGCGGCCTGCATCGCAGGCACGAATCCCGAGCGCATGCAGCGCCTGCCGGACCTTGCGGGCCTGAAGAACGAAGTCGTCATTCCGGCCTACTCACGCAACGTTTACGACCACGCCATCCGCATGCTCGGCGTGAAGATCGTGGTCGTACGCGACCCCTCCGAACTGGAGACCGCCATCCATGACCGCACGGCCATGGTCTATATCCTGGGCGGGCCGGGCGATGACGGACCGCTGGGGACGAAGGCCGTATCGGAGGTCGCCAGGAAGAAAAACGTCCCGGTCCTTGTGGACGCGGCGGCCGAGATCCTGACCATACCCAACGTTCACCTCCAGCGCGGTGCGACCGCCGTGGCGTACAGCGGCGGGAAGTGCATACGCGGGCCGCAGGCCGCCGGCCTCCTGCTGGGAGAGAAGAATCTGCTGCAGGCCGCCTGGGCCAATAGCGCTCCGCACCATGCCTTCGGCCGTTCCCTGAAAGTTGGCAAAGAGGAAATCATGGGCATGCTGGCGGCCGTGGAGATGTGGGTAAAGCGCGACCACCAGGCCGAGTGGAAGGTGTGGGAAGGCTGGCTGGGGACCATCGAGGCCAGCCTGAAGAGAATCGACGGCGTAACCACCAGGATCAATCAGCCGAGAGAAGGCCTCTCGAATCGCTCACCCAATCTCAGCATCCAGTGGGACGGCGCGAAGCTGGGCATCACGGGGCAGGAACTGAGCAAGCTGGTGCTCGATACCGAGCCCCGTATCGTCCTGGCGTCGGCGAGCGGCAGCCGGTCCGGCAACCTGGCCAGTGCGGCTTCCATCACGCCTTACATGATGATGCCGGGCGACGACAAGGTGATCGCCGATCGCCTCTATGCCGTGCTATCCAATCCACCCAAGTTTGAGAGTCCGGCTCCGCCGCCCTCAGGGGAACCGGTCGCCGTGGCGGGCCAATGGGACGTGCGGCTGGAGTTTGACCGGGGCTCGGCGGACCACGCCCTCATCGTCGAACAGCAGGGCGCGCGGTTGGTAGGCACACATCGCGGCGAGTTCTACACGGGCGACCTCAGCGGAACCGTGGCCGCCAACACGGTCCAGTTCCAGAGTTCCCACCAGGCCGAGGGCAACCGCCTTTCCTACGGGTTCAGCGGGACAGTGGAGGGCGACAAGATCTCGGGCGTGGTCACCCTCGGCGAATACGGCCAGGCGCGCTGGACGGCCCAGAGACACCAGTACAGGAGCGGCGGCCGCCGCGGCGGCTGATCCGCCATTCAGGTAACTCACCAAAGGAGATTCTTATGAAAAGCACAAATAGAAGACGTTTCATCGAGGGTGGTGTCGCTGCGACTGCGGTCGCCACAGCCGCCGCTGTTCCCGCCAAGGCACAGGCGAATCCCGAGCGGAAGACCTACGGCAGGACTCCCAAGCCGGGAGCTCCGCCGCCGCTGTTCAACGGCGTGGTTTCCTACGGCAACCTGGTCTTCATCGCCGGTGTCGGCGCGCATGTCGAAGGCGATATCAAGTCGCACACCAAGATCGTCCTGGACCAGATCAAGAAGAATCTGGAATCGGCGGGCTCTTCGATGGAAAAAGTCCTCAAGTGCAACGTTTATCTGAACGACCTGAAGGACTACGCCGGCATGAACGAGGTGTATCAGGGCAGCTTCGGCGCTACGCCTCCCGTGCGGACCACCATTGCGGCCGCGGGCGGGATTCCCGGCAACTCCCTCGTCGAAATCGACGTGATCGCATTCATCTAGGCGTGGGGCAGACCATCGTCGTTTGTGGTCTGCCGTTTGCGGGTTGCCAAGCATAGCAGACGACCAAAAACGATCGTCTGCTCCACGAAACATAAGTCCATGCAACAGGATTTGACTCGCGAGACCGCTGTTCGATGGGCCGAGCCCGACGCCGCACACCTGCCCCTTCTGAAGCAGGGCGGTGTTACGGCGGTCGTGGCGGCGCCCGATGCGGGCTTCGAAAAGGCCTGCGCGGGTTCGGGGATCCGTTTTGTTTCGGAGCGCCAGGTACGGCTGCTCGGAATCGGCGAGGCCGGCAAGGCCCAGCCCGGCGAGATCGGGCTGATCAAGACAGGGCTGTGGCCGGGCACCCGGAATCCACAGGCCACGGTCGCCAGCGCCACCCGCGGCTTGTGGATGGACCAGAACTGCTACCTGGTCGGATACCTTCGGGCGCTCTACCCTGACCAACCCGCCGTGCTCGCGTATCTGCCGGATGCGGACGCCGGCGTTGCCCCTGGGCGCGTCATCCGCTACGAGTCGCACGAACTGGCTCTGGTCGAAGCGTGGGTCGCCGGCGGCAATTATGTTCTGGCCCCCGACGCTCGTTACCGCGAGGGCCTGCTGAAAGGGGCGCCGGACGCGTTGACCGCCTGGCTCAGGCTGGGCAAGACCGCCGCCTGGTTGCGCGCCAACGTCGCCTTGTTCCGCCAGCCGGCGCTGCCCCTCATTACGGTGCTGGTGGACCGGAGCGAAATTTCGCTCGAGATCGCCAACCTGTGCTACCGGTTCAACGTTTCCCCGGCTCTGGTGGGAGCTCCGAATCTCCCCGCCGCGGATCCCCGCCGCCGGCTGGTGATCGCCGCCGCCGGCATTGCAACTCCCCAAGGCGAGGTCCGAAGCCGCATTCTGGCGCACGCCACGGCCGGCGCCACCATCGTCGCCGACGAGCCCGGTGACAAGGCCTGGTGGCGGGTGTCCGGCATGAAACTCCTGGACAGCTATCCGGACCGCGAGGACTACTCCTACGGCAAGGGCCGGATCGTCGCTTATCGGGAGCCGGTCTCCGATCCCGGGGAATTCGCCCTAGACCTCATCGACTACGCAACCCAGAAACGGCGGCCCGCACGTGTCTTCAACAGCCAGGCGGGACTGGTCCTGGCAACCTCGGCGCCTAAGACCGGGCCGGTGACCGGCACGGCGGCCTTGCACCTCATCAACTACAGCCAACCCACCGAGCAGCAAATCCTGGCACAAATTCAGCGCAACTTCACCAGCGCCACCCTGCTGCGCCCGGAAGCGGCATCGGTTCCGCTGAAAATCTCCCCGCGGGGGACGGCGTCCGAGGTTGCACTTCCGGGACTGGGACGGGTGGCCACGGTGGTTTTCCGTTGAGGCGGCTTAAAATGGGGGAAAGGGGCTTGGCATTGACATCCACCAGGAGAGAATTCCTTCGCACGGGGTCTTTGCTCGCGGCTGGCGCTGCCTCCGGCCTCGCTTTGACCGGGGCCGCGGTTCGCACCCCCAAGAAGTTTTTCGGCGTGCACCCCTTCATCGAGAAGAACCCGAAAGCTGTGTTCATCCGGCGGACCCACGTCACCGAGAAGATGGACGCGGCGGCCAAACTGCGCGAGGGCCTGTCGCTGGCGCGTGAGATCTTTGTCCCGATGGACACTCCCGGCGTCCCCGTCACACACCGGATTATCCTGAAACCCAACGCCACCGGCGTGAACGACCGCCAGCGTCCTCCCCAGGAGAATTGGGGTGTCGGCACCGACCCGGATTTCTACGAGGGGCTAGTGAAGGGCCTTCAGGAGCTCGGCTCCAAGAGCTTCTACTTCATCGAGTCCACGGGCTACGACACCTGGAATATGCGCGGCTTCAATGACCTCAACGAGCGCCTCGGCGTGGACATCGGTGAGCCGCAGCCCCGGCCCAAGAACCTGCGCGACGGTTTCGGAATCACCTGGGCGAAAGTCCCGGACGGAGTGGTTTTCACGCGGATTCCGCACTATGCGCCGGTGGGCGAACCCAATACCTGGCTCCTCAACATCGCCAAGTGGAAGGCCCACGGCATGTGCCTGACGCAGTCGGTGAAGAACGAGCAGGGCTTGGTGGCGCACCCTTTCACGACCTTCTGCGGCGGATGGAATTCCGTATTGGGAGTGGCCGATTTCGTGAAGCCGGACATCCACCCCCGCGTCGAGACGGTGGTGAAGGATTTCTTTGAACGCCACCGGAAGTTGGGCTACGTTCGCTACGACACCCGGGGCAACTTACGGGGTCAGGCCGCCGGTATCGGGCCGGTGGAGCAGGAGATCTGGGCCCACAAGACCTGCGACAACCAGAGCACGCTCACCACGGGGCTGGCCATGATCGAGGGCATCTATGGGCGCGACGGTGACGGTTTCAGGGTCGGCCAGGATTATTTGACGAACTACGTCATGTTCGGCAAGGACAAATTCCGGCTGGACGTGATCGGGCTTTACCTTGCCGGCCACGAGCCGGGCAACGTCCATCTCTACCGCATCGCCAAGGAGCGCGGGCTGAGCGACACTTTCAATCCTTGGGAGATTCCGGTTTACGAGTGGATCGACGGCGCCGCCGTCCCGCGTAAGCTGGCCGACTTCGAGCGGCACGACCTGAAAACCATCTATCTGACCCGCGATGGCGAGCCCGATCTGCACCTGGTCAACGATCGCTTCGGCAAGCGCCGCAGCGTCCCGTAGCCCGAGGT
>VFSW01006680.1_pt1 | contig 16914 bp, 11 predicted proteins | sample 5358111 | NCBI WGS metagenome assembly VFSW01 (sample SAMN11554181, study PRJNA540505) | mine drainage metagenome | isolation source: sediment from site ElyBrook_90M | place: USA: Ely Copper Mine, Vershire, VT | collected 2017
CACCTGCAGCCACGGGTGCTTCTGTACCGCCAACCACCCCGGCTTCCGCGGCAACCCCGCCCATTCCGTCCAACAATGGCCTGAGGGCTGTTGGCCCCACCAACAACACGGTACTGCCGCCGGTTGAGAAGCCAGAGGCCGCACCGGACGTGGTCAATGACGTGAAAACGGCAGCCGTGGGTCAATCTCAAACAGGTACAGATGGGAAGAAGGTTCCCAAGCCGGCGTATGACTCTAAGGACGATTCTTCCAGCAAGCACAAGAAGAAGAAGGGGCTGCATAAGTTGAACCCCTTCTAGCCAGCACTTGAGCAATAGCATTTCAGCGGCAGTGCCTCGGTTCAGCAGGCGCTGCCGTTTGTTTTTGGTGCAAGCGCCGCTTTAAAGGCAACCAGGCTAGTGATGCCCAGCATGCTATCGATGCCTCAGATAGGACGGCTTACGGCTTGCCGCCTCGTGAAACCTGGTCGGCTCAAAATGCTTTTTTTTGCGCGAGCGCGGCCTGGGTGTATGCGATACACTTCTGCCGATGCCGAATACACAGTTGCGCCCGCGCTCTATCCTCGCTCCATTTCATTGCGTCTTTCTATCGGCATTTCTGCTGGCAACCTCGGCGATTGCCCAGCCGCCATCACGGATGCCCGCATTGCCCAATTCCACCACCGTCCAGACGGATGGTACGGTCACCTTTCGTTTCCTGGGGCCAAACGCGAAGGTGGTGCAGTTGGTGCTGGAGGGGTTGGCAAAGCCGGTGCCCATGGAGAAGGGTGCTGACGGTGTCTGGAGCTATGCGGTCAAGCTCGCGCCGGAGATTTATGGCTACGAGTACATTGTGGATGGCGAGCCGGTGCTGGACGCGACCCATTCCTATATAAAGACGAACCTGGTGAACACCCAGGCCATGGTGCTGGTGCCCGGCAGTACACCCGAGCCATGGGAACCAACCGGCATTCCTCACGGCGAGGTGCGCCACCACTTCTACACATCGCGGACTGTCGCGAACCTGCCCGGCGGCAACAGCGACTACTACGTCTACACCCCACCTGGCTATGATCCCAATGCGAAGCAGCCTTATCCCGTGCTCTACCTGCTGCATGGCTACACTGACAATGCCAGCGCATGGACGGCTGTGGGCCAGGTCAACTACATCCTGGACAGCCTGTTGGCCCAGGGAAAAATCAGGCCGATGGTCGTAGTGATGCCGTTCGATTACGGCGATATGGAAATGATCAGCCGCGGCTGGGTCGCATGGCAGGACAAGGCTCTGGACACGCGCAATTTCGACCTCTATCAAAAAACTCTGTTGACTGAGGTGATGCCCAGAGCCGAGTCCGAGTACCGCATTGCGACTGACCGTGGCCATCGCGCCATTGCGGGCCTGTCCATGGGCGGCGCGGAAAGTCTGCTGACCGGGTTGAATCATGTGGACACCTTCGCATGGATTGGCGCGTTCAGTTCCGGCGGCGAGTCCAACCAGTTTGACCAGGAGTTTTCCGCACTGAAGCCAACAGATGCTGCCCGCCTGAAGCTGCTCTGGGTTTCCTGCGGAACGGAAGACCCTCTGCTGCCCATCAACAGAGGGGTTGTAGCGTGGCTGAAGGCGAAGCAGGTGCCTGTGACCGCGATTGAAACTCCCGGCATGCATACCTGGATGGTGTGGCGCGACAACCTCATCCACTTCGCTCCGCTGCTGTTCCAGAACTAGCTTGGAACGGCCACTACACGACTTTGTCGCCACTCTGCGCACCGGGCGATGGCCTGCCTGCCATGTACGCGGTGGCGGACAGACTGTATCCTATGTGCTGACGTGAAGATTCAGTTTGAACGCGCCAGCCCCTTCTGGCACGGTTTTCAGGACTGCGGAATCGCCAGGATGATAAGAAAGTCCGGCTCGCATTCTGACCGGAGCATGCGGCATGGAGGGGGGCCGCTTTTCCTTGAACTCACTAACTCTCAATCCGCTTTGAATGGCGCGACGTGAAAGCACATGCCACAAGAACTGCCTAAAGCATACGATCCTACCGCCATTGAAGACCGCTGGGCCGAGTACTGGGTCAGCGAACGCCTTTTTGACGTCCCCACTCCCGCGGAGTCTTTGCGCGCAGCACCCGTCGAGCGCCAGACACCCGTCGAGCGTGGAGCGTTTACCATGCTGCTGCCGCCGCCCAACGTGACCGGCCGCCTGCACATGGGCCACATGCTCAACCAGACGGAGATGGACATCCTCACCCGCTGGCGCCGCATGCGCGGCCAAACCGCACTCTGGATTCCCGGCACCGACCATGCCGGCATTGCCACGCAGATGATGGTGGAGCGGCAACTGACGGGCGAGGGAACCACCCGGCAGGAGCTGGGCCGCGAGGCGTTCGTTGACCGCGTGTGGCAGTGGAAGCAGCACTACGGCGGTGCGATCCTGGACCAAATGAAGCGCCTCGGCGCAAGCGTGGACTGGTCGCGCGAATACTTCACCATGGACGATAATCTTTCCGTCGCCGTGAAGGAGGCTTTTGTCCGCCTGCATGAGCAGGGTCTGATCTACCGCGGGGCATATATCGTCAACTGGTGCCCCCGCTGCCAGACCGCCATCAGCGACCTCGAAGTGGTGCATGAGGAGCAGCAGGGCAAGCTTTACGAGGTTCGCTATCCGCTGGCGGATGGTTCCGGCTCCATAACCATTGCGACGACCCGGCCAGAGACCATGCTGGGCGATGTCGCCGTGGCCGTCAATCCCGGCGATCCGCGTTATCAGCACCTCATCGGGAAGATGCTGAGTCTGCCCTTGAGCGCCATAAATGGGGACGCCGTTGACGGTAAGGCGGAGCGTGAGATTCCCATCATTGCGGATGCCTGGGCCAACCCGGAATTTGGCACAGGCGCCGTCAAGGTGACGCCTGCGCACGACCCCAACGACTTCGCCATCGGCCAGCGCCACAGCCTGCCCAACCTCAGCATCATGGACGAGACGGCGCACATCCTGCTGCCCGGCTCGCCTTACCATGGCCTTGACCGCTATGAGGCGCGCGTCCGCATCCTCGCCGATCTGGAATCCGAAGGTCTGCTGGTCGCCGTGAAAGACCACGGCCTTTCCATCGGCAAATGCGACCGCTGCAAGACGACTGTTGAGCCGAGGCTCTCCACCCAGTGGTTCGTTAAGATAAAGCCGCTGGCCGACAAGGCCATTGAGGCCGTCGACAAGGGCTACATCAAATTCACGCCCGACCAGTACCGCAAGACCTATGACTAATGGATGCGCAATATCCACGACTGGTGCATCTCGCGGCAGCTCTGGTGGGGCCATCGCATCCCCGCATGGCATTGCGGCGCATGCGGTCAAATCACCGTCGCACGCCAGACACCGGCTGCATGCGAGCACTGCAACTCCGCTGACATCAAGCAGGAGACAGATGTGCTCGATACCTGGTTTTCCTCTGGTCTGCTACCTTTCACCGTCTTCGACTGGCCGAACCAGACACCCGACATGGCAGCGTTCTATCCAACGCAGTTGCTGGTCACCGGCTTCGACATTCTCTTCTTCTGGGTCGCCCGGATGATCATGCTGGGCTGCCACTTCATGCTCGATGTGCCCATGCCCGACGGCTCGAAGCGTGAGTTGAAAGATGCCGTGCCTTTCCGCGAGGTCTACATCCACGCCCTGGTGCGCGATGCGGAACGCCAGAAGATGTCCAAGACCAAGGGCAACGTGCTCGACCCGATCGATATCATCGGCCGCTTTGGTACGGATGCGGTGCGCTTTACGCTCGCGTCCATGGCCTCGCCCGGCACGGATATTGCCTTCAGCGAAGCCCGCACCGAAGGCTATCGCGCCTTCGCCAACAAGATATGGAACTCCGCACGCTTCGTCTTCATGCAGGTGGAGCGCGCCAGGGAAGCTGGCATCGTTGTCGACTATGCAAAGCTCCCGGAAGCCCTGCAGCCAGCCGATAGCGCTCCGCTCGAAGCACGCTGGATTGTTTCCCGGCTCAGCGCTACGTCAGCGGATGTCAACAAGGCTCTTGCGGACTACCGTTTCGACGAAGCCGCAAGCCTCATCTACCAGTTCTTCTGGGGTGAACTATGCGACTGGTATCTGGAGATCGTCAAGCTCCGGCTCGATTTCAGTGAGGCTGCCGATAAGGCGTCAACCACTGCCGCGCTCACCACGCTGCTGGCCGTCTTTGAGGCCTCGCTGCGGCTGCTGTCGCCGTTCATGCCCTTCATCACGGAAGAGATATGGCATGCGTTTTACGACGAAGATACTCCGGTAAAGTCGATAGCGCTCACCCGCTTTCCGCAGCCGTCAGAGGCTTTGCGCAATCAAGGTGCTGAGGATCACATGAGAGCGCTCCAGTCGCTCGTCGTTGAAGTGCGCGCGCTCCGCAAAGACCTCACCATTCCAGAGAAGGAAGCGGCGCCGATCAGTGTCCATGCCCCGGCCCTCGATGCGATTATTCGCGCCAACAGCGTTATGCTGGAACGCCTTGCACGTGTCTCTTCCATTGGGTTCACCAGTGCCGCATTGACCGGCGCCAACTCCCGCAGCACAGCTTCTTTTGATGTTGCAGTGCTCTACGAAAAGCAGATTGACGTTGCTGCTGAGCGTGAGCGGTTGACCAAGGAAATGGCCAAGTATGAGAAAGGCGTCACCAACGCAGAGCGGCAGTTGAGTAATGAATCATTCCTGGCGAAGGCTCCGTCCAATGTAGTCGAGGGCCTGCGCACCCAGGCGGCGGAAATGAAGCTTCTGATGGATAAAACGAAGGCCGCGCTCGATGCGCTGGGGTAGTGGCAAAGCAGGCCTCGCTGCTTCGCTGGGTATGACACGTTCAGGCGATGGGCATTGGCCAGTTGCGGCGCTGCTGTAAGCTGTAGTGTTTGGGGACAAGTATGGACTGGAAAAACAGACGCATTCAAAGCATCCTCGAAGCAGCGCTGCTGGAGGACAAAGCCACCAGCGACACCACCACCGCCCTCACCATAGATCCCGCAATGCGCGCCGCGGCCACCATGATCGCCAAGGAGGATTGCGTGGTCGCAGGTCTCGGCGGCATACCGCAGTTGCTTGCCATCTTCGCCAGGCTGGACGCGAAAGCATCGGGCCGTTTTGAGGTGGTCAGCCATCCGGAAATCTTCGACGGCGTGCGTGTGAATAAAGGCCAGGCACTCGCCGTCATTCGCCACAACGCCCGCGTGATTCTTGCCTGCGAGCGAGTCATCCTGAACCTGATGCAGCGCATGAGCGGCATCGCCACCGTCACCAACCAGTATGTAAAGGTGGTCGCAGGCACGGGAGCCACAATCCTTGACACGCGCAAGACCGTCCCTGGCCTGCGCTTGCTGGACAAGTACTCTGTGCTTTGCGGTGGCGGCCAGAATCACCGGCTCGATCTCGCCGATGGCATCCTGATCAAGAACAATCACATCTCGCTCGGCGGTGGCCTGCCCGTGGTGCTGGCCCGCGCTCTCGACAAACGCAAGCCCGGCCAGATCGTTCAGGTTGAGGTTCGCTCGTTTGAGGAGTTGTCGCAGGCGCTTGAAGGTGGAGCAGAATCCATCCTGCTGGATAACATGACACCGGCCCAGACCAAGAAGGCGGTCGCCATCATCCGCCACCATTCACCCCAGTCGGCAACCAAGGCAGTAGCCAGGCTCGCAGGCAAGTCCAGAGCGAAAGCAGGGGCCAAATCCGCGCCCGCAATCCCCATCGAGGCCTCGGGCGGCATGAACCTTGAGAGCGTCCGCAAGTACGCCCTGGCCGGTGTGGATTACATCTCCGTGGGCGCCCTCACGCACTCCGCCGTTGCGGTTGACCTCAGCATGCGCATCACCGCTGAACTCTACTAAGCCAGTTTCATTCTTGTTGTTCTGCTCCATGAGCAGCCTGGAGTGATACGCGTGAACGCCTACCGCAGGGCCTGGTCCACTTCGTTGAGCCAGTCGGGGGACTTCAGTATCTCCCTCGGCTTGGAGCCGTCTGAGGGGCCCACAATGCCATCGCGCTCCATCATGTCGATCAGGTGAGCAGCGCGCCCGTAGCCCACGCGCAGCCGCCGCTGGATGAGCGACGTGGACGCCTTGCCGAACTCCATCACCAGCCGCACGGCATCGTCGTACAGTTCGTCGTTGCCGTCGTCGCCAGCCTCGGCGTCCAGGTCGCGGCCCTTGTCGTCCTTGGGCGACTCGAGGAAGCCTTGAACGTACTCGGCCTGCCCCTGCTGCTTCCAGAAGTCGGTGACGGCGGTAATCTCCTTCTCTGTCACAAAGGGAGCATGCACACGCGTGAGCCGTGAGGTTCCCGGAGGCAGAAAGAGCATATCGCCGCGTCCCAGCAGGCTTTCCGCGCCATTGGAATCGAGGATGGTCCGCGAGTCCACCTTGGTCGCCAGACGGAAGCTCATGCGCGTCGGCACGTTGGCTTTGATGAGTCCGGTAATCACATCGACCGAGGGCCGCTGGGTCGCCAGCACCAGGTGGATGCCCACCGCGCGGGCCATCTGCGCCAGTCGCGTAATGGCTTCTTCCACGTTCGAGCGGTCAAGCATCATCAGGTCGGCGAGTTCGTCGATGATGATGATGATGTAGGGCAGCGGCTCCTGCTCATCGGTGTCTTCGAACAGGCTTGGCGTGCCCTGGTCAAACAGCTTGTTGTACTGGTCGATATTGCGTACCGAACGGGAGGCCAGCAGCTTCAGCCGGCGCTCCATCTCCCGCACAGCGTTGCGGAGCGCGTTGGCGGCCAGCTTCGCCTCCGTGATGATGGGCGTGAAGAGGTGGGGAATCCCCTCATACATGCCCAGTTCCACGCGCTTGGGATCGACCAGAATCAGTCTCACCTGCTCCTGTGTGGCCTTGAACAGGATGGACATGATCATCGCATTGATGGCGACCGACTTGCCCGACCCGGTCGACCCGGCGATGAGTACGTGCGGCATGGAGGCCAGATCGGTCGTGATGATGCGGCCGTTGATGTCCTTGCCAAGAGCGAGTGTCAGGCGGCTCTTGTCCTTGGCGAAGTTTTCGCTTTCGACCACATCGCGCAGCCAGATTGTCTCGCGCTTGCTGTTCGGCACCTGTATGCCGACGGTGCTCTTGCCCGCCATGCGCTCAATCAGGATGCTTTCGGCGGCCATGGCCAGGCATAGGTCGTCGGCCAGTCCGGTGACGCGGCTGTACTTCACGCCAGCCTCGGGGCGGAATTCAAACGTGGTCACGACCGGGCCTGGATTGATCTGTGTCACTTGCCCGGTCACGCCAAACTCCGCGCATTTCTCCACCAGTACGCGGGCCTCGTCGCGCAGTTCATCTTCGCGCACAGCCTGCTGGTCCTCTCCCTTATAGAGCAGAGTGCTGGGCGGCAGGCTGAAGCCGTGAACGTTCTTTGGTGTCAGTGTAACGGTCCTGATATGGCTGTCTGCGCGTTCGCCAAAGGCGATGTTGCGGTTGTCAAATGGCTCCGGGGCAGTTGCGGGTGCAGGGACCGCTGCTCCAGGGAAGGGAACTACATTCTTTACCGGCTGCGCTGGCTGCGAGTTGCGTGCTGGCGCCGGATCGCGATACTCCGGTTCGGCAAACTGCTGCGCAGTCTCAGCCGCCAGCATGGCGTCAATCGCGGCCTGGGGAGCGGTGGGAGCCGCATCCACGACGGCGCGGGGCATCTGCTGCCACACGGAGAGCGGCTTCTGTGGCTCCGGATCTGGAAACGGCCCGGCATCGTCTGCCCGTGTTGCCGTCGTATGCGGCTCGGCTTTGCGCCAGCGGCGGAACAGGCTGCCCAGCAGCGTCTCGCGCTCTGCCGGATGCTCCTCCGCGGTCCCTCGGGCAAGACGAGCCTCTGCCTTTTGCGCGGAGATACGCGCCTGGTCGATCGCATGCTCGCGCTTGCTCTCATAGGCGCGGATGATCTTGTTGGCATCGCCATCCGCGCGCGATCTGCGCCAGTTGTTCCACCGGTCGCGCCATGCATGGATGAATGCGAACTTGATTGCGACCCACTCGCGGGCCGTATTGAAGCTGAAGGTGGTTACCAGGTAGAGCGCAACGCACACCATCAGTACCGTGATGATGCACGCGCCGGGAAAATTGAGGTAGTGGATCAGTCCATCGGCCAGCAGCCGCCCAGAAAGTCCCTCAACTGGGACTGCGCCGCGCCACATGAGCCGACCGGGCAGCAGAGCGAACATAGCTGGCCCAAAAAGGCACCAGAGCGTAATGCCGATCACCTTTGCCAGCGGCGAACCCGCAGAGCGCGAGCGCATCCATGCCAGCCCCAGTCCACCGATCGCCAGTGGCAGAAAGATGACGGAAATCCCTAGTATCTGCAGCAGGGTATCGCTCACATACGCGCCAACAGGGCCAATCCAGTTATGTACGGGGCTTCCGGCGTGCGCGGCGGACGTGGCGGCTGCGGAACCGCCAACCGTATTCAACGAAGGGTCCAACGGGGTGTAGCTGACAAGCGAAAGGAGGAGGAGGCCGCCGGCAGCCAGAAGCATCAGCCCGAGAAGTTCATTCAGGCGGCGGTTGCGGGTCGGAGTCAGTACGATCCTAAGTGGTTTCATATGAAGGGCGCGAACCGGCGTGGGCTGCAAGAGACCGTGTACATCGCGGTCGGCAACCACCACAGGCCAAAGTCCCAGAGCAACTCCAATTATCCCAGAGCAACCATGTATCCTGCGGGCAAATTGGGCGAGGGAATCAGAATGCAAACCAGCACGAAGCGCTGCCCGAGGGGGTGAAGCCAGCCCAGCCTGGCGGCTCGCAGACGGTAAATTGCTCGCCCCAATAACTTTGAAGCCTGAATGAGCATCTACACAGAGTGAGCACGTGCGGCATGCTGCAGCATGTCCCCTCCGCGCTCCTACGCTCTTTTCCCGTGCAAGGGGAGAGTGCGCATGAAGCAAGACACGCCAGCAGAGGAGCAGGGTTTTAGCGATTTTCTCCCTGTTTGTCGCCGGTGAAGGAGAATCGCGTCAACCGGCGAACTCTGCTGACTTTATTTTGAAACGCACCCTGAACGCATCTTGAACATGAGGTTTTGAGAATGGCTACTGAAGTTGAGCGTGTAATCCGTGAAGTGATCCAGATTCTCCACGATGGGCAAAAGGGCTTTGCGGAGATGGCGCATGAAATGAAGGACGAACGTCTCAAGCTGTTTTTCCTTGAGGAGTCGCAGGTGCGTGCCAATTTTCGGGGTTCACTCGAAAGTGAGCTGCACCACATGGGCGTGCATGACGTGATAGAGAGTGGAACCGCTGCTGGTACCGTCCACCGCATTTGGAGCGATCTTAAAATGAAACTGGGTGGCGACGACCACACCCTTTTGGAAACAGCCGAACAGGGTGAGGACGAAGCCAGAGAGGTCTACACCGATGCGCTGGAGCAGGAACTGCCCCTGCCTATCAAGGAGATGCTGGTCACCCAGATGGAGCACATTCTTCAATCGCACGATGCCGTGAAGAACTTCCGCGACTCGCTGAAGCCTGCCTAGCTGTCCGCTCTCGAGAGCTATACCTTAGAGCCTGTCTAACAACTCTGAATCCCCCGGTTTCAGAACGTCGTCATCCTGAACGTAGTGAAGGATCCCTGTATTTCGTCGTTGTTTGTTCTTGCTTCCGTGCTGGCACCCCTTCCTCACCTGGTTTTTAGACAGATTCGAAATGGAAGGGCCTTATGTTCCGGGCCCTTCCCTGTTTTAGCGATGAGAGGCCTGGCTATGAGGGCCCAGCGATGATCCTGTCGTGAGTTTGTCCTTGGGGGGCTACTCAGTATCCAGCGTGATAGAGCAACTCCACGACTGCTGCCGCAGCCAGGCAATAGATTCCGAAGAGGTACCAGCGTCCGCCCTCCAGCCAGCGGCTAAGCCATTTGAGCGCGAGCAGACCGGCGAGAAACGCGAACACAGCGCCAAGCAGGCTGGGAACCACGGCAGAAGCAAGGCTGCCGCCGTTCAGGTGTTCGGCCTTCACCAGGCGCATGGCCTCACGAGCCACCACGGGCGGCGTCAGGACCACGGCCAGAGCAAAGCTGAAATTCTCCGCGCGCGCCTTGGCGACTCCCACCAGCATGCCAGTGGAAATGGTTGCGCCCGAGCGCGAGAAGCCGCGAAATGGCAGGCACAGTCCCTGTATAGCGCCAATCCAGCCCGCCTGCCTCATGCTCAGGTCCTCCTCGTCGGCAAGGGCCGCGTTGCGCTTCTCCACCAGTCCGGCGATCAGAATCAGAACGCCAACCAGAGCAAGCGCGGGCGCAACCAGGTCAAGACGGCAGAAGAGGTCCTCAATGACTGCATGTGGCTGGCCGCGGAACAGCGTCTTTTCGATGACCTTCACCAGCGCCTCGCCGATGATTGCCGTCAGCACGGTGGCGAAAATGATGCGCACCGCAATGCTATGGAAAGCGTCCATGCTGCTGAAGTAGCTCTGCCGCCACCGTTTCCAGAAGAAGGCGATGACCGCGAACATGGTGCCAGTGTGCAGCATCACCAGTAGCAGTGTCATCTGCGGTGCGGAAGGGTCAAGCCCCATCAGCTTCTCCGCTACAACCACGTGCGCTGAGCTGGAAACGGGCAGCAGTTCTGCAAGGCCCTGCACAATGGCCAGCACGATCACTTTTAAAAGAGGCATGTCTTCTTCCTGATTATCCTGGGGTTCCGTGCTGGGCACGGGATTGGAATTTACTCGCGGTCACTGCCATAAATTGGAATGGACTGCTGCAACTTGTATATCAGACTGGTGGCCCTGGCCGCGTAATCAGTCTGCGAAAATTGCGCTTCAAGCTCCCGCGCAATGTCCTGCGCCCTGGCCACAGCCGCGTCGGCCTTTTTGCGGTTGTTATCCACGCCGTACATAGCTACCAGCACGCCCTCGCGGTACGCCGCGTTGTAGAGCGCCTCCGCAGTCTTGGGGCCGTTGGGAATCTGGTTCGCGTACTTCAAGTACATGTTCGCTTCCTGCTCAGGGCATTTCGGCAGGCCTTGCCAGTCGCCGCACAGCTTGTTGTCCAGCAGTTCATAGGCCGCCAGCGCCGCCCACTTTGTCCCCGGATACATCTTGATCACTTTCTTCATCTGGTCTTCATAAATCTGCGGCCGCAGGTAATTCTCCTGGGCGTGTGCGCTGGGCAGGGTTGATATGTCCTGCTTTTCAAGCTGCCAGCGGATGTCCGCCGACCTCCACGCCGCCTCTCCGGCAAAGGGCGACTGGGGAAAATACTCTGCAGAGCGCCGGTAGAGCAGGGGGGCGGACTGGGCGGCATTCTTGGGTGCGGGGGGCTCTGCGGCCTGCGCCTCCATGCTGGCGGCGGCTCCAAACAGCACGGCGTCTCCCTGCGGCGTTGCCGGCCCCACCACGCCCTTGTCCTTCATCCAGCCGGACTCTGGCTGTGCCGCCTCCTCCTGGCCAAACATGGGAACTTCTTCGGGGTTTTCCTCCACGTCGGTGTTTGCGAACACGCGCAGCCAGGCTCCGCTCCGCTCCATGATCACCACCTCATGGCCGGGGATCACCAGTGTCACTTTCTGTGAACTTTCGTCGGGGGCAACATACACCTGCGCCTCATGCACTACGGTGGCCCGAGCGGCGTTGTCATACCCTGACGGAGGCCTGGGCCTGGTCTGCTGCGCGAAGACAGCCGGAGCAAAGGAAACAAGCAGTAGCGCACGCCTCAACCAATTCTTATGCATTATGAATCTCCCCGGTGGGTTAGACGCATGCAGATTCCGCTGCGCTGTTCCCTTGCCGCCAGCTAGAGCAGTTCTCCTGTTACTGTGCACCGGATAAGTTCAGCGAGCGCCGTTTTTCTTGGGAAAAAACGGCATAAGCTGCTTCAGCTTCGGCGTATACCTACAGGAGAAATGCTCTATCTGGCCTGTGCTTGCGGATGCGAATAATAAATCAGCCGCCGGCGCGCAGCCGCTGGAGCAACTCCGGCTCCACGTTTCCGCCGCTCATTACAACGACAGTTTTATGCGCTGCGGGCAACTGCTCCGCGTGGAAGAGCGCGGCAGCCAGTGTGACTGCGCCGCTCGGTTCCGGCACCAGGTCTGTCTCCCGCAGAATGACCCTCATGGCGGCCAGAATCTCATCCTCGCTTACAGTAACAATGCCATCCACAAACTTTACGATATGCGCGAAGTTCAGTGCGCCGAGGCTCTGCGTGCGCAGGCCATCGGCTATAGTCCGTGTTGTGCTTTCGCCGAGCCACTCCACCAGTTTGCCGCTCTCGAAGCTCTCTTTTGCATCGGCGGCAAGCTCCGGCTCCGCGCCAAAGACCTTCACGTGATCGCGCATTCGTTTGATGGCCGTTGCCACGCCGCTCAACAGCCCGCCGCCGCTCACAGGCGACAGCACCAGGCCAACATCCGGCAACTGCTCCAGAATTTCCAGCCCACAGGTGCCTTGCCCGGCGATGATGGCCGGGTCATCGTACGGTGGCACCATTGTGTAACCGTGCCGGGCGGCCAGCTCCTCTGCTTTCAGTTTGCGCTCGGAACTGGCAGGCCCCACCAGCACCACCTCCGCTCCCAGAGCGAGGGTTGCCTCACGCTTCACCAGGGGAGCGCCCACTGGCATCACGATAACGCACTTTGCGCCCAGCGCCCGCGCCGCATATGCGACACCCTGCGCATGGTTTCCGCTGGAGTAGGTAATCACGCCGCGAGAAAGCAGATCCGGGGCAAGCTGGGCAATCTTGTTGTATGCCCCGCGCAACTTGAAGCTGCCGATTGGCTGGGCACTCTCCGCCTTGATGTGAATTTCCCGTCCAGACCCAAGTGGTATGTCCAGCCGCACGAGAGGAGTTCGCACGGTCACTCCGCGCAAACATTCCTGCGCTGCTTGAAACTGGTCCAGCGTAACAAGTTCCTGCTGTATGTTCATGAAATTCTCTTATCACCCATCAAGCTTGAAAATAGATCACCGTGGTGTTCCTGCCCTTCTAGCACAACCGGGAAGAACAGAATCTTCGTTGAGCATGCCTACCCTGCATCGCAACATGAGAGATGCAGGGTAGGCATGCGCTTTCCAAAACCCTGCCGATGAAACCGACTTCAAGTTTTCTCGGCTTCTCTCAGTACAAGCGCCATGAAGTTCACGAGTTTCCATTTGGCCAGCAGGCGGATCGGGTGAGCGCTGTCCACATCCATGTGGGAGATGGCCGGACTTACCAGCAGCGCCCGGAGTGTCCGTTTGGGCAGGTCCTGGGCAAGCCACAACGTCTCCGCTGCGGGAATGACGTTGTCCTCTGCGCCATGCAGAAGAAACACGGGAATCTTCAGCGACTCGATTTTCCCGTGCGGGGAGAGAGCATTCATCTCGTCCACATGTTTTGTTTCAGATGCGGTCAACGCCATTTCCGTCTGTGGCGAGGTTGTGTCGAGCAACGGCCCCACCTGGGCGCGCTGCTGGTCGTTCAGGGCTGCCAGGGCCTGCTGCTCGGCCGCTTTGTTCTCGTATAGGTGCGCCCGCAGAACGGCTCTGAGCGGTGGAATATCTTCAGGGGCCGGGACAAAGTCTTCCAGGTGCTGGTACTCCAGCACCAGCGAGCCATACTCGTGCGGCTTCAGATGCTCTTCGCTGCGGTCCGGCCGCACATCCGCGCCGGTCCGGTAGTACCGCACCACGCGGGACATCTGGTCCTGCGGCCCCACGGCGAAGACATACTTGATGCTGTCCGCATACTCGGGTTCGGCGGCAGCCACCAGCGCCAGCCCGCCGGAGAAGCTCAAGCCCATCAGCCCCACCGGAGATCCCGTCTGATTTGAAAACCATTTGGCGGACTCACCAATCGCGCGGATCGATGATTCATCCACATGGTAGTCCTTGATGTCCGGCAGCTCCGGCGTCAACACGCGCAGCCCGCAGGCAGCCATCGCAGTGGCAAAAGTCTTGAGCCTCGGCTCGTCGATGCCCATGTAATGCACGCCGTGCAGCACCACAATGCCTTGAGCGTTCGGGTTGTTCACAGGAAAATACAAACGCCCACGGATCATTCCGGCCGGGGTTGAGAACTCTGTGTCCTGGACTGAAACAGCAGTGGTGGCATGGTTAGCGATAAAGCGCGGGAGCGGCTGGCCAGACACCATGTCCAGAAGGGCGACAGCCTGCAGGTGCGCCTTGACGGAGGGCCAGCCCACAATAACCACCAGAAGCAGAACCAGCCCCACTTCGGCAAGCCACATCATCAGCACGTCATCCCGCTTTTTTGGTGCGGGAGTCTTGCGTTGCCTGGACCGCTCGTCTTGCAGGGAAACAGCTTCACTCATCTGAGGGCAGCTCGTCTTATCTTTTGGACGGATCAGGCCGTCAACTGTCGCGTCAAGATCCGCTCTAGCTTTATACCGTCAAATCTCCAGAATCACAGGCATGATGAGCGGTCTGCGACTTGTGTTCTTTTGAATATAGCGCTTCAGGTCAGTCCGTATCTTCTCTTTGATCACGCCGTAGTCCGCTTTCTCCTCAGAACTGGAGCTGTCCAGTGTGCGCGACACGATCTGCCTCGCCTCACGGATCATCTGGTCATCGCTGGCGGCAAAGCCGCGGGTCACAATCTCCAGCGCGCCTTCCACGCGTCCGCTTAGCTTGTTGATGGCGATAATCGGCAGCACAATGCCGTCCTCGCTCAAATGCCTCCGGTCGCGGATGACAATATCTTCCACCACATCCGCCGTGGAGCCGCCGGAGTCGATGCAGACCCGTCCCGCCGTCACCTTGCCGTTTTTACGGACAGAGTTGCGGTCGAGCTCAAGTATTTCGCCGTCTTCCAGCAGGATCGTCTTTTCCGGAATTCCCGTGGCTTCGGCCAGCTTCGCGTGCTGCCGCAGGTGCCGGTAGTCGCCATGCACCGGGATGAAGAACTTTGGCTTGACCAGATTGATCATCAGCCGCAACTCCTCCTGGCTGCCATGGCCGCTCACGTGGATCAGGCCGGAGTGGCCATCGTCGTAGATCACCTGCGCCTCGCGGCGGTACAGGTGATCGATCATGCGGAAAATGCTCTTTTCGTTGCCGGGAATCACGCGCGAGCTTAACAGCACCGTGTCGCCGGGTAAAATGGTGACGTTCTTATGGTTGTTCACCGCCGCGCGGCTCAGCGCCGACATCGGCTCGCCCTGCGTGCCGCTGATGAAAATACAGAGCTTGTTGGCAGGGAAGTCCTTCATCTGGCCGGGGTTGATAACGAGGCCGTTCGGCAGATCCAGGTATCCCAGGTCCTGCGCGATCTCGCTGGAGTTGTCGATCGACCGGCCCACCATCACCACTTTGCGCCCGTGCTGTGCGGCAAGCTCCATGGCGATCTTCATGCGGTGGATCGATGAGGAGAAGCAACTGAAGAACAGCTTCTGCTTGGTCTGGGAAAATATTTCATCCAGACGGGGACGCACCGCTGCCTCGCTCGGCGTATATCCGCCCCGGTCCACGTTCGTGGAATCCTGCAGCAGCGCCAGCACGCCCTGTTTGCCGTATTCGGCAAACGCATGCAGGTCGAAAGGACGTCCATCGCCCGGCGTCATGTCCACCTTGAAGTCGCCCGTATGGATCACGACTCCGACCGGTGTATGGATGGCCAGGGCAACGCAGTCCACCAGGCTGTGCGTCACGCGGATAGGCATGATCGAGAACGGCCCCAGCGTAAATCGCCGTCCGGGCAGCATCTCATTCAGGGTCGCGTTGTCCAGCAGGCGGTGCTCTTCCAGTTTGCCTTCTACGTACGCCAGCGTGAACTCGGTGCCGAACACTGGCACGTTGATCTCGCTCAGTATCCAGGGCAGGCCGCCGATGTGGTCCTCATGGCCGTGCGTCAGAACAATGGCCCGCACCATGTGGCGGTTTTCCATCAGGTAGGTTATGTCTGGCACGACGATGTCCACGCCCAGCAGTTCGCTCTCCGGGAACATCAGGCCAGCGTCGATTACGATAATGTCGTCGGCCCAGCGCAGAGCAAGGCAGTTCATACCGAACTCGCCCAATCCGCCCAGGGGAATAATTTGCAGCTTCTCTTGTGCCATGAATTCCCGTCTTTTGAAGCCCCTTGCGGGGTCTTTGAAGCCCATCGTGGGCTGTACTACCTGCTACTAAAGCCCTTTGGGCTCAATGTCTCGCGTGCCGCAATGCGCAGGCCGCTGAATCCTTGATGCTAGCACAGTGGCGGCCGCGCAGACCCCTGCGGCTGAATCCGCCTCCCGTGCAACACCCCTCATGCTCCGTCATCCCGCACCGCCCAGCAGTCGGGACGGCCTCAGGCAGCAGGGTGACACTGCTAACGCAGCAGGTCCTCCAGGGCCAGCGAAAGCTCGGTCTTCTCATCGCGATACTTGACGATCACGGGCGTGTACACGCTCAGGCCCCACTCTGCGCCTTTGCCTTTGCCCACGGCGCGCGACCCTGGCACAACCACAGCGCCCTCTGGAATCACCAACGGCATGTCCACCGTGGCTTTCAGCACCTCGCCGCGCACCACGTCATACACCGGAGTGCCTCGCGTAAGAACGGTTCCCGCCGCCAGCACAGCCCGCTTGCGCACGATCGTTCCTTCATAGACGCCGGTATTGCCGCCCACCAGAACATCGTCCTCGATGATGACCGGGCTCGCATTCACCGGCTCCAGAACACCGCCAATCTGCGCCGCCGCGCTCAGGTGAACCCGTTTGCCAATCTGCGCGCAACTGCCGACCAGAGCATGCGAATCGATCATGGCGCCTTCGTCCACATACGCGCCCACATTCACATACGCAGGCGGCATCATCACCACGCCTTTGGCCAGGTAAGCGCCGCTGCGCACGGACGATCCGCCTGGCACTACACGCACACCGTCGGCAACCGCGAATTTTCGCGCCGGGTAGGTGTGCTTGTCCACAAAGTAGAACGCGTCGCAGCCAGTCTCCTGCATTGCTCCCAACCGGAAGCCCAGCAGAATGCCACGC
>VFSW01006681.1_pt1 | contig 16914 bp, 16 predicted proteins | sample 5358111 | NCBI WGS metagenome assembly VFSW01 (sample SAMN11554181, study PRJNA540505) | mine drainage metagenome | isolation source: sediment from site ElyBrook_90M | place: USA: Ely Copper Mine, Vershire, VT | collected 2017
CGATCGCAAAGATGCGCGACAGTGCTAAAGACACGAGCGACGCCGACGGGCAAATGGTGACGCCGCGGATCATCGACGCGCATACGCATATGGATGCGCAGGTGTTCTGGGATCCGATGGGGACGTCGTCGTGCTGGCACGGCATCACGTCGGTGGTGATGGGAAATTGCGGCTTCTCGCTCGCGCCGTGCGCGGAGAAGGACAAGCTGCTGGTGATGCGCAACCTGGAGCGCGCCGAGGACATCGCGCCGGAGGCGATGGAGGCGGGAATCAAGTGGTCGTGGGAGACCTTTCCGCAGTACCTCGACGCCGTCGATCGCACGCCGAAGGGCATCAACTACACGGCCTACCTCGGGCATTCGGCACTGCGCACCTATGTGATGGGCGAGCGTGCGTTCGAGCATGAAGCGACGGCGGACGATCTCGTTGCGATGAAGCGCGAACTGCGCTCGGCGATTCGCGCCGGTGCGATCGGCTTTACGACCTCGCGCACGCGGAATCATCAGACGCCCGATGGCCATCCGGTGGCGAGCCGGCTGGCGAATTGGGACGAAGTGCGCCAGTTGGTCGGCGTGCTTGGTGAGGAGAACGCGGGCGTGTTCGAAATCGCGGGCGAAGACACCGGCCTCGCGCCGGATCGCATCCAGGATTACCTCGATCGGCTGAAAGCGCTGGCGGTCGATACGCGCGTGCCGGTGACATACGGGATGTTCAGCATGCGCAAGGCGCCCGACTATTGGCGTCATTTTTTCAAGCTCGCGGATGAGACGGCGGACGCGGGTGGACGCATGTTTATCCAGGTGCATAGCCGGGCGCTGAACGTGGTGCTTTCGTTCGAGACCACGATGCCGTTCGACAAGCTGCCGGTGTGGCGCGATATCCGCAAACTCCCTCTGGCGGAACAGGAAGCGGCGCTGCGTAATCCGGAGATTCGCGCCAAGCTGATAGAAGCCGTACACGACGAGCCGCGCGATGGCCGGCGAGCCGTGGGGCCCGAACCACGCCGGGCAAATTTCAAGTGGCTATTCGTGATGGACAAGGCGAGCCCGCCGCATCGCTCGATTGCCGAGATTGCGGAGGAACTCAATAAGGATCCGGTCGAGGTGATTATCGACCTGGCGCTGGAAAAGAAGATGAAACAGTTCTTCCTGCAGCCGCTGGCCAATGATAACCAAGATCACGTGCTCGAGATGATGCGCAACCCGCGCTCGGTGGTGACGTTTTCGGATTCGGGCGCGCACGTTTCGCAGATCATGGACTCGTCGCTGCAGAGCCACATGTTGAGCTACTGGGTGCGCGAGAAGCAGGCGATTACGCTCGAACAAGCGATCCGGATGTTGACCTTCGTACCGGCGTCCCATTGGGGATTGAACGGGCGCGGACTGCTGCGCGAAGGCATGGCGGCGGACGTGATCGTCTTCGACGCGGACAAGATCGCGCCGATGATGCCGCATCTCGAACATGACTTGCCGGCGGGTGCGCGGCGGCTTAAGCAGAAGGCGGCCGGGCTGATGGCGACGGTCGTCAACGGCGAAGTCGTGCTGCGCAACAACGAGCCGACCGGCGCATTGCCGGGACGCCTGCTGCGCGGTCCGCTGGCCCGCGCGTAAGTAATCGAACTATGAATCGATCTGAGTATTCAGCCGAATACTCAGATCGCAACTGAGTATTGGAAGGAATAGTCAATGGCGAGTGCAGAACTTGCGAAAGTACTTGAGATGATCAAGTCGGTGCCGCGCGATCCGACGGCTTCGGTGGAGCGGATGCGCGGTGCGATGGAGAAGGTGAGCGAACACGTCGCACGCGACGTGAAGTGCGAGCCCGTTAGCGCGGGCGGCGTCCCCGCGGAATGGATTGTGCCGCCGAATGCGGCGGACGACCGCGTCATTCTTTATCTGCACGGCGGCGGCTACGTGATGGGCTCGATCAACACGCATCGGGCGATGATCGCGCGGATCGCGCGGGCGTCGCAGGCGAAGGCACTCGCGCTCAACTACCGGATGGGACCGGAAAATCCCTTTCCGGCAGCTGTCGATGACGCTTGTGCGGCGTATCGGTGGCTCGTCGCGCAGGAATACAAGCCGGGACGAATCGTGATTTCGGGCGACTCGGCAGGCGGCGGTTTGACGCTGGCGACGCTGCTGGCGTTGCGCGATTCGCGCGCGCCAATGCCGGCGGCGGCGGTTCCGATATCGCCGTGGACGGACCTCGAAGGCACCGGCGCTTCGGTACAGACGCGCGCGGCGACCGATCCGATGGTGGATAAAGCCGGATTACTGCGAATGGCGAAGATGTATGCCGGTGATCAAGATCCGAAGAATACCCTAATTTCACCGATCTATGGCGACTACAAGGGCTTGCCGCCGATGTTGATTCACGTTGGCGACGCTGAAATTCTGCTCGACGATTCGACCCGGGTAGCGGAGCGGGCGAAGAAGGCGGGCGTAAAGGTCGAACTCGAAGCGTGGCCGGAGATGTTTCACGTCTGGCATGTCTTCGCGAAGATACTGCCCGAGGGACAACAGGCGATCGATCGGATTGGCGAATACATACTCGCCCATTCATAGCCATCGGATCGGCACGGCCATTCGAGCTCCGGGCTGTCGCAGTAAGTGAGAGTACTCGACGCGGCGCCTGCGTTACTTTGCGCAGGTGCCGCGTCTTTTTCTGTCTATCGCCTGACAATGGCGGCGTGGTCAACCGGCCATGTTATGCTTAGTGCACGGGAAGCGAATCCCGATCAAACCGATGAACCAGCTTTACAAAACATGGAGCCGCTTGCTGGCAGAAATCGTCAGCACGGATGGGCGCGTGGATTATGTGCGGCTGGCGGAGCGCCGCGAGATTCTCGATGAGGTGATGCGCGGGTTTGCCGCAGTGAGTCCCGCCGCCACACCTGCCGCATTCGTCGGCGAAGAGGATCAACTCGCCTACTGGCTCAATGCGTACAATGCGTTCACGCTGCACGCGATCATCGACGAATATCCGATTACGTCGGTGTGGAAGACGCGCGACGGCCAGTTCTTCCAGCGCCGTCGGCATTGCGCCGGTGGCGAGATGGTGAGCCTCGACGACATCGAGCACGCGATTTTGCGATCGCGATTCGCCGAGCCGCGGATTCATTTCGCGATCAATTGCGGCTCCAACGGATGTCCTCCCATTCGCCCGTCGGCATACGCGGCAAACGGGTTGCGCGATACGCTGCGCACGGCGACGCAGCAGTTTCTGGCAAGCGATTGGAATTGCCGCATCGACGATGAGGCGCGGCGGATCTACGTCTCGCGGATCTTCAAGATGTACGCGCAAGATTTCGCGGGCGTCGAAGGCACGACGGCCGAATACCGCATCGGCGTGCTGCGCTTCGTCGCGGAGCATACGGGCGTGCCGTTAGGGCGCATCGCGGATTACGAAGTCATCTACAATACTTACGACTGGGGACTCAACGATACGCGGCGCGCGCCGAATCTGGGGCCGATTCTATTCCACGAATCGGTCGAACATTTCGCTGAAGCCGACGGGCACTTGCGCGAGCTGTATCTCTACGAGGGGAATTTCTGCAATCGCACTTGTGCGTGGTGCACGATTAACGGATCGCCCAAAGGCACCTATCATCCGTATGTCACTGCGGTCCTGGATCAGGCGGTTGCGACAATTGCGGCCGACGGGAATCTGAAGTTTTACGGCGGTGAGCCGACGCTGCACGCGAGCGAAGTCATCGACGCCATCCGCTACGTACGCGCCCAAGGTTTCACCGGATTGGTGACGGTTTATTCCAATGGCGTGAAGGCCGACGCTCTGATCCGCATCCTCGAAAGCGATCCGCGTAGCGAAGCGGTGCTGAATTATTCGATCTATCACGGACGCGACGCCGAGCCTCTGCCGGCCCACGCAAAGCAGCGGCTGGAGGATTGGGCGGCGGCGCATTTCGGGCGCCTGTTTCAAGGCTATAAGGTGCTGTTCCATGCAGGGGCCGGTGTGCAGTTGGCGTACGAACGCGATCGCGAGGCGGTATATCACGGGATGAGCACGGGATGCGTGCGCTGTTTTCCGGTGCTGACGACCAAGGGCCAGCTTCGCGCGTGTCCATTTGCCGCGGAGATCGATTCGCCGCATTACGATCTCGGTCAGATAGGTACTGAGCCAAACAGAGTATTCGAGAACTATCGGCGATTTCGAAAGTGGGCCGACGACACACTCGATCCCGCGGCGGCGGCGCGCGGCATTTCAAGCTGCGAAATGTGTCACAAACATATCGCGGAATTGCCGGTTCCCGAACGCGCATGATAGTCAGCTGGGTCAACAGATATATCAGGAACTCAGGTTCAGGATTGTGACAATCGACTAAGATGACTCAGGAGGGACCCGAAATATGCCAGCGACCGTAATTTACGGGGACAAGGTCTCGCAGGTCGCGAGCGCGTCGGCGCAGGACGATAACCTGTGGCTGTCGCTCGACGACCTACATCGCGCAACCGGCTGGGAGCTCAAGCCGGAAGGGGTTTGCAAGGGCGAGATTTGCGTACCGATTCCGCCGCGCCGTCACGATGAATTCGTGCGAGCGGATAAGTCGTTCAACTTGGTAGCTTTCGCGCGGCATCTCGGTCAAGCCGTCGCGCACGACGATGCACACGCAGTGTGGTTTTTCGGCGAAGCGTCCGACGCGCATCGCAATCGTCTCCACTCGCTCGAGGCGCCCAATTTCACGTTGCCGGACATTGACGGCAAAATGCATTCACTGTCGGACTATCGCGGCAAGAAGGTTCTTCTGCTTTCCTGGGCCTCCTGGTGAGGATGCCGCTTTGACCTGCCAGTCTGGCAGGGCATCTACAACGAACTGAAAGACGAAAATTTCACGATCGTCTCGGTGGCCTTTGATACCGGTGGCGTAGCCGCGGTGAAAGATTACATACGGCCCGCGCAACCGCTCCAGATCGCGCCGGAAATCCTCGACATTATGGGCTGGAACGCCGAAGAGTACGCGCGCGCCGCCGCGCCGACTTATCCGAACCTGATCGACGAGCAGCATATTGTAGCTGAACTATACAATATGAATAACGTGCCGATGTCGGTCTGGATCGACGAGCGCGGGCAAATCGTGCGGCCGGTTGAGCCGGCCGGGGCGACCGATGGCTTCCGCACGATGGATCGCGCGACCTTCAAGATGGCGAAAGAGGTCGCGGACCAGGGCCGGATCGCACGCAAGCGTTACGTCGATGCGCTGCGGGATTGGGTGGCCAAGGGGAACAAGAGCGAATTTGTGCTGTCGCCCGAAGCAATCCGCGCGCGAATTTCGCCGCCGTCCGATAAAGACGAAATGGCGACCGCAAATTTTCGCCTCGGCCAATGGCTATACAGCAATGGACACGCTGAAGCAGCGCGGCCCTACCTGGTGAAGGCGCGCGATCTAAGTCCGCAGCGTTGGCATTATTTTCGCCAGACGTTGGAGCTCGAGGAAATCGGGAAGGCGTCCGGCCCGGATTTTTTCGGCGCGGTCGATGCGCTTGGCAATCGACCCTATTATCCGTCGGTTGAATGGAAGAACCCGGGTAAGTAAGTGAGCCCGGCGCGACGGCTGCAGAGCGCAGTGGGCGCCCGGCAGCCGCCGCGAGTTCAATGCTCGTGGCCGCCGGAGAGTTCACGGACGAGAGCGCCGACGACACTTTTGGCGTCGCCAAAGATCATCAGAGTCTTATCCAGATAGTAAAGTTCGTTTTCGATGCCGGCGAACCCCGGACTCATTCCGCGCTTGATTACCATCACGGTGCGAGCCTTATCCACCTCGAGGATCGGCATGCCGAAAATCGGGCTGTTCTTGTCGTGACGCGCGGCCGGATTGGTAACGTCGTTGGCGCCGATAACCAGTGCGACGTCGACCTGTGGAAAGTCGGAATTGGCGTCGTCCATCTCAATCAGACGATCATATGGGACGTCGGCTTCCGCCAGCAGCACGTTCATGTGGCCGGGCATGCGTCCGGCGACCGGGTGGATCGCGAACTTCACGTCGATACCGCGCTTGGTAAGGGCATCGTAAAATTCGCGCACCTTGTGCTGGGCCTGTGCGACCGCCATGCCATATCCCGGCACGATCATGACTGAGTTAGCGGCTTCAAGAATCGCGACTGCCTCTTCCGGGGTGGCCGAGCGAACCGTGCCCTCAGCGGCTTTGGCGGCAGTTTCCTGCACCTGTCCGAACGCCCCGAATAGTACATTGGTGAACGATCGGTTCATCGCGCGCGACATGATCACAGACAGAATGAATCCGGAAGAGCCGTCGAGCGCGCCGGCTACGATTAGCAACTTGCTCTTAAGCACGAAGCCCATCGCGGCGGCCGAAAGTCCAGCATACGAGTTCAGCAGTGAGATTACGGTGGGCATATCGGCGCCGCCGATCGGTACGATCAAGAGCACACCGAAGATCATCGGGATGAGAATCAGGAGCGGAAAGAGCCAGGTCGAACCGGGGCTGTGGACCAGGTAAACCGCGATCAGCATCGCTAGCAGGAGGATGCCGAGGTTAACGAAGTTCTGACCCTTATAAGTGATCGGGCGTTGCGGGAGAACTTCCTGCAGCTTGCCGGCGGCCATCAGGCTGGCGGTGAAAGTGAGCGATCCGAGAATGATTTCAATTGACAGCGCAGACATCACGAAAGCGGAGATATTGGGTGTACGCAGATAAAATTCCGCGGTGCCAACCAGTGCGGTCGCGAATGCGCCGAACGCATGGCTGAGCGCCGTCCGCAGCGGTACGGCGGTCATTTGTACGAGGCCGAGCGGGATGCCGATGAGGGAACCGACGACCAGGCCGATGATGATCCATTCGTAGCTGACGATGCCACGGTAGAGCAGCGTCGCGAGGATCGCGATTAACATCCCGATTTCGCCGGCCTGAACACCGCGCCGGGCGGTCGCCGGAGCGCTGAGCCATTTGAGCGAGAGGACAAAAAGCGTTGCCGCGACGATATACGCAATCTCGATAACCGGGTTTTGCAGCGCCTCTCCCATTACTTAGATCCTCCGCCACGCGGACTGACCTTGAACATCCGCAGCATCCGATCGGTAATAAGAAACCCGCCGACGACATTGCTGGTCGCGGCGATCACGGCGAGCGTACCAAGAACGGTCGCGAGCGTACTCTTGCGCTCGCCGACGATCACGATTGCGCCGACCACCGCGATCGCATCGAGTGCATTAGTCAGTGACATGAGCGGTGTATGCAGAAGCGGAGAAACACGCTTGATCACCTCGAAACCCAGGAAGGCTGCAAGCACAAGTACGTAGATATTAGAAAGCATTTCGGAGGTCATAATTTCCCTTCCCCGATTAGTACCTATAGCTAGTTTTGCGCTGCAGGCTGAGGTTGCGATTCACGTGCGCGCGGATTGACTATATCGCCGTCGCGCGTAATCAGGGTTTCGCGAGTGATTTCGTCTTCTAGATCGAGCACGAGCTTGCCATCCTTGAGCAAATGAGGAATGAAGGTTGCCAGATTGCGCGCATACATCTGGCTGGCGTGATAAGGAACCGTGGTAGCGAAGTTGAACGTGCCGACGATCGTAACGCCATGCGCAACGATGGTTTCGTTAGGCCGGGTCAATTCGCAATTGCCACCGCGTTCGGCAGCGAGGTCGATGATCACGGAACCGCGCGCCATAGTGGCGACCATTTCGCCGGTGACCAAGGTGGGAGCCTTCTGGCCCGGCACCACCGCGGTCGTGAACACGACGTCACATTAGCCGATCACCATGGCGAGAACTTCGCGCTGTAGGCGATAGAAGGACTCGCCTTGGGCTTGCGCATAACCGCGCGAATCCTCGGCTTGGGTGGTTTCGAGTGGCAATTCGATGAAGCGGCCACCGACGCTGACGATCTGTTCCTTGACCGCCGGGCGGACATCGTAGGCCGAAACAACGGCGCCCAGCCGGCGTGAAGTAGCTATCGCCTGCAGTCCCGCGACGCCAGCGCCGAGTACCAGCACGCGCGCCGGTGTGATCGTCCCGGCGGCGGTCGTCAGCATCGGAAAAAAACGCGGAAGCAGATCGGCGGCGGTGATTACTGCCTTGTAGCCGCACACCGTGGCCATTGCGGATAGGGCGTCCATGCTCTGGCTCCGCGTGATGCGCGGCATCAATTCGACGGCGAACGCAGTGGCGCCGGTGCTAGCGATTTCGGCGACCGTGCGTGGCGAGTCGAGCGGCCGGAGAAAACCAATCAACACCTGGCCGCGTCGCATCAGTGGGAGGTCGGCGTTTCCAGTTTTATCATTGGCGCCGTGGCAGAGGACCTGAATTATGACGTCGGCCGTGGCGAAGATTTCGGCGCGCGACTCGGCGAGTTTGGCCCCACGGGTAACGTAGGCCTCGTCTTCGTAGCCCGCGGCGAGGCCGGCGCCTTTTTGGACGAGCACCTCGCATCCCGCTTTGAGCAAAAGGGGAACTACGGAGGGCACCATCGCGACCCGCCGTTCTCCCGGATAGGTTTCCATCGGCACGCCAACGATCATGATCGTTACATTTCTCCTCTGCGCTTCACGTCGTCTCGTCGTAGCCTCGATCGGCGCGCATATGCTCGCCTCGCATGCGCCGCGAAAGTGATCGGGCGCGAAAAAAAGCCCCTCTCGAAAGCGAGAGAGGCGAACGCCCCACTCCGGGCAAGGAACAATCAGCAGGGTTCATGCCCCCAATTCTTTACTATCCGGTCTGTCAAATTGCGAGCATTTTGGGAACGGTTGCTAATCCAGTGCAAGTGAACTCGATAATCGTATTCAATCTGGCGGCGTGGCGCGAGCGAGCGTCATTAGTATCGTTGGCCCGCTAAGCGGGATTTCAATTGCCTTCGTGCGCGAACCTAATGCCGGGCGTCAGCAGTCTTGATGGCCGAGGCGAGCGCGTCCGCCGACACCGCCATGCCGTTATATTTGTGCATACTGGACCCGTCGGGAGCGACCAGGAAAAGATCGAGAACGTGCACCGTCGCTTCGTCGGGACCTTCCTCGGGGACGTCGTAAAGACTAAGCAGACGATCGATTTGTTGCTGCGCGCCGGTGAGGAACAGATAGCCATCGGCATCAGCGCCCTGCGCTTTCGCATACTTGAGCAAATGAGCCGGATCGTCATCGTCGGGATCGGTCGTGACCGAGACCATCGTGACAGATGAATTGAACTGTGCGCCCAGGCTCTGCGCGACTTGCCGCATCTTCGCAGTCATCATCTCGCAGACGCCCTTGCATGACGTATGAATGAAACCGACCAGCACGGGCTTGCCCTTGACCGAACTCAATAGAATCGACTTCCCGTTCTGATCGATTAATGGCAGAGCGGGCAGGTAATCAACCTGCGCGGGTGAGCTACGTCCGATGCCAAGAGCATGCGCGGTCGCGACCGCGGGGTTGCCGGGTTCAGCGTAAGCCGAAAGCGCAAACATTATCGCGACGAGACGTGCAGCCGAGAAGCACGTTGCCGAGGAGGCACGTCGCGAACCCACGAAGGACACTGTGCGATTGAGCGGAACCGACAAAATGCAACTCGCTCCTCGGAGGTAGTGTAGGGACCAATAAAAAGTATCACACGATCGGCCTATCGGCCTATATGAGCGCTGGGCCTAAATATTCTTTTTCGTGCTCTCCTCGGCAATATGATCCGCCTGTCGAATCGCCAGTGTCACGATCGTCAGCGTCGGATTTTCGCCCGCGCTGGTGGTGAACTGACTACCATCGGAAATGAACAGATTCTTGAGGTCGTGGGTCTGCCCCCATTTGTTACAAACCCCGTCGCGAGGATTCTCGCTGATGCGGCAGGTGCCTAGATTGTGAGGGGACGGATAGGGCGGCACCGCGATGGTCTGCACCGCGCCGCCCGCGGCGTAAATCGCGGCGCCGCGTTTGAAGGCGTAATTGCGCATCGCGAGATCGTTCGGATGATCATCATAATGCACATTTGGAATAGGCAGACCCCATTGGTCCTTCTCAGTCGGATGGAGCGTGACCGCGTTGGTCTCCTGCGGCATATCCTCGCCCACGATCCACATACCGGCCATGTTTACGTACTGATCGAGCAAGCGAGTGTAATCGCGTCCCCAGGCGCCCGGCTTGAGGAAGGCAGCAGCGAACGGCAGGCCCAGCGAAATCGTTTCGAGCTCGAAGCCGCCGGCAAAGCCCCGTTTCAGATTCAACTCCGCTTCGTCAGCGACTATTCCGGCCATCACGGTGCCGCGATTCATATGCACGGGCTTCGCGAATGTCGCATAGACCGAGCCCGTGGTATGCCGCATGTAGTTCTTGCCGACCTGGCCCGAGGAATTAGCGAGACCCTGCGGGAATGTCGATGAAGACGAATTCAACAGGAGTCGCGCGCTTTCGATCGAGTTACATGCGACGCAGACGATGCGCGCCTTCTGCACGATCTGCTTGCCGTCCTTGTCGGCGTAGAGCACGCCGGTCGCCTTGCCCTGTTTGTCATGCTGAATCTGGAGGGCGCGGCTCTCCGGGCGCAAGTCAAGTTTGCCAGTCTTCTCGGCCTTCGGAATCTCAGTATATAAGGTTGACCATTTCGCACCGGACTTGCAGCCCTGGAAGCAGAAGCCGAGCTGCCAGCACGCGGAACGATCATCGCGGGGGCGGCTGTTGATCGCCATGCGGCCCGTATGCACCGTCTTGTAGCCGGCGCGGGTGGCGCCATTGTACAGTACCTTGAAGTTATTATTGCCAGGCAGACCGGGTATGTCGTTGGTCCGGGTGACGCCCATCTTCGATTCGGCTTTGGCGTAGTAAGGCTCCAGTTCCGCCAGCGTTAAGGGCCAGTCGAGCAGGTTCGCACCGGTCACATTTGAATAGGTAGTTTTGGCTTTGAATTCGTGTTTTTGGAGTCGCAGGGACGCACCGGCCCAATGGACGGTGGTGCCGCCTACGGTCTTGCAGGTCCATGCGGGAAGATTGGGAAAGTCCTTGGCGATTTGCCAGTTGCCGGAGGTGGTTCGCTTGTCGAGCCATGCGAGCTGATTGAATGCGAACCATTCGTCGTTGTGGAAGGTGGCGGACGACTGGCGTTTGCCCGCTTCCAGCAGAACAACCTTGAAGCCCTTCTGGCAGAGCTCATTGGCGAGCGTACCGCCGCCCGCTCCAGAACCGATGATGACGACTACTGAATCGTCGCTGAGGTCGAATCGAGCCACGAGAGCGTCCTCCGGTCAGGCAGGTTTTGGGCTGGCCGCGGCGGGCGGGTCGGGCAGCCAATTCAGATCGTTGAAGCCGTGGTGAAGGTAGCCGCCGATCTGGTATGAGGGACCCTCGTAACCGAGCTTCTTCCAGACTGCGTGATTGTTGTAGAGCGAGACCAACTCGGTGCTGTGCACCTTCTGAAAGAAAGGGGTGTCCTCGTTCTTCTGCAGTGCGGCGAGTTGTTGGTCGTTTGAGAGGGAGGCGAACTTTGTGCCGCCATTACTATCGAGATTGGCGACTCCATCCTTCAGCAGCTTCGCGGTGTCGGGCTTGGTCGTAGCTTCGGCATCGAGATCCGTTACCACGACTATATAATCGGAATCGTCGAGCCGATCGTGCGGAAAGATTTGGCGAGCGACCTTCAAGAGGGTCTCGCCCTCATGGGCGTTGAGGGTTTTCAGCCCGGCCGTCCATTGATCGGCATTACCTACCACGGCGCCCCCGGAGACGACCGCGGCCGCACCGGCGACAACAATGGCGCCCTTTTGCAGAAACTCTCGTCGCTTCATTTTCGCACCGTCATTTTTGCTTTGCCGCGTACCTGCCAATAATCAGATTCAAAGAGATTGGTTCCGAGTTCAAGCGATGCCCGCGCTTGGTCGCGATCTACTTGCCCAATCCGCGCACGCGTTCGACCAGCGCGGCGACCACAGCGGGTTCGCTTTCAAGGTCAGGGTTGGCCGCCATCTCGGAACTGACGCCCACCGCTTGCCCGCCGAAAACGATCGCACGCGCGATGCTCGCATCATTAATCGACTTTTGCCATTTCGCATTATGAAAGTCACGAGGCCGGGGATTCAGGTTGGCCGCGGCAGGCCCGTCGCCATGACATTCGGCGCCATGACAAGCGACGCATCGCGACTCGAAGATATCCGCGGCGTCGGACCGCGCCTGTGGGGTAATCGTCACTGCACTCTTACCGGTATTGGTTGAAGCACTCGCATTTGATTCCGCGGAGGCAGAAGTTTCCGCGGTCACGATCTGCGTGGGAGTATTTGAGATGGTGGCCGCCGGCAGATTTGCGGGCGACGCCAGCAGGATTGCGATTGCGAAGGTGACAGCCAACCTTCGAATGCCAACCGACATAAATAGTAACTCACTTTCGCCATTCAGTCAAATTTTGATCACTTATGGTATGAGAACCGCACGCCCTTTTATCGTGCCGTTCTTGAGGTCGTGCAGGGCCGTATTGGCCTGTTCGAGCCGATATTCCCGAGTAGCCAGTGTGACGAGATCGCGGTCGGCGAGCGCCATCAGTTCAACCAGGTCGGGATAGGTGCCGACCAGATTACCGACGATGGTTTTTTCGCTGACGATCATATCCATCGTCGGAATTTCGACTTTGCCGCCATAGCCGACGATGTAGTAGTAGCCGGCGTTGCGGGTCATCTTGAAGCCGTTGGCGACCGAATCGCCCTCGCCGACGAAATCGATTACCGCTTCCGCACCGGCACCCTGGGTAAGCGCAAGGACCGCGTCAACCTCGTTGCCGTCGGCCTTGATTATGTGTTCGGCGCCGCATTCTTTGGCGAGATCCAGCGCAAGATCGGATCGATCGACGGCGATGATCTCGGCGGCGCAAAGTGCCTGCAGAACCTGAATCCCGATATGGCCGAGACCGCCCGCGCCGATCGCGACGACGAAATCGCCGGGCAGCAGATGACGGGCAGCCTTCTTGGCAGCATGATAGGCCGTCAAGCCGGCGTCGGCGTAGGGTGCGACATCTTTGGGGGCGAGCGATTGCGGCAGCTTGATCACTGCGCGCTCGGCGGTCTTCAAGAGTTCCGCATAGCCGCCGTTGGAATCGATGCCGGGGAAGGCGCCGCCGGCGTGCATATCGTTGCCGCGTCGAGCCGCCAACGCCTCACCGTGGCTGACCAGCGGATGGCAGATGACCGGATCGCCGACCTTAACCAGTGCGACGGCACTGCCGACGGCTTCGACCCAGCCCGCGTTTTCGTGGCCCATGATGTAGGGCAAGGTGACCGACACACGATCGCGCCAGAGACCTTCGATAACGTGAAGATCGGTTCTGCAAACCCCGGCGCCGCCGACGCGCACGATGATATCGGCGGGGCTGGTGATCTTCGGTTCGGGTACGTCCTGATAGACGACGAAGTCCCGCCGGCTCAGGCTGGTGTCATAGCTGGTGAGTATCGCCGCTTTCATTGGATGCCCACTGGTGCCTGCCGATTAAGGGAGATATTGCGGCCGGAACTCGGTCGGCACCAGGACCGATTTCAAGGTGACCAAATCCTCTTTGCCTGAGGCATTCTGAAAGCGCAAAAGTCCCGCGATTAGCTGCTGCGGATCGTGCAAGGGAATGAGGCGCTCCTCGAGGAAGACCTCGTTGCTCATCTTAAGCGTGATCTTTCGCGTATCACCGGGCGCGATCGGGCTGTCCGGATCGACCGCGAGTTGCCCGACGTAATGGCTCGGACCGGCCGCCGCCATTTCGTCCTTGCCGCCGTTGACGAAGGTGGTCATCGCCATGATGTATTGCTTGAGCGTGACCGGACTGGGGCCGTTGTTCTTGGCTTCGAAATTGATCAACAGCGTGTCGGTTTTTTCATCGAACGTCGCACCCTCGGGATGAACGCTGATGAGGCCGTCGCCCGGTGAAATCGTCTCAGGGGCGAAGCGGACGGTCTGCTGCGGCAGGCGCACGGGATATTTCACCGCCATGTACACCCAGCCGACAATCAGCATGAGGACCGTGATGGCGGTCAGCAAATCCATCCACATATGATCGCGTGGAGTGATCAAACCAATATCGGGCGCGTCGTCGTTGATCGGGAGCTGCATAGTCACAGCCAGACGCGTAACCGTGCGCTTGGGAACGGTCCAGTAGAGCATCCAGATGACGCCCACCAGGAATCCGGCGAAAGACCACCACCAGACAAAGGCCCCGCCGAAATGTTCGAGGTCAACGGTTTTGCCGTCGAGCAGGGTGACGTCGAGTTTGAAGGGCTGCGCGCCGGGTTCGACGGTGACCCATTCGCCGGGACCGAGCAGCGTGCCGGTACCCTGAATCGCGAGACCCGGGTGGACGTGCCAATGACCCGGATTACGCGCCGTCATGACCATCTTGTACTGATAGATGCCGCCCTTATCGACGAAGATCGAGCCGGGCGTGGATTCGCCGTTAACGATGCGCTCGGTGAGCGCGAAGCAGGGGCCGGGCACGACCGGAGTGACATAGGCGGTCTGCGGGGGATCCAGGGTGTAGGGCCAGGTTTCGAGGACTTTCACGGTCCCGGTGATGGTGACCGGCTCGCCGACTTTCACCGAGGTCGGCGAAATGTGGACATCATAGAAGGCCACGGTCAGATCTTTCAGGAAGGGCTCATCGGCAGCCTCACCGTGGGCAAAGACGCTCGTGGCGTGTGACGAAATGAGGATCGCCACAATCGAGAGGATGACCGCAAACCGGACTCGCATTCCAGGCTCCTTAACTTGGCGGCGTCCGCGCGTCGGCGGCCGTCCACGATGATTGCGCAACTTTTCGACGGCCGGTGCGACTAGCGCGACGCCCGGCGGGCGACTCGATCGATGCGGTGAACGTTGCGGCCCTGACGCCGCGGCCACAGCACCACGATCCAGTAACAGGCGACTCCGATGATAGTGGAGATGATTACCGGCGGGCCGAGTTCGTCGGGACCCGCGATGCCGCCATGGGCGTGGGCGGTGGTCGCGCTCAGAGCGATCCAGAGAGCGATCGCGAGGACGGCGCTCTTATACGACCGGTTGCCGATAATCATAATGCACTCTCAAAGGTCCAATCTCAGATGGTTTTGATATAACGCCCGATCGGCCATACCGCGAGGAAACGCCCGATGGCCTGGCCGATCCAATAGCCGAGCATCGCGAGGGATCCGCCGAAGAGCAACGACACGTATTGCGTTTCGCCGAGGAAGCTGCGGAGCGCGCCGCGCTCGATATGACGGAGATATTCAGGGGTTTGCGAGCGAATATAGGCAATTCCCTGAACGTCGGAGACCGTGAGTATATGGTGCATGAACTGCACCGGCTGAAGGAACGGCGCGAGCGGAATGTAGTTGAAGGCCCAAACCATAATGGCCCAGATGGGACCGCCGAAGAGCGAGGTGAGGACGAAACTGCGCGTCCTCATCAGGAGCCAATCGAGGAGGATCGCGGCAGGCACGGTCGAAATCGGCCAGACGAAATTGAGGGGATAGGTTTCCGCGATGTGCCACTGGAAATAGCGGCCAATCCAGGTCGCCAGGAAAAGGCAGACGCAGGTGTAGGTCGCACCGGTTGGGAAGCGCCAAGCGACCCACTGAATGTATTGGAGGGTGGAGGGAATGATGATGGTGGCGAACGCGGTGACGACCGGCCACCATTGGGGATCCTTCCAGTCGGTCCAGAAATCCCAGTCGCCGGCGAACAGCAGCTTCGTGATGTCGGCGGCGCCGGCCACGACGAAGATGGCGGTAATCCAGAAGACCGCATCCCAGGTGCGGTCGATGAAGACGTATTTCGCGTTCAGGAGTTCGCGAAGTTCGAGTCGGCGCTGCCTTTCGGCAGGCGCCATGGTTGCGGGTGTGGACGCCATGCTTTCCACTTCCGAGACGTTCGGATTCTGCGGCGGACGATTATGCGATAGTTAGCGGCCGGCGGCGGCGGTATGCTCGACCGGCATTTCCTCGGTGCCGCGGGCGGCCTTTTCGATCTGGAAAAGGCGCAGGATGGTCTCACCCCAAACCGCGAACATGCCGCTGGCGAGCCATCCGTAAGCCACGAACGGCCAATGGAACGGTACGGCGAAAAACTCCTCGGACAACCACAGGCTGTGACCCCATTCGTTGAAGGCGACCTGCACGAACTCGAGAACCGCCGCCGAAATCAACAGGAAGAATGACCACGGAAAGCCCTTTTCAGGAGCGTAAACCGCGGGGATTCTGAAACGGCCATACAGGTAGGCGCCGAGGGCGAGCACCACCGAAAGCGGGAAGAAGAAATAGAACATCGGGATGTGGGTCGGAGTGAGCGCGGTATCGCGGACCATCGTCTGGTGCCAGGCGCCGTCCCAGTTGGGCCAGAAGCTGGCCTCGATATAAATCGACAGGCTGGTCGCGCCGATGATGCTCCAGAGGACGGCGATGCGACGGACCTCCTCGCGCGGTGGAATGTCTTCGCGATCGAGGGGCATCCCGGTACGGACGAGCCAGCCGAACCACAATCCGGCGAAAGCGCCGACCGACAACAGCTCGCCCCAGAAGAGCGTCCGATAATGCAAAGTGAAGGCGCGGCTGGTCGAGTTCAAGCCGACGGTAAACGCGTATTTGTAATCCCAGACCCAAAGGAAAAGATTCGCGGCGAGCAGAATCCCGCATGACCAGTACAGAGTTCGCCATGCGCCATGCCAATCGGTCGGCCCCCAGGTATCGTTAGCCTGCGCTCTAGATGTCGAATTCATAGCGGCCAGCTCCTATCTTCAAAGCTTGCGATAGCTGTTGGGGTATATACTCCATCGACGCTTATCGTCAATGGCAACGGGGCTAATGGTTTCGTAATGTCAGGGTCGCCGCAAATCCCGCGGGCTTGGGAGGGTGATCGGGATTCTTATTTTTTGCGCACCCTCACAGACTCGTTTGCCCGGCCGTGCTGCGCTCCGCCGGTGGGCGAAACTTGTGCCACTTTTACAAATGTGACGAATATAGAGTAATATAGATTAATAT
>VFSW01006682.1_pt1 | contig 16911 bp, 17 predicted proteins | sample 5358111 | NCBI WGS metagenome assembly VFSW01 (sample SAMN11554181, study PRJNA540505) | mine drainage metagenome | isolation source: sediment from site ElyBrook_90M | place: USA: Ely Copper Mine, Vershire, VT | collected 2017
GCGCGCGGCGCCGCCGATTGGGCGCCGCTGCAGGCCCGCGCCGACGTCGTCTTCTTCCAGGATGCCTTCGCCGACCAGGACGACGCGGCTGCCAAACTTGCCGATTTCGATATCGTCCTGTCGATGCGGGAGCGGACGCCGCTGCCCGGCAGCCTGATCGACCGGCTGCCGAAACTACGAATGCTGCGGATGACCGGTGCGCGCAACCTCTCGCTGGACACGCCCGCCTGCACCGCGCGCGGTATTCCCGTCTGCTGCACCCAAGGCGGCGGCTATAACGACTCGGCCACGGCGGAACTGGCGCTCGGCCTGCTGATCGGCGCCGCGCGCGGGCTGGCGGTTGGCGATGCGAACATGCGGGCAGGTGGGTTCCAGATGGGCGTTCCCGTTGGCATCGGCCTCGCCGGCAAGACGCTCGGTCTGATCGGCCTGGGCAAACTGGGTGCCTACATGGCCGGGTACGGCAAGGCCCTGCGCATGAATGTCATCGCCTGGAGCCAGAACCTGAAACCCGAACGGGCGGCTGAGGTTGGGGTCAAAGCCGTATCGAAGGACGAGCTGATGTCCACCTCCGACGCTATCAGCATCCACATGGTGCTTTCCGACCGCAGCCGCGGTCTGGTCGGCAAGGCCGACATCGCCCGGATGAAGCATGGCGCGATCGTCGTAAACACCTCCCGCGGGCCGATTATCGATGAGGCGGCGATGCTGGAAGCCCTGCACGCCAACAAAATCGTCGCCGCGCTGGACGTTTACGACCGCGAACCGCTGCCGGCCGGCCATCCGCTGCGCAGCGCGCCAAATACGATATTAAGCCCGCATCTGGGCTATTGCGTGAAGGAAACTTGGGACGGTTTCTACCCGCAAATGATCGAAAACGCCTTGGCATTCATGGACGGCAAGCCCGTGCGCGTCACGAACCCCGAGGTGTTGAAGTAGCGGTTACCGCCGCTTCAACGCCCGCACCACCGCGTCCGGTTCGGCATCGATCACCCGCAACAGGGTGGAGGCCGGGCCGGACGGCCGGCGGCGCCCTTGTTCGTATTGCTGCACGGTATCCAGCGTCAGCCCGAATGTCTGGGCGAACTGAGCTTGGCTAAGCCCCATGCGGGTACGCAAATCCCGCACGTCCTCGGGGGTTTGGACCGGATAGATGCGGGTTGCTTCGGACAGGTTTTCGTCTGTCCAGACGCTGCCGTCGGCGGCGGCCATGGCGTCGATTTCGGTTTCGGTGAACGTCCGGCTTTGTGCCAGATCGATCAACCGAGCCGCTTCGGTTTCGTTGAGGTTAGTTTTGGAACGCCGCACAATAGACATCACGCTCTCTCCTGTTTGCCGGACGCAGACTGATAATCCGCCTGGCCCCGGCCTTATCCGTGTAAACGCACACCAAGACCGTCTGACCGATCATCCCGATCGCAACCATGCGGTCTTCATCGTAGTCGAAACGCAGGTCCGCCTTTTCGAGTGTTGGCCGTTCGAACAGCAAAACCGCCAGATCGAATGGCAAACCGCGATTGAGCAGATTGGTTTCGCTTTTGTCCGGGTCCCACTCGAAGCTCCTCTCGACCGGTGCGATCATGATATACGTCATAGACCGATATACGTCAAGGACATACCCTCCCTACAAATGCTTTTCATCCGCATCCTGCCCACCAAAAGATTAAGCGGCGGTTAACACCCCATGCCCGACGATCTGACTGTCATCGTCCCGACCCTGAACGCCGCCGCTTATCTGCCAGCCACCCTGGCGGCCTTGGGCGACGTGGGGGAGATTATTGTCGTTGACGGAGGCAGCACCGACGGCACCACCGATGCCGCCAGGAACGCCCGTATCTTGACCGCACCCAAAGGCCGGGGCTCTCAGCTCGCCGCCGGAATCCAGGCCGCCACGCATCCGTGGCTGCTGCTGCTCCATGCCGATACGATCCTGGCGCCTTGCTGGCGCGCCGCGCTGCATACCGATGCGGGCAAGGCCGGCTATTTCCGCTTCGCCCTCGACAGCGCCGATCCGCGTGCCCGGCGTCTGGAGCGTCTGGTCGCGTGGCGGTGCCGGGTTTTGGGTCTGCCCTATGGCGACCAGGGCCTGCTGATCCACAAAGACCTGCTTGTCAGCGTCGGCGGCATGAGCAAACTGCCGTTGATGGAGGACGTTGACCTGATTCGCCGCCTCGGCCGCCGCCGCCTGGTTGCTTTGCCAGCCGCCGCCACGACGTCGGCCGCGAAGTGGGAGCGTCAGGGTTACCTCCGCCGTTCCGCTCGTAATCTCGGCTGTCTGGCGCTGTGGTTTGCCGGGGTTCCGGTCCCTTGGATACGGCGCTTGTACGGATGAAACCCACCGTCATTGTCTTCGCCCGCGCGCCACGGTTGGGCACTGTAAAGCGCCGCCTGGCCCGGGAAATCGGCGACCGCGCCGCCCTGCGCTTTCATACTGCCACGCTGACGGCGCTGGTCCGGGACCTGAAGCGCAGCCGGTTAAACGTTGTCGTTGCGCTGACGCCCGATCGCGCGCGGATGCGATTGCCGGTGCCGGCGATACAACAAGGCCATGGCGGCCTTGGCCAGCGCATGAGTCGGGCATTGGGCCGGTATCGCCGCGTCGCGCTGATCGGTTGCGATATTCCCGAAGCCCGAGCGGCCGACGTTCAGGAGGCCTTCCGTCTGCTCGGCAGCAACGACGCCGTTTTCGGCCCCGCGGCGGACGGCGGCGTCTGGCTGATCGCCTTGGGGCCGCGCCGCCCGTCCGATCTGTTCGGCGCTGCGCGCTGGTCCACCGAACATGCCCTGGCCGATACGCTGGGACAATTCCGCCGCCGCCGCGTCGGCTTTCTGCGTACTCTATCCGATGTGGATACCAAAGCAGACCACGACCGTGCCGCTCTATGCACATTCCCCATCGGGCGCCATAGTCCCGGCGCCTGAGCCGGGAAGGAAGCGCTTGCATGGAGTTGTCATCGATCGTGCCGCCGCCGTCCGGAGCGCCGTGGCCGGAAGCCCCGGCCGATGTCGCCGGCATGCACTGGATGTGGCTGGAAGAAGCGGCCCATTTCGCCACGGAAAACGAAACCCCGTGGCCGTACGACCTTCGCTTGCACTTGGAAAGCGGCTTCTTCGAACCGCCGCCCGACAATCGAATCCTGGGTCCGATCCGCCCTCGCGGTCCGGCCAACGGCTTGGTGCTGCGCCGGGGTTTCAAGATCGCCTCCTGGGGCGATACCGACCAGGCCGACTTCACGTTTTCCGCCGCCAAAAGCTACCTCAGCATGCTGGCCGGCATCGCCGTCATGGACGGCCTGATCGCCGATTTGGACGAACCCGTCCGGCGCACCGTCGATGACGGCGGCTTCGACAGCCAGCAAAACCGAGCAGTCACCTGGCGGCATTTGCTGCAGAACACATCGGAATGGGAAGGCGAGTTGTTCGGCAAATCCGATCTGATCGACCGTAACCGCAACCTTGGCCTGGAGGGCAAGGGCCGGAAGGGCGACCCGCGTCCGTTGCAAGCGCCCGGCCAGCATTGGGAATACAACGACGTTCGCGTCAACCGGCTCAGTCTGGCGCTCCTGCGCCGCTTCCGCCGCCCGCTGCCGGACGTCTTCCGCGAACGCATCATGGACCCGATCGGCGCCTCGCAGGATTGGTCCTGGCATGGCTACAGCACCTCGTCCGTGGAGATCGACGGACGCACGATCGAAAGCGTCTCCGGTGGCACCCATTGGGGCGGCGGGATGCTGATCCATGCAGAGGATCAGGCCCGCATCGGCCTGTTGATGCTGCGCAAGGGCGAGTGGAACGGCAAGCGCATCCTGCCCGAAAGCTGGGTCGCGGAGTCGATCCGCCCCTGCGCGTTGAATCCGGTGTATGGGCTGTTGTGGTGGCTGAACACCAACAATGCCCGCTACGCCAGCGGGCCGGCCAACAGTTTCTTCGCCTCCGGCGCGGGTGGCAATCTGACCTGGATTGCGCCAGAACAAGACATCGTCGCGGTGCTGCGCTGGTGCGATCCCACCGCGATCGACACGTTTATCCGATTGATCATGCAGGCGGTTGTAGAATGAAGACGTACGAAACCATCACGGTCGAACACCCCGGCGAACACCTCGTCCTGGTAACGCTGAACCGGCCAGAGGTCGCCAATGCGATGAACACGCAGATGGGGCTGGACCTGCTGGACGTGTTCGACGGTTTCTGTGCCGCGCCCAACAGGCAGCGTTGCATCGTACTGACCGGGGCAGGGGCCAAGGCGTTCTGTGCCGGCGGCGACCTGAAGCAGCGCAACGGTATGACCGATGAGATGTGGCAAGACCAGCACTTGATCTTTGAGCGGATGATAAGGGCGATGGTCGGTTGCCCGGTGCCGATCGTTGCGGCGGTCAATGGGGCCGCTTACGCCGGCGGAATGGAAATCTCGCTGTGTGCCGACTTCATCTATGCGTCGGAGAACGCTCGCTTCGCGTTGACCGAGGTGACATTGGGGATCATGCCCGGCGCTGGCGGGACGCAGAACCTGCCGCGCGCGGTGGGCGGACGGCGCGCCAAGGAAATCTTGCTGACCGGCCGCCCGTTCACCGTGCAGCAGGCGCTGGAATGGGGCATGGTCAACCGCATCTGCAAGGCCGAAACGCTGCTGGCGGAGGCGCTGGAAACCGCCGCCGTCATCGCCGGCAATGCGCCGATCTCCACACGCCAGATCAAGCAGTCGGTCAACATGGGGCTGAACACCGACCTGCAGACGGGCATGATGTTTGAGATCGAGGCCTATAACCGTATGGTTCCGACCGACGACCGCCGCGAGGGGATCGCGGCCTTCAATGAAAAGCGCAAGCCGGTTTACAAGGGGCGCTAGTCCCGACCAGGAGGAAACAATGAACGCGATCGGCGACATCCAATCCGGCAAGGGGCTGACCCGCGCCCTGGCCGAACAGGCACGTACCCTCCGCCTGAAAGACATTCCGGACACCATCCAGAAATGGGCGCGTCAATGCGTGCTGGACACCATCGGCTGCGGCATCGCCGGTGCATCCGACGAACTGGTGACCATTCTGCTGGCCGAGATGCAGGAACAGGGCGGCAAGGAAGCCGCCTCGATTCCCGGCCACACCGGACGGCTGCCGGTCGCCTCGGCGGCGATCGTTAATGGCGCGGCGGCGCATGCGCTGGATTTCGATGACGTGAACCTGGCGATGCCCGGCCATCCGTCGGTCGCCATCCTGCCGGCGCTGCTGGCGCTGGCCGAGGAACGAGGATCGTCGGGCGCCGAGGTGCTGACGGCGTTCGTCGCCGGCTACGAACTGCAATGCCGCATCGGCAAGACCATCTCCCCCGGTCATTACGACGTGCTGGGCTTCCACGCCACCGCCACTGTCGGCAGCTTCGGTTCGGCCGCCGCCTGCGCCCATCTGATGGGCTTGGACGCGGAGAAGTTCGTCACCGCCCTGGGCATCGCCGGCACACAGGCCGCCGGCCTGAAGTCCATGTTCGGAACGATGTGCAAACCGTTGCACGCCGGCAAGGCATCTTATCATGGACTAATGGCCGCGAAGCTTGCCGCCAGGGGCTTCACCAGCCGCACCGATGCGATCGAGTGCGCCCAGGGATTCGCCCGCACCCACAGCCCGGACTTCAATCCGGACCGGGCGTTCGATACGCCGCCGGGCGGGTGGTGGATGGCGAACAACCTCTTTAAATACCACGCCTCCTGCTACATGACCCACGCAGCGATCGAAGCCGCCCGCAAACTGCGCGAACAGCACGGTTTCGCCGCCGATCAGGTCGAGACAATCGATGTGCGGCTGGAGGAATCCTGCGACCGGATCTGCAATATCTCCGCACCGAAAACGGGCCTGGAGGCCAAGTTCTCCTTGCTGCTGACAACCGCGATGGGGCTGATGGGTGTCGATACCAGCCGTCTGTCCACATACTCGGAAGCGGTTGCCGCCGACCCTGTGCTGATCGGTCTGCGCGACAAGGTTTCGTTCGAGTTCCAATCCGGAATTCCCAACACCTTTACCGAGATCGGCCTGTCCCTGCGGGACGGCTCCCGCTTCACCGCGCAGCACGATTCCGGCGTCCCGGCCACCGACGTGGCGCATCAGGGCACCCGCCTGGAAGCCAAATTCGCCGCCCTCGTCGATCCCGTGCTCGGTACCGACAAAGCGGCCAGGCTGATCGCCGATATCGGCCGGTTGCAAGACCTGCCGGACATGCGCGGCATCATGGGATCGTGTGCCACCTGAAACGGAGGAAACAAACATGCGCCTGAAAGACAAAGTCGCCATCGTCACCGGTGGCGCGCATGGCATGGGCGAGGCGGAGGCCCGCCTGTTCGCCAGGGAAGGGGCCGCCGTCGTCATCGCCGATCGCTTGGCCAAGGAAGGCGAAGCGGTTGCCGCCGACATCGCAGCCAGCCAAGGCCGAGCCCGCTTTGTCCAGACAGATGTCACGTCGGAGGCCGACTGGAACGGATTGATCGCCGAAACGATCGCCATCTACGGCCGCCTGGACATTCTGGTCAACAACGCTGGAATTTCAGGCAGTTCGGTCGGCGATGTCGATGCGCTGGAGGGCTGGCAGACCATCATGGCCATTAACGCCAGCAGCGTGTTCCTGGGTACAAAGCTCGCCGCGGCGGCAATGATCCCGAACGGGCGTGGATCGATCGTCAACATTTCCTCTATCATGGGTTTCGTTGGCAGTGCCGACAGCCACCCCGGCTATGCGGCATCGAAAGGTGCTGTCCGTATCTACACAAAGGCGGCGGCGGCGAAATACGGACCGTCCGGCATCCGGGTAAACAGCGTCCATCCCGGCTACATGCCGCCCATGCTGAACGCCACGAACGCCGCCGGCCGCGCCGCCAAGATCGATGCCACCCCGCTGCGCCGTCTTGGCGAGCCGATCGAGGTCGCTTATGGCGTGCTGTTCCTGGCCTCGGACGAAGCCTCGTTCGTCACCGGAACGGAACTGGTCATCGACGGCGGTTACATCGCGCAATAACACACGGAGTTTCGTTCATGGTTCCGGTTCCAAGTGCCCAAATCCCCGGTGTGTATCACCGGAAAATCGGCGATATCGTTGTCACCGCGCTGTCCGACGGCTATTTGGACGGCACCGTTGAGGTGATGCAGAACATCGCCCCCGCCGACGCGACCAAGATGCTGACCGACAAGTTCCGTCCCGGCCGCCGCACCTCCGTCAACTGCTATCTGGTCTATTCCGCCGGCCGTCTGGCTTTGATCGAGACCGGGTCTGGCGATTACCTGATGCCCACCGCCGGCAAGCTGCAACAGAACCTGAAGGCAGCCGGCGTGAATCCCGCGGATATCGAGGCGGTGATTCTGACCCATATGCACCCGGATCATTCGGCCGGCCTGGCGAATCCCAAGACCGGCGAGAAGTTCTTCCCGAACGCCGAGTTGATCGTGCATGAAAACGAACCCAAGCATTGGGGCGACGACGGCGCAATGAACCGAGCGGACGAACGCGCCAGGAAGTTGTATTTCGCGGCGGCGCGGGAACAGATGGCGCCATACCACAACCAGATGCGTACTTTCGACAAAGCGACCGAGGTTTTCCCCGGCATCCGTTCGGTGCCGCTGCACGGTCACACGCCCGGTCATTCCGGTTACATGATCGAATCCGGCGGCAAGTCGTTACTGATCTGGGGCGACATCATCCATGTGCCCGAAGTCCAGGTGGCCCGCCCCGAAGTCACGATGGCGTTCGACACCGACCCCCACGCCGCCGCCGCAACCCGCAAGCGGACGTTCGATATGGTGGCAACGGACCGGCAACTGGTCGCCGGCATGCATGTGCATTTCCCAGGCTTCGCTCATTTGGTCAAAAGCGGCGACGGCTACCTGATGCTGCCCGAACCCTGGGATCAGGGATTCGGAAACTGAGCTTCTGGCTGCTGTTCGCCTCGGCTTTATCCGGCGCTGCGTACACCCTGGCGCCGGGACCCGCGTTCCTGGCGCTGCTGGGTATCGGTGCCAGCCGGGGCCGGCGGGCAGGGGCGTTGTTCCTGTGCGGCCACTTCGTCGGCGACGTTCTGTGGGCATCGCTGTCGCTGATCGCGATCATCGGCGCCAAGACAATCGGCACCTTGTTCTTCGAGGCGTTGGGGCTGGGATGCGGCGCCTATCTGTGCTGGCTAGGCATCCAATCCGCCACGGCGCGCCGTCAGGCCGACGGGACGGTCAGCACCGAACCAAGGAATCCGCTGCTGCGCGGCCTGGCGTTCGGGCTGTCGAATCCCAAGGCCTATCCGGTGGCGGCGGCGATGTTCACCGCGCTGCTGGCCCGCTATGCCAGTGCCCTCGACTGGACCGCCTTCCCTCCGCTGCTCGGGGCTGCCTGCGTCGGGTTCGTGGCCGCGGACACGCTGCTGGTGACGGTGATCGGCGCCGGGATGGTCCGGCGGTTCTACCGGCGCCACGCACTATGGGTCACGCGGGTATCCGGCGTGTTGTTCATCGGCTTCGGACTGCATGCGCTTACCACCGCCGGCCCGGGACTTTGGCGGAGGCTTTAACCCCTCCGCCAACCTTCTATCCGCCGACAGCGCCCTGTGTTTCGACATAAAGCGCATACACCGACTGGCTGGCCGCCATGAACAGCCGGTTGCGCTTCTTGCCGCCAAAGCAGACATTGGCACAACGCTCCGGCAGCAAAATCCGCCCGATCGGCACACCGTCCGGTGCGAAAACCGCCACGCCGTCCTGACCCGGGCCGCCCGAGAACCCGCACCACACATTTCCATCGATATCGCAACGAATGCCGTCCGCCCAGCCATCGCCGTCGAAGAACACCCGTCCGTTGGCAGCCCGGGTGCCGCCATCGACCATGTCGTAAACAAAGGTACTTTTGGGTCGGTCGCCGGGCGTATCGACCACGTACAGCAGCGATTCATCCGGCGAAAAGCACAATCCGTTCGGCCGAGCGATGTCGTCGATGGCGATGGTTAGGTTGGCGGTGGCGGGGTCGAGGCGGTACACCCGGAACGGATGCTCCTGCGGCGCTTTGTGACCCAGATAATTGCCGCGCGTGCCGGCGCCGTTGTCGGAAAACCAGATCGTCCCGTCGGATTTTACCACGACGTCGTTCGGGCCGGTCAGCTTCCGGCCTTCCCACCGATCCGCCAGCACAACCACCGAACCGTCGTACTCGGTGCGGGTCAGCCGTTGGGTGTCGTGTTCGCAGGTGATTAACCGCCCCTGGCGGTCGCGCGTGTTGCCGTTGGCATAATGCGACGGGCTGCGAAACACGCTGATTCCGCCTGTGGTTTCGTCCCACCGCAGGATTTTGTCGTTAGGAATGTCGCTGAACAGCAGGTACCGCCCGTCGCCGAACCAGACCGGCCCTTCGGTGAAGTCGAACCCGGTGGCGATGCGCCGGATGCCGGCGTTGCCCAGCACGATCTTGTGGAAGCGCGGATCCAGGACGATTACGTCCGGATCGGGGTAGCGGATCGGGCCGGCCGAATCCCAGCGGTTCATGGTTTCGTTTCCTTATTATCGAAGATCCCGAAAATCTCGCGCAGGAACCCTGGCGTCAATGCGCTGATCGGATTGACCATGATATTCGGGTCGGCGATCGCGCCCTCGACGGAGAAACGGGCCGCGAACAATCCACCGCCTTTTTCCGGGCTGAACAGCTTGCCGATGAACGGCAACTGCCCTGGTATCGAGTTGAAAAAATACGCCGGTACAATGGTCCCGTTGAGACCGGTATTGGCGGCCGCCAAACCGATCCGCCCTTTAGCCGTCAGCCCCAGGGACGGATTGGTCGCCAATGCGTCCTCGATATCCAGATTTTTCCCATCGTAGTGAAACGGCACCACGATCGAGGGGAACAGCATTCCCGGCCCGCTCAGCGCGTCCACCAGCCCGTACAGCGTGATCGCTTGCAGCAACTTTCCCAGAATGGGCGAGTTTCTGACCACGACATCGGTCATCGAAGCCTTCGCCGCCAACGGGCTGAACCCGGCGGCGGACTCCAATGTGCCATCGACCGTCAGCCGTCCGGACGACATGGTCCGGATAATATCCATGCCGCGCAGAAAGCGGCCGGCATTCGCGGCCCGCACCGTCAGCGTCCGTTTGCCGTCCGCGGGCACGATCTTGATGGAAAAGGCCGCGCTGCCTTCATTGGAGCCGATCATATCGATGGTTTTGAGGTTCTCGCCGTCGCCCGAAGCGCGCACCAGCAGATCGCTCGCGGTTTCGCCGTGTGCCAGCAATGCCCTTTCGAAATGCGCCTCCAGATCCCAAGGCGGGGCGGACACCGGTTTCGGCTTATCGGCAAGCGGCTCTGTCAGTTTTGGTTCCAGATCGATACGGCTGCCTTGCAGCACGATGCCAAGCGAGCCATCCGGCGCGAAATGGATAATCCCCCGTCCTTGCGTGCGTCCCAGCCTGAAGTCGTCCAGCGATAGCGACCGAGCCTGGCCATCCTTGAAATCTGCTGTTCCATTCAGGGAAATCCCGTCTCCGGTTAGCGCTATGCGGTCGATCTTGGTCAGCCGCCCATGCGACATCTGTAAGACCGCCCTGGCATTTGCATTCGTTCCGGCCGGCTTCGTCCAAGCCAGCGGCGCGAAGTGCAGCGCGGCGCCCGTCAGATCGACCACGGCGACAACAGAACTCTCCCCGTTGCGCCGATCGGTCAGCGCAATGTTTAACCCTACCGGTCCCGTAATGGTATCGGCCGTGTGCAGGCCCGCCGCATCGAGTTGCGCCCCATCGGCCTGGCCCGAGGCGGCGATCTTCCGCACCACCTGATCCGGCGCACCGTCGCGGAAATCCATCGTGCCCGTCAGCGCCAGCGGTATTCCGGCGATGGTTCCCGAACCCGTCATCGACAGCCCATCCCTGTCGATGTTCAAATCCGCGGTCGCATCGTCCAGCGCCCGCCCGGCGGCGGCGTCGAGCACCCGAAGTTTGGTCGCCCGGGTGACCGCGTGGATACCGATGTCATCGACCTGAAGTTTGTTTTCCAGCGGAAAGTCCAAATCCAGCGTCGTCGTACCCTGACCCGCGACCGGCTTCAGTCCTAGCGGATGCACCGACAGAAGGCGCAGGCGCGGCTCGCTCATCAGGGCCAGCGAACTGATGACCGGCCCGTCGATTTGTGCATGGATCTGGGCGATCTGGTCTTTCAACGACAGTCCCAGGATTCGCATCCTGGCATCGCCGATTATCAGGTCTGCTAATTTTGGACCGACAACCTGCCTGGCTGTCGTCGCTGTCAGATCCAGTGTGTCGGGGTCCACCAGATGCAGATGCGCCTCGGCCTGGACGACGGGCGGCATACGGTCCAGCCACGTGAACGATGCGTTGGAAACAGCCACATCGCCTGTCGCCCGGGTGACCGCGATGTCCTGCAGGTCCGAACCGCCTTCCGCGGTAAAGCCGACCGATCCGTGTGTCGCGATGCCACCCAGGATATGTTCGACGAGCCACGGCCGGACGTTGCCGCCGATGCCCTCGGGCCACAGTTTCGGCAGGTCGGCGGCGTCGATATGGTCCACCGCCAGGTTCAGCGATGCGCTCAGGCGGTTCGATGCCCGTGTCACCGAACCTGACAGATCGGCGGTTTCTGGCAGTCCATCGGCGGCTTGGGCCAGCACGACATGGGCTTTTGAGATATTTGCCTGGTCTATCGTTCCATCCACGGCCGCCTCGGCCGCTACCAGCGGCACGGTCCCGTTGCCAACCCGAATGGTACCGCCGCCGGCCACGGCCGATATCTGAAAATGCCGAAGGTCGAAATCGGCACCCAGATCGAGGCTGGCAATCATCGACACCGGCACGTCGATCCCGTTCAGTAACGTCAGCCCCGGCAGCACCGCAAGCGCATTGGGGCGTAGCGAGCCTAGATCGATCGCGACAGTGCCGCCGCTGCCGGGGGCAAAATCCGCCATGACGGTGGCAGACGTGCGCTGTTCGCCGATCGTGACCGGCCCCTGTAGCCGGCCGCTGAAACGTCCGTTGGGCCGCCGAACGATATCGACCGCCATACCGGGCGTACCCAATGTCACACCTGATGCCGCGTCCCGGAATCCGACTGCGATGTCGCTGAAATGCAGTCTTTGCAGCCGTCGCGGTATGGCCGTCTCGCCCGCCGAACCCGACGGAAAAAGCTGCCTCAGGTCGGTCACGTCGTCATCGGCGGTCCCGCCCGTTCGCAGCCGGCCGGACACGCCCCTGGTTAGCGAAACCCTGGCACGATCGACCTCGATCGCCCGTGGAATGGTGCGGCCCAGTATCAGATCCGTCACCGAAAAGCGTACCCGGGCAGTGTCCGCCGTCAGCAATTTAACGCCCGCGCCACCGGCGACGACCAGACCGGAGACATGCAGGTCCAGCGGGAAATCGACCCCTCGGTTAAAGCCGTCCCACATGAGTTGCACCGACCCGAACGACACCTTCAGCGGCGCCATGTCCTCCAGCGCCGCCTTGGTGACCCGATCGACCAGCCACTGGCTTTCCAGCGGGCCCTGCGCCAGCCGCCACGCGCCATAGGCCAGCAGCGCCGTGATCGCGATCGAGACTCCGACCGCTAAATCCAGGAGCAGGTGGGCAATTTTCGACTTGAGCATAAGTGCCCAGCCGGTGGACCGCGTGACCGGATGGTTCGCTGCCCGATGCAGCCACCTGCCTTTATGCCATGCGGCCAACTCGATCCTGCCTAGCGGACTGGATAGGTCTTCGGATAGGTAATTTCGTTCGGCGGGCCAGGGGGCTCCGGCGGCCCCTTCTTGCCGCACGCTGTTAACAACCCCAGGGATACCGCCAGCGCGAAAACGATCCTCATGCCAATACCGTCAGCCAGCGCTCAGCCTGTTCCAAGACATTTTTCGGCGAGGTGCCCCCGTAGCTGGTGCGAGAGGCGACCGATGCCTCCACCGACAGCACCGAGAACACGTCGGCGGTGATGCCGGCTTCCACGGATCGCATTTCCTCCAGCGAAAGATCGACGAGATCGACGCCCTTGGTTTCAGCCATCGCCACCAGCCGACCGGTGACATGATGCGCGCTGCGGAATGGCAGGCGCAGCACCCGAACAAGCCAGTCCGCCAGATCGGTGGCGGTGGCGAAACCCGATCCGGCGAATTCCCGCATCCGTTCGGTGTTCGGCACCATGTCGCGCACCATGCCGGCGGTCGCGGCCAGCGACAGCGCCCAGGCCTCGGCGGCATCGAATACCGGTTCCTTGTCTTCCTGCATGTCCTTCGCATACGCCAGCGGCAGACCCTTCATCACTGTCAGCAGCGCCACCAGCGCCCCGGTGACTCGCCCGGTTTTCGCCCGCACCAGTTCGGCGGCATCCGGGTTGCGCTTCTGCGGCATGATCGAACTGCCGGTGGTGAACGCGTCGCTCAATCGGACGAAGCGGTAGGGCGCGCTGCACCAGATCACGATTTCCTCCGCCAGCCGGGACAGGTGCATCGCCGAAATCGCGGCCGCCGACAGGAACTCCAGCGCGAAATCGCGATCCGACACGGCATCCAGCGAGTTCGCCGTCGGGCGGTCGAAGCCTAAAGCGGCGGCGGTCATGTGCCGGTCGATCGGGAACGAGGTTCCCGCGAGTGCGGCCGAACCCAGCGGGCTGACATTCAGCCGCCGCCGGCAGTCGGCCAGCCGGCCGCGGTCGCGGTCCAGCATCTCCACATACGCCAGCATGTGGTGTCCGAACGTCACCGGCTGCGCGGTTTGCAAATGGGTGAACCCGGGCATCGGGTCGGCGGCGTGCTGCGCGCCCTTCCGAACCAGCGCCAGCATAACGTCGCCGATCTGCGCGGTCAGGCCATCGATCGCGTCGCGCACCCACAGCCGGAAATCGGTCGCCACCTGGTCGTTGCGGCTGCGCGCGGTGTGCAGACGCTTGCCGGCCTCGCCGATCCGATCGGTTAACCGAGCCTCGATATTCATGTGGATGTCTTCGAGGGCGGTGTCGAAGGCGAAGGTGCCCGCTTCGATTTCCGCGGCGATCCCCTCTAGACCGGCGGCGATCGCGTGCTCATCTTCGGACGACAGCAGGCCGATCGTGGCAAGCATGGCGGCATGGGCGCGGGAGCCGCGGATGTCCTGCCGCCACAATTTGCGGTCGAACCCTATGGAGGCATTGATGTCTTGCATGATCGCCGAAGGGCCGCCGGCGAAGCGGCCACCCCATTGCATGTTGGCTGGTTTGTCCGGGGTATCGGTCACGAAAAGGATTCCAAATTGATAATGAGCCGCAGATTCACGCTGGCGGCAGCCGGCGGGACCCTAGCCGCCGCACTCTGCCCGCGCAAACCGTATGCCGGGGAACTGTCCACCCTCGGTGAATCGCTGGACAAGCTGGATCCTCCCGCGGCCCCGCCGGACGGTGTTTTCCTTGCGGGCGACGGGTCGTCGCACCGGCTGTCGGAATTCAAGGGGCGCGGCATGGTGGTGAACATGTGGGCAACCTGGTGCGCGCCCTGCGTCGCCGAGATGCCGTCGCTGGAAATGCTGTCCAAGGCCCTCGCGCCCAAGGATATCGCGGTGCTTCCGCTGTCGTCGGATCGTGGCGGGGCAGAAGTGGTCGCCAACTGGTTCCACGCCCATGGCATTGCCGCGCTGCCCGTCCTCCTCGACCCCAAAGGCGCCATGGCTCGGGCATTCCAGGCGCGGGGCATTCCCACCACGGTGGTTATTAATAAATCCGGGGCGATGGTCGCCAGATTGGAAGGGGCAGCCGACTGGGGCACGCCCGAGGCCGCGGCGTTGATCGCCACGTTGACAGCCGGCTAAAGCCTGACACTTGGGTAAATCGTGCCGGTTTGGGGACGGTCTGGCATGCCCCCCCTTGCACAGCGGGCACGCACGAGGCATTCAGGCGCAGACCGTAAGTCTGGGGGGACGTCGGCGCGTCATGTGCATGCGGTGCCCCAAGAGTAAAGGATCGGATGCATGCGCTTGGCGGTGCTGAAAGAACGGCGAGCCGCGGAAACCCGCGTGGCTGCTACACCGGATACCGTGAAAAAATTGATTGGCCTGGGTCTCACTGTCGCGGTGGAAGCCGGGGCAGGGGCGACGGCAGCGATCTCCGACGCGGATTTCGCCGCCGCCGGGGCCGAAATCGCACCCGACGCCGCCGCGGCTTTGTCCGGGGCTGGCGTGGTGTTCGCCGTGCAAACCCCTGAATCGGAACAGCGGGCACTGATCCCGCGCGGTGCGCTGCTGGTGTGCATCGCCGGCGCGTTCGCCGATCCGGACCTGGTTCCCGCTCTGGCGGCCGCCGGCATCGATGCCGCGGCGATGGAGCTTCTGCCGCGTATTACCCGCGCGCAGTCGATGGACGTGCTGTCCAGCCAGGCCAATCTGGCCGGCTACCGAGCGGTGATCGAGTCCGCCGGGGCCTTCCAGCGCGGCTTCCCGATGATGATGACGGCGGCGGGCACCGTTCCGCCGGCCCGGGTGTTCGTCATCGGCGCCGGAGTCGCCGGCCTCCAGGCCATCGCCACTGCTCGGCGTCTCGGCGCAATCGTGTCCGCCACCGACGTCCGGCCGGCCGCGAAAGAAGAAATCAAGTCCCTCGGTGCCACCTATGTCGGGGTCGAGGACGCGGAAACCGCCGCCCAAACTGGCGCCTATGCCAGGGAAATGAGCGACGCGTTCCGCCAGAAGCAGGCCGAACTGATGGCCACGACGGTGGCCAAGAACGACATCGTTATCTGCACCGCTCTGGTGATGGGCCGCAAGGCACCCGTGATCGTCACCCAGCCGATGGTCGATAGCATGCGCGCCGGCAGCATCGTTGTCGATCTGGCAGCCGAAGCCGGCGGCAACTGCGCCGCGACGGTTCCCGGCCAAAGCATCGTCACCCCGAACGGTGTGACCATCCTCGGTTTCAACAACTGGCCGGGCCGCATCGCCGTTGCGTCCTCGGCGCTGTATGCGCGCAACCTGCTGACCTTCCTGACCACGTTCTGGGACAAGGACAGCAAGGTTCCCAAGCTGCCAGAGACGGACGACATCGTGAAAGGTGTCATGCTGACCCGTGGCGGCGCCATCGTTCACCCGAATTTCCTGCCCCAACAGGCAGCCTGAGCATCCGGAGACCGACACGATGAACCCGAACCAATTGGCGGATGAAGCCGCTCGTCTGGCCGATCAGGCCATGACGCTGTCGAACCATGCGCAGACCCTGGCGATCGGGGTGGCGACGACGGTCGCGCCCGAGGTGAACCCGTTCATCTTCCTGCTGGCCATTTTCCTGATGGCCTGCTTCGTCGGCTACTACGTCGTGTGGAACGTCACGCCGGCGCTGCATTCGCCGCTGATGGCGGTGACCAACGCGATCTCCTCGGTGATCATCGTCGGTGCCATGCTGGCGACGGGGCTGGCCACGTCCGGCTGGGCGATGCTGTTCGGGTTTATCGCGGTGACGCTCGCCTCGGTGAACATCTTCGGCGGGTTCATGGTGACGCAGCGCATGCTGTCGATGTTCAAGAAGAAGCAATAAAGGCCAGATCGATGTCCGCCAGCCTGACTTCTCTCGCCTATCTCGTCGCCGCGGTGCTGTTCGTTCTGGCGCTGCGCGGTCTGTCGTCCCCGGTCACATCGCGTGAGGGCAACCGATATGGCATGATCGGCATGACCATCGCCGTGGTCGCCACCTTGGTGCAGCACGGGATGGGGTCGTGGGGATATCTGCTGATCCTGTTCGGCATCCTGATCGGCGGCGGTGTCGGCATCGTGGTGGCGTTGCGGATCCAGATGACCGCGCTGCCGCAGTTGGTCGCCGCGTTCCACTCGCTGGTGGGTCTTGCGGCGGTGTTCGTCGCGGCGGCGGCGCTGAATGCGCCTGAAGCCTTCCACATCGGCATTCCCGGCGAAATCCATCCGCAAAGCCTGGTTGAAATGTCGCTGGGTCTGGCAA
>VFSW01006683.1_pt1 | contig 16910 bp, 24 predicted proteins | sample 5358111 | NCBI WGS metagenome assembly VFSW01 (sample SAMN11554181, study PRJNA540505) | mine drainage metagenome | isolation source: sediment from site ElyBrook_90M | place: USA: Ely Copper Mine, Vershire, VT | collected 2017
CGAGCCGTCGCAGCGTTCTCTTCGAGGCGATGGGCCTCACGAACACGCCGATGTTCCTGCTTCGCCTCGTCCTCAGCCAGAAGGCGCTTCTCACGCGCCATCATAATCTGAGCAAGCAAGGCAGTGCTCGAATCTTCTTGCTTCGGCGCGACCTGAACAGTCAACAGCTTATTGATAAGCTGGCTCTGTTGGGCCACAACTGCCATCAAATCGGCAATCGACGGAACAACTGCCGGTGTTTCAGTTTGCGCTTCAGCGAGCGCATTTACAGCCTGTGTCTCTGACATGGTAGTTCTCCTCTGACTAGCTTCTTTGTTTCTGTTCGGGATGTCTTGACCGAACGCCATTTAACGGTGACAGCCGTTCCCTGCTTACTTCCTGACGCGATAATCGCCAGGCACATCAGAAGGAATCTCCGGGGCTACATCCTCCGGCTTAAAGTCCGCGACCTGTTTCGGTGTCATACCAATCTCACCGGCCCACGCGGGGTGGCAAGTAAGAATCTGCTTCAGGTCGAGCGCGTACTTGCGCTTCAGCTTCTCCCAATACTCACGCTTGGCCGCCGCCGTGCCACTGTGGTCAACCAAACCTGTGAACGGGGTTATTACGGTTATCAGTTTTCCCTCGTCCATGAATCGTCGAAAGCCCATGCAAAGAAACTGGTCCTTGCAATCATTGAAACCAGGAAATCGAACGCGCTCACTGGACTCCACCGGGGCCGACTCCACTTTCTTAAAGGCATGATTAGGCAAACCGAGCACACCCATTGGCGTCTCCTCCAAACAAATTGCGAACATTCCACATTGTACGCCGATAGATTCGGCTTACTTCCCCATCAGTCGGTGCTCCAAAAATCTTATTGATCTGCTTCTCCGTCACGATGCCCTTCTGAACCAGCTGGGCATTAACCGTTCGCCAGCCACGATAGCTCTCCCCGTCCGGGAGACTGTGTCGGTCAAGGCGAAGCACGGACCATTCGTACATCGCAGGCACTTGCATATAAGCAATGTAAAAACACTGCTGCGTGCCTGGCTTAACGGCCCAAAGCGCCACTGTCTTCGGCGGCCAGCCGTTATCAATCGTAAAGCATTTCACTCCGAAGCGGCGAAGCTTGGAGATATAATCTCGCGTCCGAATTGGATGGACCTTCCGGGCCACCTCGTTGATGAGGATGTTCTGGTGCTCCATCTTGTAACCGCGAACAAGGAAATCGGACGCTTCCTTGGCCGCCTGAAACGACTCTTTGACGAACGCCCGGTAATCCTCGGGGTGCTTGACCCAGTCAGGCGTTCCGTTCGCGAGCAGCTCTTTAACTGTCTGCCGCGTCATGTTCAAATCAACAGCACTTCGAATCGGTGCGTCAGTGTGAACCTCGAAGTTCTCGTACACCCGACTCGCTGCTTCCGCTTCAGCTTCTTTATATGTTGGCATTGGGTCACCCTTTATTTATTTTGAAAGGGGGCCGGTTAAAGCCCCCTCTCGTATCGACTGAATCTTTACTGAATCGCGGGCACGCTGTCGATGAAGCGAATGCGCTGCGTGTTGCTGCCCGTCTGGGGCGGCAACGTCACGGTCTGGTGGAAGCGATAGGAGGCCCATCCACCGATAGTCGCCGTGGGGTCATAGCTCGACGGAGGCGCGTCGGTTACCACTCGGCAATCGATTGTGCGCCAGTCCCCTTCCTGAAGGTCCGTGTCGCCGGGGACTTCCAACCAAACGCCGATCATGGCGTAGTTGCCGAAGATATAAGTTCGGTAACCAACCTTGCCGGACGACTGGTAGTTCGAAGTCGTGGTAACAAACGGAGTCTGCCGAAGCACGATGTTCGTGCCAGGAAGTTCGATTTCCATGGTCTGGTCAGAGCCAGCCATCTTGTCGAACTTGTCCATGTGCGCGTACTTCCAAATGTCCACGATGCTGTTGTTCACAGTCGTGGCGTTGAAAATATCGCCCAGGACGTTCGGGCTAACCGCGCCGAGGAACTTGCCGTTCTTGCAAGGCAGCATGTTCTTGGCGACCATCATCTGCTTCAGTTCGCGGAGAGTCGCAAGGTCCAGTGTGTAGGGCGAAGTCAGCAAACTCGACTGGTTGACCTGAGTGTCAACGGCAGAAGCGGAGTCTGCAACCGCGCTGTACAACTGGGAAATGCTCTGCCCGGCCTGATAGCCAAGCTCAACCGCGCTGTTCCCCACCAACTCGTCGATGCTCGAAGCAATCGCGAACGCCGAAAAGTTGGAATAGTTATTCCATTCGCCGATCTGCGCCGAAGCGGAAATCTGCGAAACGTTCTCAGGAGCGCCCACTACACCGTCGCCCTTAGGCTGAGTGTCGCCAGACAGCGTGTTATAGCTGAAAAACTGGCGATTGATACCACTGTGCAGAGGCTGAACTCGCCGTTCCGCCACTGTGACAAAAGCGTCCGTCTCACCTTTGAGGTTGGGAATCAGCTCTTTGTCGAAGAGAATCGCCTGAGCTGTCAGAACGTTAGCTACGTTCTGCGCTGAGGGATTCGGGCCGCTAGACATGTCGAATTACCTTTACTCCTGGTTTTGCCGCGTGTGCGGGAGAGCTTACCGTCGCCGGTCCCTAATCTGCTCCCATGTACCCTTCAGAACCCCGATGCCCAACGCTTCCATTTGTCGGACAATTTCGGGGTCCTGCATATTTTTTCTCATGGTTGCAGGGTCCCAACTTGCGATTTCTCTCTTGGTGAGCTTAACTGCGTTTGGCAACGGGCGAGTACCAGAAACGGTTTCGCCAGGAACCAGACCGCCGTTAAACGCCGGTCTCGGAGGCGCTGCCGGAGCCGGTGGATTAACCACTGGGGCAGGCTGAGCCGGTGTAGGTACCTCTGCCGGAGTTGAAGCAGGAGGCACTACGGGTGGTGCGGGCACTGCTGCTGCCGCTACAGGAGCGGCTGGTGTTGCCTTCGTAACCGGCGTCGGATTAGGAGCCGGTTCCGTTCTTGGCACCTCAACAGGAGCCAATTGCGATTCCTGAGCCATAAATGCCAAATCCAAGTTCTCGGCGGTCCATTCGAGTCCATTGTCTCGAATATAGTCCGTCATCAACTTGACGTTGGCGGCACAAGGATTAAAATCTTTTACATGCTGAGCGCGGAACTTGTATGTCTCAGCCACTTCTGCCGCTGCCCGCTCTTTCGCTTGGGCCTCGGGGTCGCTGGCCGCGATCTTTCGAATGGCCGCCAGTTTCTTTGTGGGGTCGGTGCTGTTCAGGTCCGCAATGGCCTGCTGCATCTCCACGTCGGTGTTTCGCTGTTGCTCTTCCTGTTTCTTCTGGAAGGTCAGCTTCTGCTCTTTGACCCGCGCAAAAGCGCGAGACGCGTTCTCGTGAGCGATGCGCTGCTTTCTGTTCAGCTCAATCCAGCTCCGAGCCTCCAGGTGCGTCGGGCGACCGATTGGTCGGCCTTGCTCATCAGTCACCTGGTACTCTTGAATAAACTTTGTGATGTTACCGCTGGCATCGCGCTCAACGGCAATAAAATCTTTTGCCAGCTCAGCGTCTTCCGCCGCAGCAGCCGCTGCTCTATCCGTGGCCGCCTTGGCCGCTGCATCAGCAGCCGCCTTGTCGGACGCTTCTTTAGCCAGCCGTGCTTGCTCGGCAGCAACCGCATCGGAAGCCGCCTTATCAGCGTCCGCCTTGCGTTTCTGCTCAGCCGCTAGCTCATCTTCGTCGACTCGAAGCTCGACCTTGTTAAAGGCCGCCTCGATAGCCGCCGAACCTTCTGGGAATGAAACCAGGACCCTCAGTAGCTGAGGCTCCAGCTCCAATACCTGCGGGCGGGTCAGCTCTTTCAAAGCCTCGCCAACTTCTTTTGCGCCCTCAACCGATGCAACCTTGCCTTTCAGCGCATCGATGTTCGCATTAAGAACTTCATTTAACGTCATTGGATTGTCTCCGAATTGGATTTGGGATTGGATTAATACCAGGTTCTGATTCTGCCTGGGCTTCCAACCCAAGTGACTTCCTCACATTCTCCGCTGCTTGCTGGGCGTCCGCTTGTCCCGCGTGCCATGCAACCGAATCGAAAAGGCGATTCGAAAATCGCCAAGCCGCTTGCGCCAGCTGCTGGTAGGCCACGAGCACGTCCTTATAATTCGGCGTCTCGACTGGCAGGCCAACAACTTTGGCTGTCTCTTCGTTACAACCGGCGCGGGCAAGCTCCATCAGAACTTCCCAGCCGGGGTGCATCGTAAGCGCGCTCAATTGAATGCGCTTGGTTACAGACAGTTCATCTCGCAAAATCGGTTTCGGTGTAGTTGCCATTGGGTACTCCGAGCATTACGATTGATGTCTCAATTTGAGACATTCTTACAGCGTGGTCGTTGAACCAAATCCTTGATTATCGGGCGCGCCGTTCAACAGCTCGCCGTCCATGGCGTGCTCTGTAGCTTGCCGCAACACTTCGGCTCCGGCCTTGCCCAACTGCTTCTGGTCCTCAGCTTGCTGCGCCTGCTGGAACTTCTGAGTCTGCATTTGCGCCTGCGCTTGAGCCTGCCGCTGTTGAATAGCAGCCGGTTTGTTGCCCTCATAAACTTCGATTTCTTTCGAAGTCATTGGCCGCATGAAATTCTGGGAGAACTTCCAGCCTGCCGCGTCGGCGAACGCCTTGAAAATCGCCGGGCCATCGAACATGTAATGGCCGTCCATGATGTTACTCACGAACGTCGGCGTGTTAAGCAAATTCATGATGATGGGCAGGAACTGCGCCATCTCTTTCTTCGCACCGAGGTGCGAGCCTGCCAGAACTTCATACTCCATCTTGGCGTTGCGATACTTGTCGTGTTCGACTTTACCTTGACGGTACGCATCGCCGAGCTTCTCGCCGAGGATGTCGTACAGCACATCGGTCGGCATCAAATCGTTATCCAGCTCGTCCATCTCATACAGCCACGGCTCGAATATCTGAGTCATGAACCGATTGATCGGGCCGTCGAGACGGCTGGCGTTCGCGGAGATAACCGCGTTCGCGCCGGTCGCTGAGCGCATGCCCGTAGAGCGCGTGCCCATGGCAGAAACGCCCTGCACGACTTGCTCGTTCGCGCCGGAAGAACCAGCAGCGTCCGTCTTCGCCTGCTGAATGAACTGCCACGCCTCAGAAGGCACGGAGGGCATTTCGAGGAACTTGAAAGCCTTATCAACGTCCTCATCAACGTCGATAATGCCGCCCTGTTTCCAGCGCACGTTCTGAGTCGGAGTGTTAAACCCTTTCTTGCGCAGTGCGGTCGGCTGCAAACAATAAGCCAGCAAGTCGAGAGCGAGATTCGTCACGCCCTGCTCTACCAGCTGCTCGTATCCGATCAACAGCCCGAGGCCCTGGCCCCAGAAGCTGTCGGGAATGTTGCGCCAGTTAGCGGAGAAAAACGGAATCACTTCGTACGGATTCTCTTCGTTCCGCAGAAGAATGTTGTGGCCGTTGCAGGCCAGCACAACGATGACTCGATTGTTGTCCCAGTACTCAAGAAGCTCCAGCGGCTTCTCAAGCGGGTCGGCTGACGTGCGCTTGTTGCGCGGCAGCGCGTGTTGCAAATACCCGAACATCTGTTCGGGAATCGTCATCGCGATATTGTCGGAGGGCGTCGAAGTCGCGGTATTCAAAAACAGAGCGCGCATCGCTGCTTCGCTCGGAACGTTATAGCCCGCCGTCTGGCGCAGAGCATCCAGGTCGCCGTACGTCGCGTAATCGCGGTAGATGACCCACTTGGCGCGCCGGATATCTCCCTGGCGACAGCCGGGGTCCACCAACACCGTGCGAATGTCGCAGAACTTAATCCACGGGCGACTGACCAGTTTCTTCTCTTTCTTTACTTCGAACTGCATGGACTCGGGCGTCTCTACGAATGTAGAGCCATTACCGGCCTGCCCAGGAACCTCTTTGCGCTGAGCTTTGCGAACGCGCTTTTTTACAGTCTTGGAGTATTCGCAATAGCCCCACTTCATGATGCAAGTGCCGAACAACGCCATCTGCTCAAGAGCGTATTCCGCTTCCTGGCGAAAGCGCATGTCCCACAACTGCTCGCTAAAGACCGCCGTCTTCGCCTTAACAATCTCGGGGTCCGCGCCCGCTTGGGGCCGGAGCATGAACGGCGGGTCTTCGTAGAAAATCCCTTCAATCAACTTCGGCGTAATCGAGTTGAGGTTGTTGCTCAGCGTAAATTTCGGAACGTTCGCTTGCGCTACGTTGCCGCCGTCGAACGCGGTCGCAGCCTGAGGCGACTGATAAAGGGTATCTATCAGGGTCCATGCCGCAGACCACTGCATGATATTGATGTACGTATCGGAGAGCTGTGCGTTATCGATAACGAGCTTGACAGCCTCACGGTCGCGCAACAGCTTCGCAGCGGACTCCGCATCTTCCTTCTTAAAACCCTCAGCAGTTATTTCTGCCGCAGGCTCCACGTACCGCTTTTCTAATTCGGTTTGTCCGGCTGACAGATCAACCGGCGTGGCTTCCTGCTCAACTTCGGGCATGAGAATTGGTTATCCTTTGTAGCGGATGCCGCCCGGTTTGGGGGCTGCTGGAACGGAACGGCTCTCGATAGACGCCGTTGCTTTATTTCCGTAACGATTGGCGTACTTAATCTGCGCCGGAGTTAAAATTTCTTCCGGCTTAATCGGAACCACAGGCTTGGGCCTGATCGCTTCATGAAACTCATCGGTGCGCCGCTCTGGGTTCGTAACATCACTTCTGATGTGGGCCATAGACACCTACGCATGAAAGACTGAACCGAGCGTCCGTCTAACCGCATCGTTAAGCGGCGTCGAAGTCTCGGGCGGCTGATCGTACGGGTCCAGCGTTGAAGCCAGCTGACCGACCGGGGAATAGGACCCGAACAGCCGCTGCTGCGCGGCCTGCAAGTCAGCCCTTTTCTTGGCGGCCTCGGCAGCTGCCAGGTTGGCGGCCTCTTCTTGCGGGCCGTCAGTAAATAACGGAAAGCGGAAGAACCGAACGCCCAAGCCAATCGAATCGGCCAGGTCATCCTTCTGCGTCGACCGCGACACGCCGCTCAAATTTTCCAGCTGATTAAACAGCGCGTCGTTCCAGTTGCCCATCGCGAAGCGCAACCTGTCCGGTAGCAGACCTTCGAGGGACTTGATGCGTTGAATCTTCGCGTTCTTCGTGTTGTCGACTTCGAGCCAAATAAGCGGCATCGCGATACCATATCGCTGAGACTGCAAACGAATCTGCAACTCCAGCTCTTCTTGGTACGGCGGCTTCTCAATAATCGCCAGTCGCGGACTCCACTTCTTGAACAGCAGCGCCATTTCGTACGCCAGCTCAGAACGATGAAACCTGTCGCCGCGCTGTTCGAGAACGACGACCGACTTGGCTCCTTGCTCGTTCTTAAACAACCGCAACACGCTCAGCGCGCTCAGATCGGCGCGGTTTGAAACTGTGTGCGCCGTGTCAACAGAAATGATCGTATCTCCGTCCCGAGGAATCATAGCCATGGGCATCAACGCCCTGGTCAGGATGGACATTTCGAAATTCAGTTTCAGCGAGGAGTTTTCTTCTGGTAGCCACTCAATCAGATGCTGGCTGCGAAAGAACCGCTCTTGCCGAGGCGTCGTGCCCAACTCGCCCTGAAGCCATGCCCAGGTCAGGCGCTCAGGAAAGAGCAGCACAACGTCGGATTCAACAAGCTCGCGAAGAGCCTTGCGACTTGCCTCAGGCTTAACCGTCCAGGCCGGGTCGAGACGAACGGCCCAGTTCTTGGCCGCCGCGTTTCGCGTTAAAATTTCGTTGTATAAATCGGCAGGATGCCACGGGGTCCCGATGACCACCGCAAACCCAACCGTCTCGCGGAGCTTCATGAAGGCGTCAAATACCTTAACATCCTTCTCACGCATATCATCGGTGCCGGTATTCTTATCGCTGACCGGGTCGTCGAACAAGCCGATGTCGAAACGCTTACCGGCTGATACCGACTCCATCGATGTGGGCTGCGCCGATTTTTGTGGCCGCCCCAAGTGTGCCATCGGAGAATTGAATTCCAGAAGACTGCCGTCGCCCGCAGGCAAGCAGTACTCTGGGAAGAGCTGATGGAACTTCTGGCAGCCCTCGCTTCCCCAGGTCCAATAGAACCGATAAACCTCGACGAAATCCTTGCTCAAATCTTTTGTTTCTGAGCAAAGCATGTAGCGCAAATCAGGGCAGCACAGCGTGCCGGTCAGCGCCCACACCAAAGAGAAACTGGACTTGTACGCGTTGCGGCTCGCCATCAAAAGGAAGAGCTTGCTGTCGGGCTTCGCCGGTGATTTCTGGCGCGCCAGCCAAGCCTTTACATCCGCTTCGGTGTAATTCGGAAGCAGGCCATCAGGGTTAAACTTCGGAAGAAAGTTCGCCCACGTCTGGTGACACGTGTGCTCAAAATCTTTTCCGAGAATCGTCCCGAGGTATATAACGTCCGTCTTGCACTTCCGGCGCTCAATCTTCGCCTGCAAAAGAGTTGTTTGCTTAAACGTTTCCGCAGTCGGCAGATGCCCCAAATCTTTCTTTTCGAGAAAGCTGTAGTACATCAGAGCGTGTAGCTCTTTCTCAGTTACCAGCTCGCCGTCAATCGGCGTGTTCTCAACAGTCCGGCAACCAGAATGCTCAAGCAGCATCGGGTCAGGATTCGGGGTCAGCTCCATAATCACGTGCGTCAACGCACGGAGTACTCGCTGATTTTCAATACCCTGCGATTGGAAGGACTCGGCAATCAACTTCTTGCCGGTCTTCGGGCGACCCGCGCCGCGACCTACTGGCTCATCCGGTTCGTCGTCTTCAATCTTCTCTAAATTCGGACGAGTCCCTGGCTTCTTGCCAGCTCGATACTCGCGCATATACTCGGCTGATGGCATTGGTACTTCTCCGACGTGCTATTTACTTCGTGGCGTCCTCGGCGACCTTGCGCTGTTGCGCGGCCCAATCGAGGGACTTCTCCGTATCAGATTTCGGTTTGGACGGCGCGGCTTTCTTCGACGCGGCCATTTTATAAGGCACGCTTGAGTACTCGTGCTCACTGCGAAGCTCGGAAGGCACAGGCGTAGGAGCCGTCTGGCCCGGTCTCTCGGACACTTCTTGCTGTCGTTTGATGTCTGTCAAAGCGTCTGTGGCTGCGTCCTGCGGCATGATTAACTCCCTGGCTGGTACTCGTCTTCTTTGTCTTTCTTGCCGAGTATCGGAATCGCTTCGTATCCGTGCGCCGACTTAAACACGGCCTCAACGCCGCCAGTCGCTACGCGAGCTTTTGGAATCGTGGTACCGTACAACAAACGGTGAAGCTCTTTCAAAATACTGCCGTGAACGCCGATAACCACCGGGCGTTCTGAATCTTCGCCGGTTTTAATCGCCCGCCACAACTGCGGGTCGACGCGCTCACGAAACTCGTGGAACGACTCGCCACCCGGAATCTGAATCTCTGGGTGACGGCTGTACCACTGAATAGCCGCGATGTTCTCTTTGGTTTTGCGGTAGTTGGTAAAATCCCCTGTATTCAGGGACTCGATGTTGGGAAGAATTATCAAACGCATGCCCTTATCTTTCGCCAAGGGTGCCAGCGTCTGACGGACTCGTTTGCGATCACTGCAATAAATGCGGCTGAACTTGTTGTGTCGGAAAAACCGGATGAGATTCTCGGCCTGCGCACGCCCTTTCTCGTTTAGCGGAATGTCCTCGTCACCACGGAACACATCCTTGTCATTAAGGTCTGTGTCGCCGTGCCTTACGAAGTAGGCTACAGGTCGCACGGAGAATCTCCCTTCGAAATACCCACATCAGCAGCGCTGGAATCAACACCAGCACCGGATTTAATCGTCGTCGTCCGGGTCGAACTTCGGCGCTTTTGGGGCGTGGGTCTTTCTCCAGTGCTCCGCCGAATTTTCCTTCATATGACCGAGCAGAAACTTAACACGGCTCACTGGCATCGCAATCTTGATGTTAAAATCGGGCGGCAAAAATCCGACCGTAACGCCGATCAGAGCCTGCTGCTTCTCGTCGAAAATACCGGAGCCACTTGAGCCATAACTGGTGGTGTCCTGCAAAGGCATAGCGTTCTGCCAACCGTACGGTAACGTCCACGCCGGTTTAGGAACAGCTGGAAATGCCGGAGCCACGAACATGCCTGTCGTATAAATCTTGCCCAGACCGCGTGGAAAGCTCCAAAGAAACAGCGGGTCGCCGGGCGTAAGCTGGTGCTCATCACCGAGCTTAACAGCCGGAAGCTTACCGGGATTCAAAACTCGCAACAGCGCCAGGTCTTCGTCATCGCTGATGGCCGCGACTTCCGTGGCATAAAAAGGACCGCCGCCATTGTCCGCGAACGTAATTTCCTCTCCGTCCGCAATCACGTTGGTGTCTTCGTCGACGACGCAATGTCGCGCCGTCAAAATGTACGCCTGCTTGTCCGGTGTCTCAATGCTCGTGCCAGAACAAATCACAGCACGCTTGCCATTCCGCATCTGGACAATGCCGACTTCGGCGTCGTGAGCCTTCGTCCCAAAAGACGAGACAACAGCGGTGCCCACGGTTGAGAACGCCAGTGTAACTGCGAATGCCAAAGCAAGCAGCTTTCTGGAAATCATGTTCGTGTCCGCGAGCGGCTCTTGGCAGAGCACTACCGTTCGCTGCGTCGTTCCTTTCGGGACCCTCTGCTCGACGTTATGGCTGATCGGGGTATTTCTGGTAAGTGAGAGCGTGGCCTGCAAGAAACGCGTAAAAAGCGTACGTCGTATTCACCACTCCGGGGCCAACGTCATGGCCGGTTTTGAAGTGATAAATGATGATCGCGCCTTGACACGCAGTAGCCAGCAGGATGTGAAACTTGTTGATGAGCGCGTCGAAAACCTTGTTGACATCGACGTTCATAAGTTATTTCGATTCCTTGTACTTCTTGGCAATTTTCGCCATTCCACGAACGTGCGAGTTGTGGTGGTCCGCCGCCTCGTCGAGCTGCGCCGAGGAAATCTCGCCGGACTTGACGCCCAGCGCTTTGTGAAGATGGCCGTGACGAAGGCCAAACACATGCCGGTACTTTGAGTCGGCCATATTACGCCACCTTCTCACCCTGGGGCATCGGCAGCGCGCCCTGGTTGGGCTGGCCCAGCTCCGCTTCACCGTCGTTCGGTTCGCCGGTATGCTGCATCAAACCATCGAGCATCGCGTCATGATCGTTGACGGCGTAGTCCTTGTGAGACTTGCCGTCCTCGTGCTCGTGATGAACCGTATGGCTCCCATCGTCGTGGTGAACGATGTGCGTGTGCGCGTACTTGTGGCTCTTTTTCTTAGCCATCGGAATCTCCAATTACTGATTGTTGTGCTGGTTGAGCTTGGTGTTCTCGCCGTGCGCGTTAGCTCCGCCACCAATCCTGCGGAAATGGTCGGCCCGAGCTTTCGTCTGAACAGCGGGGTTCTCTTTGTGAAGAGAATCGGTCCCTGTGTGTTTCACCGGAACAGCGGCGTCGCCATGTGCGTCGTGGCCACTTGCGACCCCTTCACGCCACATTGCCCGAGCGATGTCTGTCTGCTTCGAGCCGTGAGTCGACTTGGCTTCTTTTACCGGCTCGCTACCAGCAATGCTGGAACGAGGATGGCCTTCGGCCTCGTGAATCGTTTCAGCATGGTTCCAGCCGTCGTTAACGCCAGCTGCGGGAGCGCTCACCGGATGCATCGGGGACTTGCTCAAATTCCTTCCGCCCATCGCCGGAGCAGATGCATTCTGCATAGGCTGTTTCCGGTCCTTCGGACCCATAGACGGCACTGAAGTCGCTTTTCCGTTCTTCATGTTACTTCTCCTCATCTTTTGCGTGGAACCAATCGCTGCAATACTCGTCAATTGGAGCAGGGATTACGTCGCTGCCCGCTGGCTTGTCGCCCCTGGGACTTTCCCAAGCAATGAAAAACTTATTTCGACAAGTCTTTTTGTCGCCCCGAAGATATTCGCACTTCGAACAAATCGAGCCGCCTTTCGGGACACGTATCGCGGCTTCATGATTCTCGTCGTATTGGGGAACGGTTGGGTCCAAACTGGCGACGTGTTCCTGGATAATCTTCAGGGCCTGTTTCGGTTTAGAAACGCCCTGCGGCTCGTCGCCGTGAGTAACCGTGGCGCTTTTATCTGGGTGCCACTCGATGGTCGTCTTTGACATTTGCTTTACTCTCACGCTCGGCCAGCGTCCGCAAGTACGCTTCGATGTGTGGCGCATGGTTATTCATCAAAACCGCCATGCTTTGTTCCATCACATCCATATGATTGACAGCCCGAATCAAAAATGCTTTGGCGTCATCATAAAGGCCACGAGACTTCCAAGCTACCGTAATTAAAAAGGACGGCAACGCGAAGTCGTAAAGAACATCCGCTGCGTCCTTAAAGGTAAATGTGCCTGGGTTGAACATAAAATTTTACTCCCGGCTATAACGGAAGTCGCTCTGACTTTCACAGAGTCCGGTTCGGGGCTGCTTATCTTTCTTTTGCTCGCCGCCAGTACCGGAGAAAGGGTTTAGGCTCCCAGAACCTGAAGTTGATACAGCTTGGCGGAGTTAGCCGTCGCGCCGGTACCGAAAGACACCTTCATCACGATGCCGAAAGGCAACGAGATACTGGGGTCAACCGGGTTGGTTGTCGCGGTAATCGCCGTCAAGTCAACCAACGTGTTGTTTGCAGCGCCCCAATAGACGCCGCTCAACTGCTTAGAATCGGGGTCAACCACAACGTCGGCTTCGAGGAACCAAGACTTAGACGCGGTAGCAATCGCGCCGGTAGTCACGGTCGCCAGAGTCGTATACGACGGAGACGCCACGGTGCCGGTGTTCGCCAACAGGGTGAGAATCACCGTGCTGGACTGGCTGGTAGTCATTGAACCAGCGGCCACAATCTTAGCCTGCTGTCCGGCCAATTCCAGCTCGCCGGGGAACGCCAGCTGGCCAGCTGCGCTGCTGGCAGAGGGCGTTGTGGGGGCTGTGAAGAGAGAACCGTTCGGACGCGGGAAATAAAAATCGCCCGTGCCCGTACCGGAAATCTTAGCCGGGTTCAAACTGTTAACCTGAAAATCTGCAAGAACAGACATTGTCTTCTCCTATGGTGTCCACCGTGCGCGTAGACGGTTGCGATTGCTCGCCCGTATCCATGTCACGCATCTTGTCAACGAATATGAACATATATATGTTCGATTCCGTAGGCAAGATGGATTTATCGATAGACCAGTTAAGAGCAGACACAACTTGCTCGTGCTATTATGTCCGCTCAAACTCGTTAGATGATTTGTAGTGCGGTGCCGCAACCGGAGCAGAACTTATCGTTGCCCTTGGCGCGCTTACCGCATGTTTGACAAACCGCGTGAAGGTCCACTGTCACCGGGCGTTGAACCGGCTGCTCATCAACTTTGCCGAGGAGCTTCAGTGTCAGCACTTCACTTTGCTCGGTCTCGAAATTCGAAACCGAAATAAACTTTTGATTCGACTCGCTACCGGGAACCGTTATGCCCGCGTCGTTCGCCGACCGAGTCAGGTTCTTCGGAACCGACATCATGTTCATCGCCATCAGCTGGCGGGTTCCCGAGTTTTCAGAGCCACTAGCTGAACAAGTAATCGTCGGACTCGAATCGTTCAGAAGGGGTCGCAGAGTATTCAGCCAAACCCGAGGGTAATAATGATGTGGAAAGCAACCCTCGTGATGGTAGTGATACTGGTGGTGAATCACGTGCTCAACCACCGGCTGAACTTTCTCTTTCTTAAACTCAACGCGGACCAGGCCGTCTTCGGCCTTGACGCCGCGATGCTGTTCCACTGCGTCAGTGCGCTCGATAAACTTGAATCGATTGCCGCGCTCTTGATTGCCGGTCGTGTTGAACCGCTCAATCTCCATGCTCTCGTTTGGCCCGAGAACATACCAAGGCCCGGCGATTTCACTGTCGATACTTATCTGCGCCTGTGCCCGAACTGAATTCAGATTCTTCAGCAACACGGAGTACTCGCTGCCGAATGGCAACTCGACTTCGCCGCCAGACTCGCGGAGAACCTTGCCGCCGACTTTAATCGCCACAACAAAATTGTTCTTGTACGTCATATGCTCTCCTTGTAACGGCGTCTGGACTACACGCCCAAATTAAAGTCCAGGGATGCCCGTTTAAGCTCCGGGTCCAGAGCAGCGTGATTTATACGAAAGCAACCGTAACAATCACAGAACTTGATGGGGCCGTCACGCCAGCTGTGCCACCCGTGGTGACACAAGCCGCCGTCAGGCCAATCGCAAAAGTGATGCCGGGCGTCGCCTTGGTAAACAGAGGCTGCGTGCGGACCACGCCGCCAGGAACATAAATCACTTCGTCCGGGGCTGTGGTACCGAGAGTCACCGAACCACTGAGCGCGTTAAACAGCTTCACGTAGGAAGCCGCGCCGCCGTTCGCGCTATTATCGACCTGGACCCAAAGGACCAGAGCGGAGGAAGCCTTAATGGCGTCCAGCGCGTTACCCATGGCTGTGTCGGTATAAAGGGTCTCAGAGACCGGCGAAGCGATAACAATAGACGAAATGGCCATCTTAGTACTCCAATTGAAAAGCGATATCGTTCGCTTTCTCTTCCGATGTACACGCGCAAATCATGTGCCCGGCTTCGTGCGCCAGCGTATGACGAACCATCTGGTCGGTCGCGTACTGCAAATAAGCTTCGTTGATGTACGTCTGGTCCAACGGCATGAACGTATAGGCGCTCTCCGTAGTGACCTTCATTTTCTCAACGTTCTCGTGGAACTGAGCTTCAGGAATTATGTGAATGTTCCACGTGTCTGGCATCGGCTCTTTCGTAAAATTCAAGCTCCGCTCAAGACGGGTAAGCCGCGCTCGCTCCCAGCTCGTCGACCCGTCAATCGAAAACATCGTCGGAGCCGCCGCCATTGCACTAATGGCCAGAGCCATCGCGAGAATTAGCGCTCGAATGTTTAGCACGATGCTCGTGCCTCCAGACATAGATTCTGCCGAACGTACCTGTTACAACATACAACGCGACAAACAACAGGACCCTCAGCAGGCGTCTCATCGCCAGAGCCACCCGCACAGGCACCGAAGTGCCGTGTCACAACTACGCGGTTTCTGAAGACGACGCCTACAAGCGGGACAAGTACGTTCCCACATATGGCTACCCAACTAGGACTCGAACCTAGATTTGCTGAGTCAGAGTCAGCCGTGCTACCGATTGCACCATCGGGTATTAGAAACTCCGAGCGAGTCGGCTTATCACACTCGCCCGTGCGTTGCGTAACATCGTTTGGAGCGGGACATGGGAATCGAACCCATATCATCAGTGTGGTGGACTGAGGCGCTGCCAATACGCCAGTCCCGCTCAGAAAGTCGAAGGGACGCCGAAGCGCCCCTTTACGGAAAATATGGTTGCGGAAGTGGGATTTGAACCCACGACCTTCGGCTTATGAGGCCGACGCGCTACCGGACTGCGCCATTCCGCGAAAGGTTGAAATTACTTCGTGCGCCAGAGGCCAGCCGTAAAGCAATAAAACAGCGTGGGGCCAGCGGCGACAGTCAAAGAGAAAGCGGTGTTCGCACCGAGAGCGTTGATCGCTTCGCCAACTGCCGGGAACACGTTGCACGCGTTCGCAGAAGCATCATTCACAATCAAAATCACGTTGCCACGAGACGAAACCGGCAGCTTAACGGAATCGCCTGCTGTTACGACCGTAGTGATGCGGTTGTATGGAGTGGTCAGCTGAACTGCGTTTGTCTGACCGCCAGTAGCAAAGGCCGTAATGGTGTCGGTCGCCATCTTGGTGCCATACATCTGGCCGTTAAAAGATTCGCCGAGCAGAATCGTGCCGCCCTGGCCAAGAATCTGAAGAATGTCCAAAGATTCCCCAAAGTCCTGGTAAATTTCACGAGCCGTAAGTGTTGCCATCTTAGTTCTCCTTGAATTTAGTGGCTCGTTGCAAGCCAGCGGCACCGCCAGGAGTGCTTAGTGAAATAGCTTTCGAACGTCGAAGCTCTTCACTGAAGACTTCTTTAACCAGCCGAACGTGACGCCGCGTGCTGGTCCAGCGCTCAACGCGCCAGGCCAATGTCACGATAGCTAGCCATACGAGGATTACGAGCATTTGAAAATTCCGCCGAAATTTTAGGCGTGATCGCCTTTGTCGCCCTTGTCGCCTTTATCTCCTCGGTCGCCTTTCTCGCCTTTGTCGCCTTTATCGCCCTTGTTGCCGTTGATGCCGTGCTCGCCGTTGTCGCCCTTGTCGCCTTTTGGGCCTTGGGGACCGAACGGACCAGCTTCACCTTTGGGACCGGCCTCACCTTTCAAACCCTGAGGGCCAGCTGCGCCTTGTGCGCCAACCACACCCCGAAGACCTTGGTCACCTTTCGGGCCTTGCGGGCCGACTGCACCGTGCTTAAGAAAAGAAATCAGCAAAGCAACTGCGGAAACTCCTACTGCAATATAGGACAGGTCAATCATCTCTCCTCCCTCAAGGAAACTGATTGGCTGGGTTTATGCGTTAAAGTACGGAATCTTTTGTGTTTTATTTCCGACCTGCACCAAAATGTAGCCAGCGACTTGGGCCGGAACCGCGCCGTTCGCTCCAGCCGTGGCTGATGTCGCCGTCACAGCCGTGGAGAAACTCGGGCCGGAATACGAACCTGCTCCGATGAATGCTCCGGCAAATGTGTTGCCGCCAAGATCGAAAAATGTGCCAGCGTTATTTATGCAGTTGGAAGCGTCGCCGACGAAATCACAATTCCCGGCGTAACAAGTAATGCCCCAAGCAGCCGTGCCCGCGTGAGTCTCTGAAACCCCGTTAGGGTTAGCGAGCACGAGGCTCGACGAGCCGCTACTGATCGACATGAACGTGCCGTTATTGGCAGAGTTTGTGAAACCAGTGATCGTCACCAACGCGCCGGGCTGAAATGGCGT
>VFSW01006684.1_pt1 | contig 16908 bp, 9 predicted proteins | sample 5358111 | NCBI WGS metagenome assembly VFSW01 (sample SAMN11554181, study PRJNA540505) | mine drainage metagenome | isolation source: sediment from site ElyBrook_90M | place: USA: Ely Copper Mine, Vershire, VT | collected 2017
ATCGTCACTTCACCTCCGACGTCCAATACGCGCGACACCTCCAATCGATCGACGAGGGCCGGAAGGATTTCAAACGGGTACCTTGGGGAGGCAGCGGCACCGTGAAGTGGCCCGACAGGAAGGACGAACCGGAGCAGTTCGATCAAATCTGGTTCGCCGGCAATCACGCCGATGTCGGAGGAAGCTATCCCGAGAACGAGTCGCGGCTGTCGGACATCACGCTGCAAGGGATGGTGGAGTTCATTGCCGAGAAGATGCCGGAAGCAAACCGCGTCATCGTCGACAAGAGTCTGCTGCGACTGTATCCCTCCGCCGACGGGATGATGCACGACGAATGCATGGTCGGCGTGGGCGGCACGGCGCTCCACTGGTCGAAGGCGGTGCGCGACGTCCCCGATGGGGCGCAGCTTCACCCGACGGTCTACGAACGCCTGGCCTTTGCATCGGTGCGTAATTTCACGACCTTCGGTCCATACAGGCCCGTTGCGCTACAGAACCATAAACTTGCGAAGAGATTCTTCGAACAGCCAAGGGACGCCGACCCAGGCGGCGGCGCTGCTGAGGGGGCGCCGCCGGCCCCGCCGAACGGTGCGTCCGTCTGATCGGGGGCAGTCGCCTTCTGTTGGTTGCGGCAAACCCGCCTGTGAGATCGTTTTCTCCGGCCGGAGCGTGATCCGGCTGTCCCTCGCCGCGCTTTCCACAGGTTTCTGTGACAGCAAAACGCTCGCGGACGAGGCGCCGGACCGCTCGCGCGCAAGCACATCGGGCCCGCGACAAGCTCCGCGCGCATCCGCCGGTCGCCGGCTTCCATCGAGATTCGTTGCGACGCCTGTGACGGGACCGGATCCCCGCCGGCGCAACAGCCCGCACCTGGCCGCAGGATCTACCCCGCCGCCATGCGTTCCCGACGCTTCGGATGGCCTAGTTGTCAGGGGCCGATCTTTTGTAGCAATTCCAACGTCGCACGGTCTTTCCCGTCCGGATAGAAGGCCGCGATGGCTTCCGCGAAGATCTCCTGCCTTGAGACGGCGTCGAACAGGGTCATACACGAGCGGAATTTCATGTCGTCGGGAGAGCCCAGAATGTCGGTTATGCTGTTTTCGCTCGCCGCCATGACGAGCCGCGTGCATTCGACCAAGCGATGTCCGAGCAGGTCATGCTCCAGGTATGCGGAGGCTTCCGCCGGCGAGCCGATCGCGAAACGCTGCGCCATGGCGCTGAAGCCGAGACCGGCGATCTGCGGAAAGACGAACCACATCCAATGCGTTCGTTTTCGCCCGTGTGAAAGCTCTTCGACGACCCGCGGATAGATTGTCGCCTGGGCTTCGATGAAGCGCTGGAGGTCGAACGAATCGTCCACGCGGCTACTCCTTCCACAGCAATCGGAACAGACTTGTCAGCGGTCCCGGACTCACCGTAACCAGATGCACGAGTTGCTGCCAACGACAACGGATGCCGAATGCCGAGCCGAACGATCGAATTGCCCAAATCCGGTTTTGCCATCGAGATTGACGGTCGCCTGAAGACCGAGTTCAGCACCAGGGAAGGCGCGGAACACGGCGCGGTCGAATTGAAGCGCCGTTTTCCGATGCTTCAGATACGCATCTACGACGCAGGCACCCAATCGAGACTGGAGTTGCCGGCTTAGCGCCGGTTTCCGAGCAGAGCTGACGTCGACGGATCGGGATCCTGCTGTCATAGAGCGGCAACCTCGGCCAGCGTTTCGTGTGCGGCGCGCACCACCGCTTCGGAGTTGATATCGAATTTCTTGTACACGTCGGCGATCTTTCCGGAAGCCCCGAAAGAGTGCATCCCGACGAAGCGGCCTTCGAGGCCGATGTACCGGTCCCAGCCGAGTTCGACTGCTGCCTCGACCGCGACGCGGGCGCGGGTCTTGCCGAGCACCGTCTTCCTGTAGGCAGCGTCCTGCTGCTCGAACACCAGGCGGCACGGCATGGAGACGACCGCCGTCGGAATGCCTTGCTTCTGAAGAATCTCCCGCGCCTGGACAGCGAGATGCAGTTCCGAGCCGGTGCTCAGGATGGTGAGCTTGCGCTCGCCGCCCTCGGCCTCCTGCAGCACGTAACCGCCTCTGGCCGACTTGTTCTCGTTGCCGGGTTCTCGACGCAGCAAAGGCATTGGCTGGCGGGAGAGCGCGAGAACGGCAGCCTGTCGCGGAGTATTCAGGATTGCCTCCCAGCACTCGGCGGTCTCGACCGTATCGCCAGGGCGGTACACCGCAAGGTTCGGGATGGCCCGCAACGCCGCAAGCTGCTCGACCGGCTGGTGGGTTGGACCGTCTTCGCCGAGGCCGATGGAATCGTGCGTCATGACGAAGATGGTCCGAACCTGCATCATGGATGCGAGTCGGATCGACGGGCGGCAGTAGTCCGAGAAGCACAGGAAGGTGCCGCCATAGGGTATCAGACCGCCATGCAGCGCGATGCCGTTCATGGCAGCCGCCATGCAATGCTCGCGCACGCCATAATGCATGTAAGAACCGCCGTACTCTCCGGGCTTGATCTCGATCATGCCCTTTGCCTTCGTATTGTTCGAGGTCGTCAGATCGGCCGAACCTCCGAGCAATTCAGGGATGGCCGCAGCAAGATGATCGAGTACGGCACCGCTGGCGGCGCGCGTAGGCATTTCCTTCCCGCTCGCGATGAATGCGGCACGGGCCGCGGCAATGGCCTTGTGCCAGTCGGCGGGCAATTTGCCGTCGTTGCGGCGCTCGAATTCGGAGCGCAGTTCGGCCGGCGCTGCCTTGACGCGCTCGGCCCAGGCCATGCGCGCCTGGCGGCCTTTGGCGCCGATCTCGCGCCACTCGCGCAACAATGGTTCGGGGATCACGAACGGCAGTGAATCCCAGCCGAGGATTTTGCGGGCACCAGCAATTTCTTCTTCGCCGGGGGCGTCGCTATGGGCCTTCTCGGTGCCGGCCTTGGTCGGGAAGCCAAAGCCGATGATCGTCTTGCAGGCGATCAAGGACGGCTTGTCGGTGACGGCGCGGGCGGTGGTGATGGCATCGCGGATAGCATCCGTGTCGTGTCCGTCGATCTCCTGGACGTGCCAGCCGGAGGCTCGGAAACGCTCGATCTCCAGATCGGAAACTGCAAGGTGGGTCGGGCCGTCGATCGTGATCGAGTTGTTGTCCCAGAAGGCGATGAGGTGGCCGAGCTTGTAGTGGCCCGCCATGGAGATCGCTTCCTCGCTGATGCCCTCCATCAGGCAACCGTCGCCCATGAAGACGTAGGTCCAATGCTTGCAGAGGTCGTCGCCGAACTTGGCGTTCAGAATGCGTTCGGCGAGGGCGAAGCCCACCGAATTGGCAACGCCCTGGCCAAGCGGACCGGTCGTCGTCTCGATACCGTCGGCGTGCTTGTATTCGGGATGGCCGGCCGTCTTGCTGTCGATCTGGCGGAACCGCTTCAACTGGTCGAGGGTCATGTCCTTGACGCCGGTCAGATAGAGCAGGCTGTAAAGCAGCATCGAGGCGTGGCCGTTCGACAGGACGAACCGGTCGCGGTCGAACCAATGCGGATCGGCCGCGTCAAACTGCATGAAATCCCGAAAAAGAACAGTTGCGATGTCGGCCATCCCCATAGGCGCGCCGGGATGGCCGCTCTTAGCCTGCTGCACGGCGTCCATCGAGAGAAAGCGGATGCAGTCGGCCATATCCCGCAAGTGTTGGTCGCGGGGCTTGGGAACCGTCTTCACGGCCGGAGTTGGCGCGGCGTCAGCCATGATGTCGGGTCCTGTGTCGCTGGATCGATCAGATGTTGAAGGTGGTTTCGCGATTGCGAGGCCAAGATTCAAAGCCGAAGGGCCAGGATTCGTTCCGGTGCGGCCTACATGGCCGATCCCGTTCAAAAGCCCTTGGGCGTGGTGTGATCGACAGTCGTGGCGGCGTCTCATTTATGGGCACGCCGCCAGGAAGCCCCGGCTTCTACATTCTGGTGATTGTGGGCCCTGCCTAGTCTGTTTCGGCCTGGTACGCCTGTAGAGCCTTGCGGCGCCGGCTGAGGGGCATAACGACATGGACGCGGGGACCCACCCGACTAACCGGCGAGCCGGCGAGGGCGCTTAGTCGCCATCGGCCCTAGCCGCTCTCGGTGCGGCCACGTCCTTTTCCCATCCGAACACCGACCGGCCATCCAGCGTCGGCGACGCCGCGCGCTCGGTTGCGACGAATGCCTCAAACGACGGTCCTTCTGCCGTTCGTTCCAGCCTGCGCGCCTGGTCGTCGAGGCGTTTCAGGGCTTGCACCTCCTCGTCGCGTCCAAGCTTTGCATTCCGGACGGCCGACTTCATGACGCGAATGGTCTCGTCGTAGACCTTGATGGGGACCGGATAGGGGTGCCGGTCCTTGCCGCCGTGCGCCAGCGAAAACCGCGCCGAATCACGAAAGCGGTAGGGCGCCCCATGTACCACCTCGGCCCCCATTGCCAGTGACCGGACCGTGCGGGCGCCGACGCCGGGCGTCAGCAGCAAATCCGGAAAGTCGACAGGACCGCGCTCGGCAGCCGCGGCAAGCGTGCCATGGAGCCGTCGGATGAAGACGTCGCTCGATTGCACGTCGTGATGCGCCGGCATGATGAGATGCGGCAGCATGGCTTGCGCCGGCGTGTCACCCGTGAGTGCCGCCAGTTCGGACACGATGCGCTCCGGCCCCAGATCTGCCAGCAGGTCGAGTTGCTTTACGCGGGAGTTCTCAGCCCGTCTGTCCGTCAAGTTTACGATCTCGCCCTGCGACGGTCCGTCGATCGCACTGTGCGGCTCGTCGACGAAGCTCTTCAGGTTTTCGGAATGCCAGTGATACCGCCGCGCCTGCTTCTTGTCGCCGTTCATACCCTGCTGTACGATCGTCCACTTGCCGTCGTCGGTCACGAAGAATCCGTGAAGATAGAGATCGAAGCCGTCCTGCACGGCGGCGCTGTCGACCTTCGCGACGAGACGGCTGGCGCGCGTCAGGCGGGCGCCGTCGAAACCGATACGTTCACCGAGTAGACGCAATTCGTCCGGCGTCTTACGCGAATGCTGGCCCCGGCCGCCGCACACGTGGATGCCGAGTTCGTCGGACAGCGGTGCCAGCCCGCGCTTCAAAGCGCCGATCACGCTGGTGGTGATGCCGGAGGAATGCCAATCCATGCCCATGACCGCACCAAACGACTGAAACCAGAACGGGTGGGACAGCCGCCGCAGGAATTCGTCGCGGCCGTAATGGTGCACGATGGCCTGCGTGATGACGGCGCCCAGCGACGACATGCGGGTTGCAAGCCACGGGGGGACGCGTCCGCCGTGCAAGGGTAGATCGGCACTTCCGGTGCGTCTGGCCATTCGGTGCTGCGACTCCAATCGCCGCGATATTAACAGAGGCGCGAACGCACCGTCAGATTTTGGCAGCCATCGTCCGGAACGTGATTGAGTAGCGCTGCGCCTCGACAGCAGGGATGCTGTGCTCCCAGACCTCCCGCGATGGCCCCGACATCATGTAGATCGAACGTGGCCGAGCCTTGAGCGTGAACCGTTCCCACTTGGTGTAGGCGGACCGCCTGAACCGGAAATTGCAGGAGGAGCCCAGCGACAGGCCGAATATCCGGTCGAAGTGCGGCTTATCCCGGTGCCATCCTATGCCTACGCCAACATCGTACTCGGTACAAAGAACCTGGCTGATCCGGGTCCCCGGGCCACCGAAAGTCTCGACCTTTGCGATGATTGGCGTCAGCCATTCCGGGATCGGATCGGTCTCCTGCAGGCGGCGTAAGGTGTAGTCATAGCGGAATCCGAACGAGGCCACCCGACGCTTCCCTTCGTATTGACCGAACTGGAAAGGCTGCAGCGGCAAAGCCGCAATTTGTCCAATCAGGGCATTCTCCACCGCCTGCGGTACGAACTCCTCCGTGTATCGCAGACCTTCCGGCCCAGGCGGCTTCTCGGCAAATAGGCTGAACTGCTCCGGCAAAACGCCTTCCTTCGGTGCAATGGCATGTTTTAAATATGTGGTGCACGGCGGCGTTTGAAAAGTTCGTCCCTCGTAGAGGTTGGACCGGTCATATTAGGGAGGATTACGAACCTGGCGTCGGGGGCGGATTGAAGGGGCGCACGCCTTGTTGACCGCAAAGCCAAGACCCGGCCTTTCAGGGACGAGAGTAATGACGGCTCAAATTTCGGTTTGCAGCGGAAAAACTCTGCCGATCGGCGCGAAAACCAGGCCGTCGGGCCCGACGCTGGTTCCGTCCGCCATTTCTCGTGTGTGGCGCGGTTTGAGGGCAGAAAGATCCCTCAGTCGGCGAATGTTGTCGATCTCCATTCCGACAAACCGAATTTGGCTCGCAAGTTCTGGCGGCAGTGCGGCCGCGGCCACTCGCGACTCGTCCAACGTCATCGGAAGCAGTCCGAAGGGCCCAACCACCGCGCCCAAATATTCGGTGGGCGGCTCGTCTTCGATCTCGATCGTGGCCGTCTGCCGAGGCCGCGCGGCGTCCCCGATTCCGGCTACTCCGAATTCGCCCGCGAGATCGGAGTAACCCATGCCCTCCAACGTTTGAGCAACGTGAAGACGTGCCACATCCTGCACTACGTGCTCGCGGTCATCTTCGGAGAGAGGCTCCCCGTCGGTGAATGGATCGAGGACGTATTGGAAAGCACCTCGGTCGGGTTCCTCGACGCCCCATCGCGACATCACCGCCCAACCCTTCACGCTCCGGGCGGTCCATCTCTCGACGCCGCCACTGACGAAGCTCCGGATCTCGAGCACCACGCCAGCGATCTGTCCTTCCGCCGTTTTCAGGGGACCAGGCAACGTCCTCGCGGTTGCATTGCCTTGCCGGTGCGATCCTTTGGCTTCGGCCACCGCCACCTGGCCCGGCTGCGCGCAGAACCAGTCCGGCATCTCGGCAGACGAATCGAGCTTCTGAACGATCCTAGCCCTATTCGAAAGGATTGTTGGACTACCGTCGATCGGCACGAACCATGTGAAGCCATGGTAGCGCTGTAGATATGCACGCGCAAAGAAACGGCCGAAAAGCCCGGAAAACGCTCGCCGCATTTCTATACCGCGTCCGGGACCGCGGCCTTTCCAAATGAGTTCAGTGCCACTTGGGGTCAGGAGTTCGTCGAAAAGTGCGGCTACAGGCGCCGAATTCTTGCTGGTCTGCAGAATTTCGCCGATCGCGCATCTCGCGACTAAGTCAGTGTCGACTTCGCAGGTGTCGTTTGGGAAGCCTAAACCGTTCTTCAATTCTGCCGGACAGGCGGATGCAGGCTGAATCAGGTAGCGGACGTTGTGGATCGCCATAGCTAAAGACCTTTGGCACTCACCCCAGCGGGATTGGGCGGGCGATTTTCGTGACTGCCCGGACAACGTTGGCGATCACACGCGCTGCGCGGCCTTCAACGAGAACGCCCAGCTCCATGGAGTGGCGGGAAAACATCGTCATGTTGGCGCTCCCGACATACGCATAACCGCTGTCAGCAAGCGCGACCTTGGCGTGGAACGTCTCGAATCCACCGGTAGCGTCTATCGTGTAGTCGAAACAGGAGATGCCGGCGGCGGCGACTTCCGCCGCATGATCGAGGACTGTGCGTCTTGCTTCGCCCATCTGTCGTACGATGAGATTCCGTGTCCTGGCACGCGTGAGTTCGAAGAGCGACAACACGAAGGTCATTCCATCCCGGTTTAGGAACGGCGTCATGACGGTAAGGCTATCGACGGCGTTTTCAGCGACGGTCTGCAGCGCATCACGCGTCGAGACCAGCGAAGCATATGCCAAACCGTACATCGGCAGTGCGGCGGCTATGGCGCTGGGAGCGGGCGGCATCGTGACGACCGCGGTCGATGTCTCTTTATCCGGATCATTGGCCCGCATGGCCGCAGCACCCTCCAGGAACGGCACAACCCCGGTTGGTATTGAGAGCGGACCTACGCGCCATCCGTTCGGCGCTGCCTTCAGCCAGCGCCGTTCAACGAAGTCCGTCGCCACGCGCACCAGCGCGGGGCGCGATGCGAACGCGACGCTGTCTGCGTCGATCGTTCCGCCCGCCCGGTCCGCGACCAGTCGCGCTAGATCGGCGGCAACTGCGCAGTCCGCAGCAAGCGACACGACGAGTGAGCGGGACAACGATGCTCCCAACGCCGAATTCATCGGCCGCCGCCCGCCCGTTCGGCCAAGAACTGCCGTGCAATTTCATAATAGCCGACCAGGGGTTGGGCCGTGGCATCCCACCGCGGAACACCGCGGCCGATCAGCACCGAGCGCGAAAGCAATTCGTTCCGTGTGAGGCAGGCGTTCTCCGGAATGAGCACGCAATCCGGGCAGGCTCCCCCGCGATGATTGCAGATGCTTTCCGAGCCGCACCGGAGGCTGACGGGGTCGACCATCTGGTCCAGGACTTCGTTGCCGAAGACGGGGTCTCCGCGGTCCCGCCACATCGAGGACAGGTTGCCAAGATCCATCGTCATTCCGCGGCGATACACGAGAAACGCGAGATCCGGCACGAAGATATGCTCGCCGAACGACCCGAGGTCGAGGCCCGACATGGAGGCGGACACGTCGATCAGGTGGTGAGCCATGGTGTGCAGCAGCGTGTAGACGAAGGGGTAGGCTGAACGGGGTATCGCACGTTCGCGGCGGTATTCGTCGAGAAACCGCGAAAAGCGCGTGTCGGGATCAGCATTCAGTCTCGCGAATTCTTCAGTGAGCCGTCCGCCAAGGCGGACTCCGTCGGGAGCCGCGACCGGTTGGATCCCGTTGGCATCGAGCCAGCGGAGTACGCATTCCTCATTAAGCCTGACGTAAAAACCTTCGTTGGACTGAACCAGGCAAAGCACCGGATGGCGGGCAGTGTCGCCGATCGAGACCTTGTCAAACAATCGAAGCCTTACAGGCATCTCGGCGTTGCCGGCTTTATCTCTCATGACCGTCGGCGTTGAAGATGTCCGCGTGTAGGCAAAGGTGTATTCGCATACGCGGACATCGCGGATGAGGCGCATGTCTTCGATTCCGAGCAGGTCTCGCCGCAGCCGGACTTGCTCCAACAACCTTTGGCGTTGTTCAACCCCCAGGCCGTCCGGAAACAGGAAGTCGTCGAGGATGGTGACGTCGACAGAGACATCCTTGCCGTCCGGCATCTGCCGGCCGGAAAGTCTCTCTTCGGGCAGGGTCCGATGTTCGAGCGCCATCCGGACCGGATCGAAGCGGCGGACGTATTCCGCCCGATCGAAGCAGGCGCGCGCGATCCCATCGACCGCCTGCTGGTGCCCGGCAAATACGGTCGCATTCCATTCTTCTTCCCGCGCCTTCATTTCCTCTTTTTGAGCCTGAAGGTATTCAGCAGGAATGTTGGGCGTTCCTTCCAGCATCGCGAGCAACGCGCGGATTCTGAAGTAGTTGTCCCACTGACCGCCGCGTCCCGCAGCGCGCAATAGCCGTTCCTTCTCGGCATCATCGAGCTGCGTGGGCGGATAGCCATATTGGGTCGCGAGGAAACCGGACAATTGGGCGGTCTGCGCTGCAGCGAGCAACTGCACGTATTGGTCTTGATCGAAGACCAAAAGCCGGTCTCCGTGGGGATAGTACGCGGCCGATGCCCGGTATGAGACAGGCTCCATGTTGATCTCGGCATAGATCGCCTGGCCCAGGGTCGTGAGGGGGCCGAGAACTTCGAGTGTCTTCAGGTCTCTCTGAAGAATCTGTCGGGGAAAGCGGCATTCGACGCATTCGAACTGCCAGCCGGCGAGGGGGCCGGGCGGTCGTCGGAGATAGAAACGTGTCGATTCACACGAACTGCATTTGCCGAGCTCCTGGACCTGGCCCGCAGCCGTCGACCAGTAGCGGAAGTTGGGCGACACCGGTTCGATGTCTCCGGACCAATGCGCCATGACGACATCGAGCTGCTGCCAGTCGTTGGCGCAATTGTCTGCACCGGCAGGGCAGGCGCGCCTGAACTTGGCCGCCTCGGCCGACAGCCTCTCCACGCGGTCGCATTGCCGGTGCAGCCCGCAGCGGGTGCACGCAAACGATAACGGAAACGGCACATAGCCGACGTGATCGGGGATCTGGAAGGCTAGGTCTCCCAATCGGACCCGTACGGTGCCGTTGTTGACCACGCGTCCGTCGACCGCGAGCGTCAGGTCCACCGGATGATTCAGGTTCAAACCGCGCGAGGCGCGCAGCGCCCACGCTTCGAAATACTCCTGTATTTGCTCGCTGATCATCCTCTGCGTGACACTGCGGAGTTCGTCGTCTGCGGAACGGTTGCCTGAACTGGGAAGTGCCATGCACGCGCCCAGTCCTCCCTCGAAGGTGAAGAGGCTGTGCGGGGCGTAGGCGCCGGCGAGCTGGCCGCGCGATCTCTGCATCGAAGGAGGACGGGGTGCATTCATCAGTCGGCTCCGGTGTCCAGCTCGCTGCTCGCGCTACGCCGCCCGTAGCCGCCCCCTCGGTTGCGGATCATCGCCATAGCTTCCGAGACCTCTTCCCAGGTCAGATGCTGGTTCTTTTGGGACCTGTCGGAAGCCTGGATCTTGCCCTGCGCGTCGACGTCGCGGAGACTTGTCATCGGACGCGCCAACCCGGTATTCCGTGCGCTCCAGAAGTCCTCGAGCCGCCCCACATAATCGTTGCTGTCGATGACCGCCCTGATCTGCTGCACCTGGGTGGCAACGAGGTCTCCGTAATATTCGGGATTGTTGGGCGCGCCGGTGGGAGCGCCTACGCCGATGGCGGTGGTGACGAATGCGACGCAGTCGTCGAAACTGCGCCTGTCGCGCAGCAGTCTTGCCGCGCCTTCGACGGTCGAAGGCAGCGTAATGTTCCCCTTGTCTCCGGCGGCTGCCCCTACGAAACGCTCATTGTGACGGATACCCGCCAGCCATGTCTGCACAAGCGAGGGAATGGTGCGTTCGATCGCCCGGTCCGCCCATCTTTCGATGGCCGGCGGCGAAATCATCCGTTCGAGGAGGCGATGGAAGGATTCATGGACCTCTACGACGAACCTGTCGCGCCGCGTCTGCGGCGTCGGCACCAGCAGCGAGAACCCGACATGGATGCGGCCGACGCGCGACGATGCCTGAATGTATTCGGCAATGTCGGACGGCATACCGGCAAACGCCATGGCGTTGAAGAACTCGACGTCGACACCGTGGGAGATCGCGGATGTGGCGACGATGCCGCGCAGCGCCGTCGAGATGTCGCCGCTCATCGGATCGAATGGCTCTTCCGCGCGGCGTATCACCGACTGGATTCTGCCAATGTCGACGCCGCCGGAAATCAGCTCCATCGAGAATCCACCCAAAGCATACTCGTCGCCCATCGCAGCATGGATTTCGCGGACTTCGGTCTCAAGAGCCGAAAGGATTTGATCGCCACCCTTCTTGTTCGTCACATACGTGAGTTCGATCCGGTGAAGATCGACCAGTTCGGCCAGTCTGTCGAAACGCCCCTCCGCGGTCGCTTGCCGAATGGCAGCTGCGCGGCGGTCCGAACAAGGAGCGGCCGAGACGGAAGACAGCATCTCGTCGGCGGCGCGTTGCTGGCGAGCAGCATCGGGCGAACTCAGGTCGCGTTGCCATCTCGTTATGGTTGCGGCGTGCGCCGCAAGGATTGAAAGCGTCGTCACGGTATGGAGGCGGCCGTTTGTCATAAGGCTAGCATAGACACGCCCCCAGGGGGCGGCGCGCTCGCGGCCCGCCGGCGTGTTCCCGGACGTCGCTCGCGCCCGTTCGGCCTCGCCGCCCGACTGAAACGCGGCCATACGGGTGTAGAACCCTTCGTGCAGCGCGGGCCCCGGATGTGGAAATTGAACTACTTGTTTCTGATAGAGGGCTCTCGCGTGCTTTGCGATGTCTGCTGCCGTTGCCGTCGCACCGATAACATGGGGCAGGCGGGGCCGGCCTGGCGCTCCTGGAATCTGGCTCACCCTGTCGCCGAGCAAGGTTGCGAGTCGAGTCAGCCACTCGAACAGTGCCGTCTCGAAAATACCACCGAACGTGCCGAGGCTTTCTTCCAGCAGATGCATCTCGTCCTGGACGATCAGACTCGGAAAGGGATCAACAAAGATCTCGGCGCCGTCTTCGTAGGATGGCGCTACGTGTTCGTAGCCGGCTGGCGTCGGCGCTGCGGCAAGTGGGCCGCTGATCATGTGCAGCAGGCCGTCGGCGCCGCCTTGCACTTGGCGGGCCATCCCGAACATGCCTGCGACGCGGTCAATCGTGTGGATATTCTGACCAAGCAGGGCAAGCTTGTCGATGGTGCCAAGCAATACCGACGGGGCGGTACGGTAAATGTCCGTGTCCGCCAAAAGGAACGGCAGCGGCTCGCGGTCACCGTCGGTCGTGCGTACGTTGACGTTCCATTCGCAAGCGTCGTTCTGACAGACGATGCCCAGCCGGTGATGCCTTGCGGGAAAAAGGCGCAGGCCGGTCTCGATGCCCGAATTGCAAAAGGGGCATTCCGGCAGCTTGTTCCACGACTCGTTGGCGACGACATATTCCCGGTCGTTCTTCTGCTGACTTGCGCGAAGCGCGTCCTCATCCGCCGCACGCGGCGTTCCGGACAAGGGGATGCACCGCATCGGTTCCGAGACGGTCCCCGGCGGCCTTTCGGTGGCGTTGGGGGTGTTGGCGCCTCCCACCCAAAAGCCGATCTCGAACGGTGAACCGCCGATGCCTTCGCGCCGTCGGATCATTTCCGCCTTGGCCAGCAATCTAGCCAGGCGCTGGGCCTGCTGAACGGTCAGAAGGCGCAGCGGATAGTGCATCATTGCGGTGACGCCCCGGTGCTTGCCGCGGAGCCGGTCCAGAAACAGCGCAAAAACCAAAACGCCGAAAAATGCTTCAGTTTTTCCGCCGCCGGTCGCCATGTAGAGCAAGCTGGCGGAGTCTTCGTCGAAACTCGCGTCGAAGTCCGCCGCGAAATCGGGGACGCGGGACGCCAGCGTAGGAACATGTGCGAGCACGAACGCAAGTTGGAACAAACGCCAACCCGGCTGTTGTCCCTCTGTCGCCGGATTTGCGCTCGCGAATGAACGGTTCAGCAGAAGCCATGCCCTGTAGGGGATCGCCTTGGACGAACGTGGAGATGATCGCCATGCCAACTGCGATGCCGAGAGCAGATTGATGCCTTTCCGGATTCGCCCGGACTCTCTTCGCCACGCCTGCAGATCGTCCTCGAAGCGCGTGCGTTGTGCCGCTTCGTCTGCCTCGTCACCTTCTTCCCCCAGGTCGGAAAGATTGGTGCCGCTAGCCACGGTACCGATCCACGCGTCCATGGCGTCGGACAGCGACGAAATGCGGCCGACATCATTCTGCTCGGAAGCGAGTACCGTGTACGTCGTCGGCACCGATGGTATCTCGGTCGCCCTTGTGCGTGGCAGCACGTAACGAGGCATCCACGTTGTCTGCAGCTGCCGCATTCCGGCGTTTGTCCCGAGATCGACGACGCCGCCATTCACACCGATTGCCGGCATGGTCATGAATCCGGCGAGGTGATAGCTGCGCCGGACCCGCTCGAGTCGCATCGGACCGAGCGTTTCTTCCGGAACATCCAACGCCAGCGACACCCCATACAGCCCGAATTCTAGCTTCTCGTCGAACTCGCGAAGATTTTCGATGGCGACACGGACGGAGAAAGCGCCGGCAATCAGCGGGTCTGGCAGTGCCTGAACAAGTAACTGAACATCAAAGGTCGGTATCAGGTCCGCTGGCTGAACGGCCGCAGCTCTTGCAACGGTTAAAAATCGGTCCCAGCCTTCGCGCGACCAGAAGGCATCCGACGGAGCACTGGTCGCCCGCCATGCGTTCTCTTTCCCGCGGTCCGATGAAATCCAGTTGTCATAGGCGGTCTGGATCGCGCTCTGCATTATTGTCTTGTATCCGGCTGCCGCGCGGTCCCAAACTTCCGGAACGCAGGGAAGGGGAAGCGCTAATGGCCCCACGTGGACCGCAAGCCTGATCCATTTCATGGGTACGTCGTAGCGCCGCGACAGTGCGTTGGGGATGCGCAGCCGGTCGCGGGCGGGCGGAGGCGGTGGATTTGCATCCGCCCCGTCGACATCATTGTCGTTTCCGACCGGCGGCGCCGCATTTTGCGGGACGCCCACCCCCATCGCGATGTGCACTTCACGCGATATGACCGCACGAAGGCGTGCTCGTTCGGCTGAGGGCGTGCCCTGAGGAATTTCTGCCCGGGATCGCGCATTGATGGCGTCCCTGATCCGGGTCTTGGCGGCTGGATTGAAATCCGCCTGGGGGATCAACCAACCGTCCCGGGCAAACATCTCATCGGCCGTGGGCAGCGCTCTAACGTACACGTGGAACGCCGGCGAGACGACGATTTCGCCGGCCCCTCCCGGCCCGATGCGGAAGTCCAGGCCGTGCGTGGCGATCCTGATGTCGCTGGACTCGTCGTCGCCGTCCACATCAAGTCGCGGCAGCACGAAACCGCTTGATAGTTTTCTCGACGGCCGCTCGTTCAGGATTACGGACCCGTAGGTCCCGTCGCCCGTAACGACCTGCCGGGCTCGCTCCAGCACCGCATCGCAGACCGCTTCCTTCAATTCCTGGCGTTGATCCCAGGACATGCCTTCGAGGGCCTGCGGCTCAGACATTTTCATCTCCGGCGGACGTGAACGCGACGTCGACGACGTCGTCCACGGACTCCATGACCTGCTGCCAGAGCCCCTGCATGGATTTCCACATGTCTGTCGACTCGGGGTCGAGCACGAATTGGACGACGCGCTGATTGAAGAGATGGCCCTCCTGTGCGCGGTATGAGCGGGAGGGAAGGACTGCGACCTTCCAGTAAAGTTCCGCCAGGAGTTTTTCCACGCCGACCGCGTTCATGAAGGCCAGGAACCGTGGCCAGTCGCGCGCAGCGCCCGGCGCGCGCGCACCTTGATGCGAGACGGGAGCCGCATCCGCATTCAACCATCGAGCGATGTTGTAAATCTCGTTGCCGACCGACCGGTCGACCAATTGCATGCGCGCCAGGACGTTGCGCGCCTTCTCGGCAAGCGACCCGCCGGGTTCGCTCGTCCGGATCGACGCAATATGGGCGTGGTAGCGCTCTAATTCTTGGCGGCTCTTCCGAGACCCCGCGATGGCCAGCCGTATCGGCTCCCGTATGGAAGCGTCGAGGACGAGGATGCGATATCCGGCCTGAACTTGACGGGCTTGGATGCGCTCGAACGGCCGCGCTTCTCCCGGCGAAAGCAACAGTATCTCTCCGCCCGGCCTGTAGTCGATCCGGATACCGCTTTGCATTGTGATCCGGACCACATCTCCTCGGTAAGTCTCGTCCGCCTGCGTGAGATCGACTTCGTTCTCCCGGACGACCGCGGATACGCGGAATTCGGCCTCGGCCATATCGAGGGTTTCGTCCGAGCCGCCGCGGCGAAGCGCCGTAGCGAGCGATTTCGCGCGCGCCGCGAATGACGAGAAAGCAGAGATGGATTCGAGCGAGCCTAGCTCGGCCGAGAGAAGCGCGCTCCCCGCGGCGTCGCCGAGCAGCAGCACGGATGTCGGTGCGCATCGCGTGACCAGCAACGTCCGCACCGCTTCCGGCGTGGGTCCCACGACGACGACGCGCTTCGGATTGCGTGCGGACAGATGAGCGGCAAGTGTCTTGTGGTCTACGACATCACAACGGCAATGGATGCCCCGGTCCGAGGCGATGAAAACTTCGACAATGCGTCGGTCGGGCAGGGCGAGCACTGTCGTCGGAGCGTTGATCGCGGGGTCTGCCAGCAATTCCATAAGTTTTGCGGCGACCGGAGTGTCTCCGTTCCACGTGACGACCTTGGCTTCTACGGGCGCGGCGGCCGAGGCCGCCTCGGATGCAAAGGCCGGGAACAATTCGCCGAAGGCGGAAAGCTCGGCGAGCGCCATCTTCGGAAGGAACATGGCCCGGACCGATGCATCCGCGTCGTCGTCGGCGTCATACAGGATCTCCGCCGTCTCGCGGGCCTCACGCAGCCCCATGGGCAAGGACGCACAGCGCCTGACAAACGCCAGCGCCCGAGATACGGCCTCCGCTCCGTGTGCTGCGCCGGCCTCTCGCATGCGTTGGCCAAGGGCGACGAGTTGGCGGCGCAACGGGGCGAGAGATGCGTCCTTGATGTCGGCCTGGAACGTGATGGGCGGCATCTCGGTTGGAAGCACCGTGGCCGGCCCGAATAGCGTCGGCTGCTCGAGATAGACACCGAGTTGGTGCGCCTTCCTTTTCGGGCGTCGTGTTTCAGCGTGGCTTCTTAGGATCCGGAACGCCCGGCGTTGAATGAATGATTCCTCGGTGATGACCAGGACGCCGGGCCGCCTCCCACCGGAAGCGTCCAAGGCGGAAAGAAGCGCTTCCAACCGCTTTTCCCAGTGGTCCTGAATCTCCGATCTGCCGACCCGGGTGAGATCGGCGATTATCAGGTCCAGCCCGTGTTGTTTAGTCCGGGTACAATCGAGAAAACGTGTGAGGCCGTCCGGATTGTTCGCGGGTGGCAGCCCGAGCAGCGCGAACGGTGACCGGTCCGGATCGCCGATCGCCTCGACATGTTCGACGAGTCCCGCTCGGGGTTCTCCCATTGACGTGTATTTTCTCACGCGGCGCAGCACCTGGTCGGGAGTCGGCTGGAACGCGCGCGCGCCTTTTTCGCGGGCCGGCGCGAAAACGGAGGTAGTTTCGAGAAGCGTGGGGCTTCGCACGATGACGTTTTTGATGCTTTGGTGTGCGGCTGCGGAGCGACTGCCGACGAGATCCTGCAGCCGTATCTCGAGCATGCAGAGCGAATTGTGGGATAACGCGGCATTCGCCCATTCGGAATTTCGCCGGTCGTGGTAAGCATGGCGCGAAGCTTGGGCGATATCGTCGGGGCTGACGAGAACCGATCGTGCAGCACGTGTCGCTCCCGCGCGCCACG
>VFSW01006685.1_pt1 | contig 16907 bp, 13 predicted proteins | sample 5358111 | NCBI WGS metagenome assembly VFSW01 (sample SAMN11554181, study PRJNA540505) | mine drainage metagenome | isolation source: sediment from site ElyBrook_90M | place: USA: Ely Copper Mine, Vershire, VT | collected 2017
CGCAGCTACGCGCAGCTACGCGCAGCTACAAGGAGAAAAAAATGCCGATATACGGAAAAATCGCAAGCCTTCCAACCGTAGTCCGAAACGCGGTCAATAAAACGCCCGACGAAAACAAGCCGGAAGGCCAAATCGCGACGACAATAACCACGATGCTCGCAAAATCGAGCATACCCGAAATAGCGGAAATCAACATCACCCGGCAAAACGTAAGCAGCTGGAGGGACAAAAGGGATATTTGACCTGCCGCCTGGATTAGCCTAGATTGCGGCCCATTTTATGAATGTATTGGTTTGTGACCCGATTTCGCCCAAAGGCATTGCGCTGCTGCAAAAGTGCCCGGAATTGAAAGTCAGCGTCCTGAGGCAAAAAACGCCCGAGGCCGAACTGCTGCCCTTGGTCAAGGATGTGCAGGCGATGGTCGTGCGCTCCGAAACCAAGATCAGCAAAAAGGTGATCGAAGCAGCGCCCCGGTTGCGCGTGGTGGGCCGCGCCGGAGTGGGCGTGGATAATGTGGATGTGGATGCCGCAACCGCGCGCGGCATTGTGGTGATGAACACCCCCGGAGGCAACACAATCTCCACCGCCGAACTGACCTTCTCCATGTTGATGGCGCTGGCGCGAAAGATTCCCCAGGCCCATATTTCCATGAAGGAGGGCAAATGGAATCGCAAGGACTTCCAAGGCACCGAACTTTATAACAAAACCCTCGGCATCCTGGGCATGGGCCGCATTGGCGCCGAAGTGGCCAAGCGGGCGCTGGCCTTTGGCATGAAAGTGCTGGCGTTCGATCCTTATCTCTCTCTCCAGCGCGCCAAAGCGTTGCAGGTGGATTTGAAGGAAAACGTGGACGACGTGTATGGCCAGGCCGATTTCATCACCGTCCACATGCCGATGACCGAGCAGACCCAGGGCATGGTCAACGCCGCCGCCTTTGCCAGGATGAAAAAGGGCGCGCGCGTTTTGAATTGCGCGCGCGGTGGAATCATTGTGGAAGGCGATTTGCTGGCCGCCCTGCAAAGCGGGCAGGTTGGCGGCGCCGCGCTGGATGTGTACGAGGCCGAGCCGCTTCCCGCCGATTCTCCGCTGCGCGGCCTGCCGCAGGTGGTTATGACGCCGCACCTGGGCGCGAGCACCGAGGAAGCGCAGGAAAACGTGGGCATCGAAGTGGCCGAAGCGATTATTGACTACCTGCTCAATGGGGCGGTTCGCAACGCGGTCAATTTGCCGAATCTGGACGTGCAAACCTACCAGATCGTCAAGCCGTTTTTGACTCTTGGAGAAAAGCTTGGCCGGTTGGCGGCCCAGCTCGCTCCCAAACGCAATGACCGGCTGGTGCTCACCTACGGCGGAAAGGCCTCGCAATTGCCGGCCGATCCAATAACCCGCTCGGTCCTCAAAGGCTTCTTGGAGCAGGCGGGCGGCAAAGAAGTCAACCAGGTCAATGTCCGCAGCCTGGCTGCTTCCCTCGGCCTGCTGGTCGAGGAAATCAAGTCCAGCGAGGCCACCGATTATAACGAATGGCTCCATGTGGCCGTTACGTCCGGCGAACACCGCATCTCGGCCGGCGGCAGTGTCTTTGGCGCAAAGCAGCTTCCGCGCATCGTCCGGCTCAACAGCCAGCCGGTGGAAATCGTTCCCGAGGGCGTTTTGTTCTTGATGAACAACAAAGACCGCCCCGGAATCGTTGGATACATCGGAACCCTGATGGGCCGCCACAACGTTAATATCGCCAGCATGAGCCTGAGCCGCGACGCCATCGGCGGCAAGGCTCTGACCGTTTTGAATTTGGACAGCGTTCCGCCTCCGGCATTGCTGGAAGAAATTCAAAAGGACGCCGACATCAGCAACGTGCGCGTGGTCAAATTCTAAACAGCGAACGCCCAACCAAAAATATGATCTCCTTGAAAAAACAACACGTCCTGCGCGCGGCCCTGGCCCTCGCAGTTTTGCCTCTCGCGCCATCCGCCCGCGCCGCCGCGCCCGACAAGCCTTCGGGCCTGTTCGCCGATCCGGTGTTGGCCACGGGAAAAGGTTTTGAAATCACGCGCTCCAATTTGGATGACAGCTTCGTCACTTACAAAGCCAGCCTGGCCGCCCGCGGACAAACCCTTCCGGAAGCCCAGCGCGACCTCGTCGAGTCCAATTTGCTTGAACACCTGATCATCAGCAAAATCCTTCTCCAAAAAGCCAACGCCGACGACAAACTCAAAGCCGGCGAGCAGGTCGATCAAGCCCTCAACGCCGCCCGCACCAACGCCCCAAGCGAGGAGGCCTTTAACATCTCCATCAAGGCCACCGGAATGACGATCGAGCAGATGCGCCAGCGCGCCAACGAGGAGCAGCTTTGCAAACGCGTGCTTGAGCGCGAACTCAGGGATAAAATCGTCGTCCCGGAGGATTCGATCAAAAAATTCTATGACGATCATCCCTCTGATTTTGACGTGCCCGAGCAGGTTCGCGCGGCCCACATCCTCATCACCACTCTGGACCCCGTGACGCAGCAGCCTTTGGCGCCGGAGAAAAAGAAGGAGAAGGAAAAGCTCATCCAAGACCTCAGGGCGCGCGCGGAAAAGGGAGAGGATTTCGCCAAGCTGGCCAAGGATTACTCCCAGGACCCCGGCTCCAAAGACAAGGGCGGCGAATACACATTCCCGCGCGGGCGCATGGTTCCCGAATTCGAGGCCGCCGCTTTCCAACTCAAGACCAACCAGATTAGCGACGTCGTGGAAACCCAATACTGCTACCACATCATCAAGCTGCTGGAAAAAATTCCCGCCTCCAAGATGCGGTTCGCCGACGCGTCCCCCAAAATAAAGGAGTATTTGACAGAACAACAATTCGAAAAGGAGCTTCCCGATTACTTCAAAAAACTCGAAACCGAAAGCGACGTGAAAATCCTGCCCGCCGCCGCCGCGCCTGGGCAGGATCAGAAATCAGGCGTGAAGTAGGCGGACGTGGGGCGTGACGCGTGGTGCGTGGTGCGTATTGCGTATTCATTGCCCGGAGTCGCATCACGGAACACGGAAGACGCACCACGCACCACGCACCCGCTCATGAATTTGACAGACTCAGTCATTTGGAACGCGCTGAATGGCTCGCGGCAACTTAGCTTGATCGCCGGCCCGTGCGTGATTGAAAGTGAACAGCTTTGCCTCGCTGTCGCGAAGTCTCTCAAGCGGACGTGCGCCAAACTGGGGATCAACTACATTTTTAAATCCAGTTACGACAAGGCAAACCGTTCCTCGGGCGAATCTTTCCGCGGTCCGGGCCTTAAGGGCGGACTCGAAATCCTCGCCAGGATTCGCCGCGATGCCGGCGTCCCGGTTTTGACTGATGTCCATACCGAGGAACAGGTTCAGGCGGCCGCGGAAATTGTCGATGTCCTCCAAATTCCCGCGCTCTTGTGCCGGCAGACCGACCTGATCGCCGCGGCGGCCGGCACCGGCAAAATTGTCAATATCAAGAAAGGCCAGTTTCTATCCCCGCCAGAAATGGGTTCGGTTGTCAAGAAAGCTGTCGCGGCCGGCGCGCGCAAACTCCTTCTGACCGAGCGCGGCACGACCTTTGGCTATAACAATCTTGTGGCCGACATGCGCTCGATTCCCATCCTGCGCGAGCTTGGTTTCCCCGTCATATTCGATGCCACGCATTCCGTGCAATTGCCCGGCGCGGGCGGCGACCGCTCCGGTGGAGAGCGTGAGTTTGCGCCCGTTCTGGCCCGTTGCGCCGTGGCCGCGGGCGTCAATGGTTTATTCATCGAGACCCATCCCGACCCGGACCACGCCCTCAGCGACGGCCCCAACATGATCCCGCTCGCCCAAATGCCCGCGCTTCTGTCGGGCCTTGTCAAACTGCACGGCGCGGTGAGAAAAATTATGAATTATGAATTATGAAAAAACACAAACGAAAGGCCGCCCGTTCACCCCGTCTTCCCTAATTCATAATTCATAATTTATAATTTGACTCACTCCCATCGAAGCACCGACACGCCGCCGCCAGGAGGAAACGTCGTCCGCGGCGGCACGTCCACCAAACCGTCTGCCTTGGCCGTCGTGCTAAGAATATGCGAAGCCTGCGCGCCACAAGGCCGCACTGTCCCGTCGTTGTCCAGGCGCACGCGCATGAAATGCCGGCGGTTGGAATTGTTGACAAGCGGTTGGGCAAGCTTGCCAATGCTGATTGGCGGAGAGACTTCGCGGGCGTTTTGGAGGCGCAGCAGCGCCGGCGTCACGAGCAGGAAGAACGTCACGAGAGCCGACACTGGATTTCCTGGCACGCCGAAGAGACATTTTTCCCCGCATCTTCCAAATGCAAACGGCTTTCCGGGCCGGATGGCCACGCTCCAAAAATCCAATTGCCCCCCGATCTCGGCAAAAGCCGTCCGGACCAAATCCAGTTCGCCCACGGAAATGCCGCCGCTCGTGACGACCACATCACATTCCCGCAGCGCGTTTTGCAAGGCCGTTTTGGTGGCGCGCAGATCATCGGCGACTAATGGATATATCCGGGGAATCGCGCCCGTCTGGCGTGTCAGGGCGGCCAGGCCTATGCGGTTGCTCTCGAAGATCGCGCCAGGTTCCAATGGCCGGCCCGGTTCGCGCAATTCACTTCCTGTCGTCACGAGCCCCACGACGGGCCGACGGCCGCACCGCACCGAAGGAATGCCCGCCGCGCCCAACAGGCTCAGGCAGACGGATCGGAGCTTCTCTCCCGCGTCAACCAAAATGTCATTGTGCTTGACATCCTCGCCGCGAAATCGGACGTTTTCCCAAGGTTTGACCGGTTCCACGACCATCACGCCGTCCGGCTGGCCGGACGCCGGCGCCGCGTCCTCCTGCATAACGACGGCATCGGCGCCGCGCGGCAAAACCGAGCCGGTAAACACCCGCACACATTCGCCCGCGCGGATTTCGCCATCAAAAACGCCGCCGGCCGGCGTCCGCCCGGCCATGCGCAGAGCGGCCGGCGAAGCGGCGCCTGCCCCCGCGACATCTTCCGCGCGCACCGCATATCCGTCCATCGCGGAATTGTCGGCCGGCGGCAAATCGACCGGGGAGGAAACCGTTTCGGCGAGGAATCGCCCGAAAGCATCTGTCAAACAAACGTGCTCCGGCGGCAGCGGCCGGATGGCGGCGAGAATTTTCTCCCGCGCTTCTTCCAATGAGAGCATAGATGGAACGTCCAATTGCCGCGGGGCCGCGCCGGCGGTGAATTTGCCTATCACGCGGAGGTAATCAAGAGAGTTTGTTCGAGCGTCGAAAGACCTTCGCGCGCCTTTTCGAGGGCCACCCGGCGCAGTGTTTTCATGCCTTGCTGGACGGCCATGTGGCCGATTTCGTTGGCGCCGCAGCGTTGGATCACCATTTTGCGGATTTCGTCCGACATTGTCATCGCCTCGATGATCGCCAGACGTCCGCTATAACCGGAGTTCTTGCATCGCTCGCAACCGCGTCCCCGATAAAGGACGGCGCCCTCGAATGACTCCGGGTCGATGCCAAGATCCTGGAACATTTTGGCCGGATAAGTCACCTCTTCCTTGCATCCGTTGCAAACTTTGCGCATCAGCCGTTGCGCGCACGAGAGGATGACGGCCGAGGAAATCAGGAACGGCGCGATTTCCATGTCATCGAGCCGGGCGATGGCGCCGGGAGCGTCGTTGCAGTGCATGGTGCTCAGGACTTGATGGCCGGTCAGCGCGGATTCGACGGCGATTTCGGCCGTTTCGGTGTCGCGGATTTCGCCGATCATGATGATGTCCGGGTCCTGGCGCAAGATCGAGCGCAGCGCGTTGGCGAATGTCAAACCGATTTCCTTTTTCACGGGGACCTGGTTGACTCCGGGCAGCTGAAATTCAACCGGGTCTTCCACCGTGACGATGTTATATTGCGGTCCGTTGAGTTCGTTGAGCGCCGAATAGAGGGTCGTCGTTTTGCCGGAGCCGGTCGGCCCGGTTACCAGGATGAGGCCGTGGGGAGCGTCCACGGCGGATTTGAACCGGATGAACGTCTCGGCATCGATTCCCAACTTGTCCATGCTTGCCGAAAGATTCGACTTGTCCAGCACACGCAGCACGCACTTTTCGCCATGAACGGTCGGCAGAATCGAGACGCGCAGATCAATGTCGCGCCCGCCGACTCGCACACGCATGCGTCCGTCCTGCGGCAGCCGCCGTTCGGCAATGTCCAGGCTGCTCATTACTTTGATGCGAGAGGTCAGCGCCACCTGGAGATTTTTGGGAGGCGGCGGCACATCCATCAGCGCGCCGTCGATGCGGTAGCGCAACCGGACCATGTTCTCGAAGGGCTCGATATGAATGTCACTGGCGCGGTCCTTGATGGCCTGCATCAGGATCAAATTGGCCAGTTTGATCACTGGCGCTTCCTCGCTGGAGGCCGCCAATTGGGACAAGTCCTGCGCCTCGACCACCTCGGTGGTCAACTCAAGATTGTCCGCCTCCGACTCGGCTTCCGCCTGTTTGGCCGTGTCCTGGATGAACTGTTCCATGCTGCCGGCCCGCGAGGAATCCAGATTGGCGATCTTGTCCATGATCGCTTTTTCCGAGGCGATGAGCGGCGAGACTTCCAGTTTGGTGATGCGTTTGACATCGTCAACAGCCAGCACGTTAAGCGGGTCGGCCATGGCCAGAAACAAGCGGTTGCCCAGTCTGGAGATGGGCAGGACTTTGTAACTGGTGGCCACATCGCGAGGAATCAAATCGGCAATATCGGGGGTAAGGGTCACGCGGCTGACATTGACAGGCGAGGTGTTTAGGACGCGCCCCATCGAAACCACCAGGTCCTGATCGGTGACGTAGGCTTTCTCGACGACCATTTTGATGAAGCGCGTGCCTTCCTGCTTTTGCTTCTCCAGCAACTCCTCGACCTGCGCGGCAGTCAATAATCCGTCCTCCACCAGCGCGTCGGCAATGCGGTCTCCAAGTGATTTGACGGGCGGCATGGGATTTATCGAAACGTCTTGCCAAGAATTCTCACCAGATCGGTCGGCGAGGCCAGATACCAAAGCAGCCGGGTCTTGGTCGCCGCCCCGAGTTCGACGGCGGCTTGTTTGTTGAACGGATTGGCGGTGGCAACCAGGACCGATTTGCTCATCCGATCAAACGGCAGCACGCACCATCGCTGGCAAACGTCGCGCGAACTGGAACGCACCAGATCCATGTCCATCTCGTAGCGCTCCAGGGGAATCAGCGGCAGGCGCGAGCGATCCGACAGCAGTTTTAGCGACTTGTCCAAAGGCATGATTTGCTTTTCAGACAGGCACAGCACAAACGGCTCGCTGATTTTTGCCGGCGGAACATTCAGGCGGGGAACGGGCCAGCACATTTCAAAATCGCCCGCCGTGATGAATTTGGTTTCGACGAAGAGTTTGAACATCGTTGCGCGGCCGTCATCGACCTCAATCTGCGCGGCGGTTTTTCCGGCGGCCTTTTTTCCGGCGGCTGTGTTGCCGGCGGCCTCCATCTCCGAGGGCGGAGGCTTGGTGAGATTATTGGCTTTGCTTTCAATCTGCGCCATTGCGTCCATGGCGTCCCGGTCCTCGGGATGGCGCTGGAGGATGATCTCGTACTCCAGGATGGCTGACGAAAGCTGGCCCAATTGGACATAGGCCTGGGCGATGCGTTTGGAGGTTTGAATGACCTCCTTTTCCATGTCGAGCTTTAGGTACGCCTCCTTGAGAATCTCCAACGACTGATAATCCTGCGGCTGCGATTGAGTGATCACTTCAAACATCTCAATCGTCTGGCGCAACTGCGCCTCTTCACTTGGATTTAATGTGCCGAGCATGACGCTGCCAACTTTGACAATTCTGGCGAATGTATCCAAACGCGCGTCGCAAAGCAATCCCGTTCTGGCCAGGCCCATTTTTCGACAACCAACCTTTCGGAAATGAATTGATTTTTGCCCGGCGCGCCTTTTAGGGTGTGGGCAATCAAATAAACAAATCTTGAAATTTTTATGGCTGAAAACTGTTTCCACCCAAGCATCGAAGGCGCCCAACACGGCGCAAAATCCCTGGCCGATTTCCTGGACTACGCCAAAGCCGCCGGCGCCACGGGCGCCCAGCCCTCCAACTACATGCTCCAGGATGGAAAGCGGTTCAAAAAAGCCGGGGAGATCAAAGAAGCCTTTGCCTCGCGCGGGATGACGCTGGACGGCATTTCGGCCCATTGCCCGTTCTGGGTCCATACGACGGCCTGGACGCAATCGCCAACGATTCGCCCGTTCCTGCCGGCGGAAGTCGCCAAGAAATCCAGCGCCGCCATCGAACGATGGTGCGAAGATTACTTGCTGGCCTTGATGGACCTGGCGGTGGAGTTGGGCGTGAAAATCATGCCGATGTTCTGGGGCGTGGCCTTCGGATGGGAACTGGCCACCGGCTACCCTTGGGGATTTTGGAAGGGCGGCGGCTATGATCTGCTGGCCAAGGGAAAGGAAACATTTGTCAACAAGACCGAAAAGCTCCGCAACCGCGCGCGAAAGCTGGGAATTTATCTGGCGCACGAAATCCATCCCGGAAGCGCCGCCATGTGCGCCGATGATTTCCTGATGTTGGTGGAAATCTGCGACGGGGACAAATGCCTGGCGGTCAACGCCGATCCCTCCCATTGCTGGGAAGGGGAGGATTGGGAGACGCGGTTTCTGAAGGTCGCCCCGCGCATTTATGGCTGTCATATAAAAAACTTTGTCATTCGCGCCAAACTTCCATTGCGCATGATGGAGCCAAGCTGGCAAAAGCGGGCGATGCAATTCGTGGACATTCCATCGGGCGACCTGAACATGACGCGCTACGTGGAATTGCTCATCCACGCCGGCTATCCGCAACGTTACCGCGCCGTGATGGGAACGCGAACGGCGCCGTTGATCGTCGAAGCCGAGAGCGCCTACCGCGATCTGGACGCGACCAGCGCCAACGGAATCGCTTACGTGCGAGATCGGCTCTGCTTCCCGATTGCCGACGGCTCGTTTGAGGAAGGAATGGGAGCGTAGGGGAAATGAAGAATGCAAAATGCAAAATGCAGCGCGATCGTGCGGCGCAAGTTCAACGTTCAACGCTCAATCCCACGGACCTTGCCGGGACAATCTCGGATTTACAGGCCGATGACTACGGCCTTGGTCTGGGTGTAAAGATGAAGGACTTCGTGGCCCATTTCACGGCCCCAGCCGGATTGTTTGTAGCCGCCAAAGGGAAGCGCTGAATCGAAAATGTTGTAGCAATTCACCCAGACCGTCCCGGCCCTGAGCGCGGCGGCGATGCGATGGGCCTTGGCAATGTCGCGCGTCCAGACTCCCGCGGCAAGGCCGTATGGGGTTTGGTTGGCGCGGGCAACGAGTTCCTCGGTCTTTGTGAACGGCTCGGCGACGACGACCGGGCCAAAAATCTCCTCGCGCACGATGCTCATGTCCGGATTGGTGTCCGTAACAACCGTCGGCTCCACGAAATAGCCCGTGTCACCCTTGCGCGCGCCGCCGGTGACGTAGCAGGCGCCCGCCTCCCGGCCTTGGCGCATGTAACCGGTGACGCGCCGCAGTTGTTCGTCGGAGACCAGCGGTCCCATCTGGGTGTTGGCGTCCAGGCCCGGCCCCAGTTTGATCTTCCTGGCCCGTTCGGCGACGCCTGAAACAACCTCATCGAAAATGTCGCGCTCGACCAGCAGGCGCGAGCCGGCGCAGCAACACTGGCCGTGATTGAAAAAGATGGCGTTGGCGGCGCCGGAGATTGCGCCGTCGAGATCAGGAGTGTCCTTGAAAATAATGTTTGGCGATTTGCCGCCCAGTTCCAGGCTGACTTTCTTGAGGTTGCCCGCGGCGGCCTGCACAATGAGTTTGCCCACTTCGGTGGAGCCGGTGAACGCAATTTTGTCAACATCATTATGGGCGGCCAGGGCGGCGCCGGCGGTTTCACCAAGGCCGGTGACGATGTTGACGACGCCTTCGGGCAACCCGGATTCCATCAACAGTTCCCCCAGAAGCAACGCCGTCAAGGGAGTCTGCTCGGCGGGTTTGAGCACCACGCAGTTGCCGGTGGCCAGGGCCGGCCCGAGTTTCCAGGCGGCCATCAGCAATGGAAAATTCCAGGGAATGATCTGGCCGACGACCCCCAGTGGTTCGCGCAACGTGAAAGCGTGGAACTGGGCGCCTGAAGCGCAGGGAAAGCTGAGCGGGATGGTTTGGCCTTCGATTTTGGTCGCCCATCCGGCCATGTAATGAAACAGGTCGGCCGCCAGCGGCACATCGGCCGCGCGCGCCACGGCGCGAGGCTTGCCGTTATCGAGGGATTCCAACTCGGCCAGCCGGTCTGCGTTCTGGAGGATCAGATCGCCAACGCGCCAAATCAGCTTGCCGCGCTCGCTTGGGGTCATCCGACGCCACGGGCCGGAGTCGAAGGCGCGGCGGGCGGCGGTGACGGCCCGGTTGACGTCCTCCTTGTCTCTATCTGGAACGCGCGCGATGACGGAGGCATCGGCCGGGTTTAAGACCTCCAGCGTTTTGCCCGAAAGGGCGGACGCCCATTTGCCGGCGATCAAATTCTGTTTGGGTTTGGCAAGCCATGCGGATATTTCGCGGCTGGGAGCGGGCGAAGGCGAAGGCGAGCCATTGCCGTTGCCATGGCCGTTGCGAGTGACGATGGTCTTGGGAGCATGACCTGCTTTTGCGGGCCGAAGCGCGGTCCGCCGACGAGACGTGGACGATTTCATAAAGAATGAGAGTTAAATTGGGATTAATTGAAAGCATAATGCCCGTTGCGCGTCCCTTTTACAAGCCTGAACAATTACGCGAAAAGTTCAGAATAATTAGGAGGGGGTGGGAAATAAAAAAGTCAGGGGACGGCGGATGGCCCGGCGGGCCACTGCGAAGTAGATGGCGCGGCGTTCCGGAGCTTGGATGTCGCAGGCGCGGGTGGCGACGAACATGGCCAGCCAAAAACTTACCGTCAAATTCATTGCGCCGATCCCGGCGATTCCCAAGACCGCCAGCGCAAATGCCTTGGTGGCCAGGACGCGCATGCCGAGCGTCGCCACCGACGCTGTCAAGAAACAAGCCGAGAGAGTGACGTGCCGGATGTCCAGGGGAATGCCGGCGAATTGAGCCAGTTCTGGAATGAGGCCCAGCATGAATCCGAAGGAAATGTTGCCGCTCAACCCCGCGATGTTGCGCGTGCAAAATCGCGTCAGGCGTCCGGCCCGCGTGGTGCCCAACGTCCGGATCAGGCGGCGGTCGGTCGCCAGAGCCTCGCCAATATGATGGTAGGCGAACCAATTGTCGGCCCATGCCGCCACCAGGCTGGAAGCCCAGAGGAGCGCGCCGGTGAATGCCGCGTAAATCGGACTGGCCCCCAGGATGGAAACAGAATGTATCACGACGATCGCCTGTTCCGGAGGGATGATTAGCCTTCCTGTCCAGCCCAGAATTAAAAAATGCAGCAGCAACATCGACGGCACCACCAAAGCCAGGTTTCCCGCGATGGACGCGATTTGCGAGCGGACAAGGAATACGATTTCATCCACCAATTGCTCGAACGCCTGCGCGTCTCTCACGTTGTGCATGCGCGCGGCCAGGGACGCGGCGGTATTGGCGGGCTGCTTGGTCGCGAGGGTCGAGCCGGTCAGTTGGATGGCGACAAATCCCGCCGAGTAGTTCAACGAAGCCGCGATTCCTTGCATGAGGTCCGGAAGGCCCCAACCGAGAATAATGGTCTTGACCCACGCGGTGACGGCCATGATGGCTCCGCCGCCGGCGGCGCTCTGGAGCATCGCTGAGTATTCCAGCCGGGTGCGGGCGATGTAATGCTCGCCGGTCTGGCCGCTGCGCTCGACCATTTTGCGCGTCAATAATCGCCAATTCTGGCGCAGCAGCTTGATGACGCTCTCACGCGCGCGGTTCTGTTGGGCCAGCAACGCGACAAACGCGGCGCGGCGCTTGAGTTTGGCGGCAGGGTCGAAGGCCAGTTCCAACAGCGCTCGAAACCTTTCCAACGACGCCTCGATGAACGCCAAATGATAAACGATTTCCGTGCTGACGCCGCTCTTTTCCAGGTGTTTGAGCGCCTCAGATCGGGAGCGATTACAGGCGTCAATCAGGGACTTCAGGTAATCCAGGTCCGCCGACAGGGCGGTCTGGTCTCCTTTTTCACGCGCGGCGAAAATTGCCGACAGGGCGGTTCCCAATTTGAAGTACGCCAGTTCTCGCACACTCTGGTGCCTCAACCGCCTCCGGATGGCTTCCGAACAACCGGTCACGCGAATTTGCGCCGCCAAATACGCAAGCGCGTCCTCCAATTCCTCGGCCAGCGTGTTCCAGCCTCGCTCTTCCGGGGTTGCGCCATGGTCGAGCATCGCTCCGAATCGCTCCAGGGTCGCTTCATCAAGGTTCCCGATCCAGATATGATCGTTGCGATAGGGAAACAGGCGGTCAAAAAGCACGCCCAATTCCGCCGAGCCTGGTTGATGCGGCAAAAACCTGCGCCCCAGGCGCTCCCCGATTTCTGTCAATAATCCGAATTGGCGCGGCAGCCCTGTTTCCGAGAACAGCGCGACGGCCCGCGTCTCGCGCATGATCGAGCGCAGCGTCCGCGCCACGGCCAGTTTCCATTCCGGGTTGCGGTCCAGGACATCAAGGAACCTGCGCAAACGCCCGCTTTGCAACGACACGCCGGACGGGTGGGGGTCCTCGGCGGGGCCGGGACGGCGGATCCATTGGACGACATCGACCAGCCAGTTGAGGCGCTCCTCCAACGGCAAGCCGGGCGACGCCAACGACGCCAGCATATCCATCGATGGCAGCGAGGCGCGCCGTCCAACGTAGCGGTCGATCAATGTCTTGAGTGAAAAAGGCACAACTTTGGCGCTGCACGCCAAGGGTGCCCTGAAACAGGTCACAATCAAGCCTCTGCAAAGCGGGATTTTTTGTTTCTTTGCCTTGGTGAAAAATCTGCTAGAGTGGGGGGCAATCTTGTGAAGAAGATCAGAAAACACTTCGGGATCGTCTCGCCGAGCGAGGCGGGCGCGAAGGCGGAATTCATCCAGGTGCATAGCCATTCGATGCCGATTGTTTACAGGCGTCACGCGCGCGCCCGCAACTATGTCTTGCGGTTGCAGGCGGACAAAACAGTGGTCGTGACGGTGCCTCGCGGAGGTTCGCACGGGTTCGCGCGCGAATTTGTAACCAGCCGGGCGGCGTGGCTGGAGAAGCAGTGGCGGGTTTTGGAATCGCGCAAGATTCCGCCGCAGGTGTTGCGTCCGGGAATGGAAATCCTTTTTCGGGGCCGCACGGCGCCATTGGAAATTCAGCGGCAGGGGGAATTGTGGCGGTTGCGGTTTGCGGGCCAGGAGGTTTGCTTGGAAGCGCTGGTCGAGAACCTGCGTCCGCCGCTGGAAGAGCATCTGCGAAGGCTGGCCCAAAACGAGCTGATCCTCCGCGCAAAACAACTGGCGCAAGACTGCGCGGCGCGAGTTGGGCGGATAGTCGTCCGAAATCAAAAGAGCCGCTGGGGATCCTGCTCGTATAACGGCAACATATCGTTGAACTGGCGTTTGATTCAGCTGCCGGCCGAGGTTTCTGACTACATCATCATCCACGAGTTGATGCATCTGCGGCATCTGAATCATTCGGCGCAGTTTTGGGCCGAAGTCGAGAAGGCATGCCCGGATTACCGCGCGGCGGAAAACTGGCTCAAGGAGAATTCCGGGCAGGTCGGTTTTTAACATTGAAGCGTTCTGGCCTGGCGACTATTTATCACGCCGCCGCAGGGGTTTTGACGTCCGCAAAGATAATGATGCCGGCGCCGGTTTGGAGCAGGCTCAATACTTTGACGTTGACCTGCTGGCCGATCATGCTCTGGGCGTTGTTGACCACGACCATTGTGCCGTCGTTAAGATAACCAATTCCCTGACCTTTGTCCTTGCCCTCGCGCACCACGCGCAGGGTGAAGATTTCGCCGGGGAGAATCACGGGCTTGAGGGCGTTGGCCAATTCATTGACGTTGACGTACGGGACGGATTGCAATTCGGCGACCTTGCCCAGGTTGTAATCGTTGGTGAAGAGTTTTGCCCCCAGGGCGCGAGACAAACGAACCAGCTTCCCGTCCACTTCGGCCTCCTCTGGAAAATCGGCGTCGTGGATTTTGACTTCATTGCGTTTGTTTTGCTGGATGCGCGTGAGCATTTCCAGACCGCGCCGGCCGCGGGCGCGGATGACGGGATCGTTGGAGTCGGCGATTTTCTGCAACTCGTTCAAGACAAAGCGCGGGACCACGAGCATGCCTTCGACGAAATTGCCCTCGATCAAGTCGGCAATCCGGCCGTCAATGATGACGCTGGTGTCAAGAAGCAGAAGGTTTTCAGGTTTGCTTTGCGAGGCAAACCGGACGTAGGGAATAATAAGCGAGAAGTCCTCCTTGTTGCTGCGCATGGCCAGGATCATGCCGATGTAGCCGAAGCCCACGAACAGGCACAGGCGGATGAGCCAGCGCAGCCGTTCGTCGGAGTAAAAAAACCGCCCGGAGTGATCGATCCTCTCGCCGCCCCGCAAGCCCAGAAACAGGCCGAAACTCGCGGCGGAGAACGCGCGCAGGGAGAAGCCTTTGAGCATTTCGTCGAGTGCGATGAGCAGGCCGCCCATGCCAAAACCAATGAACGCGCCCTGCAATCCGCTGCTGATGAGTTCCGGCTGCACCTGGCTGACTTCGTATCCGGCGAGGGTGCATAGCATCCCAAAGAAAATTCGAATGACCCACAAAGATCGCATAATTCCTTAAGGTGACATTATCACGGGTGCGCGCGCGAGACGGAATTGGTGGGCGGCTCCTTGTGTTTCCACATCATGTGCCAGATGCCATTTTGGTTGAGGCTGTTGCCAAAGCTGCTGAGAGCGGCGGCCAGCGAGTCGGCATTGGTGACAAGATCGTCAAACTGCGCCTTCATTTTTTCGTCGGTCAACAAGCTCCCGGCAATTCCCTTGCCGGCTTGAAGGTCGTCGGCCAGCTGTTTGAAGGTCGCCGATACCTGGCGGAAATTCTTCACCGCGCCGGAGAGTTCCGGGCGGTTTTCGTCGATGACTTGCGCCAGTTGATCGGCCATGCGATTGAGCTTTTGGGCAAACTCCTGTAAATTTGTGATCGCCAGGGTAACAGGATGCGCGTTGGAATTCAAGAGGTCTTGGACGCCCCGGGCGAGGTTGACGGCCTGCTGGCTCACATACTCGAGGTTGCTCAGCGAGAGGCTGAAATTGGTGAGCGTTTTGGGCGAGAGCACGGTTCGGTTGATGTTCGTTATGGCTTGATCGACGTCCTGAAGCGTTTGTCGGGCCGAGCCCAAAAGTCCGGCCGTCGAGAGCAAGGCTTGTTGGATGTCAAATCCCGTTTCGCCATGGACGATGTCCCCGTCCTTCAAAAACTCCTGGCCTGGAGCGGGTGGCGTGGCCGGGGGAACGACGGCAACGTATTGATCGCCCAAAAAGCCGATGGAATCGATTTTAAAGTGCGCGTCCTTGCGGATTTTGAATTTCGAGAGGATTCCGGCGGCGATATCGACGCTCAGGCCGTCGTCGCTAAGCGTCGTGCTGGAGACTTTGCCGATGGCCACGCCGGCCATCATCACATCGGCGGACGGCTTCAATCCTCCCACCGTGGGCATGACGACGTGGATGCGATAGACGGATTGGAAAAGCGTGACGCCCTTGCTGAAATTGAGAATGAGCAGGGCCAGCAATACCAGCCCCACAAAGACAAACAGTCCGACCTTCCATTCAAAGCGCGATTCGTTCATACAGCGGCATGGGTTCCTAGGGGTTCGGCCACTCCATTGACGAAACGATAGATAACCGGGTCTGTCGATTTAAAAATCTCATCGGGAGTTTGGTCGGCGTAAATGCGGCCATCGTGAAGCAGCAAAATGCGCCGGCTGATCCGCCGCGCGCTACGCATGTCGTGGGTCACCGCAAGAGAGGTCACTTTGGTTTTTTCGACCACGCGGACGATCAATTGATCAATGCTGTCAGAGGCGATCGGATCCAGGCCCGTCGTAGGCTCGTCGTAAAGCAGAATTTCCGGCTGGTAAACCACGGCGCGCGCCAGCCCCACCCGTTTGCGCATGCCGCCGGAGAGTTCGGCGGGCATTTTATCCTCCGTGCCGTTTAGGCCCACCAAATCCAGCACTTCGGCCACGCGCCGGGCAACTTCCTCCCGGCCGGTTTTGCCTTCGCGGTCGAGCAGAAAGCCGACGTTTTGGGCCACGGTCAACGAATCGAACAAAGCGGCGCCCTGGAACAACATGCCGAATCTGCGGCGCACCTTAAGCAGTTGCCGTTCGTTCATCTCCTCGATGTTTTGGCCGGCGATGCGGACCTCCCCGGAATCGGGCGTGACAAGGCCGATCAAGACCTTGAGAAGGACGCTCTTGCCTCCGCCGCTGACGCCAATGATGGCGAGCGCTTCGCCTTTGGCGACCGAGAAAGTCACTCCCTTAAGCACCTGATGGCCCCCAAAGCTCTTTTTTACGTCGTGGACTTCGATCATCATCATGGCAACAAACGATTAAGCAACATCGTCAGAAAAAAGTTGCTGATTAAGATGGTGATGGACGAATAGACGACGGCTTCGGTCGTTGCGCGGCCCACGCCTTCGGCGCCCTGGGGCGAGTTCAAGCCTTTGAAACAGGCCACGACGGCGATGATCGCCCCGAAAATAAACGTCTTGATGATGCCGGTGAGCATATCCGTCAGTTCCGTATAATGAAGCATGTTATACCATGTATAAGTCGAATCGATATTGAGAAGGAAAACCGCCACAATATAACCGGAGGTGATTCCCAGGCAGATCGATTCCGCCGTCAGGATGGGCATTACGAAGAGCATCGCCAAAAAACGTGGCACGACCAGGTAATCCACCGG
>VFSW01006686.1_pt1 | contig 16905 bp, 16 predicted proteins | sample 5358111 | NCBI WGS metagenome assembly VFSW01 (sample SAMN11554181, study PRJNA540505) | mine drainage metagenome | isolation source: sediment from site ElyBrook_90M | place: USA: Ely Copper Mine, Vershire, VT | collected 2017
AAAACACAGCTCCCTGCGAACTCGTAAGAGGATGTATAGGGGGTGACGCCTGACCAATGCCGGAAGGTCAAGCACGGAAGGTCCATTGGTCTTCGGATTGATGGGCTGGACCGTATAAGCCCCGGTGAATGTCGGCGATAACTATAATCGTTGTCTCCCTACAATCTGCGCAAGCAGACTAATTGAGATGGGCGATTGTAAAATCCGACCAAATGCTGGAATAACTGAGTATCCACCGCTACCGAGTAGGTAACAATGCGTGTGGTGCAGTCAATCAGCAGGAAAGACATGTGTTCGTCTCACCTAATATATAATTAGCGTATGAGACTGAATAGCTCAGCTGATGTCATGAACTACTTTCGTGGTAAACGACATCAGCGCAACTACTATGTGGCTGGATTTGTAGATGGAGAGGGAAGTTTCTCGGTATCGATAGTCAAACATCCGACTCAAAAGTTTGGATGGATGATAAATCCTTGTTTTCAGGTCTATCAACATGGGCAACACCGCGAGGTGCTTGAGCTCATGAAGGAGACATTTGGAACGGGAAGCATATATCGAAAATCGGGAACTCATCCCGTCCTCAATTTCAGCATCGATTCGAGGCGTTCTATCATCGAGCGGGTCATACCGTTCTTTGAGCGATATCCGCTTCTCGTCAAAGCAGAGACCTTCTTGATATTCAAGGAGATTGTCGATGCTATGGAGAAGCGGGAACATTGGACAAAAGAAGGGTTCACGAGAATAGCAACTCTCGCGTACTCAATGAATCAACAGGGTAAGGGCCGCAAATATACTCTGAAAGAGATGCTTGCGACACTTCCAAATTAGTAATTGAACACATGAATCCTCAGAGACTATACGTCGGACACGCTTGAGACGCGTGATGATATAGTCCGACCTCCTGGCGACAGGAAGGAGTAATGCCTAAGGTTCCGCATACGATTCTTCGTATGCGGAACGGATTGGGACGATTGTAGGAGACCGTAAACAGTGTTGAGAGACTTGCGTCATAAAAAGCTACCTCTTTTCTTCGAAAGAAGAATTGAATCCGCGACTCAAATGAGAGGCCATACGTCGCGCTCCAGCACTAACTGTTAGTGCTGGATGAAGATATGGTCCTACGTTAAAGGAATAGTAGAGCGTAATTCCTTGTCTGGTAACTGGATTGCCAGTCTTGACCGTGAGGTCATTAAAAAATCCGGCTATATCGGTGAAGCCTACGTCCGAAATAATAAGGATAGGGTAATACCGAGGGAAGTCGTTCCGCGAGCAATCAAGGAATTGACCCCGTATCGACTTTAGTTCCCACCAGCTAGTGGGGACTAGGATGGCGAAGCGTTATCATAGAGATATGGTCGCTCGCCATAACACGCCGGCTCTGAAACGAAATGTCGCAGAATACATTTCCGGTTTTGTTGATGGGGAAGGATGCTTTTCAGTATCGTTCTCCAAACGCTCACACTTCAACGTGGGATGGGAAACAAAACCGAGTTTCTCGGTAAGTCAGAATCACGATCGCGCACAGTCATTGTTCATCATGCAAAAGCATTTTGGATGCGGGTTTATGCGCGACGGAATAAGCGACAACACTCTGAAATATGAAGTGCGTCGCCTGGATGACTTACTCGAGAAGGTGCTACCGCACTTCGAGCGCTATCGGTTGCTTTCAGCGAAGCAAAATGATGTGCGATTACTCAAGGAAGTGTGCTTGCTCATGAAAATGGGAGAGCACGTGACCCCAATGGGTATGAAGAAGGTGATGAAGCTTGCATTCAAAATGAATCCAAGCGGAAAACGGCGATATGCGCAGAGTGATATTCTCGCGTTCATGGACAGTCAGATGAAGATATAGTCAGTGCCACTGGAAACAGTGGAGTAGGACTCGCATACGGTGCACGTAATGCGAAGAAAACACGAAGTTCAGACGTGCACGAATGGCGTAATGAGTGGAAAACTGTCTCGAGGACTCGCTCGGTGAAAATGCAATACCGGTGAAGATGCCGGTTACCTACAGTTAGACGAAAAGACCCCAGGAGCTTTACTACAGCTTGGTGTTGGGGCTGTGTGATTCATGCGTAGCATAGGTGGGAGACTTTGAAGCATTCCTCTTGGGGAGTGTGGAGTCGCCAGTGAAATACCACTCTTGAATTGTGCAGTTCCTAACCGGTGTGAAAACCACATCGGGACCGCGCCTGGCGGGTAGTTTTGGTGGGGCGCTATCCTCGAAAGCAGCGCCCATTCGACCATCATCCGAAAACAGATAAATATAAGAAAGGGGGACTGCAGGAAGTAATTCCTGCAAGCAATTTGGCCAAATGCTGGAATATCCGAGTATCCTCAAGTACTCGTTCACAATAAGTGAGCAGTGAAAATCTTGAGGTGCGGACAATCAGCAGGGAAGACTCGAAAGAGAACCCTCAGAGACTACATGCCAGACTCCACGACAGTGGAAGAAGATATAGTCCGATCTGCATGGCGACATGCAGGCGCACTACCGTGTGTGCGCGAACCATGTAGGACCTCGTAGGTCCCACATGGGAACATATGCCTAAAAAGTAACGGAGGAGTCTATTAAGGTTGACTAGGCGCGAATGGAAACCGTGCCGATAGTGTAATGGCATAAGTCAGCTTAACTGAGAGGCGTACATGCCGATCAGATGCGAAAGCAGAGCATAGTGAACCGATGGTCCGCCTTAGATGCGGCCAGAGATTAACGGATATAAGTTACCCTGGGGATAACAGGCTAGTTCCGCCCAAGCGTCCATAGCGACGGCGGAGTTCGGCACCTCGATGTCGGCTCACCTTAGCGCGGGGCTGGAGAAAACATACCTTCTCTCCCTATCGGAAACGGTAGGGTAATTAAACAAGCTCAAAACGGTGAAGGCTGACTCATTACGTGCATACGCACAACCTCCTAGTTTCGGAGGTCCCAGGTATTGAGATATGCTTGGTATATGAGAGCTAACGCCGTGGGAAAGAAGTGTTCTGAAGTTGACAAGGCATATATAGCCGGGTTTCTGGATGCCGATGGTGCCATTATGGCAATCATGCGAACCGCATTCAGAGAAACGGTATAAGTTCCGTGTACGTGTTGCGCTTAAAATAACGCAGCATGACCGTGAAATCTTAGATTGGATACGTACAGTACTTGGTGTAGGAATCGTTCGTGCAAATCGTGTTGGTGATATACGTCAAACATTTGATTTGCACATAAGAGACCGAAACCATGTACAGAAAATTTTGGAGAGGCTACTGCCATTTGTGCGTGTAAAAAAAAGACAGGCGCAGATGGCACTTGAAATACTCAGTATGAGTATTGATTCTTCCGAAGATCTAATCAACACTGCTAAACTCGCAGATACTTTGTCAGGTTTGAACGTTCGGTCCAAAAACCGACGTAAGAACTTTGTGACAAAGATCCAAGAACAATTCTCCCCTAACGACTGAGCACACTTCTTTTGGGAAGTGTGCGAGATATGCCCACTGTAGTGGGGTATAACACGGCTTGCACCTACTCCTATACTGGTGACAGTGTAGAGACGGTGATGGAATAGTCTGATACTTGCCGGAAGGCAAGAACAACAAATAAAGTGAGGTCCCAAGCGTTTGGCTGTTCGCCAATTAAAAAGGTACGCGAGCTGGGTTCAAACCGTCCAGCTCCACTTTTGTCATAATGACAACTGTGGAGTAAACACTACTGGATACAAATCGTTAGCTTTAATTAGCTAATGGTCCTGTATTCAAAAGTGGGGCTGGACCGTTTGAATCCCTTCGAGATTTCTGTTGTCAGAAACCCGATAAAGTGAATTGTTCAGAAATGAACTGTGCACATTATGAAATGTCTTTTCGTCTGTTAAATAAAGAGAAGAAACCAACCAAGACACGGCGACGTGTTGCAGGAATGCAGCATGTACCATCAACTTGTATCGGTGGAATCCTCACGCCCATTTCCAAATGGGTGCGGACAACACCGAGGGAAGTGAGGGCGCACCCGTATGGGTTACCATACGGCTAGTTCGCTCGGCGAGAATCAAAAATGAATACATTCACTTTTTCATTCTGCCTCACTCACACCCGTAGAGACTGAATGTTGATTACCCAGAACGGGTAAAGTTACAGTCCGACCCTTTCAGAAATGGAAGTTAACTAAGTGCGTGAGACAGGTTGGTCTCCTATCTACTGTAGGCGTTGATTCTTGAAGAGGCTTGCCCCTAGTACGAGAGGACCGGGGTGAACTGACCTCTGGTCTACCAGCTGTCACGCCAGTGGCACCGCTGGGTAGCTATGTCGGGAAGCGATAACTGCTGAAAGCATATAAGCGGGAAGCGCGCTCTAAGATAAGGAATCGTTATGAGGCTCCTAGAAGATGACTAGGTTGATAGGCTCTAGATGTACGCACAGCAATGTGTTCAGTCGAGGAGTACTAATATGCCCAGTTTCTTGTGCGGAACCTTGTGCGTCAGTAACGTTGCATTGTGATGTGTAATTCAAGGGTTATCTATTTTGCGTATTCATGTGGTTACGAGCCGGATGTCGGCGAACGTGCCTACAAAGCTGGTGATTTATCGGAAGGGCCATACCCGTTCTCATTCCGAACACGGCAGTCAAGCCTTCTTGAGTCGATGGTACTCCTTTGGGGGAGAGTAGATTGTCGCCAGCTTTGTGGGCATGTTGTATACAAGCAGAAGGCCGCCCTCTCGGGCGGTTTTTTGCTTTTCTCCAGGTATTTTACCTGTGTGCTTGCGTGGAAGACTGGAGCCTTTCGTACAGCCGCCGCGTCTTCGGACGCGCCGGTTTTCCTATATACTATTCTCATGAATTGGGCCTTGCGTCGCCGTCTCATCATCCTCGGTATCATCGCCGGTGTAGTCGCAGTCCTGCTCGGTATTCTATATTTCACTCTTATTCGCCAAGCACCCTCGTGTACCGACAACAAACAGAATCAAGACGAAGAAGGAATAGATTGTGGTGGCTCCTGCCGTTACTTCTGCTCCATATCTCAGGCGGCACCCACGGTCCGTTTTGTGCGTCCGGTTTCGCCCGTACCTGGGAGGACGGACGTGATTGCGTATATTGATAACCCAAATCCAACCGCTGCGGCAAAAAATCTTCATTACACGATTGAACTCTACAGTCCGACCAATAGTGTTATTGCGAAGAAAGAGGGATGGGTAGACCTACCACCCGCCGCTACCATACCCGTGTTTGTACCGGATTTCTTTTCGGGTTCTGCAGAGGTTGCACGTGCCTTTGTGACCTTTGACACACCCCAACATCTCTGGTTCCGTACTACGTATAGTCCTGTGCTTCCTCGCATTGAAGACAGCTCTCTCGAAGAGAGTAATACACCCCGTATCACCGTGCGTGCAATGAATCCAACGGCCACGGTCATGAAGGAGGTTAGTTTTATTGTGACGGTCTTTGACGGAGAGGGAAATGCCATGGCAGCCTCAAAAACAATTGCTCCTTCCATACCGGCACAGGGAAGTACGCGCCTCATCTTTACCTGGCCCACACCCTTTGCCAGCACGGTTGCTCGTATTGAGGTGTTACCAGTCGTGGTCTTATGAGTGAGGCAGCGCGGCAGAATTTGCTTGGCGCACTTTTCGCTGAGTGGCAGCTATTTGTTATACCGCTTGGGCTTTCCATACTCGGTATTCTCACTATGCATCCCTTTGGAAATGGTCCATCGCTGGCACCAAAGCAAATGGTATGGCTGGCTATCGCACTCACTGCGTATTTCGTAGCTGCTTCTCTTGATATGCGATTCATACGTCGTACTGCAGTTATTATCTCGGGGTACGTGGTCCTCCTCGCGCTCCTCGCTCTGCTGTTGGTAGCCGCCCATGCAATCATGGGTGCTAAGTCATGGTTTACGTTTGCTGGCTTCTCGTTCCAGCCGGCGGACCTTGGAAAGATTGTGTTCGTTGCGCTCATTGCGAAGTATTTTTCCCGTAGGCACATGGCGATAGGGGACTTCCGACATATTATCGTTGCGGGAGCGTACGCCGCCGCACCCATTCTTCTCATTCTGCTTGAGCCTGATCTTGGCACCGCCGCTATTTTCGGCATGGTGTGGCTTGGTATGGTGCTCGTCTCCGGTATTTCAAAGAAGCATCTCGCCATGGTCTTCGCGGCAGGGCTTCTGGCTGCCTCCGCGCTCTGGTTCGGTGGACTCCACGACTATCAGCGTGCACGCATTATGACCTTTATCAATCCGGCCGCCGATATCAACGGCACGGGCTACAACGCCTACCAGGCAACGGTCGCTGCCGGTTCCGGCCAGATGTTTGGGAAGGGTATCGGGTACGGCACTCAATCGAAGCTTCAATTCCTTCCCGAATACGAAACAGATTTTATTTTTGCTGCTTTTGCTGAGGAGTGGGGCTTTGTCGGGGTGGTACTGGTACTGCTCTTATACGGACTCTTGCTCGCTCGACTTATTACCATTGCAAGTCGGTCTGCGACCAACTTTGACGCATTCTTTACCATCGGTATTGCGCTCGTGCTTGGTGCGCACGTGTTTGTACACGTTGGCATTAATCTTGGGGTGTTGCCAGTCACCGGTACCACCATTCCATTTATGAGTTATGGCGGTTCGCACCTTTTGATGGAGTATCTTGGGCTCGGTATTGTTGCCTCGCTCGCTCGCGAGGGAAGGGCGGTGTCGCGACAAAGAGCTGGCCAAGAGTTCTTCAGTTAGAAAGCAGTCATAAAATCCGGAGCTACTGCGTTGTGGGTCCCACCTCTTCGCTGCGTCGTATCACTCACCCCAAGGGCATTACTAAATTCCTAATTCACTTCGTTCATAACGAATTTGGGGCACATACGCCTACGCTCATCGGCAGCCTACGCCTTGTATCTACAGCTTTTCTAACTACTTTAATTTAATACAAAGCGAAGGTTTCTTTGGTCATGTGTGAAAGAGAAAATTCACTCTCCACTTTTTCTTTCAGGTGCGTGCCGAGGATAGCGCGTAGGGTTTCCTCACGGGCGAGCGCAAGGAGCGCATCAGTCAGCGCAGCCCGGTCGCCGTACGGTACTAAAAGGCCGGTCTTTCCGTTCTCGATAATTTCGGGGATGCCACCCACATTACTTGCGGCAACGGCGATACCAGCCTGACCGGCTTCCAGGAGTACATAGGCAAGGCCCTCAGAGCGAGAGGGAAGTACAAAGGCATCAAAAGCCTGGAGGTACCGTGCTGCGTTCGGCAGGTGTCCCGTAAGCAGGGTGCGCTCGTACACACCCTCTACCTTCATTTGTTGTTCGAGTGCACCGCGCTCCTGCCCTTCACCAATAATGACAAGCTCTGCGTCTGGTTCGTCTGAAAGAAAATGCTCAAAGGCTTCTATGAGTATGGGAAGACCCTTTACCGGGTGTAGCTCGGCAATGGTGCCTACCCAAAACCGGCGCTCACAGTTAGGAAGGAGCTCCCTTCGTGCTGCGTCTCTCGAGAGAAACTCAATGGGGTGAACGCCATTATGAATGACGCGAAATTTTCGCTGAACGAATGGCAAAAAGCGGGCCTGTTCTTGTGCTGCATGCGAGACGACGATGACCGTGTGGGTCAGTAGGAGTGTGGCCCAGTAAGCAAAGGCTATCAGGGGTTTTTGCCAAGCAGGTCGGTCTTCATTCCACGCCCATCCATGCACGGTAAATACAATTCGCTTCACGCCGGCGATACGTGCGGCCAGCGCGGCAATCCCGGCTTTGGAGCTATTAAGATGTACGACCTCGGGTTTTTCGTTTCTGAATAGTGCAATGAGTGCTTTGAAAGCCACCCATTCATTACCAAGTGATACGTCACGCACGAGGCCTGGAATGGGATAGACGGCCACCTTGGCTTCCGTGAGACGAGTAATGAGCTCCCCATTACCACCGGCAGCAACCACTACCTCGTTCCCGGCTGCACGGGAAGCGAGCGCGAGGTCATAGACGTACCGCTGGGCACCCCCCCAGTTAGACTTGGTGATAACGTAGAGCACTTTTCGGGTGGTGGGGGTGGCAACTTCCATGCGATTTTAGTCGTTCTATAGTCTACCCAGCACTAACTTTTATAGCTAGCGGTTCGCCTATTTACCCTAACCTGCCTAGCCAAAAATTAGTGCTGGGTATACCTTCCTATTATGATCCATGGTGGTAGACGCGCCGCAGGGCTTCTTTTTCTTGGCGATATCCTCGTTTTCGTGCTTTCACTGCTTCTTACTCTTGCCGTGCGGTATGGGCGAGACTTTGACAGCAAGACGTTCCTCGACCACATTGCACCCTTCTCCGTATTGTTTGGTCTCTGGGCACTTGTTTTCTATATGTCAGGACTCTACGGCAAGCGCATACTGCTCTTCTCCATCTCGCTTCCGGACGCCATCGTGAAAACCCAATTTTTTAATGTCGTACTTGCGGCACTCTTTTTCTTCCTCATTCCTGGTATCGGTATCGCGCCGAAAACAAATCTTCTTATCTATCTCGTTATCTCGCTCCTCTTAGTACTTCTCTGGCGCATCGCTCTGTATCCGCGACTCTCAATCCCACGGGTCCGCTACCCAGTCGTACTGATTGCGCGCGGCAAGGAAGTCGATGAACTTGTCCGTGAGGTAAATGGTAATAAGCGTTACCATGTATCGTTTCCTATAGTCATAACACCTGCTGAGGCACGAGCTGATGTGAAAGCGCTCGCGGTACGTATTGGAGAGGTGGGAGCGACTATGGTGGTCACCGACACCAACGATCGTTCACTTGAGCACGTGATTCCGCAGCTCTACGATCTGGCCTGCTTTCGCGAGCCCGCACAGTTCGTGGCCTTTCAAGATATGTATGAAGAGGTGTTTGACCGGGTTCCGCTTTCTCAGCTTGGTCCCGCATGGTTTCTCGAACACGTGCCCCAGACACCGCGCGTGGTATATGTTCTCCTCAAACGAGGCATAGATATTGTCGGCGGACTTTTAATGGGAATCATCACCGTTGTTGTTGCTCCGTTTGTTTGGATAGCCCAGGGGTTTGAAGGTCCAGGACCGCTCTTCATCGACCAATCCCGCATCGGAAAAAATCTCACTTCGGTGCGTGCGTACAAATTCCGTAGCATGCAAAAGAACGAGAAGGCTTCGGGAGCATGGGTGGGAGAGAGCGAAAATCGGATAACGCGCGTTGGGAGTATACTTCGCAAGACATCACTCGACGAGTTTCCGCAGTTTATTAGTATTTTAAAGGGTGAGCTTTCACTCATCGGGCCACGTAATGATATCGAAGGGCTCGGAAAGCGGTTGGCCGAAGAAATCCCGTACTATAATCTGCGGTACCACGTGACGCCTGGTATCACGGGCTGGGCGCAAATAAACCAACAGTACGAACAGGGTAATATCAGTCCTCAGTCCATAGAAGAAACGAAGATGCGTCTGGCCTATGATTTCTATTACTTGAAACATCGTTCCTTAGGACTCGACATCGTTATCGCCCTCAAAACAATCAAGAGAATGTTGTTTCGCGTGTCGTCGTGGTGAAGTCGTCTAGCATCCTGCAGCTTTTAGACATACTCTAGGGTTATCTACATCATGGCTGATAAGCACACAATTCTAATTACAGGCGCGGCCGGCTACGTGGGCGCCATGCTGGTTGAACAATTTACGGCCCGCGCGGACGTCGCGCGCATTATCGGTATTGATAAAGAGCCACTTCCTGAGCTTCTGGCAGGTATGGAAAAACTCCACTACCTGCAGATGAATACCGTGGAGCATTGGAAGGAAGAGGTGGAGCGATTTGCTCCCGACATAGTGATTCACACTGCATGGCAAATTCGGGAGATATACGGGAATCACGCGCTCTCATGGAAGTGGAACATTGATGGCTCAGACACGGTATTCGACTACGCTTTTGAAGACCCAAACGTGAAGCGCCTTATCCATTTCTCCACGGTCGCCTCGTATGGTTCGTTCCCTGATAATTCGGTTGATTACCGCTACACTGAAGACGAACCCTTTCGCGAGACTGATTACCTGTATGCCGAAGAGAAACGTATTGCGGAAGCGCACCTGAAAAGTAAGTATCAACTCCACGAAGCGGAGCGCCCTGACCTCTCCATCGCTATCCTGCGGCCGGCAGCTATCACGGGGCCGCGCGGTCGCTTTATGCGTATCCGGTTCGGGCTGCAAGCGGCACTCTCGGGGCAGCTGAAAGACAATTTTGTGTATCGCCTGGTCTCCGCCATGACCTCGTTTGTTCCGATTACCCCGAAGTGGCTGCGTCAATTTATTCATGAGGACGATGTGGTCGGTATCATCGAGCATCTTGCCTTTGGCGAAGGCGCCGGAGCCTACGAAGTATTCAACATCTGTCCGCCAGGAGCCGTCGTTCGAGGGAACGACATGGCGCGAGCGGTAGGGAAGAAGACCGTAACGGTGGCGCCCTGGATGGTGCGTATCCCGTTCTTCTTTTTCTGGCACCTGACCCGCGGAAAGATTCCCACGGCGCGCGGTAGTTGGAAAGGATATTCCTATCCTATTGCCGTAGACGGCTCGAAAGTGAGCAAGAAACTTGGCTATGAATACACTCATGGATGCTTTGACGCGTTCTACTATACGGACGGACACTATGAATATGCTGTTCCTCCTGAGCAGCGTCGCAACCCCTCCCATGATAATTGATGGGCGCGCCATAGCGAAAGATATTCTTGCCAAGGTTCGCACTGACGTTGCGCAGCTTGATCATGTTCCTGTTGTCCGTGCCATTACGGTGATGCCGTCTCCGGCTACTGAATCTTATCTTTCAATAAAGGCACGGCGCGCGAAGGATGCGGGAATGATCCTAGAGATTGTTCGACTATCGGACACCGCGGGCGAAGCAGAGATCATAGAAGCGATACATGCCAAGGGTGCCGATGCGGTGATCGTGCAGCTCCCGCTCCCCCCTGACATTCATACTCCGGCAGTGCTCGCAGCCATTCCACTTGAACAGGATGCTGATGTACTGTCGCGCGAGGCACGGGCGGTGTTTGAAGCGGGTGGCGAGGACGTACTACTCCCTCCTGTAGTGGGTGCAGTGAAAGAGATTCTCACAAGGACGAAGAGTTCAGTAGAAGGACTATGGGTAATGGTATTGGGGCACGGGTGGCTGGTGGGACAACCGGTTGCGATATGGCTTCGACAGCAAAACCCAGGACGGCTCGATGTTCTTGCGGAGGAATCTGATTACCGAACCGTCTATTGGGATGTAGATGTACTCGTCTCAGGGGTGGGGAAGCCACATCTCATTACGCCGGAGAAGCTCACCAAAGGGACGGTCATAATCGATGCTGGCACCTCGGAATCCGATGGTGCAATCGTGGGAGATGCTGATCCTGCTTGTGCAGAGCAGGCCGCAGTGTTCACCCCTGTTCCAGGCGGCGTTGGCCCTATAGCGGTCGCCTGCCTCTATCAGAATGTTGCGCTCCTAGCCTTGCGAAAGACACAGAAAACCCCTACCCAGCACTAGCAGTTACTTTTGGTATCTTGTAAAGCTCCCACTCGAGTGGCCGGTCACTTTGACCGCAGCGTTAGTGCTGGGTATAGTAGCCATATTATGCGATTTATCCCTGCGCTCGGCGTCCTTCTGATTGCAGGACTTATTGGTTGGTTTGTCTACACAACGGTGGGCTCTACCCATTACGGCGTCAAGCTCGGGCTTGACCTTGCTGGCGGTACGGAGCTTATCTACAAGGCCAATACGGACGCAGTCGCGGGCGACAAGCAGGGAGCACTCAATTCGCTCCGCGATGTGATTGACCGACGCGTGAACCTCTTCGGTGTTGCAGAGCCTCTCGTGCAGCTGGAGCGCTCAAGCGCCGTTGCCGGTCTCCCCGAGGACCGACTCCTGGTCGAGCTTCCGGGCGTCACGGACGTAAAAGCGGCAGTGGATGCTATTGGGAAAACTCCCACCCTTGAGTTTAAGCTCGTGGGAACGTCGAATGCGAGTTCAACTACCTATGTGGCTACTCAGCTTACGGGGCGTTTTGTAAAGAATGCCGAGCTTCAGTTCTCGAGTGGCCAGAGCGCATCAAGTGGTGCGTCCGGTGAGCCTATCGTCGTTCTATACTTTAACGACGAAGGCACAAAGCTGTTTGGGGATTTAACCTCAAAGAATGTCGGGAAGCAGCTTGCCATTTTCCTCGATGGAGAATCTATTTCAGAGCCAACGATACGTGAGGCTATTACCGGTGGCACCGCCACCATTTCAGGTCAGTTCACCCCAACGGAAGCGCGCGATCTCGTGCGTAATCTCAACTTCGGTGCGCTTCCGGTGCCTATCGAGCTCGCCTCCAGTAATACCGTCGGACCCACTCTCGGCGGGCAGGCTTTTCAAGCTGGCCTCGTAGCAAGCGCCATCGGCTTCCTGTTGGTCGCACTGTTCATGATTGTTTGGTACCGACTTGCCGGCGTCATCGCTACCGTTGCGCTCGTCATCTATCTCATTCTCACCATCGCACTTATCAAAGTCATTCCAGTCACGCTGACTGCCTCAGGTATTGCTGCGCTCATCCTCTCGATTGGCATGGCAGTTGATGCAAATGTCCTTATCTTTGAGCGTATGAAGGAAGAACTGCGGCATGGTAAAGATGCGCACGATGCAGTGAAGATTGGATTCGCGCGTGCGTGGCCCGCTATACGCGATGGTCACCTCACGATGCTTATTTCAAGCATCATTCTCTTCTGGCTGGGCACATCCATCGTGCAGGGATTTGCACTCGTGTTCGGATTCGGGGTGATTATCTCGCTCATATCTGCCGTATTCATCTCTCGTGTCTTCTTGCTTGCGGTGGTGCCTGAGAAGGCAGAAGGGAAGATATGGAATTTCCTTTTGTCCAGTGGGTTCTCTCTTACCGCACATAAAAAATAATCCTATGTTCGTCGTCAACCACCGCTCATTCTTTTTCTGGCTCACGGGCCTCCTCTTGGTCGGTTCTGTTGTCGCGCTTGTAGTTATCCCTCCCAAGCTCTCTATTGAGTTTACCGGTGGCAGCATCGTCGAAGTCCAGTATGAGGCAGCACGCCCTTCGCATGATGAAATCGTTGATCGTGTTGCCGGTCTCAATCTTGGCGAGCCGTCGGTCCGCGAAAGCGGTGAGCGGGGTGTGACGGTGCGCACGCACATACTTACGCGAGCCGAGCACGAAGCACTTCTTGCCGCACTCTCCCAGGGTGGTAGTGAGCCAGTGACAGAGCTACGTGCCAATACCATTGGTCCAACGCTCGGTAAAGAGCTTGCAACAAAGGCCCTCTACGCCATTCTCGCAGTGATTCTCGCCATCATGCTCTATATTGCTTTTGTCTTTCGAAAGGTGCCGAAGCCCGTACCTGCTTGGGGCTATGGCGTGACCGCAGTCGCCATGCTTGCTATCGATATTATCGTCCCCTCGGGTTTCTTTGCGGTGTACGCGTATTTCACGGGTGCGCAGATAGACACGCTGGTCGTCATAGCACTTCTGGCGCTCCTTGGCTACTGCATCAATGACGTGATTGTTATCTTTGACCGCGTGCGTGAGCACCTGGGACGTAATGAAAAATCCGGCCAGCACCAGGCCTTTGAAGAGGTGGTGGGCCGCTCCATCACGGAGACGCTTGGTCGCTCGATAAACACGGCACTCACCGTGGTACTCGCGCTGACGGCGCTTATCGTGGTGGGTAGCGAAACGACTCGTACCTTTGCGGTCGTCATGCTCGCAGGAGTGGTGGCTGGTACCTTCTCTTCCATCTGCCGTTCCGCACCGCTTTTGATTCCTATTGCCAACCACTTCAGCAAGAAAAACTAACTATGCTTATCGGCATTACCGGTACCAATGGTTCAGGTAAGGGGGCAGTGGTCGAGTATTTGGTGAGTAAGAAAGGCTTCTCCCGCTACGCGGGACGCACCGTGATACTTGAAGCCATAGAAGCGCAGCATCTGCCGGTGAATCGCACCACGATGCATGATGTCGCTAACAATCTCCGTAAGGAGCATGGGGCAGCTCATATCATCGAGCGGCTCTACGATATGGCCAAGGAGGACACGAACGCGGTCCTTGAATCCGTTCGTACCATCGGTGAGGCGGAATTTCTTAAGGAGAAGGGGGCTTTCATTATTGCAGTGGATGCGAATAAAGAAACCCGCTACGAGCGTGTACTTTCCATGTCGCACGATGCGGTCCCTCTCACTATGGAGGAGTTTATCGAAATGGAGGATAGGGAAATGGCGTCGAGTGAACCCTGGGATATGAATGTGTTTGGGGTGATGCAGCTCGCGGACGCGCGGGTGACGAACGATGGCACGCTCGATGAACTCTACGCGTGCGTTGATGCGGCACTCGCGAATTTTAAATAGCATGATTCTGGGGATAACCGGAACAAATGGGGCAGGGAAGGGAGCGGTGGTGGACTATCTCGTCCATCAGAAAGGGTTCACGCATTATTCGGTGCGGGAGCTCATCATCGAAGAGGTGGAGAAACGGGGTCTCGAATTGAATCGCATCAACATCGGCGAAACCGGGACAGATATGCGGCGCATCTACGAACCGGCGTATTTTACGAACACCTTCATTGCTCGAGGGAAAGACTCGGATGTTCAAGATATCGTTATCGAATCTATCCGCACGCTCATCGAAGCCGAAAATATTCGCTCGCATGGAGGTTATACGGTCGGTGTCGATGCTCCGCTTGCTCTTCGCTACGAACGCATCCAATCACGCGGAAGCGTAACGGACAAAGTCTCGATGGAAGATTTCCGACATCAGGAAGATTTGGAGTATTCGCCAAAAGACCCGAGTGACCCGACCCAGATGAACGTACTTGGTGTGCTTGAAGCAGCTGACTATACCCTTATAAACGAGGGGACTCTTCAAGAATTAAGTGGAAAAATTGAGAGTATGCTCAGCGAGCTTAAGGCGAGGAAATAACGGTTCCGGCGAAGGGTTTACCCTTTAGATACTTCGCAAACTCTTCAAGCTTGCCGCCGTTTATGATGGCAACCTCAAGTTTTCCTGCCTGTGCTTCCCGTGCAGCTACCGGGTCAAACGGGGAAGAGAGACCTGGGTCCCAATCTTTTGGAATGAGTTCACGGAAGTCGTGCCAGTTAATGGTTTCTATCTTGGTCGCGTTCGGATCTTTCTTCGGGTCCGCGGTGTAGACGTAGTCGATATTGGAAAGGTTCACGAGGCGATGCGCACCAAGCTTTTGGGCGGCCATCACGGCGCAGTAGTCGGTAGACCAGCCCGGCTTCCACCCGGCACCAATGATGATGGAGTGATTCATTCGTATGCCACGGGTGGGATTTTTAACAATACGCTCCTGCGCTTCCTCCAAAAATAATGCGCGCATCAGGTGCGCGTTCAGTCGGGTGCTATGAATGCCCAGCCAATCAACGTCATCGCGAGAAAGGCCCCCGCGTACGTCTTCTGCTGCCTGCTGATAACGGCGCGCGGTCTTGCCACCACCCGTAATAATGAAAAATGATTTACCGCTCTTTACTTCGGAAAGGAGAAGCTCACGAAATGACTTCAAAAATACGGTGTCTATCTGGTCGGGAACGATTAAAGACCCTCCTACAGACACCACAACGTACCCGCCCCGCACCACTTTTTTCTTGCTCCCAAAATCAAGCATAAATCGTTGAAGGTTTCGTAGTTACGAATTCTAGTAATTGCGCCTTTTGGGAAAAGTGGTGCGGGGTTCGAGACTTACTGTGTAGCATTGAAATTAGGTTGAGCAACCCAGCGCTAACTTTCGCGTTGCTTCAATCGTATTAAAATCGCGCGGCGACAGATACGTTTTATTGGGACTCATACGTTTGATGATTACAAATCGTGAGAAGCAAGGATACGATGCGAAAGTTAGTGCTGGGCAAAGCTTGACGGCTGTTTCTATTCTACGCCCTCACGCTCGTGTGGCAACTTGTGGAAAAGAAGAAGTGTTTCAAAAGGGTATCTGCGAGTTTTCTCTCTGTGCACCATGCTATAGTCGCCAGATGAAGAGAGGATTTACCCTCGTCGAACTCCTCGTAGTGATTGCCATCATTGGAATTCTCTCGTCGGTTGTACTGGTATCTCTCGCTCAGGCACGCGCACGTTCGCGCTATGCACTTGTCGTATCTCAAATGAAAGAAATACATAAGGCTGCGGAACTGAATTATGATGTACAGGGTTCATATGCGGCTGATGTGGCCCGAGACACCAATCCTGGTTTTTCCGCCCTCTCAGGGTGGCCGACACCACCCTGCTCGGGATGGACCTATGACTGGGAATCGTCACCCGCGTGGGGTACAACACGCATAACACTTCGAAAAACAGGAAGTACCGCTGCTTCAGGCGTCTACTATTATTGCATTGTTCCCAATACAGCCACGGGGGTGTGTGACGATGTTCAAGATGCCGCTACAACGATTCAGAACGTGGCATCAAAAGTAATTACGTGTACCGAGTAAAAGGCAACAAGAGTGCTCCGGTAGCTTCACCAAAGCTCGATTTTAGGCGCTATGTGGCGCCTTGACGCGATTCTACGGCTCATATACTATGTACCTATCGCCCTCTTGTGAGGGCGAGCTAGTTTTCGCGTCATTTTTGGACGCGGAGCGACCTTTGATACACGAATAGTTCTGTAAGGTAGTGAACAAAGAAATCATTTCTTGTGTTCCGCCTATTCTTAATTAGAGTTTGATCCTAGCTCAGGATGAATGCTGGCGGCGTGGATAAGGCATGCAAGTCGAGTGGGTTTAGACCCACGGCAGACGAGGTAGTAACACGTAGGAACGTACCCGGAAGTCAGGCATAACCCGCCGAAAGGCGGAATAATTCCTGATGGTCTCGCAAGAGTAAAGATTTATCGCTTCCGGAGCGGCCTGCGTAATATCAGCTAGTTGGTGAGGTAATGGCTCACCAAGGCTACGACGTTTAGGGGAGCTGAGAGGCTG
>VFSW01006687.1_pt1 | contig 16903 bp, 15 predicted proteins | sample 5358111 | NCBI WGS metagenome assembly VFSW01 (sample SAMN11554181, study PRJNA540505) | mine drainage metagenome | isolation source: sediment from site ElyBrook_90M | place: USA: Ely Copper Mine, Vershire, VT | collected 2017
CGGCGGACGTACTGGTCGAACTCGGGCGGCCAGCCGATGGTGGAGCGGCGCTCAGTGTAGTCCCCCTCTGCCCACTTGGATAGGACCGCCTTATAGCCCACGACGTGGGTGACGAAGTCGAGCAGGCACTGGGGCATGTGCTCTTCAATGATCAGGTAGGCCTTCTGGATGATGATCTTCTCGCGAATATCGTTGAGAGGCATAAAGATTGTGGTCATCCAGAGCATCCACTCCTTCATGTCCTCGTCGCGGATGGGGTCGCTCTTATCCTTGCCTTGCCGCTTCAGCAGGGAGCGGTAGGCGATGTTGCCGGTCTGCGAGGCGACGTAGAGCGGGCCGTAGAACTCATTGAGCCGCTTGTTCACAAGGCGGAGCTTGTCGCGACGGCGGGCCAGCATGCGGGCGCTGAGGAAGGTGACCAGGTAGCCGGCGAAGGCAAGGATGACGGTGAGGATTGCGGCACTGTGCAGCAGGCTGGGCTGGATGAGTCCGGAGAGGTCCATTGTGTGTCTTGCCTTGCGGAAGAGTATACGCGCAGTGGGTGACTCTGCGACTGAGACGATACGGCGAGGGGACGAGCCTGCGCCAGATTGTTACTTGCTGTGCTGGACGGGAGGGACTTTTGCGTTTTTGGGAGCCACTTTGATTTCAAATAGCTTTGGCCATAGCTTGCCGGTGACGAAGAGCCGGTTGTGCGCGGCGTCAAAGGCGATGCCGTTGAGCACGGCTTCGGGGCTGGAGCGCTGCGACTCCGGCAACAGGCCGCTCAGGTCGATCCATCCCAGCACCTGACCGGTGGCGGGTGCGATGCGGGCGATGCGATCCGAGTGCCAGATATTGGCGTAAATCTGGCCGTGGATGTACTCGAGCTCATTGAGCTGCGTGACCGGTGTGCCATGATCCTTGACGGTCATGCTCCGCGCCTCGCGGAAGGTGGCGGGGTCAAGGTAGCGCAGGGTGGCGCTGCCATCGCTGAGGATCAGATGCCTGCCGTCCTGCGTGAGCCCCCAGCCCTCGCCTTCGTAATGGAAGGTACGCAGCAAGCGAAAGCTGAAGCGGTCATAGACGAATGCAGTGTGCGCTTGCCAAGTGAGCTGGATGAGCGTACTGCCCCAGTTTGTAAGGCCCTCGGCAAAGTACCTGTCTGGGACATTCCGCACCTGCAGAACTCGCCCGGTCTCCAGGTCATCCATGCGCAGCGAGGAGTGGCCATTGAGGCCGGTGCTCTCGTAGAGGTGGCCACCTGCGTAGACGAGCCCTTGTGTGAATGCCTGCCCATCATGCGGGTAGACGTGGACGACGCGGTAGGTTTCGGCGGTGCAAGCGAGCGCGAAGGCCCATAGAAGGAAAGACCGTGCGAAGGCCGTGCGGCCGCGCCGAATGGATGGGCCGAAGTTGCACAGGTTCATCGGCCCCCGTGGAATCGCCCGAATCCACGGGCATTGAACACCGACATGAGCAGCATTCCAGAGGCAGAGGCAAGGACCTGTGCGAGGTTGCGCAGGTCAAACGTGCCGACACGCAGGATGAGCAGGTAGGCGACGATGAGATTGAAGAATCCCCAAAGTACGTTGACAGTGGAAGAAGACAGCCCCTGCCCCGGCGGCTTTGCGAAGGGACTCTGAAATGGACGGCCGGAGATTCCGTTACCAATATGCGGCAGGCTGTTTGCCAGGAATGCTCCACCGAGGAAATAGGCCAGATATTGATACCAATGCATAGATGCTCGATTCATGCTGCCAAGCCGATCGCTGATTGCAATTCTAGCTGGTGCCCAGGTAGACGAAGCGGAGCATGAAGAGCGCAGCGAGTGTGTAAAGCAGCCAGTCCTGTTTACGATAGCGGCCGGTGGCGAGGTGGAGCACGGCCCAGGCAATGACGCCGAAGCCGAGGCCATTGGCGATGGAATATGTCAGTGGGATCAGGATGAGCGTGAGGAATGCTGGGATGGCGACGAGCGGATCGTGCCAGCGGATTTCCGTGATGGTGGCGAGCATCATGGAGCCGACGAGGATGAGCGCCGGTGCGGTGGCGGCCTGGGGCACGACGCTGACATAGGGCGCGGCTCCAATGGCAGCGAGGAAGAGCAGGCCGGTGACGATGGCGGTGACGCCGGAGCGGCCTCCGGCAGCGACGCCGGCGGTGGACTCGACATAGCTGGTGACGGTGGAGGTGCCGGTGAGCGAACCGAAGACGGTGGCGGTGGCGTCGGCGAGCAGAATTCGGTTGAGGCGCGGGATGGAGTGATCGGCGGCGATGAGGCCGGCGCGCTTGGTGACGGCGACCAGGGTGCCGAGGTTGTCAAAGAGATCGACGAAGAAGAAGACGAAGATGATTTCAAGCAGGCCTTTGTTGAGCGCACCGCGAATGTCGAGTTTTAAGGTAGTGGCGGCCAATGCGTGAAAGCCGCCGGGCGCGGGCGTCCAGTGGACCAGGCCCAGTGCCCAGGCGAGGCCAGTGGTGGCTAGAACGCCGATGAGGATGGAGCCGCGGACTTTGCGGGCTTCAAGCACGACCATGAGGGCCAGGCCGAAAAGCGAGAGCGCGGCGGAGGGATTGCGTACGCTGCCCAGGCCGACCAGGGTTGCGGGATCGCTGACGACGAGGCCCGCATTGCGGAAACCGATGAAGGCGATGAAGAGGCCGATGCCGCTGGCGACGGCGGCGTAGAGCTCGTGCGGAATGGAGCGCAGAATCATCTGGCGGATGCCCGCGGCGGTAAGCGCAAGAAAGATCGCGCCGGAAAGAAAGACCGCGCCCAGGGCCGTTTGCCATGCGATGTGCATTTTGATGCAGACGGTGTATGTGAAGTAGGCGTTGAGTCCCATGCCGGGGGCAAGCGCGATGGGATAGCGCGCGACGATGCCCATGAGAATGGAGCCGAAGGCTGCCGAGAGGCAAGTTGCGGCGGTGACTGCGGCCAGCGGCATGCCGGTGGCCGAGAGGATGGCCGGATTGACGAGCACTATGTAGGCCATCGTGAGGAAGGTGGTGACGCCGGCCAGAATCTCCGTGCGCCAGTTGGTTCCCAGATGTGTGAATTCAAAATAGGCTTCGATTTGCTTGAACATAGGCGGGTACGTTTAGGAAACCACACACCTGCTGGAACGCAAAGGGATTTGTGGTCACAATGGAGGGGGTTTTGACGCTTCCCTGACGGCCGAGAATCCTTTGCTGGGACGCTTGGGCAGCGATTTACGCGCACTTGCTGCTGCAACCGGTTCATCTCAGGGGCATCCAAGTAACAGAGCGGAAGGCCCGGTCGTGATTGGCGCAGCGGTTTCAGGATGCGCGCAGACTGATAACTATGCGCTTTAAACCGACCATGTTCTCCAACCCAAAGCGAGGAGTGTTTCTATGCCAACTTTCACGACCAAAGATGGGACGCAAATCTATTACAAGGACTGGGGCACGGGCCAACCTGTGGTCTTCAGCCACGGCTGGCCGCTGAACGGCGATGCCTTTGAAGACCAGATGTTGTTTCTGGCTTCGCATGGATATCGTGCGATAGCCCATGACCGGCGCGGGCACGGACGGTCGAGCCAGCCTTGGAACGGCAATGATATGGACACATATGCCGACGATCTGGCTGCGTTGACCGAGGCTTTGGACCTGAAGGACGCCGTGCATGTGGGCCACTCGACGGGTGGCGGGGAAGTGGCGCGCTATATCGGCCGGCACGGCTCGAAGCGGGTAGCCAAGGCTGTTCTCATCGGCGCGGTGCCACCGTTGATGCTAAGGACAGCGACAAATCCGATTGGATTGCCGATGGAGGTCTTCGACGGGATCCGAGCCGGTGTTCTGGCCGACCGTTCGCAATTTTTCAAGGATCTTACGGAGCCGTTTTACGGCGCCAACCGCAGCGGCTCGACGGTCTCGCAGGGTCTCAAGGATTCGTTCTGGCTGCAAGGGATGCAGGCCGGGTTCAAGGCCGTCTACGACTGTATCAAGGCCTTCTCCGAGACCGACTTCACTGACGATTTGAAGAAGATCGACGTGCCCACGCTGGTGATGCACGGCGACGACGACCAGGTGGTGCCGATCAACGGCTCTGCCCTTCTTTCGGTGGCGCTGGTCAAAGGAGCCACGCTGAAGGTCTATCCGGGCGCCCCGCATGGGATGTGTTCGACCCACAAGAATCAGATCAATGCCGACCTGCTCGCTTTCATCAAGGGATAGGGCATCCACCCGGGGGGACGGAAGCTGGTCAGGCAGCAGCGTGTCTGCGATTCGAGCGGCGCAGGAACCAGTTCATCGAACCGCCCTGAAGGACGATGGAGAAGACGACGACGAGATATGTAGCGCCTACCATCCATGAGCGGCCCAGGGCTTCCGGTACAGAAAGCGCAAGGGCGATGGAGAGGCCGCCGCGCAGTCCTCCCCAAGTGAGTACGAAGACGGAGCCTGGATGTCCGCGTTTGAAGAGGCGTACAAGAGCGAGGAGTCCGGTGACGGCTAAAAGGCGTGCGGCATTGACGGAGAGGATGGCCACCAGGCCTGCGCGCAAGGCTGACGCGTCAAGAGTGATGGCCAGCGTTTCAAGGCCGAGCAGTACGAAGAGAATCGAGTTCTGGATTTCGTCGATGACCTCCCAGAAGCCGTCTATGCTGTCGTGGGCGATGTTCTCGCGCGGAATTTTGTGATTGAAATGGCGCAGGGCGATGCCGGCGACAACGGCCTCAAGCGGCGCGGAGAGGTGGAGTGTGTCGGCCAGCACGTAGCCGCCTAGGGCGAGGGCGATGGTAAAGAGGATGTCTACCTGGTAGGCATCGACGCGGCGCATGAGATGTGACGCGAGATAGGCGGCGACGAGGCCGAGGAGGACAGCACCGCCTGCTTTTGCGGCAAGCAGTCCCGCCACGTGCCATGGCGTGGGCGCATGACCATGAGCAGCTTCAAGCAAGGTCAGGAAGAGGACTGCGCCGAGGCCATCGTTGAAGAGCGACTCGCCGGCGAGTTGCGCCTGTACCGGCTTTGGAACGCCGACGCGGCGGAGCATCTCCAGCACGGCGATGGGGTCAGTAGGCGATATGAGCGCGCCAAAGAGCAGGCACTGAATCCAGGGAATACCGGGACCGGCCAGAAGCGCCATGAGCGCCGCAACCAGGATGAAGCAGATGGCCGTGCCCGCAAGAGAGAGCAGCGCGACCGCGAGTTTTTCGCGGGCCAGCGCTGCAAGGTCGAGCATGAAGGCTCCGGCAAAGAGCAGTAGAGGCAACATGCCGTGCAGAATGATGCTCCCGAAGTCGATCTGGCGTACCAGTTCCAATGCCCATTGATGGATGCCGGGAGCCACGCGGCTGGCAGCCATAAGGCAAATCGAGACCAGCACAGTGAGGAGCATGGTTCCGATGGTGATGGGCAGGCGAAGCCAGCGTGTGCCAATCCAGCCGAAGAGCGCGGCGGTTGTGAACAGGACGCTGAGGAGTGCGAGAGTGGTCATGCGGGCATCCTGTGCAAAGGATGCACCCATGGTATCGGAGAACTGGCGCGCACCGGCGGCATTTCGAGCGACGCCACTGCAGTCGTCTTCAGCCGAGCAGTTCTGCGGCTTCCTTGGCGAAGTAGGAGACGATGAAGTCTGCGCCGGCGCGACGCATGCCGACGAGAGACTCCAAGATCGAGCGGTCGCGTTCGAGCCAGCCCTTTTCGAAGGCAGCCTGCAGCATCGAGTATTCTCCGGAGACCTGATACGCGCCGATGGGCACGGCCACCTGATCTCGCGCGGCGCGTATCACGTCGAGATAGGGCATCGCGGGCTTCATCAGAATCATGTCCGCGCCTTCTTCGATGTCAAGCTCGATTTCCAGCATGGCCTCGCGGAAGTTGGCGCCATCCATCTGATAGGTCCGCCGGTCGCCGAACTGCGGCGTGGAGTCGGCCGCCTCACGGAAGGGCCCGTAGAAGGCCGATGCGAATTTAGAGGCGTAGCTGAGGATGGGCGTCTGCGCCATCCTGGCTGCGTCCAGTGCGCGGCGGATGGCGTCGACGCGGCCATCCATCATGTCACTGGGCGCGACGATGTCGGCTCCGGCCCGGGCGAGGCTGACGGCGGTGCGGGCGAGCAGGTCGAGCGAAGGGTCGTTGTCCACTTCAAGCCCATCTTTGGTTTCGACAACAATGCCGCAGTGGCCGTGGCTGGTGTATTCGCAGAGGCAGACGTCGGCGATGAGGACGAGACTTTTGGATGCGGCCGACGGCTTGAGTGCGCGCAAGGCCTGCTGCACGATGCCATTGTCATCCCAGGCGCCGGTCGCCTGCTCGTCTTTCGCGTCCGGCAGGCCGAAGAGCAGCAGCCCGCCGATACCGAGCGCCGCAGCCTCCTCGGCTTCACGGAGGGCTTCGTCGATGGACAGGTTGAAGACGCCGGGCATGGAACTGACGGCTTCACGGACGCCTTTGCCGGGACAGATAAAGAGAGGATAAATCAGGTCGCCGGGATTCAGGGTCGTCTCGCGGACAAGGGCGCGGAGCGGCTCGGTGCGGCGCATCCGGCGCATGCGATTCTGCGGAAAACTCATGCCACGATTGTAGTCCAGCGGTGTGTCGTGCGTACCGTCAGAGTTGGTCGTAGAGCGTGCTATTGCGATAGCCGAGCAGAGTGACCAGCGTCCAGATGCCCAAGGCAGTGCCGATGGGAATCTTGATGAGACAGAGGCACGCCGCGACGATGGCGACGATGCGGCCCCATTGTGTGCGCTCCATCAGACCCCAGCCGGCCACGAAGGCGAGCGCAGAGCGCAGGATGATCAAGATCCAGGCGACGTGGATTGCGGGCCCGAGCCAGGGCGGCACACCGGTTCCACCCCAGGGCCCATGCATCCAGGGGCCTAATCCTCCTTTGAAGAATGCATTGGCAAAGCTGAGCCCAATGAAGCCGAAGGCCATTGCGAGTCCGCCATAAACGAACCATACGATGCTGAGAGCGCGAATCCTGCCGGCATAGTTTTGCAACTGAAAGTCGAGATTGGGAATAGGGGGAACGACAGGCGCCACCTGGCGGCCGCACTGCGGGCAGACAGGCTGCCCCGGTTGCAAAGCGTGACCACATCCGCTGCAAAACATGGTTACCTCCTGCGGCCCAGTCCTTTTCATTCGGCCGGATGGCTACGCCATACTCTTACCACTACGCAGACCAAGTGCGCCATGTTCCATCGGCTTGGTCGACCAGAATGGATATTCCGGGCAGGTTCGAATTTGGCCGGAGCAATCCCATCCTCCGCACATCATTTACGTTCCAGGCGTTCTTCATGGCGGTCGTCGCGGTAGACCAACGCGATGATGCGGCCCTCGTAGCCGCGCTCCACGGCGACGCGGGTGGTGCTGCCGCCGTTAGGGTAAAAGAGCGTGGAAAGGGACTCGGCGGCAAGTTCGGCGATCCCTCCGTGGATATCTTTCTGGTAGAGCTGGTCGCCCTGGCGAAAGACGGTAATGGCCAGTTGGCCGTGGTCGTCGTAGTATTCGCCGGCAAAGCTCTCCAACTGCTGCGCGGTGAGGTGCAGCGCGGGTGGATGCAGGGGAATGACCACCCTGTCCGCAAGGGATTGCGGTTCCTGGTGCGGCTCGCGATGCTGCGCCAGCAGCCAGCGAGGCAGGTCGGGCTCGTTGAAAGCACGGCTCCAGCAGTCGTGTTTGAGGCCCTGATAGACCCATAGGCGAATGTGCCCATTGGATTGCTTGAAGGCCTGGAACATCAGCTCGTCTTCGCGAGGCGGGACGATGGGATCGTCGCTGCCGTGAAAGAGCCAGATGGGCGTGCGGCCCAGCGCGCGCGCATACTCGGCAGGCAAGGTGGCGGATTGGCGCCAACGCTGCGGGGCATAGCTCCAGAAGATGCCCCCGGCGGCAATGGCGATGGCCGCCCAGCGCCTGGGGTAAAGGCGCGCAAGCTCCCAAGCGCCGTAGCCGCCGAGCGAAAGGCCGGTGAGATAGGTGCGCTGAGAGTCTGCGTGGAACTCTGTCGATTCCTTATTGAGCGCGGCCATTGCCATGGCCAGCATGTCGGGATCGGTCCAGTAGTGTGTCTGAGGGCACTGGGGCATGACGACGATAAACGGCCAGCGCTCGGGATGGTCGCGGATGGCCGCGGGCAGGCCGATCTGGGTCTGCCACATGCCCTCTGCCCCGCGTTCGCCGCGTCCATGCAGGAACAGGATGATGGGCCAGAGGCGATGGTCGTTACTGCGATACTCCTCTGGCAGGTAGACCTGGAAGTGGTAGGTGGCGCGGTGGAACTGAAGGGTGCGATTCAGAAAGCCGGTCTCTTGCGGGTGGCGCTGACGGGCAAAGCCGGTGGCGCTGGCATGTGCGGGCGCGGGAGCGAAATATAGGAAGACGGAAAGACAGGCCGCCAGCAGTTTCAGAATGCGGTGCATGATCGTCTCCATCATAAGACCATGAATCGGGCATAGCGCGTTAATTTGCCGGTGTGCATGTTTTGCAATTGCGAACTCAGGTCCACGGCCCAACAAACTCTTTCCGCCATCCTGACGATTTTCTTACGTGCGGGCATGAAACAATCGAGCAAGACGAATCGCACGAACCCATGAATCCATTGGAACCCGGAGAGACGCTCGACCACTATCGCATCGAGGCCATCGTTGCCCGCAGCGGCATGTCCGTGCTTTACAGGGCAACGGACCTGGAGGACGGCCGTCAGGTGGCCGTGAAGGTGCCACATGCGGAGATGGAGGCCGATCCGGTGCTCTTTGAGCGCTTCAAGCGCGAAGAAGAGATTGGCCAGCTTCTGGATCATCCCGGCATCGTGAAGACCTACAACGACGAGCGGCGCAGTTGCGTGTACATGGTGATCGAGTGGGTCGACGGGCGGCTGCTTCGCTCGATTATGAGCCAGGAAAGAAAGCTGCCCATCGAGCGGGCGGTGCGCATCACGCTTGCCATCTGCGAGGCGCTCGATTCCATGCACAAGCACGGCATTGTGCATCGCGACCTGAAACCGGAAAACGTAATGGTGGACGCGGACGATCACATCAAATTGATCGACTTTGGCATTGCGATGAAGGAGGATGCGCGGCGGCTGACCTACGTCAACATGACCGCGGCCCTGGGCACGCCGGACTATATTTCACCGGAGCAGGTGAAGGGCGGACGCGGCGACCAGCGTAGCGACATCTACGCGCTGGGCATCATGCTCTATGAGATGCTGACGGGACGAGTGCCGTTTGTGGAGCCGAATCCGCTGGCGGCGATGAACGAGCGGCTGCTGCACGATCCGACGCCGCCGCGCGAGCTGAATCCGGAGATTGCGCCGGAGCTTGAAGAGATCCTGTTTCGCGCGCTGGAGCGCGAGCCGCGGCATCGCTATGCGACGGCCAGCGAGATGGCCTGGGAGCTGGAACACCAGGAGCAAGTGGGTGTGGAAGATCGCGGCGTGAGGCCGGCGGGGCGCGCAGGGCGGCGCCTGGTGGTGAGCAAGCGAATGATGCTGTACGCAGGCATGGCGCTGGCGCCGCTTGTGCTGTTTGCGCTGATGCTGCTGCTGGCGAAGCGCTGAAGCCGAATCGTGCGTCTGGAGATTCTCCATTCCAGTGAGGTCGGTGGACTGAAAAGGTCCGAGTTGGCAGGTGAAATCTTCTGCAAATTTTCTGTGGAAAACAAAAATAAATAAGGGGGGTAGGGGGGTACCTGATCCGTTCAGGCGAGGAGCAATTCACGTTCTAGCGACGAAGGCCTGCCGCACTGCGTTCACAAGTACCGCCTTGGTAAGCGTTGGCCAGAGACTATGGTTACGGAGATGGCCTTCCGAATGAGGTCCTGGTTCTTCCTCTATCCATTATGCGCATGGGGAGGGAATTAGGCTGCAAAGCCGAGCAGAGTTTTTGAGCCTTTGAATGCAGGAGTTAGGGGCAGAGTCGAGCGCGTTGGGCTTGACACGCTGCATCCATGTCCTTGCAAAAGTGCAGGAGCCGGCTAGTGCTGAGGCCCGGTGTTCACCCACAGGCTTCAAACCACCGCAGCCCACCGCAGCGACGAAGACCTGTCGCCGCGGGCCCCGGTCATTGAGAACAGAGACAGCCAGCGATGGATGGCAGGGGGCGCCTGTTGACCGTTACACTTTCTCCGCAGAACTAACGAGGTGGAGTTCCGATGCTCAATCGCCGCACCTTCCTCAAAACCAGTGCCACCGTCCTTCCACTGACAGCCGCAATCAAGGCACTCGACCGGACCTCCGTGCTTTCGGCAGAAGAGAATGCTGGGTCTGCCGAGAGTGGGCCTGCACCGCAACTCACTCCGCTTCCGCCGCGTCTGGCTCCGCTGAACCAGGTCGCCGAGCCATGGCAGCAGAAGATACGGCGCGTAGGGCAGAGCAACATGACGGAGCACGACCCGGCCGTGATGAACATCGAAGAGTGGGCCGACTATTGGCACCACGCCGATGCGGAGATTGTCTTTATCAGCGTCACCGGTATCCTGGCCTTCTACCCCTCGAAAGTGAAGTTCCATCGTCACGGAAAGTATCTGGATGGCCGCGATTTCTTCGGCGAGTGCGTGGCCGCCGCGAAAAAGCGCAATATGCGCGTGGTGGCGCGCATGAGCCCGGACCTCAACTGGGGTGATGCGCTGGAGGCTCATCCAGAGTGGGCCATGCGCAACAAGGACGGTTCGGCGCAGTTCAGCGGAGAAGAACCGCGCCTCTTCAAGACCTGCATGTTTTCCACCTACATGGACGATTACATTCCGGCGATCATGCGAGAGGTCAACTCACTCTACGACGTGGACTGCTTCTACACCAACGGCTGGCCACCGCTCGGTAGCCTGCCGGAGTGCCACTGTGCTATCTGCAGCAAGCTGCCGCCGGCGAATACTCCGGCGTATTGGCGTGCTTTCAACGACCGCGTTTTTGAGCTTTGGCAGAAGTACGACGCCATTGCGAAGGAGAAAAAGCCTGACAGTTTCTTCTTCGCCAATCTCGGCGGCAATGTGCGAGGTGGCCCCAATCTGGACAGGCTGGGCAAGATCGCCGCATGGTTCCAGGCCGATAACCAGGGACGCACCTACGACGATCCGGCTGTCTGGGGATGCAGCCTGCAAGGGCGTGTCTGCAATGCCATTATGGACGGCAAATTCGCCGCCAATGTCACGGCTGCGTATTCCACGGGGAGCCCAGGCTGGCGCAACGCATCAAAGAGCCCCGATGAGGCGAGGATGTGGCTGAACGAGACGCTTGCCAGCGGCATGATCCCCTACTACCACTTCATTGGCTCGGAGGATGGATTTTGCGAAGACCGCCGCTGGCAAAAGGTCGGCGCCGATTATTTCCGCTGGACTGCGCAGCACGACGCGCACTTCACCACCCGCCGCTCCATCGCGGATATCGGCGTGGTGATGGGACAGAGCACGCAGCTTCTTTACCCCGGCCCCGCCACAGCGCGCTCGCGCGCCTACACGCACGAGACGACACAAGGCATCTACGATGCGCTGCTGAGAGGCCGCTTCGCCTTCGACTTCGTACACGAAGACCGTCTCGGTTCAGAACGGCTCAGCAAATATCGCGCGCTGCTGCTGCCGAATGTGGCCATGCTGAGCGACCACCAATGCCAGCAGATTCTGGACTATGTGCAGTCCGGCGGATCGATCATGGCGAGTTTTCAGACGAGTCTTTTCGACGAAAACCTGAACCAGCGGGCAGATTTCGGACTGGCCGATCTACTCGGCATCCACAAGACCGGCGATGTGATCGGCACCAATGGCAATGCCTACTATGCGCGCATTGAAGCGCCGGGCGCGACGCCGCAACACCCTCTTCTGACCGGCTTCAGCAACACGAACTGGCTGCCTGGCGCAGAGAATCGCATGCCTCTCAAGCCCGTACAGGATCCTCTACTCACCGTTGTCCCGGGCTTCGTGCGCTATCCGCCCGAGCTCGCCTATCCGCCCATCCCGCACACGGATGCGCCGGCCGTGGTGCTGCGCGAAACAGGATCCAGCCGGACCGCCTTCTTTGCCGGAGATATCGAACGCACTTACTGGCTTACCGGCCACGGGGATCTGCTGCAACTGTTACACAACACGATCGGCTGGATCACCCGCGACGAGCGCATCGTGGCTGTGGACGGGGAAGGCTTCATCGAGATGTTCTGTTGGGAAACGTCTCCGGGCTATACCGTCCACCTGCTCAACTACACCAACCCCAATGCCTGCCACGGATGGCTGCAGTCGATTCACCCGCTTGGCCCGCAGACCGTGAGAATGAAGCTGCCGCAGGGCGTAAGGGTGAACTCAGTTGATCTGCTGCAGGCCGGGCAACGCTTGGCTTTCAGCCTGCAAGAGCAGGTTCTGCAGTTCACGGTGCCCCGGATCGAAGACTACGAAGTAGCCGCCATCACCACCGCATGAACCCTACCGTGATTGATTCAGGTTAGCGGTAGGAGTCGTCGCGGTGAACTACAAATTCGGGATAAGCTCCGCCGCCTAGTTCGTGGAGGTCCATGCCGATCCGCTCGCCATCGGCCTCTACGCGGAACGGGAGCACGCGATTGAGCAGCCAGAAGAGCAGATAGACGAGAGGCAGGAAGATGCCCAGCACGGCGGCGATGCCGATGAGTTGGGCAACAAGTTGTCCGGGCTCAGGCGCGAAGAAGCCGGCGGCGAGGAGTCCCCAGAGGCCACTGGCAGCATGCACGGAGATTGCGCCGGAGGGATCGTCGAGGGAGACCGCGAGTTCGAGCACTTCGACGAGGAGCGGAGTAATGATTCCGGCAACGATGCCGGCGAAGAGCGCCTGGAGCGGTGTGGCGACGGCGGCGCAGGCCGAGGAGGTGACCAGGCCGGCGAGCCATCCGTTGGCGCAAAGGCTGGCGTCCGGCTTGCCGAAGCGGATGCGGGTGATGGTGAAGGTGGCGGCGATGGCTCCGGCGGCGGAGAGCAGCGTGTCAATGGCGATGACAGGCAGCGCGGCAGGCGCAGCATTCATCCAGAGGAGCGCACCGGCCATGTTCCAGGCGAGCCAGCCGACGAGAGCGAGCAGGCAGCCGAAGAGTACAAAGACGGCGTGGTGGCCGGGCATGGCGGTGGATAGGCCTTCCCTGGGGAACTTGCCTTTGCGTGGGCCGACAATCCAGACGACGGCGAGGGCGCTGAGGCCGCCAAGCACATGGACAGCGGAAGCGCCGCCCGCATCGAGGAAGCCTGCGCCGAGGGAAAAGTTGAGGCCGAGCTGGGTGAGCCAGCCGGTGCCCCACACCCAGTAGGCCAGCACGGGGAAGACAATGGCGGCGAGGATGGCGGCAACGGCGGCGCCTGCAGCGAGACGCAGACGGTCCGCGCCAGAGCCCCAGGGAATGAGAACGGCGAACGCGACGGCGAGGAACTCGAAGAGCACGCCGAGCTGGGTTTGCACGGGAGCTGCGCCCAATCCGCCCAGTGCCAGGTGGCCGGCGCCGATCCAGTTCCACGGCTTGCCATCGATGGAGAAGGTGTAGCCTGTGGGTCCGTAGGCGAAGGTTGCCCCCACCAGGGCGAAGACGATGACGGCGACGGCAATGAGGACCAGGCTGCCCAGAAGCGCCTGCGCTGCGGAACGGGAGCGGCCGAGGCCGGTGTTGATGAGGGCCAGGCCCGCGATGGCGAGAGGCGCCAGGAGCAGAAGGCCAAGGGTGAGGACAAAGGCAGAGGGATCCAGGGGAAGAGCATCGTAGGGATTCATGGCTGACTTTCTCCTCGCGCCGCCATGTGGCCGCGCACGGCAACGGTAAGCCCCATGCACTCGATGGCAAGACCGCAAAGTACGAAAGCGGTGCGTGGGGTGGATCCATTGAAGAGAAGGATGGCGGCGACGACGAGAAAGAATCCGGCTGGCATGACCAGAAGTCCGGCGTATTTCATGGCCCGTTCCTTTCAGGTAATGATTTCGAGGGACGTCCGCCCTCCGGACACCGTTCTGTCGGCAATGTCAGGATCTGAGACAGATGGCGACCGCTTTTCCTACTTGCATGAATTCTAGAGCATCCCTCGTGCATCCGATGATTGGAACTGCAGCGTAATCGACCTGGAGTTTTTGCCACTTACCCGGCAGGCGCTTTCGGCTGGAACACTTGCAAGGCCCTTACGACTTCCATTCGAGAGAAGGACCATCATAGCCTATGTACATTCGTCTTGACCGGGCCCACCGGCTTATTCCTGTCGTACTTGGCGGCACTACGCTTGCGGGCGTCGGGGTGCTGTTTGTGTGGGACGCCTTCCCGCAGTTGTTTCCCGCCCGGGCGCATCACCTGCTCGCAGGGATTCCGCTGGCGATGATCGCCCTTGCATACCTCTTCTACCAGATCGCACATCGACCTGCGCCGCGGGAGCTCGTCAAGGCGATCATGCTGGCGGTTGCGTTTCTGTTCTGGGCGGCCAACCAGTTCTGGCCCGATCTGCGCGAGGCGACATTGTTCAACGACATTGCGATCGCGCTCTTTGTCCTCGATGTGTTCCTGGTGATGATTGGCTGGCCGGCGTCGTCGCCGGATGAGTCCTTTGCCGAGATTTATACGGAGTCCGGGAAGTAGACGCAGATCTCATCGCGCCCAGGCCTCAGGTCATCTGCATACGTGCCAGGAGAGTTTTCCGGTGGGCACCAATGGTGCCAATGGCGCCGGGCTTATTTGCGCGTTAGCCCGTGCTTGGAGTGTTGACGGGGCAGGCATCCATCTGAGGCGGGCGAGGCATCCCACGAGCAGGTGGCCGGTTGTCGATTCGCCGTGATATGTTGGTTTCGCCATCTTACTTCCCGGTACTTGACGCGCCAGGGAAGCGGGGGTTTGTTCCCTGCAATCGACTTCATCACAACCTACAGTCTTTTGTGCGGCTTACAAAAGTTGCGGGAGATAAACATTTTTTGAAAATTTGGAGGGAATGCAGGTTTGCGGGATGGCGTCGGGCTGCTATATTAAGTTTTCGAGGTCTTCCCATACACAGGTCTTCTCCGCATTAAAACAGAAAATAACCGTAACGTATGTGACCGTCAGCACAGCGCGCACATCGCGGTACGCAACGATAGCAAGCACTACAAAGCAGGAAAGCATTCATGGCGCAGATATTTGATCGCAGCTCCAATGCTTTGGCTCGGGCGAGCCTGGTTTTGACGGGGCTGATCGTGATCGCTTTGGGAGTTACGTTGGACCAGCTGCAGCGCTCCCCCTGGGTGACGCGGCAGGGTCAGCGCCCGGACCAGCCGGTGCCGTTCAGCCACAAGCATCATGTGCAGGGATTGGGGCTTCAGTGCCAGTACTGTCACGTGACGGTGGAGAAGTCGAGCTATGCGGGGATTCCGCCGACCAAGACGTGCATGAACTGCCACGCGCAGATCTGGACGAACGCGCAGCTTCTGCAGCCGGTGCGGCAGAGTTGGGCGACGGGTCAGTCCGTGGTGTGGACCAAGGTGCATGACCTGCCTGATTTTGTGTACTTCAACCATTCGATTCACGTGAACAAGGGGATCGGCTGTGCGTCGTGCCATGGGCGGGTGGACCAGATGCCGCTGATGTACGCGCAAAACACGCTACAGATGGAGTGGTGTTTGAACTGCCATCGCAATCCGGCGAAGAATCTGCGGCCGACGAGTGAGATTTACAACATGGCCTGGGAGGCTCCGGCAGAAGCGCGCCCGGTGTGGTGCACGGCGGTCGACGCAAAGAGCGGCGTGCCGACGGCGGAGAGCGTGAATTGCGTTACAAAGGACCCGGCGGGCGCGGGACCGGAGATGGCTTCGCTGGAGCTGCCGATGGGTGGCGCGGCCGGGGGGATGGCGGGCGACGTTGCGGCTGCCAAGCTACCCGCAATGCCGGTGTATCAGAAGTTCACCAGCCAGGAGGACTTGGGATTGTTTCTGGTGAAGCACTACAAGATTCGCACCCCGCGCGAGTTGTCCAGCTGCGAGGTCTGCCACCGATGAGCCGGGATGAGATGAAGGGAACCACGAACCAGACGGGGAATGCCGTGGACAACGAAACAGCGAAGGCGGGCCAGCCCGCAGGCGATGTGCCGATGAGCCTGGACGCCGTTCGCGCCGAACTGAAGGGCGTGCAGGGCAAGCGGTACTGGCGGTCAGTGGACGAGCTGGCGAATACGGCGGAGTTTCAGGCGGCGGTGGAGCGGGAGTTTCCCAGTGCGGCGCAGGAGTGGGTCGATCCGGTTTCGCGGCGCGGATTCTTGAAGCTGATGAGTGCTTCCATGGCGCTGGCTGGACTGGCGGGCTGCACCAAGCAGCCGGATGAGCCTATCTACCCTTATGTGAAAGCGCCGGAAGACCTGGTGCTGGGCAAGCCGATGTACTTTGCCACGGCGCATCCTTTTGTGACGGGCGCTGTGCCGCTGCTGGTAAAGAGCGATGAGTTTCGCCCCATCAAGTTAGATGGCAATCCCGACCACACTTACAATCAGGGCTCCTCAGATCCCTATTCGCAGGGCACGCTGCTGGCTCTATACGATCCGGATCGCTCGCAGCATGTGATTTATCGAGGCGAGAACCGGGAGTGGGCGGAGTTTGCGCAGGCGCTGCAGCACAAGCTGGCGGAGACGAAGGATGGAACGGGGATCTATTTTCTGAGTGCGACCATTGCGTCGCCAACGCTGGCGCGGCAGTGGAAGGCAGTGCAGGCAGCCTATCCCAAGGCCACGCTTGTGCAGTATGACCCGGCAATTGCGGGCACTCCGGCGGAGAAGGGCATCAACGTGCAGTATGCACTGGCGAGCGCCGATGTGCTGGTGTCGCTAGATGCGGACTTTCTTTCCAGCGCGTCCTATCCGGGCTTCCACAAGCTGGTGCGCGACTATGCGGAGCGGCGTAAGCAGCCGGAAAGCGGCATGAACCGGCTGTATGCCGTTGAGAGCATGCCGACGACTACGGGCATGAAGGCCGAGCATCGCCTTGGACTGCGGGCGAGCGAGATACCTGCCT